>Ga0185299_10006658_pt1 | contig 12219 bp, 16 predicted proteins | sample PaiPotPPA55metaG_FD_128002 | JGI IMG/M metagenome (GOLD analysis project Ga0185299, IMG submission 128002) | Iron sulfur acid spring bacterial and archeal communities from Banff, Canada, to study Microbial Dark Matter (Phase II) - Paint Pots PPA... ...
CATGGACTGGCAAGGCTTGATCATTCGAGATCTCGATCAGCGTATTTGACGAATCTTCCGGATCAACGTTGATCAGAGGATAAATCAGCAGACTCCCTTTCTGCGACGTATTGGCTACGTTCTGCACTGCCAAGGCCGGGCCGCTACACAGAGCAGCGGCTAACAAAAATGGGCCTATGATGCGTTTCTTCATGATTACTCGTCTCCCTTCACAAAGAACATTCTTCTCTAAATAACCCGCGCCATGATGACACCGGTACGCACTTGTACGTCAGCGGCGGAGGTCACGCAATGAAAATCATTAAATTTATTTAATTTGCTGATATTAAATTGTTATCAAATAGCCGTCGGAAGTCGCTGACGGCCCAGACAATGCGGGCGGTCCTGTTGGCGAGCGTCACGGCGACCACCTTGGCCGGCCTTCGCGCCAGAAGCGCGCGCACCCATGCGGCGTCTTTTGTTGCAGATTGCGTGCATGCCGCAGAATGGCGACGGCTCCGGCCACGAGTAGACAGCGGATGTATTGTCGCCGCGCTTGCTGGTCCGCCCCAGGGCGCTCCTTGCCGCCCGAAGAGTTCTGGCGCGGCGTCATGCCGAGCCAGGCCGCGAACGCGCGCAAAGAGCCGATCGATTTTTATGACCGGGCATGTTCCAACTTTTTGGTATTGAGCGCCTTCGGCCTGAACGGGAAGCGCTCAAGGGGCGCGTAGCTCAGCGGAAGAGCACTACGTTGACATCGTAGGGGTCACAGGTTCGATCCCTGTCGCGCCCACCAACCCTAAAGGCGTTACCTCTGCTTCACGCCGCTTCCGCGAGAGCAAACCTGCGGCAATGATCGAGGTAAGCTGCTTCGTGGATTGAAATCAGCTCGACAACGTTCGACCAAAGCCAAGAGGGTGCGTCGAGAGCCGTATTGCGCGCCTTTGCAAGTTCAGAACGCCACGAGTCTCGGGTTGCTTTATCCAATTGCCGCCCATGAGCCCGACCAACCACGGCGGCGAGATAGGCCGCCAGCGCCATTGCCTCCTCGCGGGTAAGGCGATCGACTTCGATCTTAAGGTCTTGAGGCATCAACTCGCGCAGCACGACGCCGGTGTCGAGGAATCGGGCGGCGATCATGCGATCCCCAAGGTTGGGCGATAGCGCTTTCGCGCCCGTGACGACGCGCACAGCGTTATCTCGCGGCATGGCTACACCCTCCGCGCGAGGCGCGGCCGCCGTGACGCCCTCTTTTAAATCGACCAGACAAAGTGCCGAGCCCTTGCCTTCGCCTACTCGCAGCATGACTGCGTAACGGAGGCGGCCCAGCGAACTACATCCCTTTATCCAATAAGCGCCGTCGACCATTGTCACGGCGGCGCTTGACTCGCGTCCCTGAAGGCCGGTGATCATGGCTCGTATCGGTCCTTGCTCGAAGAGCTGGACGAGCCCCGTGCGTTCCTCGGGCGTCAGGGTCCAGAATTTTTTTCCCATCGGAAGAACCGGCGTGACTGATTCCAGCCGCTCCAGAGCAAGCTGCCGCCAGCGGCGCCGGACAGACTGTTCAAGCAGAATCTGTATTCTTTTTGGGCGATTTATCTTGTCCTTGCCGCGCTCAATGTCGTCAGAGAGGGCGTTCTCATATCCGACGACAGCTGCTCAAGTATACGCGCCGTTGTAACGCCGGGCAGATTCGATCCGCGCGCCGCGGACGCCAGGGATAGACCAAGTCGAATGAGATCGTGGGCAGGATTACCAATCACGGTCTGGTCGAGATCGCGAATCTGAATGGCGACCCGCCCCTTCGTGTCCGCCAACGGTCCGAGGTTTCCCAAATGGCAGTCCCCACAAATCCATACCGGAGGCCCTTCCGGAACTTTGCCGGCGCTCGCCTCAAGCCAGTCGTAAAATTTGACTGTATTGCCGCGCACATAGGCGTGCGCGGAGCGCGCCATCTTCAGATTGCGGGTCTGCGTTAGTCTCTCCGCGCGCTGTTCTGGGCCCGTCGCCTCCGATTGTTTTTTTTCAGTGACGCCCATTCGGGCTGAACGACGAGCCATCAAGAGCTGCCCATGATTTCTTCAATCCACATTTTGAAGCTAAGAGCCCAATGAGAAGCACCACAAACCCAGCGATAACGCCAATCCTTCCCGCTTTTCAATACAAACGGCCAGTAAAATACGCAACCGCACCGCGGCAGCCCGGGCGTGAGGAAGCGAAAGTTATTCTTGGTGATCGAAATAAATAATGAGAGTGTCAAGCCCACCACAATCGCCATTATATCCGCTATTTATTTCGCAGAGCGACGGCTTAGCTTATCCACAACCATCACGGAAAACGACCTAAGTACACGATTAATTGTTCCTCGGCTGAAAGTTCGACGGAACTATTTTGATGCGGCGCGAATTGCATCAATATCCGGTCACGTTGTGACTGGCCATAGTGATCGAATCCATCGAAAGCTATTGTGTGCACGCCCCGCCCTGGGCGGATTTACTTTTTTTGGAGAACATATCATGGACAAAGATCGGATCGCGGGATCGGCGCATGAGATCAAAGGCAAAATCAAGGAGGTCGCCGGCAAGGTGCTTGGCGATGCCAAGCTGGAGTCCGAGGGCAAGGCCGACCAGGCGGCAGGAAAGGTCCAGAACGCTGTCGGCGGCGTCAAGGACACGCTCAAGGGGAAATAATCGCACCTGCGGGGCTTCTGGGTCTGTTGCCCGGAACCCCGTGCTTCGCACGGTTGTCGGCAGTTACCGGCAAGGGTGTGAGCAACTTGCCAAGGCGAGTGATCGACGGCGGGTCACCGGCTGCCTCCCGCACAGATGCGACGGGATTAAGCTCGTGGGCGGCCGAATCCCATAAACTGAAACTTCAAGGATAAACTGAAACTTCAACGGAAGGTGTGACATGAGTACAATTCTGATTATCGTCTTGCTGATTCTGCTGCTCGGAGGCGGCGGCTACTATGGTCACAGCAGGTATGGCGGGTCCGGCCTCGGCGGCGTTCTTGGCCTGGTCTTGGTCATTGCCGTCGTGGTCTGGGTGGTCGGCGGCTCGCATATGGGCTAATCGGCCGATCTGCAAAGAAGCACGCACGCGCGATTTGCGGCTTTATACCTTAAGTCATATAATGAGAAAGGGGGAGCGTTCATCGCGTGAGTGAGCCTTTCAAGGACATCGAGGATGCGCGGGCGCTCGCGCAAGCCATCGTGGACACGGTGCGCGAACCCCTGCTCGTGCTTGACGGCGACCTCCGCGTGCTCGCCGTCAGCCGCTCCTACTACCTGACGTTCCGGGTCGGCCGCCAGGACGTCCTGGGCCGGCCGCTCTACGCGCTCGGCGACGGCCAGTGGCACATTCCGGCTCTTCGCATCCTTCTGGAGAAAATCATCCCGGAGCGCGCCGCCATGGACGCGTTCGAGGTCGAGCGTGAGTTTCCCAGGATTGGCCGCCGCGTCATGCTCCTGAACGCCCGCGCGGTGTTCTACGCGGATCACGCTCGCACGACCCTTCTTCTTGCTTTCGAGGATGTCACCGAGCGGCGGGCCATCGAACGCGAGAAGGAAGAACTGTTGCGGCAGACGGAGGAGTTGCTCCGGCAAAAGGACGTGCTGCTCCGGGAGCTGGAGCACCGTGTCGCCAACAGCCTTCAGATCATCGCCAGCATCTTGATGCTGAAGGCGCGCACCGTGACCTCGGAGGAAACCCGCCAGCATTTGCAGGACGCGCATCAACGCGTGATGGCGCTAGCGGCCGTGCAGGGGCATCTTCACGGGTCCGAGCGGCACGACCTGATCGAGGTCGGTCCTTACCTGTCGAGGCTGTGCGAAAGTCTTGCGGCCTCGATGATCGGCGGCGGCCGGCCGATCTCGCTGGAGGTTCTGGTCAATGGCGGCACGGCCGAGTCCGCCAAGGCCGTCAGCCTCGGCCTTATCGTCACCGAACTCGTGATCAACGCTCTGAAACACGCGTTTCCCAACGACAGACAAGACGGCCGGGTCGTCGTCAGCTACGAGATCGACGAATCGGACTGGAAGCTCGTCGTGTCCGACAACGGGATCGGCAAGCCGGATGCCGTCGCCGCTCCGGCGAAGGGCGGCCTCGGCACAACCCTCGTCAAGGCGCTCGCCCAGGACCTCGATGCAGAGGTCGAAGTCGTCAGCGGCCCGGGAGGCGTGAAGGTGTCGCTCACGCACGCGGCCCTCCCCGCGCGGTTCCGCGGGTTAGGCTGACGTTGCATTATTGCGATAAAGCAGGCGGCATTTTTGTCGCGTTGTTATGGCAAATGTAGCTCATGGTAGGTAGCTGAATGTCTCGAAGTGAAACGCTACATCTCGTCGCCCAAATCATCCGGCCAGCCTGACGATCTTTTTGATTCGTATCGTCTTGCCGGACGCGCGCGGCATTGCGGGGTAGGTTTCGGGCGCCGGTCTCTGTTCGCCATTTTCTAATTTCCGTTTAGCCGTGGCTGAGACTGGTTCGATTGCAGACAGAGGCCCGGCGAGCGCGGTCGCCTGACCCGCCCGTTCGGCATTTTGCGCGTCATCCCGTCAATCCCCGGGTCTCAATTGCAACTGGTGTGGTGATTCGCGATGTGGACAGACAGAGCAACGTGCGATCTATCGGCGTGACTAGGGCCGCTACCCGAGCAATTTGACCGATGCAGCCCTTGATCCCTGACGCCTCTCCGGGGGATCAATTGCGTCCAGTACGATGGTAGCTGTGAATCCCTCCGGCAAAAAGTATTTGAAGACCGAAGCAGATCGACGGAACTATTTTGATGCGGCGCGAGTTGCGTCAATGTCCAGTCACGTTGACTGGCGATAGCGATCAAATCCATCGAAAAAGCTATTGTGCACGCCCCACCCGAGCGTCTTTACTTATCGGCTACCTCCCGCGCTTCCAAATGCGAAGGGATTTAGATCGTGGACGACCGGAACCCATAAACTGAAAATTCGGTCACCTGGCCTGGATATCCTCTACGGGACGCGGGCATCTGGGCTCGCCGTGTCGGTGATCCGGCATCTCATCGAGCCCCCGGCGGGATGGTGAAGGTCAGCTCAAATCGTCGGACGCGGCGCTCTCACCTTCCAGCACCGAAGAAAATCAATCACGACGGCTCTAAACAAACATAGGAGTGAAGGAATTGGGTGCGATGCTTGACTTGGTGGGTTACGTGCAGACGCCTCTCGGCGCGGTTTTCGCGATTGCCGCTGTGGCTGTTTTTTATTTTTGGGCGGTGGATGTTCGCAGATTGTGGAGCACCAAGCGCCTTGCGGAATCGGCGCCTGGCCTTGAGCTTTATCCGCCTTCGTAGAGCGGCTCTTCTTGATACGGATGACGAGTTGATAGAGGGCCTATCGAGGCTGGCCTACCGACGCGTCGCAACATCGCTCCATTTGCCATCCACGTCTCGTCCACAAAGCCGCACGGAGTTGGTCTCTGTAAATGCGCCCTGCTGCACCGAACCGGCGTTGTTACCTACCGCTCCGGCGATTCGTGGATCTCCAGCACCGCCGTGAGATAATCTTCGCGCAGCTCAGAATTCGTCACTTCGAACTGGTGTTCAAGCTTGCGCCGCTTGGTCTCAAAGGCATATCCGGCTTCCGAAAGCCGCGCGATCTTGTCTGATATTTCGATAAGCCCCAGCACGCCGTCTGACGGGCCGCCTAAGGTTTGTGTTGTGAGTGATTTTGCCATGTTTTGCTCGCGCCTCCTGCGATGTGCAGCCCCTATCGCCGCTGTCGCGGAACGAAAGCGCCCACCGGGGAGGATCGGCGGGCGCTTCGGGCTACGAGGGGGCTTAGGAGCGGCCAGAGCCCCGCAGACTAAACGAAAGTTTAACGTGGTTTCCTTAATGTTGCATTAACGGACGGCCAGCGCTTTGTCGAAAGCAAATCGCCCCTCCGGCGCCGCCAGCAGTAGCGCCTGCTTGGCGCCTATCTCGTTCAGTATCTATCATACCCATTGCGCTGCCCAGCTCCGCCACGCCGTTCGTAGCTCGACCGGCCCTCGTAGCCGTCTTGACGGTCATAGCTGTTCCGCCTGTGTATTCCATAGGCACAACTAGCGGCGGCCCCCAGGCCGCCATGCCCGACAAAGTGGCCAACAATTCCCCCGACAATCGCACCCCTAACGCAACCCCGCGCATCAGCTTGACCTGCGGGGGCAATGGCGGCACAGCCAAGGATGACCGAAACGAGAAACAACTTTTTCAGGATGACTCCTTTTCCAAGCATTCAACTGTTCAGGCGAGCATTGGTTCATCATCTCCACAGGCCAAAATCATACCGCCGCGACCATCACCGAGCGCCGTACACGCTTAGGGCTTGGGGCTTGCGGTTTCTGGGTCCGGTCCGTAGCGATTGAGCATCGCCCCGGTAAAGGAGAGGACCGGACGCGAAAGCAGAGCAAAATTTGAGAGGCCAAATCGTGACCAGCGGTAGCGCGCTTCCGCTACCAATATTGACAGGAGAGTGGAAGTGAGGAAGGATGAGGCTGAAACCGACGGCTTTCTAGGGAATGTCGGTTGAAATGCCGGATTCCGACGGCGCAATCGTGGACCAGAGGCAGGTCCGGGGCGAGAAACGGTATTCTCGTTTGACGCGGTAAACTTCTTACAGCCGCGTCCGCCGCGCTCCGCCTCGCGTTACAACAGACGTAGGCACCTTTACGACACTGCCTATTTTTCCATGGGAGATAATGCTATGTCGGTCGGAACCATCCTGCTCATCATTTTGATAATCGCGTTACTCGGGGGCTTTAGCGGGGTCGGGGGCGGCCCCTTCTATGGGACCGGGTACTACGGTGGCGGCGGGCTCGGCCTCATACTCGTTATCGTGCTGATCTTGGTTTTGCTTGGCAGGCTTTGAACTGCCCGAAGGCAAGCGTGTCTCAACTGCCTGCGCGATCGTGACTGGACGTTCAGATCGCTAACGCCGCGGCGCAGCATTAGCCGTGGGGATTAATTATTTGCCCCTTTCACGGGCCGAACTTCTGCGAAGGGCCCGGAAGCAGAAATTCAAACCGAGACACTACCTTGTTTGGCAACACCTTCAGGATGGCCGCGGCGACGCGAGCATATCGAGCACCGGACAGACGGGCGCGGGTCCGGCAAAACAGCGCTCCAGGGCGCCGGCGAGAATAGCTTCCAGCCTGCGGAGATCTGTGATCTTGGCGCGGACCTCGCCCAGATGGATCGTCGTCAGGGTGCGCACCTCGGAACAAGATGCCCGGCCCGGTTCGGCGAGAGCGAGCAGTTCCTTGATCTCGCCGATGGAAAAGCCGATCTCGCGCGCGCGGCGGATAAAGGATAGCCGTTCGACATGTTCCGGCCCGTAGCTCCGGTAATTGCTTGAGGTCCGGGAAGGTTTCGGCATTAGGCCGGTGCGCTCGTAATAACGCACCGTCTCCAGATGGACCCCGGAATCCCTCGCGAGCGTTCCGATGGTCAGCGGTCGCATTATTGTGATCCTTACCTGCTTGACCCCGTAGTACCTACAGACCTTATCACTATCTCAGAAATCGAGGAAGCGATTATGAACGTTCAACACGATGACCCGGCGATAGGGATTGCTCCGTCGCGGCAGGCAACAGACCGGGCCCCGGGCGCGACGGCGATGCGGCTCACCGCGATCGGCGGCATTCTCGGGGCAATCGCGGCTTCATCGTGCTGTATCGCGCCCTTGGTGCTGTTCAGCCTCGGCGTCAGCGGCGCGTGGATCGGGAACCTCACGGCGCTTGCTCCCTATCAGCCCTATTTCATCGCGGCGACCCTTGCCTGCCTCGGCTACGGCTATTGGCTGGTTTACCGCCGCAGAGATGTTGCCTGCGCGGAAGGCGGCTGTGCCCGGCCGCTGCCAAACCATATCGTCAAGGCGGGCCTCGTCCTGGCAACGATCCTGGTCGCCGGCGCGATTGCCTTCGACCTATTTGCGCCGCTCCTGCTGAACTCCTGAGAGGAATCCCCATGATCAAATTGCTTGCCACGGCCACCTTCGGGTTTGGCCTCGCCGCTTCGTCTTCCGCTTTCGCCGCCGAGAAGACGGTCACGCTCGCGGTTCAGCATATGACCTGCGCCGCCTGCCCCCGCACGGTAAAGGCGAGCCTCCAGGCCGTGCCGGGCGTCACCAACGTCGTGGTGTCGGCCGAGGACAAGACGGCGGTGGTGACCTTCGACGACAGAAAGGCGGAGGTGGAGGCGCTCGTGAAGGCGACGACGAACGCCGGCTATCCTTCCGCGCCCAAGAGCTGAGCGGCCCCAAGAGGAAGCCGTACCGTGCGAATGTCGAATACATCTATTCTGTCCGCCTCGCTGTTGATCTCAGGGTCGATTGCCCTGCCTGAATGCGCTCGGGGTGCCGCTCATTCTACCACTATTTCCTACCATCAGGTCGGCATCTGCAAAGGGTATGACACGGCAGCAGGCCCGGTGACAACACGGTCTGACGAAGCCTTTGCTATTTTCGAGATCGAAGCCGTGGACAATACAAAACCCAGCGGAAGTTTCGATTTCGACCCAACTCATCTTTATGTGGACCAATCCACTCCTGAACAAAAGGCAAAGACGGCCGTGTGGGACAGGAATCGTCGCTTTGTGTATTCGGACCCGAGGTTCGCGCAGAACATGGGCGCTTCGAGTGCTGTGGAAACCACTATCCCGGAGGGCACAAAACTTGAGATCAATGGCATTGCTGTCGTTCCGCTTGGCATAAACAACCCAAGTGGCGGGCTGGAGGCCAATCAGTACTCTTTCGACCTCGTGTATGATACTTGGTCTACTGATGAACACGAAGCGAATGGGCCGGGCGGATCCTTTTTCTGGATTTTCGCGTTGGGAGAGTCGTTGTTCGGCGGCCCGAAGTTGGGGTCTAAAACTATTGACTTAATCAAAACAAACCCATCTGAGACGAAGTGGTCAGTGACTGACAATTGCAAAGCGCTGTCGTTCAAATAGGGCGTCGGAGAAAGAGAACTAGGAAAAGGAACCGGCGCATGACCAAAATGCTCGTCGCTATGACCCTCGCGCCCGGCGTGCTCGCCGCGCCCGCCTTCGCAGGCGAAACGACAGTGACGCTCGCGGTGCGGAATTGGTATTGCGCGGCCTGTCCGCATGTCGTGAAGGAAAGCCTCGCGGCTGTTCCGGGCGTCACCAATGTCGCGGTCTCGGACAAGACCAAGACGGCCGTCGTCACCTTCGACGAAACGAAGGCCGACGTGAAGGCGCTCATTAAGGCAACAACCGAAGCGGGCTATCCCTCGTTCCGTTATACGGAAGGGATGCTGTGGCCATGAAGGACCGCGAACTCATTGCTACCGGCGCTGTCGGGGTCGTGTTGGCCGCGATCTGCTGCGCGGCGCCGACGCTTGCAGTCACGCTGGGGACCGCCGGTCTGACGGCCTGGCTCGCCGCTGGCGCTTATGCGGTGATCCCGGCACTACTGGTATGCCTGGTGCTCGTTGCCTACCGGTTCAATCGTCGGCGCACTACGACAGATTGCCGTACATCCACACCGAACGATCAGGAAATCGAGTCGTCATGAACGATTGCTGCGCGAAGCCGGGCGCTGATCCGGCATTACAAGGAAATTTGATGGAATTGTGCTCGACCCTCACTTGCCCGCACTGCGGACACCAAGAAACCGAAACCATGCCCACCGATGCTTGCCAGTTCTTCTACGACTGCAAGGGCTGCGGTGTGGTCCTGCGGCCGAACGATGGCGATTGTTGTGTGTTCTGCTCTTACGGCTCAGTACCGTGCCCGCCGATGCAGGAAGCACGGGGAAGCAGGTCCGCAGGGAATTGTTGCGGGCGGCCCGTTGTTGGTTGATCAGACATGGCACCGCAGTTTGAGCTGATCGTTCTCGGCACGGGAACGGCGGCACGGGTTGCCGGCACAATCTATTCGCTCTCCTAATCCGCCAAGGCCTGACAGCTACGGCTCTCGCAAACCATGTTCGCGTACCCGACCGGAGCATCGGATATCGGCGAAATGCTTTAGCGGGCAAGGAATCGATTATGATGCACGACATGATGGGCGGCGGGATGATCTGGGGCATGGGCCTGCTTTGGCTCCTCGCGCTTGTCGTGCTGGTTCTGAGTGCAGCCCTCCTAAAATATCTTAGGTAATAGACAACAGTTTTTCTGCGTTGCCCCGGCTCGTAAATCGACATCTAGGTTAGCGCGTCATGAGCACCACTACGAATTCTTCTGCGGATTGGGTCGGCAGCACGCGCACGAAGCTAGTGGCGTGGTGGCTTCCTCACGCCGCGAGGTTGCCGGGCTGCTGGTCGCGGTGCCGGCTCGAACGGTCATCTGGATCGTCGCCCTAGCCTGGATGGGCGCCGCATGCATCCTCAATACGCGGCGCTGCGGACGGACGCACTGCCGGTTCACCGGGCCCTATTATCTCGTTATGATTATTCCGGCTCGGGCTCGGGCTGGGGGTCGTTCCGGCCGGCCTTTTCGGATGGCTGGTCGTCGGCGCCTTCATTATCCTCGGCCGCAAAAACGATATGGTGGGCGACGGAGCGCGCGCGGGGAAGTTCTCGTAGACAGCAGATTTCAGTATCGGGTGGCCTCGTGCCGCAGAGGAACGGCGATCCGGCCTGCGTGAACTACGACGCACTCGACATGCCGAAGAAGGGGATCGCGATCACAGAACTGTTCAACAGTGCTCAGCATTTACTTTACGGCCTTGCAGATGAGGGCCTCGATATCAGGCGTCCACACGCGGGGCAAAACGCACCGCTGGCGTCCAGTAGCGGTCTGCGGAGAGGCTATAGTCAGCCAAGGCTCCGAGCCGCTAACTGACGAAGCGCGGCCGGCCGGTTTCGCCGCGAAAAAATGCCATCATACCTGCGAGCGTCGCCATAGCGTTGCGAACCGAGCCTACGAAAAGGTACTCGCAAGCGCGCAAGAGCGTACGCACAATCATCCAGACAATGGCGCCCGGATCTGCGCGCCAAACAAATAAGAGGCTGTTTCGCGCATCTAGAAAGACAGCGAGGCGCGATCTCTCTTTTCGTGATACCGCCGATCCCAGTGTTGTTCCACACTTATGTGGAACAACGGAATCGTCCGCGCGAGTTAATAGGCCAGCTGACTTAGCGCGCATGCCCCACTCAAGATCCTCGAAATATAGGAAGTAGTCTTCAAGGGGATACCCAATCTGGGCGATACAAGCTCTTGTCACATAGAAGGACGAGCCTGAGGGTGAGTCGATTGCCTCGGCACCTCCAGGGGCAGCCGGGTCACTTATGTGCTTGCCACGGTCGATGTGGACAGCACTGCCGCGCCACCTCCGCCAAAGCAAACCGCGTGTGAGCACTTTATCGCGGCATTTGAAGTCGACGATCGTGCTGCCTGCCATGCCGGAGCTTTGCATGACGCAAGCGGCTTTGAGGGCGGACAGGGCAATTGATTCTGGCATTGTATCAGGGTTGAGGATCCAGAATCCATCCCATTCGAGATATGGCATTAGCCGCGCGAGCCAACTGTTTATGCCCCCACCATAGCCGAGGTTTTCGGGCGCTTCCGCCACAGCGACTGGCCTGTGACCGCGGCAGGTCACAAGCTCCACGCAGCGCAGGTGACAACCGCCTGGACTAGCCAGATTGGCTAGTTTGGACGCCGCCGCTTCGCTGCACGGCCCTCCCGGCGCGGCTAAGGCTTCCGCGAGAGCATCAAAAGCAGCGGGGCCTCCGTTTTCAACCACAAAGACGCCCAGATCCCCAGTCCCGGCCTGGTCGCTGATCGCCTCTAGGCATTCGGTGATATCCATGTTATTGCAATAAGTTACGATAATGACAGCGGTCGCCATTGGTTCAGAAAAGGCGGTATTTTGGCGCAACCGTGCCAAGCGATAGTATCAAAAACTTAGATCGCAATAGCGCAAAAAAAAATGCCATGGCCACTTTCCCCGGATTCCTGCCGAGGCACAGCATTTCCTTCTGTCCGCGACGGCACGGGATTTGTCATTAAGCGGTATCTTTGTCAATACGGCTGACGTGACCCCTATCTTTCACCCAGCGATGGATCCTCTGTTGAGTTGAACCCGTTTGGGCTTGATGTGCAACGGGGCGAGGCGCGAAGCTTCCCCGTGCGCAGCGGCTCGCTCCGTTGCCGGGACAAGAGGGGCCGGGTAGGCCAATGGGGTCATCCATCCAAGCCGGGAATGTGGCCGATTGGGGTTATAATCGGCGCGCCACTCAGCCAGGGTGACCCGGGCGTGGGCGA
>Ga0185299_10006659_pt1 | contig 12218 bp, 14 predicted proteins | sample PaiPotPPA55metaG_FD_128002 | JGI IMG/M metagenome (GOLD analysis project Ga0185299, IMG submission 128002) | Iron sulfur acid spring bacterial and archeal communities from Banff, Canada, to study Microbial Dark Matter (Phase II) - Paint Pots PPA... ...
AAAGGAAACGCCTCTCAAGAGGTGCTTCTCCTGAGAGGCTGGTTAAATTCTTGGCCCATGCGAAGTATCGTTTCGCAGACGGTTAGTGTTTCTTCTTTTTTGCCTTCTTCTTCGTTGCCATGAAGGTTCCTCCGGTTGAACGATTTTCCCTTGCAAAGGGTTGTCACAACTTTACGGGACCCGATCACAAACGCCACCCAAGTTGTAGTACGGGCAGCGCCCTTAACCCAAGATATTGCGGCAGTATGAATGCAGTGTCAACACAATAATGCACTGAAGAGAAGAATTCTCTCTAAGGGCGTCGTCGGTTCGTTAGTCGTTGGTCGCGTACTGCCAGCAGAATGGATTCGCTCCTTCGGCCAACCTGCGGCCAGAAAACCGCCACTAGGTAACGATGTTGGCTAACGACCAACGACCAACGACTAACGACGGTGTTTACTAACGACCAAGGACTGGTTTCCGGTACACTGCGCCTCATGCGGCGCGATCCCGTCGAACTGGAAGTCTTCAAGAACCTCTTTCACTCCATTGCCGAAGAGATGGGCGCCGCGCTGCGCCGGACCGCATTTTCCCCCAACATCAAGGAACGGCGTGATTATTCCTGCGCGGTTTTCGACGGCAAGGGCCAAGTCATCGCTATGGGGGACCACATGCCCGTCCATCTGGGCTCCATGCCAATGTCGGTACAGGCGGCGATTGCAGCGCAAGCGATGGCCCCCGGCGATGTGGTCATGCTGAATGATCCTTTCCACGGAGGCACTCATCTGCCCGACATCACGCTGGTGGCGCCGGTATTTGTGCAGAGTCCCCGCCCGCGAAAAGCCGCGAGTCGCCCCGACTTCTATGCAGCATCCAGAGCCCATCATGCAGATGTCGGCGGAGCCTATGCCGGTTCGATGGGACTATGCCGCGAGATTTATCAGGAAGGAATTCGCTTCCCTCCGGTGAGAATCATGCGGGCGGGTGTGATGGATCGCGATGTGCTCGCACTGCTGCTCAACAACGTACGCACGCCCGCGGAGCGCGAAGGCGATTTGGGAGCGCAGATCGCGGCCTGTCACACCGGAAGCAGTCGGCTAACGGAGGTGTGTACGCGTTACGGCCTTGATCGTACCAAGCGCGCAGCACAGGAACTGCTGGCCTATTCCGAGGAGCTGATGCGAGCTTTCCTGCTGCAAGTACCGCCGGGCGCCTATCGAGCCGAGGATTTTCTGGACAACGACGGCGTCAGCGATCAGCCAGTGAAGATCGCGGTGACGGTGAACATGTGGGGCCAGGTCTCAGGCCCGGCCGCGGGTCGAAGACCCGTCCCCACAAAGCCGGTAGTCTCCGTCGATTTCACCGGCAGCGATCCGCAGGTCGAGGGCAGCGTAAACGCGGTCGAAGCGATCACTTACTCCGCGTGCTTCTATGTTTTCCGTTGTCTGCTGGCAGACGATGTTCCGGCAACCGCAGGCCTGATGCGGCCCATCGAGGTAACCGCTCCGGAAGCGACGATTGTCAACGCTCGCCCGCCGGCGGCGGTGGCAGGCGGCAATGTCGAAACCTCGCAGCGCATCGTCGACGTTCTGCTGCGGGCGCTGGCACAAGCCATTCCCCAGCGGATTCCTGCGGCGGCATCGGGCACCATGAATAACCTCACCATCGGCGGCATCGATCCGCGCGACGGTGAGCCTTTTGCTTACTACGAGACGATCGCTGGCGGCATGGGAGCGCGCCCCACCCAGCCCGGCATCTCCGGCGTGCACACTCACATGACCAATTCGCTGAACACTCCGGCGGAGGCGCTCGAGTATGCATATCCCTTGCGGGTTCGACGCTACTCGCTTCGGCCCGGCAGCGGCGGCGCCGGAAAGTATCGCGGTGGCGACGGAATTATCCGCGTGATTGAAGTGCTCACCGATTGCGAGGTCACCCTGCTCTCGGACCGGCGCACGCACGGTCCGTGGGGATTAGCCGGCGGCAAGGCAGGCTCGCCGGGAAAAGCCTCCATCATTCGCGACGAGGGCTTAGTCGAAGAGATGCCGGGCAAGTTCAGCACGCGCCTGCGAAAAGGCGAGCGCATCAGAATTGAAACACCAGGAGGCGGCGGCTGGGGCGAGTCAATAAACGAGTAGATAAAGAAGACGCGTAAAATTGATTCGAGGGAAGCACGATGGCCGCTGATCTCGCTTCTCACTATCTCGACGAAGCCCACCGCCAGATGCGGGGATACAAGCGCCTGGCCGAAGGCGCGATGGCCCAACTCAAAGACCATGAACTGTTCCTCACGCTCGACTCCGAATCGAATTCCATCGCCGTCCTCGTGAAGCACATGGCGGGCAACATGCGCTCGCGCTTCACCGACTTCCTCACCACTGACGGAGAGAAGCCCGACCGTCACCGCGACCAGGAATTCGAACTCAGCTCCGCGACCACGCGAGCGGATCTCACGAAATGGTGGGAGGAAGGCTGGGCGCGGGTCTTTGCGGCAATCGAGGCGCTCAAATCGGAGGATGTCATGCGCACGGTGACGGTTCGCGGCCAGCCCCACACTGTGCTGCAGGCCATCAACCGCCAGATCGCCCACTACGCGCAGCACACCGGGCAGATCGTCTTCATAGCCAAGCACATCCGCTCCGGCAAGTGGAAGACGCTGAGCATTCCGCGCAGCAAGTCAGAGCAGTTCAAGACTGTTTCGCCAAAGCCTGACAAACCCGCGAGTTAGACCCGGAGCCGCTCCCGCGGTGCTAGAATCATACGTTTTGTGTCTGAGTCTGAATTCATAAGGTAGCCTTATGCCATCCACGATGCTGGCAGTGGTTAAGCCGGAAGCTGCGCCAGGCGCGGAAATTCGAGAAGTCAAGATCCCCGCCTTCGGCCGGAACGACGTTCTGGTCAAGGTGAAGGTCGCCTCTATCTGCGGCACCGACCTGCACATCTACAACTGGGACCGCTGGGCGCAGAACCGCATTCATCCTCCGCTGATCCCCGGACACGAGTTCTGCGGCGAGGTGGCGGCGTTCGGCGACGAAGTCACCAGCGTCAAGGAAGGCGATTCCGTTTCTGCCGAGATGCATGTGGCCTGCGGCAAGTGTCTGTTATGCCGCACCGGCGAAGCTCACATCTGCCAGAACGTGAAGATCATCGGTGTGGATGCCGACGGCGCCTTCGCCGAGTACGTGGTCATTCCCGAATCCAATATCTGGAAACTCGATCCGGCCATTCCGCAGGAGTATGCCTCGATTCTCGATCCGCTGGGCAACGCGGTTCACACCGTGCTGGCGGGCGAGATCGCCGCGAAAACCGTGGCCATCACCGGATGCGGGCCCATCGGGCTGTTTGCCATTGCCGTGTCCCGGGCCGTGGGCGCGACCACTGTGTTCGCCATCGAAGTGAACCAACACCGGCGCAAGATCGCCCGCGAGATGAAGGCCGATTTCGTGCTCGATCCCTCGAAAGAAAGCGCCAGCGCGATTGTGATGGAGAAGACCGGCGGCCTGGGCGTGGACGTGGTCCTCGAAATGGCCGGCCATCCGGACTCGATTCGAACTGCCTTCGACACCGTGCGGCGCGGCGGAAGAATTTCCCTACTCGGCCTGACCTCGAAGCCCATCTCGCTGAACTTTTCCGAAGACATTATTTTCAAAGGCATCACCGTGCAGGGCATCAACGGACGCCGCATGTACCAGACCTGGTACCAAATGACCGCGCTGCTGAAAGCCGGAAAACTAGACCTGCACCCGGTCATCACCGACCGCATCCCGATGAAAGATTTTTCCCAGGCGATGGAGCGCCTGAAAACCGGCGAAGCCAGTAAAATACTGGTATATCCAAACGGCGTGCGCTGAGAAGGCTAGTGTGGTTGTGGCGCGGAAACTCCTGTCCGCGAACGCGTAGCTGAAAAAGCACAAGCAGGATCAACTTTCTGACGGAAGTGAACTATGGCCCTAGACGCATTCGTACGCTGCACCTGCATTCGCGACGGCAAGGCCAAGCCCCATCCGTTTCCCGACCGCCTCACCTTCGACGAGGCCGGCGACCCTATGCTGACGGGCGACCCCACCGACGAAGAGTGGGAGGCCCACGACCACTGGCTGGCCGAATCTTGCGAACACGAGGGATTCATCCTCTCGTTTTTCCTGGGCAACATCACCAAGGTGGGAAATCTGCGAAGCTTTCTGCGCGCGTTGCAAGGAAAACCCGGGCCACGCTTCCCCATCCTGCTGGAAAAAGTTCTCTACAACGGCACGCACACCGGCGACTTTATCCCCATCAAGCAATCGCCGGCGTTGCTGAAAGAAGTCAACACCGTACTCCATTCCAGCGACATCCTGGCCGACTCCGAAAAGGAATTCTTCAACAACATGAAGTTGCTCTGCGAAGCCAGCATTGCCACCGGGAACCCGATTATGTTTTGACCCGTTTGTTCGATCCGCGTTCATCCGCGCGAATCCGCGGCAAAACAGTTTGAGGAAATCATGAGCCCTGCAACCCGCACCAATCCGCTCTCCTATCTCACCGCCCAACTCAACGAGCTCAAAGCCAAAGGCACGCACTTCACCCTGCGTGTGCTTGAGGACGAGCAGGCGCCCGTCTGCACGTTCGACGGCAAGAAGGTCATCAATATCGCGTCGAACAATTATCTCGGACTGACCACGCATCCCAAGCTACGCGAGGCGGCGCTCGAGGCCATCCGCAAATACGGAGTCGGATCGGGCGCAGTGCGCACTGTTGCCGGCACCATGAAGATCCACATGGAACTCGAAGAAAAGATTGCGCGCTTCAAGAACGTCGAGGCCTGCGTGGTCTTCCAGTCAGGCTTCGCGGCCAACGCAGGCACGGTCTCGGCAGTCCTGGGCAAAGACGATTTCATTATCTCCGACGCGCTCAACCACGCCTCGATCATCGACGGCGCGCGCCTGTCGAAGGCGCAGATTCTGGTGTTCCGCCACAAAGACGTCTCCCACGCCGAAGAACAACTCGCCAGCGTGAAGGACCAGCCTGGCAAAAAGCTGCTGATCACCGACGGCGTCTTCTCCATGGACGGCGACATCGGCCCGCTCCCCGGCCTATGCGACGCCGCGGAAAAATACGGCGCAATAATGATGGTCGACGACGCCCATGCTTCAGGAGTCCTCGGCCGGAACGGCCGCGGCACCATCGATCACTTCAACGTGCACGGGCGCGTAGATATACAGGTAGGAACATTGTCGAAGGCCATCGGCGCTCTAGGCGGCTACGTCTGCGGGACGCGCGATCTGATCGACTTCCTCTATCACCGCGCCCGGCCGTTCTTATTCTCGACGTCGCATCCGCCGTCAGTCGCGGCAACTTGCATCGCCGCCTTCGACGTTCTGGAAAACGAACCCGAGCGCATGGAAAAGCTCTGGGAGAACACCCGCTTCTGGAAAAAAGAACTCGCCCTACTAGGCTTCGACATCGGAGGCCGCGCCACTCCAGCCAGCGAGACTCCCATCACCCCGATCATCATCGGCGACGGCAAGCGCACCATGGATTTCTCCCGCGAGCTTTTCAAAGAAGGCGTCCTCGGCACCGGCATCGCCTTCCCCACAGTCCCCGAAGGCAAAGCCCGCATCCGCACCATCATGACCGCCACGCACACGAAAGAAGAATTGCAGCAGGCGCTGGAGGTGCTGGGGATGGTGGGAAAGAAGATGGGGATCGTGGCGTAATTCTTATCGCGCAGCCGCAGCTAGTTCTCGCCGGACAACGTGCTTGTTGGTCTGAGGGAATCTGGCTTTAGCTTCAATCCCCAGGCGCCCAGCATAGTGGAGCAACTTGTCCACGCTCTTTTTAGCAATTTTCCCGTTGAGCAGTTCGCTCACACGCGGCTGAGGCTCCGCCAGGATCGCTTGCAACTGCTTTTGCGAATACTTTCGCGCGTGCTTCAGGATGGCGTGATAAAGCTCCGCTTTGAATTTCAAGGCCGTGGTCTGCCCCGGCGAGAAGCCCAGGTCATCGAGCACATTGCCTCTCGTTATGTGGGTTGGCTTACTGCGCGCCATCTTTCTTCTCCTGAATCATCCGCGCCCGCACTGCCTTCAGCCGTTGACGCGCCGTATTGATTTCCTTCATCGGCGTCTCGCGGCTTCGCTTTTCAAAACAGTGCAGCACATGGATTGCGTCCCGGACTCTCGACAAGTAAATTACCCGATACCAAGCCCGCTCATCCTGATCTCGCAGCTCAAAGACTCCCGGACCGATAGACCTCATCGCCCGGTAGTCCGTTGGCTGCTGCCCCTGTTGCAACAAGCGTAAGTCAGATCCTAAGTTGTACTTCACTGCATCTGGAAACGAGCTGATTCTTTCTTTGGAATCGCCTTCCCAAGCAATTACGGCATCTTTGGGGGCGCTGGAGTCCATTCGTCACCAATGCAGTATAGCATTTATTGAGAAAGAAATATACACTTAAATGTATAGAGGTTGAAGTTACTCCGCCCGGTACACAATCTTCCCACCCACAATCGTCGCCACAACCTTCCCCGTAAACTGCCACCCATCAAACGGAGTGTTGTTCGACAACGATCGCGACTTGGCAACCGCAAACGTCCAGCGCTTCTTGGGATCGAAGATGGTCACATCGCCGAAGTTGCCGCGCTGCAACGATCCGCGGCCGCGGAGGTCGAAGACGCGCGCAGGACCAGCGGTAAAGAGTTCGACAATTCTCACCAACGGAATCTTGTGCTCGCGGTAAAGCTTTGTGATCGCCAGAGCCAGCGCAGTCTCAAGCCCGGTGATGCCGAAGGCGGCGTGTTCGAACTCGACTTGCTTCTCGTGCACAGCGTGCGGGGCGTGGTCGGTAGCGATGGCGTCCACGGTTCCGTCGGCAAGCGCGACCAGAATCGCTTCGCGATCAGCAGCCGAGCGCAGCGGCGGGTTCATCTTGAAATTCGTGTCGTACTCGCCAACGTCTTCGTCGAGCAGAGTGAAGTGGTGCGGCGTGACCTCACAAGTGACGCGGGCATTATGACTGCCGCGCTTGCCGCGGCGTACCGCCTTGAGCGCGTCGGAAGTGGAAAGATGCGCCACGTGCAGGCGGGATTCGCGAATCTGCTGCGCGAGATTGACATCGCGATCCACGATGCCAGCTTCGGCGGCGGCCGGCATGCCACGCAGCCCGAGACGAAAGCTGGTATGGCCATCGTGCATCGAGCAGTGCTCCGTAAGCCGGGTATCTTCGGCGTGCTGCACCACCGGCAAGTTCAGTTCAGCTCCCAGACGCAGGGCCGCGCGCATAACCTCATCATCGAGGATAGGCTTGCCGTCGTCGGTAATGGCCACGGCGCCCGCCCGTTGCAGCGCGGCATAGTCAGTGAGCGCCGCACCCCGCGAGTTCCGCGTGGCGGCGGCAATCGGGAAGACGTTGACCACCGCGCCGCGCTCCGGATGCCGCAACCACGCAACCCAATCGTCCGTGTCGACCACGGGCATGGTGTTCGGCATAGTGCAGACCGAGGTGAAACCTCCCGCGGCAGCAGCGGCCGTCCCCGTCGCGATCGTCTCCTTGTAACTCTGTCCCGGCTCGCGCAGATGTACATGCAGATCGATGAATCCCGGGGCAACGATCAGCCCGCGCGCATCGAACTTCTCGTCTGCGCCCCCACGCACCTTGTTCGGCAAAGCGACTTCGGCGACGCGGCCATCGCGCAGCAGAACGTCCATGGGCACGTTGATCTTCGCCGCAGGGTCGATAACATGGCCGCCCTTGATGAGAAGGCTTTTGTCTTCCTTCGGTTTATTCACACCACTTCTCTTTCGGCACTCTACCTTCTTCTTTCTTCAAAACTGGTTCGATTCGATGAACCCGATCACCTCACGGCTGAACTCCGCCGGCTTTTCCAGGTACATCAAATGTCCGGCCTCGCTGATCACCACGCGTTTGGATCCGGATATCCTGGCCTCAATGGCTCCGGCGTGCGCATGCACGTCAGGAATGTCCGCATCCCCAACGAGGATGAGCGTGGGAACCCGGATCTCATGCAGACGCGCGAGTGCCGGCATGGTCGGACGCGCGTAATCGTTGTGCGTCATGTCCTGCGGATTCGCGGTCAGCAGGGCTAGCAGGCGTTTCTGGGCCGCCTCATGTCCGGGCGCCAGCAGATATTTGTCCTTAGCCCAGTTCGCCAGGCCGCTGGCCACATCGTTCTTTTCGAACGGCTGAGAATTGGCCATGCCGCGGTTCAGGAAGTGATCGGAATAGGGCATTCCGCTGACGACCGCTCCCACCAGCACCAACTGTTCGACGACTTTCGGGTATCGCAGCGCGAAGTCGATCGAAAGCTCGCCGCCGTGCGAACTGCCGACTAAAACTGCCCGGCTAACTCCTCGCTGACGCAGGAGAGCAGCCAGATCTTCGACCTCGGTATACCAGCTGGTAGCAGCGGGAGTCCGCCCGTAGCCGCGCCGGTCGTATCGAATGGTATGAAACTTCTTGCAGAACTCGGGCCAAACGTCGTCCCACACGGCGGAGTGCGCGATGCCATCGTGGATGAGAACCACCACTTCAGCCCCGGTCCCGCACTCCTCGAAGTACAGCTTCGATCCCTCGACCTCGACGAACGACCCAGATCCAGACCGCAGCGCCGCGCTCGTGCCCTGCGCGACAGCCTGGCTACACCCACCGAGCACGAGCGTTGCAGTCAGCAGGGCAGCCGGCAGCACTCTGCGAATTGGTTTCATGCCCACCTCCCGATACCGCTCATGAACGGGAACGCATCATGCGTCCCCAAAATAATCCGCACCGCTCCGTGCCCATCCGTGCTTCATTTAGCTTTCCCCAGCGCCCGCGCCAGAATCGCCATGCGCGTGGGCATGCCATTGTGAATCTCGTCGATGATCACCGATTGCGGACCGTCCGCCACGTCCGCCGTCAACTCCAGGCCGCGAATGATCGGTCCGGGATGCATAACAATGGCATCCCGCCGCGCCAGCTTCAGCCGCGCCGGCGTCATCTGATAGCGGGCGACGTAGTCCTGCACCTGAATCTTCCGGCCGGCGAGGCGTTCTTTTTGCAGGCGCAGCAGCATGATCACATCCGCCCCTCGCAGCGCCTCCTCAATATGACGCGTGATGCGCAGGCCGGGGACGAGCGTCACCGCAACCTCGGGCACGAACTCCGGCGGACCGCAAAGCGTGATCTTCACCCCAAACCTGCTCAACAAATGGCAGTTCGAGCGGGTCACGCGGCTGTGGAAGATGTCGCCGATGATCGCGACCTGCAAGCCCGTGAACGACTTCTTGTGTTTCAGGATGGTGAAGGCGTCGAGCAAAGCCTGCGAAGGATGTTCGTGCATGCCGTCCCCGGCATTGATCACTGGGATGTCGAGGTGCTTCGCCATCAGATGAGGCGCGCCCGCACACGGATGCCGGATGACGACGGCGTCGGCGCCTAACGCGCGCAGAGTGTAGCCGGTATCGAGCAAGGATTCGCCTTTCTCAATGCTCGATCCTGTGGATTGCACCAGGGTAGTGATGGCGCCCAGTGACTTGGCGGCGATCTCGAAGGAAGAACGCGTCCGCGTGGAAGCTTCGTAAAACAGCAGCACAATGCGCTTGTTGCGCAACAACGGACGCGCCTTGACAGGATTCATGCGCCGGGCCAGCTTCAGCAGGCCCAGGATTTCCCTGTCCTCCATGTGCTCGATACCGAGCAGTGAACCGCGTGCTGGCTTGTTCATCTCGTAAGGTTCATCGCGTAAGAATTCAAACGCTGCATCATACGCGGCCAGCGCAGCCTGCGGCAAGACCGGTTCCCAGCTCGTTTCATACACCAGAATGCGGGATCGCTTACTTCAGGCGGTTAGACCAGGGAAGACGATGGCTCAAGGCCGGTTCCGGCGGCTGATAAAGGCGCCAGTCAAGGCTCCGGCAAGGCTGCCTGCGGCAATCGAGACCACGAAAACACCTACCATGCCCAGCATCAACTTCACGGCCAGGCCTTCTGGTTTGTTTAGCAGGTCAAGGAAGGCCTGGGCTTGCGAGTCATGGGTGCGGGACACAACCTGCTGCATGGCCTCGATCATCTCCTGCCGCACTTGCCCGCCGGACTGCAGCACCGCCAGGAAAATGGCCAGGAAGGCGGCGAGTACCGCAGAGGAGAGAAGGCCGGTAGCAGCCCCGAGTTGCGCTCCCGAGCGGGCGTTGATCCTCTGCGCTGGATTTCGGCGCTGGTAAAGAATGACGGCCAGGCATCCGGCACCCAGCGTGGCTAACGGTGGAACCATCAGGCGCAGAAGCATCGCCACGATGGAGATGAAGGCGGCAACTGCGCAGACGCGAAGCGCCCGCCGCCATTCGATCCCGGTGGAAAGCACGGGAACACTCAGGGGCGCGGGAATAATGGGCGGCTCCAGGGTGAAAACGGGTCTGTCATTGAACGCGACGTTGGGCGAGACATTGCTCGCGGCGGGCACCGCGGACTCCGGCATGGCCACGCGAATCTGGGGCGCGCCGCACTCCAGGCAAAACGGCTTGCCGTCTTCGACACTGTGGCCGCACTTGTGGCAGGGATGGTCCATCGGGGTTGAAAGCAGGACTAGGCTGAAGGTATCGCACGATGAGCGCCAGGCGCAAGGCAGGCCGGAACAAAGTCTCAGAACAGCTCGGCAGGAGGCCGACGCCATCCTGCCCGACGTACCCGCCATCATTTATTTCTTCCACATTAGCCGTTGGGCTCGTTTTAGGCAACTAACCCTCATAAGTCTATTTCACGTGCAGGATGAGAGGTGTAGAAGATGAACAATCTAATTCGATCGATTCTAAAGACCGCAGTGTACTTTCTGGAACAATCGGATCGCTTCGCGGGCGATGTGCGGGACCGTGTCTCGGACAGCGTTGATCGGGCGGCCAACCGGGTGTCGGACCTTCGCAGCCAGGCTGAGGAGTTGTACGAGGGCGAGGATCATACGCTTCGCAACGTGCTGACCTTCGCGGCTGGAGTAGGTGTTGGAGTCGGCGCCGCGATCTTGTTTGCCCCCGCCAGCGGCGAGGAAATCCGCAACTCGATCGGCGAAAAGGTCCACGAAATCGGCGGCCGGGTGGTTGACCGTTTCTCGTCCGGAACCAGAAAAGCTACTGGGACAGAAGGCCACTAAGTTTTCCTTACGAGGCATCGCCCAGCCGATCAGGCGGACCTGCGCCTCGCACAACTCATGAAGTCAGACGAATAAATCTCGGAGGACCCGATTATGAAATTCTTATTGCAGAATACCGTCCGCACCGCGCTGTTCGCCGGCCTGTTTTTGAGCGGCTGGGCGTTAGCCGGCGCGCAAGATAACAACCAAACCACTACACCGTCAGCCGACAATACAAAAATCAACCAGCGGGACCGCAACGCCGGTGAGCCCACTGCCGACCAGCAGAAGATGAATACCGGCGACCGCGAAACCACCAAGCAGATTCGGCAGGCCATCATTAAGGACAAGTCCATTTCCACCTACGGACATAACGTGAAAGTCATCACGCAAAATGGAATGGTGACGCTCAAGGGACCAGTCCGTTCCGAAGAGGAGAAACAGGCGATTGAGGCGAAAGCCAAGGAAATAGCCGGTCCGGATAAGGTTACGGACGACCTCGAAGTGAAAGCGAAGCAGTAACTAGTCTAAGGATAGCAGTCAAACCATCAAAACCATTTCAAAGGAGAAATACTTATGGCAGGGAAAAATACAGCAGTGTTCGGAATTTATTCCGAGTATGCAGGCGTTGAAAACGGTGTGGACGCGCTGAAAGCAGCGGGATTTCGCAATACGGACATCTCCGTGTTGTTCCCCGAGAATGTGGGCACCAAAGACTTCGCTCACAAGAAGGAAACCAAAGCCCCCGAAGGCGCGGCAACCGGCGCCGGGACCGGGGCGGCGATAGGCGGGGGGCTGGGTTGGCTGGTGGGAATCGGAGCGCTGGCCATTCCGGGACTCGGGCCCTTCATCGCCGCTGGTCCAATCATGGCTGCTTTAGCGGGAGCAGGCGTCGGCGGAGCGGTCGGCGGGATCGCCGGAGCCCTGATTGGCATGGGCATTCCGGAGTATGAGGCGAAGCGTTATGAAGGACGCGTAAAAGATGGCGGCATCCTTCTCTCGGTACACTCGGATAACTCCGAATGGACCAAACGCGCGAAAGAAATTCTCAAGCGCACGGGTGCGCAAGATATTTCTTCCACCGGAGAAGCGAGCGCTGACTTTTCCAAAACCGACAAACCCATGCAGCGAGCCAGCTAGCCG
>Ga0185299_10006660_pt1 | contig 12218 bp, 13 predicted proteins | sample PaiPotPPA55metaG_FD_128002 | JGI IMG/M metagenome (GOLD analysis project Ga0185299, IMG submission 128002) | Iron sulfur acid spring bacterial and archeal communities from Banff, Canada, to study Microbial Dark Matter (Phase II) - Paint Pots PPA... ...
TAAGACTGATTAAGTGAACTTTCCACTTGACGGTAAGCAAGAAAGTTCATTCCGTGAGCCTCGAAATCGTCCAGCGGCTGACATTATAGGAACGCGCAATCTCGCCCGGCGTCTCCTTACCGGCATTACGGCGCTTGACCGCTTCTTGCTGCTGATGATGTTGGGTGAGCATCGGCATTCGACCAAGCCTTACGCCGTTCGCCACCTGGCGCGGGCAGCCAATTTACTGCGCAGTTTGTTCAAATTCTATCCGCGCGCATGAGTTGGATCAGCATGCCCTCGCGCAAACCGCGATCGGCGATACGGACGCGATCGGCCGGGAATGCGCGGCGGATCGCCTCGAGAATGGCGCAGCCGGCGAGAACGAGATCGGCGCGGCCATGCCCAATACAACCATTGGCGGCGCGCTCTTTGTAAGTCATCTTGCGCAACCTCGCCACCGCATGATCCACTTGCCCGCTCGACATCCACAAACCGTCGACGCGGCGGCGATCATACCGGGCCAGTCCAAGAAAGACCCCGGCGATCGTCGTCACCGTTCCGGAGGTGCCAAGCAAATGAAAATGCCTGCCGCGCCGCTCGCCGTCCGCCATCGCGACAAAGCTCTCGAGTTCCCGCGCGGCATGATCGATCATTGCCTCGAACATCGCGCCGGAAACCTCGATGCCGCCGAATTCTTCCGCCAAGGTGACGACGCCGATCTTCAGGGAAACCCAAAAACGGATCCGCTCGGCGAGCGCCATATCGATCGATTGCGCGCATAGGGCCGCTGCCCCGGCCAGCCAGACAAGCTCTGAAGACCCGCCCCCGATATCGAACAAAATCACGCCTTCGGCGGCGGAATCGGCAAGCGAGGCGGAGCCGGCGGCGGCCAGCCGCGCTTCTGTTTCACGATCCACGATCTCGAGTTCGAGCCCGGTTTCCGCGCGCACTCGGCGCAAAAATTCGGCGCCGTTGCTTGCCGACCGGCAGGCCTCCGTCGCAATCAACCGGCTGCGGGTTACGCCCCGCGCCCGCATTTTGTCGCGGCATATTTCGAGCGCGCAAAGGGTACGTTCGATCGCCGCCGCGCCGAGTTCGCCGGTTCGCGACAGACCTTGGCCCAACCTGACAATCCGGGAAAATGAGTCGATGACGCGAAAGCCATCTTGACCGCTCCCCGCAGGCGCCGCCCAGGCGATCAAGAGCCGGCAATTGTTAGTGCCGAGATCCAGCGCGGCATAGGTATGTTGTTGCCTTTGCCGGTCCGCCAGGGCCCGAACCGAGGCACCGGCGACGGCGTTCGCCGCGCCGCGTCCGGATAAGTCCGCGCCTTGAACGGCACCCGCTTCGGCGCGCGGACTCGTCCCTCGCGCACAAGTCGCGAGACCTCCGATTCCGGCGCCATCCACTGGTCCCACGTTACACCCCGAAGCCTCCGGCAAGCGCTCCCCTTCAAGCGCAGGCGAGTGTACCAAGCCGAACCCTAAACACCAAACGCCGGGCGCCGCCAACCCGTCCGAGCGGCAAGGTGCCCTCGAAGCCCCCTGCCCGGCTGGGGCGGCGCCGTTGACCTCGTAAAACCGGCTGGTCACAAAGCATCAGGCCCGTCGGGAGATCGCGCGCGCGACTTCGGCCCGCAACGCCGGCAAAACCTCCTGCTCGAACCAAGGATTGCGTTTGATCCAGCCGCTGTTGCGCCACGAAGGGTGCGGCAGGGCGATAATTTTCGGCCTCTCGCCCGCGAATTCGCGCCAACGGCGAACGATATCGTCGACCTTCAGGACGTTCGGCAATGGCCTTCCGGCCCATCTGAAATGATAGTCCTGCGCGAAGCGGCCGATCGCGAGAACGCATTCGATTTGAGGCAAAATCGAAAACAATTCATCATGCCAAGTCTCGCGGCATTCGCGGCGCGGCGGCAGATCGCCCTTGTTGGCATCGTGGCCCGGAAAGCAAAAACCCATCGGCACGATCGCGATCCTCGCCTTATCGTAGAACGCTTCGCGCGAAACACCCATCCATTGCCGCAGGCGATCGCCGGAGGCATCGTTGAAAGGTAGCCCGCTGACATGCACTTTCATGCCAGGCGCCTGGCTGGCGATGAGCAGCCGCGCGGTCGAAGACAGCCGCAAGACGGGACGCGGCTCGTGCGGGAGCGGCGCGCCACGCGGCGTCTCAACGCAGATACGGCAGGCCCTGATTCGCCCAGCCAGCGTCGCGAGCCTGGAAATCGAATGTCTGTCTGTCATTACAATCGCTCGTCCCGCCGGTTCCATTCCGGGGTGCCCCGCCAGGTCGATTCGCTCAGGTGAGTGGCGACGGTCCGCTTCGCCAGAAATCCGGCGATTCAAGACCAATCCCTTGCTTTTCGCAAGCGCCCCGGACCGTCTCGAGCGATTCCGGGTTAACTTCGAGCTGCTTGCCTCGCCGGTACGGCCGTTACGCACATTGAGTTCTATCCCTGCCGATTCATGCCCGCCGCCTCTGTGAAAAGCGCCGCGGTTCTGACCGTCAGGCCCAGACCAGTCTTAGTTGCGAACAAATCGAATGATCGCTTGCGCGGCTCATTAATCTTTTTCCGGCATCGTCGCCGCAATCTTTCGCGCGAAGCGAGAATTGAACGGATCTTTCAAAGGATGACCGACGTCACCGCGGAAATTATCGCGCGCGGATGCGCTGGCGATCCGGCCGCCGCGGTACGCGAAGCGCGCGAGAAGCTGACGTTGTCCGCATCGTGCGAATGTGGCTTCGACGTCGAATTGCTGCGCCATTTCGCGAAAGGATACAGATCGTCGGGCCCCGCCATGGCGGTGCTCCGCGCGGTGGCTGCCGCGGCCGCTGCCACTTGGGTCACCACAAACGCAGTCCTGATTTGGCTCGCCCTCGATTTCGCGGCGCTCGGCGCGGCTTACCGGCTGGCCGGCAAGTTCCTGGACGCCGAAGTAACCATGCTCGACGCCGGCCGCTGGCGCCGCAAATTCGTCTTCGCCGAAACGCTCCAGGGAATCGCAGGGCGGCTGTCGTTTGGCTCGTAAGCCAGTCCGGTGACCCCGCCGCCCGCAGCTATGCCCTCGTCCTGCTTTTGCTCGTTGCCGCAATGAACGCGACGATCTCCGCCGCGATTCCGTCCGCGGTGGCCGGCGCCTTGACGCCGTTGACCCTCGCAACTCTTAGCTTCCTGCGTCCAGCGAGCGTTTCCGATGGAACCTTGCCGCTGATCGCGTTGGCCTGCGGTACGCAGCTCTACTTCATGGTCGTTGCCAGGAGGTTACATGGGGCTTCGTTCGAGGCGCTGTCGTTTCAAGCCGAAAAGGACGAGCTGATCGCCGAGCTCGAACAAGCCAATGCAAACAGCGATCTCGCCCGCCGCCGCGCCGAGGCGGCGAATCTCGCCAAATCCCGCTTCCTTGCCACAATGAGCCATGAATTGCGCACGCCGCTCAACGCCATCCTTGGGTTTTCCGAAGTCATGAAAGGCGAATTGTTCGGATCCCACGCCGTCGCATCCTACAAGGAATATTCAATCGACATCCATGCGAGCGGGCAGCACCTTTTGATGCTGATCAATGAAATCCTCGATCTCTCCAGGATAGAGGCCGGACGTTTCGACCTCAAGGAAGAAGCGGTCGCTCTCCCTCATCTTGTCGAGGATTGCCGGCATCTTCTAGGGCTGCGCGCAAAGAAACGGCAGATCACCATCGAAAAGGCCGTCGAGCCGCATTTGCCGCGGATTTGGGCCGACGAACGCGCTATTCGTCAAGTAATATTGAACCTTCTATCGAACGCGATCAAGTTCACGCCGCAAGGCGGAACGATCAAGATCAGGATCGGCTGGACCGCGAGCGGCGGCCAATATGTGGCGGTGCGCGACAGCGGTCCCGGAGTTCCGGAAGACGAGATCGCTATCGTCATGTCCTCGTTCGGCCGTGGCGCGCTCGCGCAAAAAAACGCCGAGGAAGGCTCCGGCCTCGGTTTACCGATCGTGAAGGGCCTCATCGAACTCCATGGCGGATCCTTCACCCTGAAATCCAAGCTTCGCGAAGGCACCGAAGTTATTGTGATCTTCCCGCTCGAACGAGTAATCGCCGCAGTGCCCGCGGAGGCGGAGGAAAATGCCGGATCCAGGAACCGAAGCCGGCTCCGGCGCGAACCGGCGGTATGAGCGGAGAAGAAGCTATCCTTTCTCCACTATTTCGATTTCTTCGGCGCTGAGGCCATAGAGCCCGTAGACGAGCGCATTCATCGCTCTTTCTTGCCGAGCGATTTCGGAGTCCAGAGAGGCCAGTTCACGTTCGAGGGCCATGATCTGCAAGGTTACGGGGGAGCCGTCGTTCGTGGCCAGTTTACGGAGCGCGTCGCAAAGTTTTTTGCCGGCCGCCCGTTCCGTGATGGAAAATGAATGCCATCAAAAACGGAATGCGGCTCGTCGTGATACCGGCTGACGCCAGCGCGGATGCTAAACAAAGTTTATGGAAATACTTGCTAATGCCGTATGTGCAATAGTTGTCCCGCATCGATTTATTTAAGGCTTGCTCTTGCGGGAAGGGCGCGGCTTTAGGACTGGCGGTCGTCGCGATCGAAGCTCGTCCATTCAATCCCGAACCCTTTGAACGAGCGGAAGCGCTCGTGGTAGCGGCGAGAGCCGTGACCCGTAATAAAGGGGAGGATGAAGGAGACAAGTACGATTGCGAAACCCAACCAGTCCCGGATGTCATTCAACATGCCGGGGCGGTAACTCGCGAACTGCGGACAACAAAAAACCCACCTTGTGGGGCAGGTCATTAAAAATGCTCGGGGCGCAACTCTGGCGCCGTCGGAATGACGAAGCTATCACACACATGAATGTCCGTAAATTGGAATGTGCCAAGCGCGTCGGTTTTACACACCAAAAAAGCCCGTGCAACGCCGACGGCGAGGGCTAGGCAACAAAAAACCGCCTTGTGGGCGGGTCGCGAGCTAGCGCGGCGAGCGCGCACAATTTTGCAACGCTACGGGGAAAACATACTGTTTTTCTGAATTTGACGCAAACTATTTGCAGCGGAACATCAGGAACCAGGGGAGAAATGGCGAAGTGGCGCGTAGCCCCATGTCTCGCGGAAGAATACGTCGATGAACGCGGATTCTGCCGAAGTCTCCTTCAAATCCGTGCGCTCGGCCCATAAGGCGAGGCGATCATCCAGGGCTTTTTCGTTTTCCGAATCGTGCCACGCGCGGTACTCCAAATCCCAATGCGACCGCAGAAAGCTCTTTGAAACGAAGGCAACATGCAGGTCGCTCATTGGGGATTCCGCTACCTTGCGCGGGTCAATCGAAGTCTAAAATTCGACTCGGCACTTACGGTTCAGCCGGCCATAACGGATAATAAAGGACCCTTTCGATGAAATCGATGCCCGACATTTTGAAATGGTTGGTCGCCGCGGTTCTTTTTGTCTTTGCCGCCACTTCACCCGCCGCCGCGCTGGAACCGGCGGCGACGGAAACGGCAGTAGGTCCGGCGGCAAAGGCCGGGCAACAAAACGTGGACGCCGGGCACGCGCAAGCGCCCACGGTTGCGCCCAATTCCCTGCCCGCCGCCGCGACGAGCTCCCATACGATCGAGCTTCCCGGACGCAGCCTGCGCTTCAAGGCGATTGCCGGGCCGATCCGGTTGAGCGACGCCGAGAGCCTCGCCCCCAAGGCCGATATCGCCACCACGGCCTTTATTCTTGAGAGCGCCGATTCCGCCAAGCGCCCGGTCACATTCGCGATCAACGGCGGGCCCGGCGCCGCCTCCGCCTGGCTCGATCTAGGCGCCATGGGGCCTTGGCGGCTGCCTCTCGATCGTGCATCGCCTTCGCCGTCGGCGCCTCCGGTCACGATCGACAATGCCGATACCTGGCTCGATTTCACCGATCTCGTTTTCATCGATCCGCCCGGAACAGGCTACAGCCGCATTCTGGCAAAGGGAGATGAAACACGCCGCCACTTCTATTCGGTCAATGGCGACATAGAGGCGCTGGCGGTCACCATTCGGAAGTGGCTCGCCGCCAACAAAAGGCTCGATAGTCCCAAATTCATCGTTGGCGAGAGCTATGGCGGCTTTCGCACGCCAAAACTCGCGCGGCGGCTGCAGGACGAGGAAGGAATCGGCGTCGCGGGTCTTGTGCTGATTTCGCCGGTGCTCGATTTCGGCTGGTTCGAAGGCGCCAATAATCCACTCACTTTCGCAACCAGGCTGCCTTCGCAGACGGCCGTCGCGCGGGGGTTAGCGGGGCCCGAGGGGCGCGCGGCCCTCTCCGATGTGGAAGCCTATGCGGCGGGCCCCTACCTCGCCGATCTCCTGCGCGGCGAGCGCGACTCCCAGGCGCTCTCGCGCGTCGCCGAAAAAGTCGCGAGTTTCACCGGCCTCGATCCAGCGCTCGTCCGCAAGCTCGGCGGGCGCATCGATACGGCGACATTCGCACGCGAAAAGGATCGCGCGAGCGCCAAGGTCACGAGCATTTACGACGCGCGCGCCGGCGGTTTCGATCCTTCTCCTCATGCCGCCATAAGCGATTATTCCGATCCCGTTCTCGACGCGATCAAGACCCCCCTTGCGAGCGCAATGGCGGATCTCACCGGCAATCGTCTCGGCTGGATGGTCGAGGCACGCTATGAGATCCTCAACGAAAACGTCAACCGCGGCTGGGATTGGGGCAGCGGCCGTGACCGCGCGGAGGCGCTGTCCGATCTGAAGCGCGCGCTCGCCCTCGATCCTTCCTTGCGCGTGCTCGTCGCGCATGGCCTCACCGATCAAGTCACCCCCTATTTCGCTTCTAAAGTTCTGATCGACCAAGTACCGCCGATGGGCGATCCGGACCGCCTGCGCCTCAAGGTTTATGGAGGCGGCCACATGCTTTATCTGGACGGCAAATCCCGCGCCGGCTTACGGGAAGACGCGCGGAAATTGATCGTAGGGAACTAGGGTAGCGATCGGCAAATCCTAGGCGGCGACGATGGCGCAAGCGTTTTGCGCGAGCGCGGTTCGACGGTTTGTTCGACGCGCCGCGACCGGCCGGACCGCGCATGATCAGCGATGAAGAGATTGCCGCGACGATCCGCCTGACTCTGGAGACGATGCCGACCGGTGCTCCTATTAGGGCATGCGTTCCGTGGCGAGGGATTGATTTCGCGCCCTACGATTGCTAAAGCGGAGTTAGTGAAGGGAGGGCGTAGGCATGGGTATGAACATCTTGCCCGACGTGGTGCGATCCCTCGATAAGGATCCTCAGACCTATAGCTCTGCCGATCCGTTTCCGCATATCGTCATCGACAACTTCCTCTCTCAATTGGCCATCGACACGCTGGTCGATGAGTTTCCTGATCCGCGCAATTCCATATGGAATGAGAGGATGAAGGACGCCTATCAGGTCAAGCTGGCGTCCAACAATGTCGATTCCGCCCCGCCGAACATCAGAGATGTTCTCTATCAGTTGAACTCAGCGACCGCGCTTCAAGCCTTGGAAAAATTGACCGGCGAAGGCCCGCCGATTTCTGATCCGTACTTCGATGGCGGCGGCATGCACCAGATCGAGCGCGGGGGCCTCTTGCTGTGCACGCTGACTTCACACGTCCCAAGCATCTTCCGATCTTCCGAAGGCTCAATCTTTTGCTCTATCTCAACAAGGAGTGGGACGCCTCTTTCGGAGGCTGCCTGGAACTTTGGTCGTGCGACTGCAAGAAGAAGGTGAAGGAGGTCGCGCCCGTCGCGAACAGGGTCGTCATCTTCACCACCGCCACCACGTCCTATCACGGCCATCCGGCGCCGCTGACTTGTCCGCCTGACAGGGCGCGGCGCCCATTAGCATTGTACTACTACAGCGTTGAGCCGCCGAAACGCGATCACACGGGGACAACGACGCGCTGGAGAATGGACACTCGCGAAATGGCGCGCGGCAGCGAGCCGCAGCGTTCCTTTGGCGCGTATCTCGCAAGCTTGGGAATATAGCCTCGCGATGGGAGTGACCTAATTGTGGCCCGCGCAGCTGCTCGCGTATAGCACGTTACGTGCCTGTTTTGTGGGCGCCAATGGGCAGAATGAGGAACGGAAACACATTCGCTTGTGATCAAAATGGTTTGAACACGACGAGAATCACGATCGCGGCCATGAGAACCGCCGGAGCCTCATTAACGATCCGGAAAAAACGAGAGTCATGCCGGTTTGTGTCTTCCGCCAAATCCTTCCGGACTTTTGCGAAATATCCATGCAGCGCGCTGAGGGCGATCACCAGGGCGAATTTTGCGTGAAACCAGCCCGCATGCAGAAAACCAGTCTGAATCGCAAGCATAAGGCCCGTTATCCAGGCCACGAGTAACGCGGGCAGCATGATCACTCGCATTAGCCGGCGTTCCATCACCACGAAGGTTCTCGCTTGCGGCGAGCCTTTCGGCGCTTCGGCATGATAGACGAAGAGACGCGGCAGATAGAGCATCCCCGCCATCCAGGAGATGATGGCCAAGATATGCAGCACCTTTAACCAGAGATAAAGATTGCTCATTTAGCGGAACCCTCGCGAAGGAATTCGAGCATAAGCTCGATATGTTGAACGGGAGTGTGCGGCAAGACGCCGTGGCCGAGGTTGAAAATATGCGGCCTCCCCCGGAAGACAGAGAGGATACGGCGCACCCCGGTCTCAAGCGCAGGGCCGCCGGCCGCGAGCGCCAACGGATCGAGATTGCCTTGCAACACCAAACTTCGATCGAATGTTTTCGCGGCCCATCGTGGATCGGCGGAACTGTCAAGTCCAAGCGCATTGACGCCGGTACGTGCCGCGAAATCCATTAGATGATGGCCCACCCCCTTCGGAAAACCAATCACGCGGGCGTTCTTACGGTGCAGCCTGAGGCCGGTGACGATTGCCTCGACCGGCATCAGACACCACCGCTCAAACTCAGCAAAGGGCAGAACGCCCGCCCAGGTGTCGAAGATTTGCACAGCCTCGACACCAGCTTCAATCTGCCTGGCGAGATAGTCGATCGACGCTTGAACCAGCCGGTCGATGAGACCCTGAAACAGATCGCGATGGCGGTAGGCAAACAGACGGGCCGGTGCCTGATCGGGCGTGCTCTTGCCGGCGATCATATAGCAGGCAAGCGTCCATGGTGCCCCGCAAAAGCCAATCAACGCGGTTTCGGCGGGAAGGGTTGTTTTGACCCGCTCGATCGTCTCGAAAACCGGGCTCAACCGGCCGAAATCTATCCGCCCGTTCAGCTTAGCAAAATCCTCCGCCGTCAAAATGGGATCGAGTTTCGGTCCTTCATTCGGCTCGAATGCGACCGTTTGGCCAAGGGCATCGGGAATAACCAGGATATCGCTGAACAGAATGGCGGCATCGAACCCAAAGCGCCGCACCGGTTGCAGAGTTGCCTCCGCCGCTAATGCCGGTGTGTAACAAAAATCGAGAAAGGAAGGGACCTTGGCGCGAAGCGCCCGATATTCCGGTAGATAGCGCCCAGCTTGCCGCATCAACCAGACAGGAGGTGGAAAACATGCCTCGCCGTCCATGACTTTAAGGAACGGTTTTGTTTGGAATCGCGGTTCGCCATCCAAATCTAAATCTCCTCAAAATCTAAGAATCTTCTATAGAGATGTTATCTTTGTCTGATTGGGAGTGGAGTTAGGCTTATTCGTCGGTTCACACAAGCCGACACCGGTGTTGCGCTTTATCCGCTCTATCGACAAGCCGGTCCGGGCGTTTGGAAAGTTACCGTTTCGTTAATCCTTCGAATTGGATGAGGGGAGGTCCGGTTTTTCAACTAATAGGTTTTTGCTCTTTCCCCCAGATTCACAGGGATGAGTGTCTTATTGTCCAGCCTTCGATGGCGGTGGATGAACCTGGGTTGCTTAGTCCAATAAAATGGTTGCCAGGCGCCGGTGGCGCCAGTTATCCCCGGTTCTCCCCGGCATTCCCTTGATTTAGGGAAAACCATGGTGAGGCATGAAACTCTTGGGACGACATTACTTCCATTTGCACCTGATTTCCGACGCGACGGGAGAAACCCTGATTGCCGCCAGCCGCGCCGTCGCGGCGCAATACGAAGGGGTGTCGTCGATTGAGCATGTTTATCCCCTCGTGCGCAGTAAGGGGCAGCTCGACAAGGCTATCGCCGAAATAGAGGCGGCGCCGGGGATTGTTTTGTTCACCCTGGTTGATCAGGATTTGGCTGCCCATCTCGAGGCGGCCTGCAAAGAGTCGAGCGTGCCCTGTCTTTCGGTTTTGCAGCCAATCGTGAACCTGTTTCAATCCTACATCGGAACGGCTTCAAAGCCTCGCCCCGGCGCCCAGCACATGCTCAACGCGGAATATTTCAAGCGTATCGAAGCCCTGAACTTCACGATGATGCACGACGATGGGCAGCAAGCCGAAAATTTCGAGGCGGCCGATGTGGTTCTTCTCGGCGTCAGCCGTACGTCAAAGACGCCGACGAGCATCTATCTTGCCAATCGAGGGGTCAAAACAGCGAACATTCCCTTGGTGCCGGATGTCCCCTTGCCGGAGCCCGTTTTGGCATTGCGCAATCCTCTCGTCGTCGGGCTCTTGGCTTCGGTGGAGCGCATTGTCCAGATTCGCGAGAATCGTCTTATCGCGTTGAACGCAAACCCTGATTCACCTTATGTGGACCGCCTTCTGGTCGCAGGCGAACTCGCGCGGGCGCGCAAGCTTTGCGCCGAGCATGGCTGGCCGGCAATCGATGTGACGCATCGCTCGATCGAGGAAACCGCGGCGGCGGTCCTCGATCTCTATAAGATTCACCAGTTGAAATTCATAGCCTCATCATGATAGGGTTTTGGCGCGGCATGGCGCCGCTTATTCTCGCTTCACAAAGCCTCGCCCGTCAGGGCCTTCTTAGCGCCGCCGGGATACCGTTCGAGATTTGCGCCGCCGCGATAGATGAACGTGGGATCGAAGCGCCGCTCGTAGCGTCGGGGGCCAACGCCGCCGACATCGCTCTTCACCTTTCCCGGGCCAAGGCCTTGGCGGTCAGTGGGGAAAAGCCAGGCCGGCTCGTTATCGGCGCGGATCAGACGCTCTGTCTTGAAGGCCGCCTCTTTGGCAAACCGGACGGCCGCGCGGCGGCCATGGCGCAACTCGAAGCCTTGTCCGGCCGCACACATGAACTTTATTCCGGCTGCTGCGTCGCGCGCGAAAATAGCATTCTTTTCGAAACGGTTGGGATCGCGCATCTAAGCTGCCGACGGCTTTCCCCGGCATTCATCGACGCCTATATGACAAACGTCGGCGATGTTCTCCTTGGCAACGCCGGGGCCTATCAAATCGAGGGCCTCGGCATTCATCTCTTCGAGGCGATCGAGGGCGATCACGCGACGATCCTGGGGCTCCCCCTTTTGCCGCTCCTAAAATTCCTGCGCGGGGAAGGAAGCCTCCTTTCGTGAAATCCCCGCCTCACGGTCAACCAAAGGCATGTGTCATCGGCTGGCCGGTCGCGCATTCGCGTTCGCCGTTGATCCACCGCTTTTGGCTGGAACACCACAAGATCGAGGGGTCATACGAACTAGCCGCAGTCGCGCCGGCCGGTTTACCGGCGTTTGTGCATGATCTCGCGCGGCATGGTTTTGCCGGGGCGAATGTAACCTTGCCGCATAAACAAAAGGCGTTCAAACTCTGCGATGTCACGACCCCAACGGCGGCCGGCCTCAAGGCTGTGAATACCTTGTGGATAGAGGCGGGAAAACTTTGCGGCGACAATACCGACACCGCCGCTTTTGCTGCTGCCTTGGATCAGGATGCGCGCGGATGGGACATTACCTCCGGGAAGGCCGTGGTTATTGGCGCCGGGGGGGCGGCGCGGGCCATTGTTTACGCGCTTAAACTGCGCGGCATGAAGCGCATTTTTCTGATCAATCGTACCAAAGAGCGCGCGGCGGAGCTTGCTTCGGACTTTGGCGCGCCGATCGAGGTTGTGGGTTTCCCCGATCTGCCCGGCGTGCTGGCAGGCGCCAATCTTCTCGTCAATGCCACTTCGCTCGGCATGCGGGGCCAGCCGCCGCTCGCCATCGATCTCGCGCCTCTGCCGCCGGATGCCGTCGTCAGCGATATCGTCTATGTTCCACTCGAAACCGCGGTCATAAGGGCGGCCAAAGCGCGCGGTCTCCGGGCGGTTTCCGGCGTCGGCATGCTTTTGCATCAGGCGGTGCCTGGGTTCGAGCACTGGTTCGGCATAAAACCTTGCGTCACGCCGGAGCTGCGCGGCGTGGT
>Ga0185299_10006661_pt1 | contig 12217 bp, 10 predicted proteins | sample PaiPotPPA55metaG_FD_128002 | JGI IMG/M metagenome (GOLD analysis project Ga0185299, IMG submission 128002) | Iron sulfur acid spring bacterial and archeal communities from Banff, Canada, to study Microbial Dark Matter (Phase II) - Paint Pots PPA... ...
AACAGTCTCTTTAGCAGGTCCCACTCCCGCCCGGCCAGGCTGAAGACTCGCGGCCGGTCCGTCCGGGTGGTGTTGTGCCGGCTTCGCTCGAGCGAGCGGACGTAAGCGTCCGTCATGGCGCGCCGGCCGGTTGCGCGGCCCGGAGCAGGCGGCGACCAGGCTTGCCAGGTACGTGTTGATCGGGCTTTCGGCCGTGGCCCTGGCCTCGTCGGCGTCCTCGGCGCAGTACATGTGGAAGGCGAGCATGACCCGTCCACGGCCCGGATGCCCGGCGTCCTGCCAGGCCTGCCGGTAGAGCTCGAGGTTGCGCCGCATCGCCTCCGCCGCGAGCGCGTTGGCCACGATCCCGCAGCCCATCTCGCCGGCCCGCCGGAAGCTCTGCTCGCTGGAGAGCGCCGCGACCCAGAACAGGGGGGTGCGGGCGCTGCGTCGGGCGCGGCAGCGAGGTCGTCTCGGGGAACGTGTGGAAGCGGCCGTGGTGCTCGACATTCTCCTCGGTGAGCAGCCGGCGGATCGTGTCGACGCCTTCCTCGAACCGCGCCCGGCTGGTGTCCATGTCCACGCCGAAGCGCGCGAACTCGTGCGGCAGGAAGGCGCGCGCGAAGCCGACCTCGAGCCGTCCAGCGGAGATCCCGTCGACCATCCCGATCTCGCCGGCCAGCTTCAGCGGGTGGTTGAACGCGGGCGGTACCGCGCCGGCGATCAGCCGGATCCGTGAGCCGCGGACGGCCGCCGCGGAGAGGAAGACCAGCGGGTTCGGTGAGTAACCGCCGTACCGATGAAAGTAGTGTTCGACGATACGAACGTGATGATAACCGGCCTCGTCGGCCAGTCCGACCAGATCGAGGCAGTCCGCGAAATAGCGATCCGAAGGCTTCTCCAGGTGATCGACATCTGGAAAGAAATTGATACCGACTTCGATCACTGCGACCCCCGCCTCATGACAAACGCGATCCGCATGAAGCCATCCCTCATAGAAGGAGATTCAGTTCGGACCTAGCGCTTTGGAGCATTGCAGACGCGACCGCAGAGAGTCCTGGCCGTGGCGGACGCGCGGGCGCTGGCCGAGGCGTTCGCCCTCTGGTACGCAGGCAGGAACCGCGAGCCGCTGGACGACTATTCGCGCACCCGCTTGAAAGACGTCTGGCGCGCGCAGGAGTTCTCCGCCTGGATGACGCAGCTGCTGCACAGCTTCTCCCCGGCGAGTCGGCGTTCGAGGCCGGCTTGCGCCGCGCCCGGCTGCGGAATCTCGTCACCGTCACCGCCGGGGCGGTCGGCTTCGCCGGCAACTACGTCGGCCGCACGCGCCTGCGATCTCAGAACGCGCCGAGCCCGTCGGAGCTGCCGTTGCCGCATCCCGTCTCGCCCTGACTTGCGCCGTCATGGAGTAGCCGCTGAGAACGGTTCGGACCGGCGGATGCGGCCGGTCCGCTTGACCGAATTGAGGATCGGGGTCACCTCCAGCCCACGGACATCGTCGAGCGAGCCGACGGTTTGGGTGAGGAAGGTGTAGAGGCCGTTGAGATTCTCGGCGGCGACGGCCACGAGCAGGTTGGCCGCTCCGGTCGTCGCGGCAGTGAAGCGCACCTGCGGGTGTCGGCTCAGCGCGTTTCCCGCCGCTTCGAGGCTGCCGGGGCCGGTGGCGATCCACAGGAGTGCCTCGCTGGCGATGCCGAGCAGGCCGAGATCTACTTCGCAGGCGAGTCGCACCATATGGGCCGAGAGCAGCGTCTCCAGCCGACGGCTCACCGTCGATGCCGAGGTGTCCAGCAGGGTGGCAAGTTCGCTGTAGCCGGCGCGCGCGTTGATGGTCAGTTGGTCGATGAGGGCTTCATCGAACGGCTGAATCTCCGGCGCGTCCACGGGGTCGTGCGCGTATGAGCTCATGGCGTCGAATTGATCGGTGGTCAGGAGACCGCCGGTCCACGTGAAGCCCGCGGGAAACACCCTCATCAGGTCGTAGGCGTCCCACGACAGTACGTCGGCGGTGGCAGGGAGGTCCCGCAGCAGCAGTGAATTGCGGGCCTGGGCTCCGTCGAGAAACAGCACGCTGCTGATCTCGTTGCCGCCGCCGAGGATGTCGACCCATATCGTGTCGGGTCGCCGCGCCAGTCCCGCGGCGATCGCCTTGATGCGGCTCGGGCGGCAGCGGATGCGCAAGGCCATCGGAACGATCCGGGGGAAGCGCGCGGGATTGCGGACCGCAGTGGGCCGCAGCGTGCCGTCCTGCAGGAGCGGCGTGGCTCGGCGCACGATCGTGCGCTCGGACAGTTCCAGGACCTGGGCGACAGTTCGCCACGACGCTCGCGGCGAGGCCATCAGCACCGCGGCGATCCGCCGATCAGTCTCCTCCAGCGCACGCCTGGCATGTCTCACATTCAACATCATGGCAGATCCAATGTCCGATAACGTTCAAAAGATCGAACTTTCTAGCCGTTTTCCGTCGCCTGGCAGTAAACCTGAGGCATTCCACCCAGCAAGGAAGGTGACACCGATGAACGTGATGAACCACCCCGTCGTCGATACCGAATCGGGCAGCGTCCAGGGAACCGTCCAGGACGGCATCGCCGCGTACCGCGGCATCCCCTACGCGGCCTCCCCGGTCGCAGACCTGCGCTTCGCCGCCCCCCAACAGCACCCGAAGTGGCCGGGCCTGCGCGACGCCGCACAGGTCGGCCCGTCCGTCCCGCAGGACGCCTCGCGACTCGAGGCGGTCATGGGGCCGCGCACCCCCGACTGGAACGAGGACGGCTCGCTCACCGTCAACGTCTGGACGCCCCGCCTGCCGGGCGACAGCTCCGCCGAGCGCGCACGGCCCGTCCTGGTGTGGTTCCACGGCGGCGGGTTCACCAGCGGATCCGGTGGTTGGGACTGGTACGACGGCAGCAACTTGGCCGCCGCCGGCGACATCATCGTCGTCACCGCCAACTACCGCATCGGCCCGCTCGGCTACCTCTACCTGCCGGAACTCGGCGTGGAGAACCTCGGCGTGCAGGACCAGGGCGCCGTGCTCGCCTGGGTGAAGCGCAACATCGGCAGCTTCGGCGGAGATCCCGAGGACATCACCGTCGGCGGCCAGTCCGCTGGCGCCTTCTCCTCGCTCTACCTCGCCGCATCGCCGGTCACCGGCCCACTCATCAAGCGCGTCATCACCCAGAGCGGCCCCCTCGGCCTCGCCCCGCAAGACCCCGAGGAGGCAGCCGAACACGCCCGGCGCTTCGTCGAGATCCTCGGCCTGAGCGGCAGCCTGGACCTTCTCGCTGGTCTGCGCGCGGTCCCGGCCGACCAGCTGCTAGCCGCGTACCGGCAACTCGGCGGGGAACTCTCCCGCCCGGGCAACGTCGCCCCGCCAATGTTCCCCGTTCTCGGCGCCTCCGGAATTCCGGCAACGTGGCAGCAGGCGCTGTCCGACGGACGCCTCAACGGCAAGCAGCTCTTGACCGGCACCACCAGGAACGAGATGACCTCGTTCTTCGCATTCGATCCCCGCATCCAGGCGATCACCGCCGACCAGGCACGCTCGATCGTCGCCACACAGCTCGACGACGGTGCCCACCGGTACGACCAGACCGCAGCCCAGCAGCACACCGCCGCGCCGAGCGACGTGATCACCGAGCTCGAGACGGAGATCTTATTCCGAGACGGAACCCTCGTCGTCGCCGACCACCAGGCCGCAGCCGGCTACGCCACGTACGTCTACCAGTTCGACTACACCCCGGCCGACGACCCCAAGCACCTCGGCGCTGCTCACTGCAGCGAGCTCCCCTTCTTCTTCAACACCATCGACGCCTACCCCGACAGCCCCATGCTCGGCCGGCCCACCGCCGAAGCCCGCCACCTCGCCCACACCTTCGCGCACGCCGTAGCGGCATTCGTCGCCACCGGCCGGCCCGCCGACAACCGTTGGCAGCCCTACGAATCCGGCAACGCAGCCACCGTCCGGCACTTCGCCTGACCCCGGCGCACCAACCGGCCGAAGCAGGATTCGAACCCGCACAACCTTGCGGCCAAAGAGGCCAAAGCTCGATCGCTCAGTGTCCGCCGACGTCCGTGACTGCCCATCCGTGCAGGTGGAGTCAATCATCGTACGTTCGAGCGCTCTGGGGCCAGAGTGGCTTGGGCGAGCGGCAGCAGTTCGTTACGGCAGGGGTCGTCTGGGATGGTTCTCGTTGCGCCGCACTGCCGAGAAACCATGCTAACCCTCAACGTCCTCGCTTCGCTCGTCCTAAACTCCCACCTCGTCCGCTGGGGTCGGGACGTCGGCGGCCAGCGCACAGTTCCGTGGTTCGATCTCAGCGTCGCCCACCGCGGCACGCCGACTGTCGACCCGTAAGGTCGTTGGTCGGGAACCGGCGGAACGCTCGCGATCGGCGCCAGGGTGGACTTCGGCGCTTTGTGTTGTCAGTTCGCAGAACCGGACGCGGCGTGAGGGGCGGCGAGTGGGGCGAGTGCATCGTAGAGGGCTGCCGGCCGAGCTCCAGGCGCGTGTCCAGCCGGCCACGGACCCGGGCTCGAGCCACATCACTGCCTGGACCTACGAAACCGCCTATGGCCACCGGATCCGCCTACGGCACCCGGATTAGGCAGTACGCCGCACCTCAAAACAAGACACTGCGCGACCCGCCGTCGAGAGGCGGGCCGCGCTGGTGGTCATGGTCGAGGCCGTCGGAGTTCACCCGCACCCGACGCTGCGATGGGGGCACGATGCAGGCCGGTCCACGGCTCGGCGCGATAGCTTCGGGCTACTCGTCGGTAGCCACCCAGAACTGGTCTGCATAAGGGCCGTATGGGTATGTATTAATATTGACGTTATGGGCTGTTGAGGCTCCGGGGACCGACATGGACCAGCCCTGCATGGTCTGCATCTTGAGGCTCCCGGCGTCGTAATGCCACAGCTGCGTGTTGAAATTGCCGCCGGACGCGTTCGAGCCGCAGGGTTGAAGCGTGAGATTGGCGGTGCTGTCGGGCACGTATGTTGCGCAGAGTGAGTCGTTCTGCTGGGGTTGAATGTAGCCCCAGCCGATGTGACTGGCCGAGGGGTTCCAGTACCAATACTGGTCGGGGTAACCTCCGCACCCCCACTGATCGATCCGTGCTCCTGCGACTACGACGTCGCCGGGGAGGGACATGCACAGATTGGAGTTCCTGTTCGAGAGCTGAAATAGAGTGCCCTCGGATGCGGAAGCAGTGATCGGGGTGGCGCACAGTGAGATTACAGCCAGGAGGCCCGCCATCAAGGCTGACCACCCACGATTCCTTTTCCATGGAACGAGTGCCGTTGGCATCGTGATCCTTTCCCCAAGGGGAGCCGGCCTGTCGGGAGTTTGGGCGCCGACAACGGAGTACGTACAACCCCACGCGCCCCGCACCCGCCCGTCGCGGGGCGCATTTAAATGATCGCCCGCTAGCGCGTGAGCGGCTACGCTTTTGCGTGAGCATGCAAAAGCTCTGAGGCCGGCTCGCCGGCACGAGGCTCCGGGGGGTGCCGGGTTGATACGGATGGGTCTGTCAACGGATGATCTTGGGCGGGTGCGTGTCGCCGACGTGCCTGACTTCGGATACGAGCTCGCGCTGGGCGGGGCGCAACTGGCCGACCGGGCTGCCGACCGGAGGCTGGCGGGGTGGCGGCTGGACGCGGCACGCGGTTGGAACCGCGGCCACGGCAGACTGTTCGACCTCTACACGCAGATGTACATGCCGGCGTTCTTCGACCAGGTCGCCGCAGCGGTACCAGCGGGGATCGATCCCGGTTCTCCCGCGGCTACCGCTCATCTGCGGGATCTGGCCCGATCCGGCGCGTTGACCCCGTTCACCCGCGCGCTCGCCGACGGACACCCGGGCGCGGTGAGCACCCTGAATCGCATACTCACCGCCTTCCGCACCAGGGCCCTGGATCCCTACCGCCGACGAATCACCTCGCTCGTCGCCACCTCAGCCGCCACGGCAAGCGTCCGTGCCGCGATCGGCGGCGCCGGCGAGATGCTGAACTCCTTGCATCCGTCGATCCGCTGGGACGGCCGAGAACTGCGCCTGAACACCGTCCACGACGCCGAAGAGTCCCTCGAAGGACGGCCCCTGATCTTCCAACCCACGGCGCTGGCCGGCCGCATCATGTTCGACCCGTTGGCCGACTCCGTGACCGTCATCTACCCCGCTACCGCCGGTCCCGTCACGCGCGACCCCGACCTCGACGCCCCGCCCCAGGCCCTGGTATCGCTGCTCGGGGCAACAAGGGCAGCCGCACTGGTCAGCGTGGTCAGGACGCCCGCCATGACCACCGGACGCCTCGCGGCGGCACTCTGCGTATCCGCCGCAGCCGCCTCCCGGCACACCACCGCCCTACGCGACTCCGGCCTCATCGCCACCATCCGCAACGGCCAAACGGTCCACCACACCCCGACCCGACTCGGCACCGACCTGGTACACGGCTCAGCCACTGAGCAACCAGCCTGAGCGCGGCGCCTGGCATGTAGCCGGCTATTTCAGGGGGGAGCCGATGCGGTTCGGTTCGTCTATCGAGGCAGAAATCCGAGCGGTCCTGGTGGTGGGCGACGGCCCGGGTGCGAGTCGGCGCGGATCATCGTCCGAGCTGGGAAGTTGAACGTTCTTCAAGGAAGGTACTCAGCCATTCGGCGAGCGGCAGGGTCTCGAGCTCGGAGCAGCAGTTTCAGGCTGCTCTCGCTTACCCCGTACTGGTGAACGAGCGCACGGAGCTCGCGCCGGCTCGCTGCGCCTCGATCAGCTCACGCACAACCGTGAACTTTGCAGGTCAGGACCCATGGCAGCCGACATGGTTGCCATGGGCTTGATGCACTGAGTGGGCCGCATCTAGTCCTCGGCCGGCTATGGACGGCGGAATTCCGCAGCTGAAGCGTGTGTTGTGGGGTCTTATGAAGCACATCGGGTTCCTCTCGTTCGGGCACTGGTCGGATGCGCCAGGGTCGCAGGTGCGCTCTGCGGCGGACAGCCTGCTGCAGTCGGTGGAGCTCGCGGTGGCCGCCGAGGAGGTGGGCGCGGACGGCGCGTACTTCCGGGTGCACCATTTCGCGAACCAGCTCGCCTCGCCGTTTCCGCTGCTGGCGGCGATCGGCGCACGCACCTCTCGGATCGAGATCGGCACCGCTGTCATCGACATGCGTTACGAGAATCCGCTCTATATGGCCGAGGACGCCGGCGCGGCCGACCTCATAGCGGGCCAGAGGCTCCAGCTCGGCATCAGCCGGGGCTCACCTGAACAGGTGATCGACGGCTGGCGGTACTTCGGCTACGAGCCGCCGGAGGGCCAGGACGACGCGGACATGGCCCGGGAGCATGCCCGAGTCTTCCTCGAGGTTCTGGGCGGCGAGGGCTTCGCCCAGCCGAACCCGCGCCCCATGTTCCCCAACCCGCCCGGTCTGCTGCGCGTCGAGCCTCACTCCGCAGGCCTTCGGGAGCGCATCTGGTGGGGCGCCGCTTCCCGCGCGACCGCCGTGTGGGCGGCCGAAAAGGGCATGAACCTGCAGAGTTCCACGCTGGTCGCCAACGACTCGGCGAGCGGCGCCGGGACGCCCTTCCACGTTACGCAAGCTGAGCACATTCAGGCCTTCAAAGATGCGTGGAGTGCGGCCGGCCACCAACGCGAGCCCCGCATCAGCGTCAGCCGCAGCATCTTCCCGATCCTCGACGCCCGGGACCGGAGGTACTTCGGCGGCCGCGACGAGGAGGGGGATCAGGTCGGCTACATCGACGCGCAGACCCAGGCCATCTTCGGCCGCAGCTACGCCGCCGAGCCGGACAAGCTCGTCGAACAGCTCCGTAACGATGAAGCCATCGCCGCCGCCGACACACTCCTACTCACCGTCCCGAACCAGCTCGGCGTCGACTACAACTCACACATCATCGAAGGCATCCTCAAGCACGTCGCTCCAGCCCTCGGCTGGCGGTAAGGACGGTAAAGACATAGAGCAAGGAGGGGGGGAATGGACGAGGGGGCTGAATGTCGGCCCCGGCCGAAGCATTGTCCGCCGCAATTCAAGGACGGTGAGGTGGCGTTGTACCGGTGAGGTGGCGTTGTATCGGTCGTGGCCGGGGCGGCTGCGGCGGTATAGCCAGCTATCGGAATCAGGACTCGGTGCGCATGCCTCAGAGCTCGGAGATCAGCAGGCGAGGATCATCGAGGCCGCAGCTGACCATTATGCTCCCGCGGACACGAGCGGCGTCAGGGTTCTGCCAAATCAGGTGCAACGACGGTGGCCGCCCTCTGGTGCCGTGCTCGGCCCTACACTGCACGCATGTTCTTTGCAGCGGTGCAGGTGTGTCATCTTGTCCTGGCCGCGATATGGACAGGCTCGATGATCTACAGCCTGATCGTGGTACAGCCGAAGGTGGCCGCGTTCTTCACCGACGACGAGGAGCGCGAGGTGTTCCTTGCGGCGCTGGCCGACGGTAATCGCTGGCGGGTGGTGGCCATGGCCGGCACGCTGACCGCCTCCGGCGCGCTCATCGTGGCGGGGGCCGACAGCACGCCGGTGCGTGTCGGCTACGGTGCGGCCCTGGTCCTGTACCTCGCTGCTGTCGCAGTGTTCGTTGACGTCTCGTGGCGGCACTGGCCGGCCAGAGTGTTCGCGCTCGCAAACGAGCGCGCGAGGTTCCGCCAGGAGCTCAGGCGTCGAGCCTGGACGATGGCGTCGCTCGTCGGGACCGGGTTCGTGGTGACCCTTGCGGTGAGCGTCGCTTGGGCGGGCAGGCGGTAGCGTGCGCGTTGTCGTCGCGGGCTCAAGCGGGCTGATCGGCACCGCGTTGGTGCGGGCGCTTCGTGCCGACGGTGCCGAGGTCGTGCGCTTGGTACGGCGCGAACCGGCGGCGCTCGGCGAGACACGCTGGGATCCGACGCACCCCGAACCGGATCTGCTCGGGGCGACAGACGTTCTGGTCAACCTCGGCGGCGCCGGCCTCGGCGAGCATCGGTGGACGCGCGCCTATCGTGAGGTGGTCGCGAGCAGTCGGACGCAGACCACGAAGACGCTCGCGGCGATGGCTGCGCGCGCCGACCGGCCGCCGCGAGTGCTGATCTCGATGTCAGGGATCCGCTACTACGGAGTCGAACGCGGCCAGGAGCTGCTGACCGAGGCGAGCGCGCCGGGCTTCGACGGCTTTCTGCCGCGCGTTACTCACGCGTGGGAGGAAGCGACCGCCGAGGCACAGCAGGCGGGAGTGCGGGTGTGTCATCTGCGCACCGGCCTGATCCTCTCCAGCGCTGGCGGCCTACTTCCGCGGCTGGCGCCTTGGTTCCAGAACGGGCTCGGCGCCGTCCTCGGTCCGCGCAGCGCCTTCTGGAGCTATCTGAGCTTGCACGACGCGACTGAGGCGATCCGCTTTCTCGCGCAGAGTACTGAGATCAACGGCCCGGTCAACCTCACCGCTCCGCATCCGGTACGTGCCGGCGAGTTCGCCCGAGCCCTGGCCGAAGCCTGTGGGCACCGCGCACGTCTTCATGCGCCGCTGTGGGCACTTCGCATCGCGCAGGGACAGATGGCGCCCGAGGTGCTCGGCAGCCTCCGCGTACTCCCGACACGGCTCACCGACGCGGGCTTTCGCTTCCGGCACCCCACCATCACCGCCACGCTCGCCTCCGCGCTCGCGCACGACAGTTGAGAATGACCTTCGCTCTGTAGGGCCTCCCCCAGGACCCTGACCTGCGAGGGTCGATCATGTGGTTGAAGTCGCTGACCGCAACCACATGATCCGAAGCCCGCACAGTCCCAGCGGTTCCGAGCCGACCGGCTATGTCAGCTGTGTGAGATGCTCAGCGCGTAAAACTCGACCTGCGCTCCGACTGTCGAGCTGCTGCCCGAGGTCTGGTCGTAGTCACCGGCCTTGAAGTACATGCCGTAGCCATTGAACGTCGAGGACGCCGTCCAGGTGCGAGCAGAGCCGCCGTTGATCGACAGGCTGATGGTGCTGCCGGCCAGGCCGATCGTGTAGCTCCACTCAGTTCCCAGCGGCACGTTGGTGATGTCGTACACCACTTCGTTGCCGCCGGCCGGCGTCTGCTCGATCCCGATCTCGATCTCGCCGTTGGAGTGGTAGAACAGCTCGAGCAGCGGCTTGGTCGAGCCGCCGGACCCGAGGTGGATCTGCCCGACGCATACGCTGCTGGGCACCGTGGTGGCCTTGACGGTGGCGCTGAGCTTGTTGGTGGTGCCCGCGGCGAACCAGTTGGCGGCGGCTCCGCTCGAGGTCATCTCGCGCAGTTCGGACCGGGAGTAGTTGGAGTTGGGCGTGGTCACGCCGTTCTCCGGATCCCAGAACGTCATCGCGCCGTCAGTGCCGGTGTAGAAGTACGAGTCCTGGAACCCGTTGTTCCCTTCGAGCTGGGACGGCAGGATCGTAGTGGGGCTTCCGGCCGAACCGGTGGGCAACTGCAGCTCCCACAGCGACAGGTCGAAGTTCCCACCGGGGGCGACCGCCGGGTTCAGCCCGGGCGCCGTACCGCCGGTGGGCATGACCCACTGCTGGTTGGCGGTGTCGCCACAGGTCCAGATCTGCGCCTGGGTGCCGGAGCCGCCGTACCCGGTATCGTCCAGGCACTTGCCGGAGTTGGTGTTGAGCAGCTCGCCGTTGGACTGCGGCTGCCAGAGCTGTGCGGCCGTGCCGTTGCAGGTGTAGATGTCGACCACGGTGCCGTTGGCGGTGCCGCCGCCGGTCGGGCCGAGACACTTGCCGAAAACCTCCACATTGCCGCCGCTCAGCGTCCACGTCTGCGCGGCGGTGCCGTTGCAGGTGTAGACGTCGACCGGGTTCTTGTCCGCGGTGCCGGCCGACTTGTCATCCAGGCACAGGCCTTCGTAGCCGGTGATCGGCCCGCTGGTGGTCGCGGCCGCGGTGACGGCGGCGGGCGCGGGCGTGCTTGCCAGGGCACTGTCGGCCCACGTGGCATTCAGGGCGGCGGCCAGGGTGCCGACCGCGAGCGCCGCGAGCGGGGTACGGCACCGCCGCCACGGGCCGGCGGTGCCGCGGGCCGCGTCGTTGGGATTGGCTGAGTCCATCGATCAAGGTCCTTTGTGGGTTGGGTCTGGTGGGTGGGTGGTTTGGGGTTGGTGGGTTTTTTGAAGGCTTGGTGGAGCCCTGATATCTCGCGGGTATCGCCGCAGCGCGCGACCTTCGAGCCGCGGTGAGACCGAATCGTGGGTACGGCTACGGCTCACCGGCGTGCGGGTGAAAGGAGGCGAAACGCGCCCCGGGTAGGTGTGCAGATGATTCCGGCCGCTCGCGTAGACGGTCGGAGTGCGGGACTCATGCTGGCATCAGTTCCGCCCGTTGGCAAGAGTTCATATATACGAACATCATCCGCGATGGTGAATGCTGATTTCCTTGCCACACCGGACGAACTTCACCCGGATGCCTTGACGCTGCGGCGATGGCGGCATTACGCTCCCGCCCTGTAATCGCAGGGTAAACCTTCCTAACTCGGCGGACTCGCGTGCGCCGAGAGGGGCGGAAGACCGTCACAACCACCTCGTGAAACTTCACCTGAACAAGCCCTCGATGGTCGCTGCCGCCGCGGCAGGGACGCGCGCGCTCACCGGCCGAGCCGCCTTGGGGGTTTCCCGCCGCAAGAGTGGGTACTCGGGGCGCCTGGACGTGGCGCCGTCACGCTTCAGCGCTACGAGTCAGGGAGTAAATAATCGTGTATATCGGCCTGGGTACCGTCGTGCTTATCGTGCTTGTCGTCCTCGTGGTCATGACGCTGCGACGCCGCTGACCCGACCTCCTTCGAACCCTCCAGCGCGGCGATCGAGGTGCCCGCCGGAACTGGTGAGCGCACGAAGCCGGCGCCGTGGCAGGCCCGCTGTCCGAGGGCTTCCGGGGGGCTCGGGCATGCAAGGATGGTCAGTATGGACGTGGTCGGCAGGAACAACGTGGTGGTCACCGGCCGGGCCGGCGGGCGCACGCTGATGCTGGCGCACGGCTTCGGGTGCGATCAGAACATGTGGCGCCTGGTACTGCCGGCCCTCGCCGAGCGCTTCCGGGTAGTGCTGTTCGATTACGTCGGCTCCGGCGGAGCGGACTCGGGCGCCTGGGACCCGGAGCGCTACAGCACGCTGGACGGGTACGCCGACGACGTCCTGGAGATCTGCGCCGCCTTGGAGCTGACCGATGCCGTGTTCGTGGGCCATTCGGTCAGCGCGATGGTCGGGGTGCTCGCCGCGGCCCGCGAGCCGGCGCGGTTCGCCGG
>Ga0185299_10006665_pt1 | contig 12212 bp, 12 predicted proteins | sample PaiPotPPA55metaG_FD_128002 | JGI IMG/M metagenome (GOLD analysis project Ga0185299, IMG submission 128002) | Iron sulfur acid spring bacterial and archeal communities from Banff, Canada, to study Microbial Dark Matter (Phase II) - Paint Pots PPA... ...
CCGATAGTCGAGGACCATCGCATGCGCGCCATGCAGGCCGTCCGCCCCAATCGACCCAGGCAGGTGCCCTCGGGCAGGATCGATCAGCAAAGCTGAGATCCTGCTGACTAGCGAATCCCATTGCGTAACAATGAATTTTTGACTACCCGGGATCCGAAACGCCGCGGCGGACGTCCAAGTCGCTCAATCGGCGGCATCACGAACGTGACGTGCGCCGGGGTCAAGTTCAGCTCGTATGCCGAGTACCTGCACCCCGGTTGCGAGCTTGCTCGCCATGCGTTCGAGCTGGTCGGGGGTGATGCGCTTTCCGAAGGCTGCAGCGTCGAGCAACTGGCGACGAACCTCCTCGATTTGTCGCCTCGCGGACTCGATCGTCGTCGTCGTACATGCAGGCACGCGCTAGATTCTAGCGTAATCGAACAAGTGTTCTAAAGGTGGTGTTAGGCAGGAAAGCGCCCAGCGAAACACAAGCGGCAAAGGCGCGACTACTGTCGTGTACCTGCGTTGCGGCGAGGCTATCGGTGTGCCCAATTATTGTCGGGTGCATGCACCCGCCGTGAGGGGTTGGACCAGTTCCGGTTGAACGGCCGACCTGGTGGCAGACTCAAGCGCGTGGTGACAGCCCGATCATGGAAGGCGGCGGCGTGCGGGTAGCGATAGCGGGTGGTGGTACCGGAGGACACGTATTCCCCGCGCTCTCGGTGGCGCGGGAACTGCGGGCCGGTGTAGATCCGGTGCAGCTGCTGTGGTTCGGGCAAGCGGACTCGCTCGAGGAACGGACCGCGGCCGCCGACGATATCGCCTTCACTGCAGTGGCCGTGGGAAAGCTTCGCCGGGACCGCAACCCCCTGCGGATGGTGACCCGCGCCAATGCCGTCGACATGGCACGGGTGCCGGTCGGTGTGGCCCAGGCGGTGCGCGGGTTGCGCGCGTTCGCGCCGGATGTCGTACTGACCACGGGCGGGTTCGTGGCTGTGCCGGTCGGTGTAGCCGCTGGCGTGTTGCGGATTCCGTTGGTGGTACATGAGCAGACCGTCGGAATCGGCCTGGCGAACCGGGTGTTGGCGCGGGTGGCGACCGCGGTGGCCGTGACGTCGGAAGCGACCGTCGCGGTGTTGCCGCCGCGGGCAGCCGCACGGGCGGTGGTCACCGGCAACCCGATCCGCGAGTCGGTGCTGACCGGCGCCAGCTCGAAGGCGTTGGACCGGTTCGGGCCCGATTTCGACCGGACGCGCCCGACCGTGCTGGTCACCGGCGGCGCCCAGGGCGCCCACCAGATCAACACCGCCATCGGCGAGGCGCTGGAGCAGTTGCTGTGGCAGGCCAACGTGATTCATCAGGCCGGTGCTGCGGACCTGGCAGCGTTGCAGCGCCGTGCGACGGCGTTGCCTGGCGAGCTCGCTGGCCGCTACTTCGTCACCGACTTCATCGACGGTGGTGCGGGGATGGCGGATGCGTTAGCGCTGGCCGAGGTGGTGGTGTGCCGTGCCGGCGCCGGAACGATCGCCGAGCTGACCGCGTTGGGCAAACCCGCGGTGCTGATCCCGCTGTCCTCGTCCGCCGCAGGTGAGCAGGCGCGGGCGGCGCGGCTGCTCACCGAGGCGGGGGCCGCGGTCACCGTGTCGGGCACGGTGACTGGTGAGAGCCTCGGCGCGGCCGTCGTAGAGTTGCTGAGCGATCCGGACGCCCGAGCCCGGATGGGCAAGGTCGCGCGGGAGCTGGGACGCCCCGATGCCGGGCAACGGTTGGCCGGGCTGGTGCGCACCACCGCCGACAGCGGGCCGGTCAGGTAGCCGCGGGGTCGAGCGCGGTGGCTAATGCCGCGACCACGGTGGTGACGTCGGTGTCGGTCATGGCGGGGTGAAACGGCAGCGACAACAGCTGCGGCGCGGAGTGTTCGGTGGCCGGCAGGCGCCGGTACCAGCGCTCGAAAGCGGGCTGGGTGTGGTTGGGCGGGTAATGGACCCCGACCCCGATGCCAGCCGTCTTCATTCGCGCAAACACCTGATCACGGTCACGGTCACGCACTCGCACGACCAGGTTGAACGGCACCGTGTTGTCGATATCGACCTCGACGAGCCGTACCTGTTCGAGTTCGGCGAGCGCTCGGGAGTAGCTGCGCCACAGGGCTGTTCGCCGCTCCACGACGTGCTCGAAGTGGGCCAGCTGTACCCGTCCGACCGCGGCGTGCACGGCCGATAGGTGATACGGCAGACCGAATCCGTCGACGCGGTAGTCGGTGGAGCGGATGCGGGTCAGCTGGGAGGCGCGGATGCCCAGGGTTCGCATGGTGCGCAGCCGTTCACCTTCGCGGTGGTTGCGGGCCACGATCGCGCCGCCCTCGATCGAGGTGATGTTCTTGATCGGCCCGAATGAGAAGCAGGTGAGCTGTCCGGTCGCGCCGACCCGGCGCCGGTCACGGTGGCGGGAGCCGAAGGCGTGCGCAGCGTCTTCGACCACGGCGATGTCTCGGTCGGCCAGCCGCAGGTCGGTCAGGTCGACCGCGCGGCCGCCGTAGAACACCGGCAGCACCGCGCGGGTGTTGGCGGTGATCGCGGCCTCGACGGTGCCGGGGGTGACGCATTGGGTGTCGGGGTCGATGTCGGCGAAGCGCGGCACCCCGCCGGCAGCGCGGATGGCATGGATGGTGGCGCAGAACGTTTGGGCCGGGACCACGACTTCATCACCGCGCCCGATCCCGGCCACCATCAACGCCATGTGCAGGGCCGCAGTGCCGCGATGGGTGGTGACGACGTCCGCGACACCCAGGAACGCGGCCAATTCCTCCTCGAAGGCTTCGGTATCGGTGTTGTGCCCGTACTGGCCGGATTCCAGCGCGGCGGCGAGCGCAGTGGTTTCGGGGCCGTGCAGGTATGGGGCGGCGTTGCGGGCGACGGCGGGTGAATCAGTGGACGTGAGCATCACAGTTCTCCTGTGGTGATGGCGAGGGTGTCGATGTATTTGGTGAGGGTCACCCCGGGGCGGTAGGTGAGCCGGTCGTAGTCGATCGGCCCGCCCAGCAGGGCGGCCAGGTATTGGCCGGTCAGGTCAGCGCCAGCGGCTTCCGCGGCCAGGAACGCACCGGCCGGGCGGGCGTTGACCTCGGTGATCTGCGGGCCGGCGGCGGTGGCGAAGCCCTGCACGCAGCACCACCCGCGGATCCCGACCGCCGCCAGGGTCTCGCGCACCAGCGCCTCGATATCAGGGTCGGTGAAGGTGCGGGTCACGATCGACAGGCCTCCCTTGGTCAGCAGCCGCCACCGCAGGATCACCCCGGCGCGGCCGTCATCGCCGACGAGACAGTCCGCGGTGAATTCCGTGCCGGTGAGCCGGATTTGAACGATCGGATCCTCGATCAGCAGGCATGCCGCGCGCGCCCGGCTACGGCCCCGGCACGTCAGGACCCCGCGTGTTCCTTGGCCCCGGCGGGGTTTGGCGATGAACTCCCCGGCGGGGGGCGCGTCGTCGAGCTGGTCGGGCAGCCACGTTGCCGGATGCGCGACACCCGCGGCCGCGAGCGCCTGGGCGAAGAGAGCCTTGTCCCGGCAGGTGACCGCAGCCGAGTGCGACGGTAGCCAGGTCCGCGCCCCTACCGCGTGCAGCTCGGCGGCGCGCTCGATCAGCGCGGGCAGCTCGGCTTCGACAGTCGAGGCCACCGCGTCGATGCCCTCGGTGTCGCACAGCTTCACCATCACCGACCCGTAGTCGGGGTTGTCCACATGCGGGGACAGCCGCGGTTGGAGCCCGTCCAGCAGCAGCCCGTTGGCCAGCGGGTCAGCGTCGAGGCCGATCACCGTGGCGCCGAGCTGGTGCAGGCGCCGGGCCAGGTCGAAACCGGGCTGGCCACCGACTCCGGTGACCAGCACCCGTGCCCCGCTCACCGCCGGACCCCGACGCCGGTGCGGGCGGCCAGCATCGGTGCCCACATGTCGGCATTGGCGCGATACCATGCGACGGTTTCGGCCAGCCCGTCTTCGATGCTGCGCTGGGGCCGGTATCCCAGCTGGGCGATCTTGTCCCAGGTCATCGCGTAGCGGCGGTCGTTGCAGCGGCGATCGGGCACCCGGGTGACCCGATCCCAGTCCGCGCCCATCGCGGCCAGAATCAGCCCGGTGAGCGCTTCGTTGGTCAGATCGGTGCCACCGCCCAGGTTGTAGACCTGCCCCGGGATGCCGTGGCGGCGCACCAGGTCCAGGCCCGCGCAGTTGTCCGCGACGTGTAACCAGTTCCGCACATGCTGACCGTCACCGTGCAGCACGATCGTGCCGCCGTGCAAGAGCCCGGTGATGTGGGCGGGGATGATCTTCTCCGGATGCTGGTGCGGGCCGTAGTTGTTCGAGGAACGGGTCACACACACCGGTAGGCGGTGAGTGCGATAGTAGGACAACGCGATCAGATCCGCGGCGGCCTTGCTCGCCGCGTACGGCACCGTCGGCGCCAGCGGTGTGTCTTCGCTCGCGGCACCGTCGAGCACCGGCCCGTACACCTCGTCGGTGGACACGTGCACCACCTTGGAGATCCCGTGCCGCAGGGCGGCGTCGAGGATCGTCTGGGTGCCGGCCACGTTCGTGGCGATGAACCGTGCGGCCTGCGCGAAGGAGTGGTCGACATGCGATTCCGCGGCCAGGTGCACGATTTCCTCGTGCACCGCCACGAGCTCGTCCACCAGGACGGTGTCACCGATATCGCCGGTGACCAGGCGCAGTCGCGGCGAGAGCATCGCGGCGCCGAGATTTTCCGCGTGCCCGGCGTAAGTGAGCGCGTCGAGCACGGTGACCTGCTCGACGTCGTCGCAGTCCAGCAGATGCCGGACGTAGTGCGAGCCGATGAAACCCGCGCCGCCGGTCACCAGGACTCTGCTCATGATGCGTCTCCCTGCACTAGATTGACCATAAATCTCCGGGCGATCAGCAGACGAAGCCCGGGCCGGAGGCCCGAAACCTGGCTACAGTGAACGCATTCCGGCGTCTCGTCGGCCTGGTCCTCGTCAGCGGGTGATCGAGGTGGCGACGGTGTATCCCTTGGGGTCCCGCCATGCTTGGCCAGGGTGGTCCGCGAACCAGCGTTCGATATCGGCGATCAGCTCCGCGAGGATGTCCGATCGCGCGGGGTGATCGGCGGTGATGCCGCAGAATACGAACAGGGCCTCGGCGAAGGCGATCAGTGGCCCGGGCTCGCGGAATAGCAGTGCATTGTCATAGCTCTGCACCGTCGCGGTGCCGAAGGTGTCGTGCATCATGTCCGGCAGGGTGTCGCTGGTAACGTTGTCGTTGATCAAGTCGGTGACCGGCGCGATGCCATGGTTGCGGGCATGGCTGGCGACTAGATCGTGTGTGCGCCAGCAGGTTCGAGCGTGGTTGACCACGACGGCGACGGTCCCGCCGGGCCGGGTGACGCGCCGGAACTCAGCGAGCGCGGCGATCGGCTCGGGTAGGTGGTACAGCATATGCCTGGCGGTCAGAACGTCCAGTTCGCCGTCATCGAAGCCGAGCCTGCTCGCATCGGCCTGTATCGCGTGGACACCGTTCACCGCCCGCGCGGCAGCGACCATGGCCGGGGACTGATCGACCCCGATCAGTTGCCCGCTGTGGCCGCCGGTAGCCAGGCGTGCGAGGAATCGTGCGGTGCCGCAGCCGATGTCGGCCAGGACCTCGGTGCCGGTCAGGGCTAGGGCGTTCAGGACGGCGGTGTCGGGGTCGTCGGGGTGTTCGGAGTATCGCTGGTGGGTGTCGATGCGGACCTGCAGCGGGGTCAGTGTGGCGTATTCGGTTTCCAGTGTGGGTTCCGCACTCATGGTGAGCCTTTCGGTTAGTGGTGCGTGCGATGGAATTCCCATGCGGTGCTGACGATGTCGTGGATATCGGGATGTTGGGGCTTCCATCCCAAGTCGACTGCTGCTCGCTCGCAGGAGGCATACAGGAACGCGGGATCCCCGGGCCGGCGCGCGGCGTGCTCGACGCGGAACGGGGTGCCGGCGACTTCCTGGATCGCTTGTACGACTTGAGCATTGCTGTAGCCGACGCCGTTGCCGAGGTTGAAGATCCGGTGCGCACCGGGAGTGAGGGCATCCAGGGCGAGCAGGTGTGCGTGGGCCAGGTCGGTGATGTGGATGTAGTCCCGCACGCAGGTACCGTCCGGTGTGGGGTAGTCGTCACCGAACAGCGTGCACGGCCGCAATCCGGCCGCGGCGTCGAGCGCGAGCGGGATCAGATGGGTCTCGGGGTTGTGGCGCTCCCCCAGCAGTGGCCCGGCGTGGATCTGGTGGGCGCCTGCGACGTTGAAGTATCGCAGGGAGATCGCACCCACAGTGCCTGTGCGGCAGTACGAGGCGATGGCGCGGTCGACGGCGAGTTTGGTGTCGCCGTAGGTGTTGATCGGATCGGTGGGTGCGGTCTCGGTCACCGGTAGCGTGCCCGGTTCGCCGTAGACCGCGGCGGTGGAGGAGAACACCAGCCGATGGACCCCCGCGGCAAGCATGGCGTCGAGCAGGGCCAGTGAGGCGCGGGTGTTGTTGTCCCAGTGCCAGTCTGGGTGTTGCATGGATTCTCCGGCGGCGATGAGTCCGGCGAAGTGCAGCACCGCGTCGAATCCGGCGGCCGGGGTGAGGATCTCGGCGATGTCCTGGACGCGCAGCTGGGCGAAGACCGCGCCGGGAGGTATCTGGCGGTCGTCGTTGCGGGACAGGTCATCGACGATGACCACGTGGTGGCCTGCCTCGAGCAGCAAGTGCGCCACGACCGAGCCGACGTATCCCGCGCCGCCGGTGACCAAGAGTTTCATGCGACCTGCACTTTCATGGCCAGGAGGTGGTCGTTGATTTCTCGTTTGTTCCTGGCGAAGTAGTCTTCCGGCGTCGGTTGTGCCCGGGTGCCGGTCCAGCCGGTGAACCCCTGCCAGGCTCGATGTTTCACCGTATCCAATGCCTGCGGTGTCGGATCGGCCAGCCACACCGTCGACATCGCGCGGGCGAGGTCGTGCACCGCACGGTGGTGACGCGCGACGATCTGCCCGCTGGAGGTGGTGGCGTAGGGGCTGAAAGAGACCGCATCGGGGCGTTGGTGTCCGTGCTGTTCATCGAACCGGGTAAACGCGTCAGCGACGTAGGACCAGAACCGGCCCGGGTTCATCGGGGGTTGGCCGGGGTCTGTGCGCCAGCGCAGCTCCGCGCGCATGCGGGCAGCGACATGGGGCGCCATCGCCTCGAAGTCGTGGTGTGCATAGGCGCCGTCGAGCATCGCGCTGGCCCGCAACACCTTCAGGCACAGCCGGCTGATCGCGAGGTGGAACCCGACGGAGTCCGCACCGGCGAGCCACTGGTCGTGGAGCCGGTCCCAGAAGTACGCCTGCAGGTAGTACAGCAGGATCTCGTAGGCGTCGCGGGCGTCGGATTGCACGGGTTCGTGCTCGGGCATGCCGTGCTCGGTGATCGCGATGCCGAGGTTCTTGTAGTCGTAGCCGAGCGAGGTCTGGATGACTCGATAGTCCGCCACCGGCAACGTGATCAGGTCCACCGACGGAAACACCCGCTCGGCCACGCGCAGCAGCTGCTGTGGGGGCATGGCGGGGTGCTCGCCGTCGTGGATATACAGCAGGTCCACATCCGAGATCAGCAGCCGCTTTCCGTCGCGGCGGATGAATGTCGGCTCACCGCGGGCGATCGACCCGCCGACGATAAGCCAATCCTCCTGGGGCACACCTCGCCCGAGGGTGAGAAGGTCATCGGCCATCCTGGTCGCGATCGACTCGAGCGCGGCAGCATCGGCCAGGCGCCGCACCATCATGGAGCCCAGGGACAAGGTCCTCATATCACGCCTCCACCCGGACATCGAGAGTCGCCGGTCCGGCCGAGACCGGTTTTTCGCCGTTTTTGTGGACCAGGATCAGCGGGCAGTACGGGCCGCAGATGGTGCAGGGTGTGCCGTTCTTGAGCAGATCGTGGTGGATGAAGGCTTGACGGGCCAGGTCCGGGTACAGGGCCAGCTCGCCTTGCTGCGCCCAGGCGTTGCGGCGCCGGGCCTGACCCATCGCGCGCTGGCGGTGCGCCTGGGCGGTGTTCCCGGCGGCCAGGTCGAGCGCGGCCAGCGCGACGTGGGCATGCCGGATGGATTCGGCGGTGTCCGCGGCGGTGGGCATGGCGTAGTGCTCGTTGTGGGTGATCGAGGCGAACATGTCCCCGCCCCACCGTCCGGCCTCGGATATGCCCAGGGTGTTGACCACCTGGTCGAGGGTGACCGCGTTGTCGATGACCATCGGGCCGGCCAGCCACAACGGCGCACCGCCCAGCGCCTCCTTGTAGGCCGGGATCAACTCCGCGATCAGGTGCAGCGGCATGTGTCCGCCGCTCTCACACAAAACCTGCACGCCACCGGCCAGGATGTCGGACCGCAACAGTGCGAGCAGTCGCAGTTCCATCCATTTCAGCGCGTCGTCGGCGGCGTCAGCAGTGCACGCGGGCCGGAAGATGTCACCCAGATCCAGGACCACTTCATGTCGGCGGCAGATCTCGATGATGCCGTCGAGGTAGGCGATCAGCGGATTCTCACACTGGTGCATGCGCATGTAGCGGGCGATCAAGGCGCCGCCGCGAGAGGTGGTCGGCACGATCCGGCTCGAGGCGCGCATGGCCTCGGCGATCGAGGGCGTCATGCCCATGTGCACCAGCACGAAATCGATGCCGGTGGCCACACCGCGCTCGAACCTATCGAGGAATTCGTTGCGGCTCAACCGTTTCCGAGGATCAGTGAACAGGTCATAGGTCAAGCACGCACCGAGGGGAACCCCCATCACCTCCTTCAGATCCGTGCGGAGCGCGACGCCTTCAGGGTTGGTGGTCAGGTCCATGACCGCGTCCGGGCGCGCGGCCAGGATGACGTTCATCGTGTTCACGATCGCCTGGCGGTTGGTGTCGCGCGGCCCCAGGCCGATCAGACCCGCGATCTTGCCCCGCGTGCCGGTCCCGACCAGCAGCGGTGTGAAGCCAGGCAGCGCCTTGCTCGAGTGCGAGCGCAGGAACACCAGCGTGCCCGCGGCGACCGCGTCAGCACCGGCCTGCGGGTCGATTCCCTCGCTCTGGCACGTGGTGATGAATTCGGGATCGGTTGTCAGCATGACCATGTCAGCAACTCTCCTGCGGGGGTGGATGATTCGGTTAGACAGCGCATTCGCCGGGACATCTGCTCAGCGGCCCAGAGCGGCGAGATAGGGCCTGCACCCGCTGCGGTGTCCGGCGTGCCAGCTCAGCACGTATCACCGTCGGGCGCAGTCGGCAGTCATCGGGGTCAGCGGCTGCACCGAGCAGTCCGCGAACTCGCTGGTCCACAGATCTCGGGTGTCGGGGGCAATGTGGTCGAGGGTGTGCATGCGGTTCCTTCCCCTGGACTGGTCGAGGCGGCGCACCGGCACCGGGTCGATCGGCCGGGCGCGGTCGGTCCTCGGGCCGAGACATGCCGCACGTTCTACGAGGCGGGACAGTGTTGCTCGCGAAACGGGTCGGGGCGCCGGTGCGCCTGTACCCAGGATCGGCCTCAGGCAGGGAGCCAGCTAGGCATTGACCCGGCAATAGCGGTGCAATTGGCTCTCGCGCGGCCCGATCGCTCCCCGGATCCGGCGTGGCAGTGTAGTTTCCGAGGCATCGAATACGGCATACGCAGGGGCTAGGGCCGATGATCACCATCTACACATGGACCGGCGACCATATCCGGGCGCTGCGGGACGCGATGCATATGAGTATCGACGCCTTCGCCGCCCGGATCGACGTGGCCGCGCGCACAGTGCGACTATGGGAAGCACAAGGACCGGATGCTTCCCTGCGCCCGTCGAGTAAACAGCTGCTGGACACCGCACTCGCCGAGGCAGACGAATGCGTGGTGGCACGGTTCGAGCGGGCGATCGGTACCGACCCCGATGCTCGTTACGAAGTTGATCGCGGTTTGCCTGCGACAGTTACGCTGGCCAATGACACCCATGGTCACTTCCTGACGACCACGCTGGGTGCCGTGCAGTCCGATCAGGTCTGGGTCGCGGCCCGGACCGCCGATGGAGAGGTCGTTCTAGTGCCTATCCCCCGTCGTTCCGTCGTCACCGGCATCGCGGTCGGCACATTGGCCGCCGCCGTCGGGATCAAACCCGTTCCAGCGTTGGCGCACACCCCGGCAATCGATCATGTGGAGCATTTCCGTGCCCTGCGCATGACGCTCATCGACAGCGACAACCTCTACGGCGCCCGCGCGGTGATCCCGCTGATGGAACACAGTCTCGACACCATGACCCAGCTGCGCCACGCCGGGCTCGGCGACACCGCGGGCCTGCTGCGGATGCAGGTCCTCTACGCCGACCTGGCAGCGTGGTTGCATCAGGACGGCCACACCTGGGATCGAGCCCAATACTGGACCGACCGTGCACTGGAATGGTCACATCAGCTCAACGACCCGTACTACATCGCCGCCACCCTGATCCGTAAATGCCAGATCGCCGCCGACAAGGGCAACCCGCAGGACGCGCTCGAGCTGGCCGACTCCGCGCGCCGCGCAGCACCACCGGAAACCCGCTTCGCCGCCGTCGCTTCGGTGTACGGCGGCTACGCCGCCGCAGCCGCCGGCAACGGTGCGGCCAGCGCCCGCGCGTTCGACAACTCGCGTGCCCTGGCCGGTATCGCGGTCGACGATCCGTCCTGGGGCCTATTCCTCGATGACTCCTACATCGGCGTGCATGAGGCGCACGCCCGGACCGCGATCGGGGACTACCGGGCCGCGATCGACCAGTTCGGCTCCGCGATCAAAGCGATGCGGTCCGGGTTCACCCGTGACCAGGCGGTCTACGTTGCCCGGCAGGCACACGCGCACGCTCTGGCCGGACAGGCCGAACCTGCCGCGCAGCTCGGGCTGGCCGCGATGAAGGTCGGGGTCAGCACCGGGTCCGAACGGATCCTGCACACCGTGCGTGCGGTGAACACCCTGCTCGATCCACGCGGCACCGAGTCCGAGGTCGCCGAGTTCCGCAATTCCGGCCGACTGTGGGGGATTTTCCATTGACCCGACCCCGCGTGCTGCTCTCGGTAGCGGCCAGCGTGGACGGCTATATCGACGACACCAGCCCGCATCGGCTGATGCTGTCCAACGCAGCCGATTTCGATCGCGTCGACCAGCTCCGCGCCGACTGCGACGCCATCATGGTCGGCGCTGAAACCCTCCGGCGCGACAACCCGCGATTGATCGTCAAAGACCCTGCACGACAAGCCACCCGGCGAGCCACCGGACGACCGGCCAACCCACGGAAAGTGACGGTGTCCGGAACCGGGAACCTCGACCCGGACGCGAAATTCTGGCATATCGGCATCGACCAACGCCCGATCGTGTACACCACCGATGCCGGGGCCGGCCCGCTGAACCAACGCCTGGGCGAGCTGGCCGAGGTCGTATCCCTCGGTGCGACGGTCGAATTCGCAGCGCTGCTGGATGATCTGGGCGCCAGGGGCGTTGCACAACTCATGGTCGAAGGCGGCACCCATCTGCACACCGCCCTGCTATCCGCAGGACTGGCCGATGCATTGCTGCTGGCCATCGGCCCGGTCCTGGTCGGCGACTCACACGCACCACGATTCACCCACCCCGCAACCTATCCCGGGCATCGAATGCGGTTGGTGACCGTCGAGCAGCTCGGCGACGTCGCATTACTGCACTATCAACTTACGGAGACATCGTGACCGACACCAAACACCAACACCAGCACTGGATGCGGCGGGCGATCGAACTTGCCCGCGAGTGCCCCACCGCCGAAGGCGCCTACTCGGTCGGCGCGGTCATCGTCGACGACCAGGGGGCGGAGTTGGCGACCGGCTACTCCCGCGAAACCGATCCCAAGGTGCACGCCGAGGAAGCCGCCCTGGCCAAACTCGACGCGAACGACCCCCGGCTGCGCACCGCCACCATCTACAGCACCCTCGAACCGTGCTCCGAACGCGCCACCAAAACCCGCATACCGTGCACCGACCTGATCCTTCAGGCCGGCATCCGGACCGTGGTCATCGCCTGGCGCGAGCCGTCATTGTTCGTGGACGACTGCGTCGGGGTGGAGAAACTACGCGAACACGGCCTCGCCGTGGTCGAGCTGCCCGAACTGGCCGATGAGGCCATGTCGATGAACCGGCACCTCAACCTGTCCTGACCCTCACCGCCGGTACCCGCGGTGCAGGTCAGAGCCTGCCGGTCATGAGT
>Ga0185299_10006666_pt1 | contig 12207 bp, 8 predicted proteins | sample PaiPotPPA55metaG_FD_128002 | JGI IMG/M metagenome (GOLD analysis project Ga0185299, IMG submission 128002) | Iron sulfur acid spring bacterial and archeal communities from Banff, Canada, to study Microbial Dark Matter (Phase II) - Paint Pots PPA... ...
CCTCGTGAAAACGCCGGATCAGCGCGGCGGGAACGTGACTGTCTTGCGGATGATAATTGTCGCCCGGACCATAAAGATTGGTCGGCATCACCGAGATAAAATCGGCGCCGTGTTGCAGGCGATAGGCTTCGCACAATTTGATGCCCGCGATCTTCGCCGCCGCATACCATTGATTGGTCGGCTCGAGCGGGGCCGACAGCAACATTTCCGGTGTCATCGGCTGCGGCGCCAGCCTCGGATAGATGCAGGACGAGCCGAGATAAACCAGCTTTTGCACGCCGCAATGGTGAGCGGCGGTTATCGTATTGAGCGCGATCGCGAGATTGTCGGTGAGGAAGTCGGCAGGAAAAGCGCTGTTGGCATGAATGCCGCCGACCTTTCCGGCGGCGATAAAGACTGCTTCGGGTTTGGTTTGCGCCATGAAGCGCTCGACCGCTTCGGACCGTCGCAGATCGAGTTCGCGCCTGGTCGCGCAGACGATGCTGCAGTTTTCGCGCTCAAGCCGGCGCACGATGGCCGCGCCGACCATTCCGGCGTGGCCGGCAACATAGACTCGCTTACCGCGCAATTCGAAAATGGCCGGCGCGCTCATGCGCTTTTGTCCCCGAGGTCCAAAACTACCAAGTCTAAAACTACCAAGTCTAAAACTACCAAGTCCAAAGCTAGTCGTGCATGTTGCGATGGCTGCCGTCGCGGCGCAATTCGGCAAGGTCCGCCTCGACCATTTCGCGCACGAGCTCGTCGAATTTCACCTTGTGTTGCCAGCCGAGCCGCTGGCGCGCCTTGCTCGGATCGCCAAGGAGCGCGTCCGTTTCGGTCGGGCGAAAATAGCGCGGATCGACTTCGATCAGCACGCGGCCATCGCGCTTATCAAGTCCCTGTTCCTTCAGCCCCGATCCGCGCCATTCGATGGTTCGGCCGATGCAGGCGAAGGCCTTTTCCGCGAATTCACGAACCGAATGCTCCTCGCCGGTCGCCAGCACGTAATCGTCGGGCTCCGGCTGTTGCACAATGAGCCACATGCCCTCGACGTAATCGCGGGCGTGTCCCCAATCGCGCGTGGCGGAAAGATTGCCGAGAAACAGCTTGTTCTGCAGGCCGAGCTCGATCGCGGCGACGGCGCGGGTGATCTTGCGTGTGACGAAGGTTTCACCACGCGTCGGTCCTTCGTGATTGAACAGGATGCCGTTCGAGGCGTGCATTCCATAGGCCTCACGATAGTTGATCGTGATCCAATAGGCATAAAGCTTCGCCGCCGCGTAGGGCGAGCGCGGATAAAACGGCGTGGTTTCCCGCTGCGGTACTTCCTGCGCCAAACCGTACAGCTCCGAGGTCGACGCCTGGTAAAATCGAACCTTGTCTTCGAGGCGAAGGATCCGGACCGCTTCGAGCAAACGCAGCGCGCCGAGCGCATCGGCATTTGCCGTATATTCCGGCGTTTCGAACGAGACACGCACATGGCTTTGCGCGGCCAGATTGTAGATTTCAGTCGGCTGCACTTCCTGAATGATGCGAATGAGGTTCGTGGAATCGGTCATATCGCCGTAGTGCAGAAAGAACTTTATGCCCGCGCCGTGCGGATCCTGATAAAGGTGATCGACCCGCGCGCTGTTGAACGACGACGATCGCCGCTTGATGCCGTGCACGACATAGCCTTTGCTCAGCAGCAGCTCGGCGAGGTAAGCGCCGTCCTGGCCGGTCGTGCCGGTGATCAGTGCGATACGGTCTGGCATTAGTGGATCCGCGCAGATTTAATTTTGTAGATAACGGGCCGCAACGCCCAAAGCGAAAGGCGCCGGATTGAGGGCTAAACGCCGCGGTTCGTCAAGTCTTGTTGGTCAGGTGTTGCGCACTTGGCGGGTGTGCTTGGGCGCCAGTTTTCGTTCAGCCGTGAGAGCTGCCGCCAGCGTGCTGCCGTTCGCGTCGTTGTTGATTTTCATTCATGCGACGCTCGGCCTCGGCATCGATCGCGCGCTTGAGATCAGGATGATTGGCGGTGAAGGTTCGGAAATCCGCCAGATCTAGGATCAAGAGCGTGGACGGCATTGTCGTTGTCACATTGGCGCTGCGCACCGAATCCCCCAGCAAAGCCAGCTCGCCGAAAAATGCACCGGGGCCGAGGCGCACCGGCGCCGGTTTCACGTCGACCTGAACCTCCCCAGCGGCGATGAAATACATGCAATCGCCAATTTTACCGCGGCGAATAATGGCGGTGCGTTCCGGCACTTCGAGAAGCCGCAACAGATGAGTGATCTCGGTAATCGCCGCAGGATCGAGCGATTGGAAGAACGGAACCTTGCTGACAAGATCCCAAGTGCGAATGAAATTGCGCCGTCTGGTTTCGGCGGCAAAACCGGTCGCCAAAATACCCGTCGACAAACCGAATGTCGCGATGCCGCAGATCATGACGACGCCGCCAAGGAGCCGGCCCAAATCCGTGATTGGCACTTTGTCGCCATAGCCGGTTGTCGTCAGCGTCACCACCGCCCACCACAAGGCCTGCGGCATCGAACTAAACGCATTCGGCTGCGCGTGCCGCTCAATCACGAACATGGCGGCCGATGACAGGAACAGCACGATCAGAAATAGCGCGAACACACTCATCAGCGCGTTGGCCTCAACGACGAACACGCGCTGGAGCTGGGCGAAACCGGGCGAGTCTTGCGCGAGCTTGAGAACCCATAATGAGGCGAGCAACCATGCAGTCGATGGCGGCACGCCGCACACCAGTGCGATGGGGACGGCCACGACCGCGATTAGGTCGATTAACCCTGAAACCGAAAATATGTGGGCCAAAACTTTTCCGGTGCCGAATTCGGTATTGACCCGCATTGCGCCGTCGATGGCGAAATAGCCGAGACACGACCATAGGCATGCACTCAGCCAGCCACCGGCGGCCCGTTGTAAATCAGGCACGGTATAGGCCGTGAGCGCCGCCAAACCGAGGATGAGCACCGAGGTTCGCGCCAAGGGGGAAGCGCCAAACCGACGCATCGGCGCGATAAAAGGAATGACGTTTCTGCGGACCAGCTTGAAAACCACCGCCAACCCCGCGACGCGTGGACGGGTTCTCCACTGCCTTATGATTACGCCGCTGTGGTGCTCTCGGCTAGTGTGGTGGATTTTAAGTTCCTACGATTGAGCGGCTAGCTCGGATAGGAACTTCAAATCCAAAACCACACTAGAATCATAAATTTGCTAGTGTCCCTTTGATTCCGAAGTTCGCATCAGCGGCGCCGCAAACACTTGCGAACTTCGGAATCGGGACGCTAGCCGAAATTACGTATCTAGACCGCCGCGGCGCTTGCAAAGCCCTTGATTGGGCGGGCAATCTTCGCCACGGCTTTACCCGGCGGGATGCTTAAATTCACTGGCTGATGCCGTTAAACTGCGGCGCGGATTCGCATGCCTCGCGCCGGCCAATCGCACCGCGCCTGAAACGGGACAGCCATTAAATGCCAGCCATTAAATGCCAGCCATGAAACGGCAGCAGATTTCACGCTTGGAGCTGGCAAACTATCTGCTCTCGCCGGCGCTCTTCGTGATGGTGACCCTGATGGTGGTCGAAGCCATGCTGGCGGCGACGACGACATGGCTCGTCATCAACGCCGGACGCAAGGTCGCGATCGGCCAATTCCTGCTTTCCGACCTCATTTGGATACTCACGGCGCAATCGGCGTCCTACGTGGTCGGCGTCGTCAGCTGGATTTTCGCGGAGCGCGCAGGTTACCGCGGCTTCGGCAAATTCATGCTGCGTTTTGCGCGCGAGAACCGCAGCAAAGTCAAACTGCTCAACGAGAAACCCGCGCGCGAGCAAGTCGAGCCGTTCCTCACCGGCGAGACGTTCCAATGTTTCTTCAACGTGATGTACGAGATGGAATTTGCGCTCAAGCTGTTCCTTGGCCTTGTTTTCAACGCGCTCGTGCTCGGCGCCGAGATCGATATCAGCCTTCCGTTCGCCTATGTCGGCGCACTTGGCGCGTTGTTGCTGATGCAATGGGTCCTGCAGACGCCGCTTGCTCACGCCTATCTCGAGAATCAGCGCATGAACAATCGCGTCACCGCGCAGGGCTACACTGCGTGGGACAATATTTTTTCCGGCAACAGCTACAATCTGCGTCTCTGGCTGGCTGAATTCAAAAGGCGTGTGCGTGATGGACTGGTCGCGCAAATCCGCGCCATTGTCGCTCGCGAAGGCATGAGCGCGATGAGCGGCATCGTGAGTCTGGCGATTGTGTTCGCCACGATCAGCGTCGTGGCGATGCAAAATGCGGGCGACACCGTGTTGTTGGTCGGCTTGGCGACCACTTTGCCGCGGCAGATCGAAATGACCTACGAACTGCATCTGCTCGCGACCGGCTGGAACGATTTTATTGCCATCTGGACCCGCTTCGGCGGCGTCGCCGCCAATATGCTCCCCGAGCCGGATGCGGATTTTGACAAACGCATCAAGTTCGACCGTTTGGTGTTACGCGAGGGCGACCATGCCAACGTGGTCTCGTCATTAAGCGACGCGTTACGCATTGCCGCTGCCCATCCTACTGGGCGCATCAACGTGCGCGGCGCCAACGGCACCGGAAAGTCCTCACTGCTGGCAAGCCTCAAGACCGAGATGAGAAAGCGCGCCTATTATTGGCCGACCACGGACCGACTCGCGTTTCAGTTCACCGGCGGCGTAGCGCCGGTCGACATTGAAGGCGATGACGAGGACGGCGTCGTCGTGGTTGCCGAATCGATGGACAAGAAGCTCGGCTTTTCGTCCGGCGAACGGCAGCTGAAATCGTTGGAAGAGATCGTCAATTCGACCGCTGCGGAAATTTACCTGCTCGATGAATGGGACGCCAATCTCGACGCTGCAAACAAGGCCAAAGCCGATGCGTTGGTCGATGCGTTGGCGGCCCGCGCCCGTGTCGTCGAAATATCGCACCGCGATCAAGTACCGCGCGGCCACGCGGCATAGCACAAGCCTGGGCGGTAAAGTCGCTGCAGCACGCGGGCATTTTGGCTTCTCGAATATGATAACCTTGCCGAGCCCCGCAGATAAGAGAGCGATGAAGCGCAGGCAGTTAATAGTTGTGGTCGGTGGAGCGGCGGCGGCCGTAGTCGCAGGCGCATGGTCGCTCACCTGGCCGCTGGCGAGCCTGGCCGCGGCAAAGATCGCCCGCGTCGGTATCATCGATAATGGTCCTGACTGGGAGCCCTTTCGCGCCGAGTTGCGTGAACTGCACTATGCTGAGGGCCAAAATATCGCATTCGACTATCGCCAGGCGGATGGGATGCCCGATCGGTTGGCTGTGGCAGCACGCGAATTGGCGCAGATTCCCGTCGATGTCATCGCAGTATTTGGCACGCCTGCGGCTCAGGCAGCGCAGCAGGCGACCAAATCCATTCCCATCGTCGTCATCTCGGTGGGCGATCCGGTTGCCGCGGGGCTTGTCACCAATTTCGCGCATCCCGGCGGCAATATCAGTGGCAACACCATTCTCGGCCCGGATATCGTGACCAAGCGGCTGCAGGTCATAAGAGACGCCATTCCTTCCGCCTCCCGCGTGGCTTTCCTTTGGAATCCCAATAATGTATCTAACGCCGCAATCCTCGACGAGCTGTGGCGCACGACCCCGTTCTTCGGCATGAGCCTGACACCTTTGGAGGCGCGTGCCGCCGGCGATTTCGCTTCTGTCTTTGCGGAAATGTTGGCGAACCGGCCCGATGCCGTACTCACGACCAACGATACGTTGCATCAATTGCATATGGCCGAAGTCATCGATTTTCTGCTGAAGAGCCGGATTCCGGGACTGTTCCAGCTGAGACGGAATGTCGTTGAAGGCGGACTGATGTCCTACGGCACGAGCTCGTCGGACCTGTTTCGCCGCGGCGCCCGCTATGTCGATAAAATTTTGCACGGCGCCAATCCGGGCGACCTTCCGATCGAGCAGCCGGTTTCGTTCGGGCTTGTGGTCAATTTGAAAACAGCCCGCGCAATTGGGCTAGAAATTCCGGCTGCGTTGCTCGCGCGCGCTGACGAGGTGATCGAATGATCAGTAAATCGTCATACGCGGGCTTGACCCGCGTATCCATGTGGCGGCGTTGCTTCATGGATTGCCGGGTCAAGCCCGGCAATGACGAAGGAAGAATTGTACTCCGTGCAACGCGCTTTCATCGCCGTGAGTTCATTGCGCTGTTCGGCGGAGCAGCCGCTGCGTGGCCGCTCGCGGCGCGCGCGCAGCCGATGATGCCGATAGTCGGGTTTCTCAGCAGCAGGTCGCCGGGTGAATCCACTGAACTGGTTGCGGGATTTCGCAAAGGCTTGCGTCAAATCGGGTTTGTCGAGGGCCAGAATGCTATCATTGCATTCCGCTGGGCCGAAGGTCATTACGAGCGACTACCGGCGCTGGCGTCTGATCTCGTCGATCTGCGCGTCGCCGCAATCTTTGCGGCAGGGGGAAATCCATCAGCACTCGCGGCTAAAGCCGCAACCTCAACTATTCCAGTCGTTTTTTTAGGCAGCGATCCAGTTCACATGGGTTTGGTGACCAGCCTGAACCAGCCGGGCGGCAATGTCACCGGCATCAGTAACCTTTCGTCAGAACTTCCAGGTAAGTCACTGGGTTTATTGAAACAGACGGTACCTACCGCCGAAACGATTGCGTATCTCGTGAACCCATCCAGTCCAACCGCGAAGACTTTCTTGGAACAAGCACGTGCAGCGGCGAACACGCTTGGAATTCAGCTTCATGCACTCAATGCCAGCAAACTCACTGACTTGGATGAAGCCTTCGACGGCCTTGCAAAGCTGCGCATCGGGGCACTCGGTGTCATGGCTGACCCGTTCTTTGACACCCAGCGCGACAGACTTGTTGAACTGTCTGCTCGATATCGGATCGCTGGTTGCTATCCGTGGCGCGAATACGTCTTGGCTGGTGGCCTGATGAGTTATGGAACGAATTTAGCTGACTCATATCGCCAAGCGGGAATCTACGCCGGTCGAATTCTACGGGGTGAACGGCCGGGCGACCTGCCGGTGCTGCAGCCGATCAAAATCGATTTTGTCCTTAATCTCAAGACCGCAAGGGCGCTTGGCCTCTCCGTGCCGCCGGGCATTCTTTCCATCGCCGACGAGGTGATCGAATGATGCGGCGCGAACTGTTCGAAATGCTAAGATGATGGAATGAAAGCCGACGTTGACCAAAAAAGTGCCGGGCCCAAGCCCGATTTGACGGATCGCTCAAGCGGCGCCCGTTCGGCGGTCGGCGCGTCGATCGTGCGCAGCCGGCTGTTTATCAAATATACGATTTTGTTCGTCGCCGTGGTCGTGCTGGCACTCCTTGCCAATGGCGGCTTCGAGGTCTGGTTCTCGTATCAAGAACATAAGGGTTCTTTGATCAGTATCCAGCAGCAACAGGCGCTCGCCGCGGCCGATAAGATCGAAGAGTTCATCACTCAGATTGAAAGCCAAGTAGGCTGGACCACGCAGCTGCCATGGACCGACGGTACGCTCGATCAGCGCCGCTTCGATGCGCTGCGCCTCCTGCGTCAGGTTCCGGCCATCACCGAGCTTGCACAAATCGATGCGGCGGGTCACGAGCAACTTAAAGTCTCGAGGCTGACCATGGACGTGGTTGGCAGCGGCATCGACTATTCGAACAAGCCGGAGTTCACGCAAGCCGTAGCCCACAAGGTCTATTACGGGCCGGTCTACTTCCGCCGCGAATCGGAGCCCTATATGACCTTGTCGCTCGCCGGTACGCGGCGCGACACCGGCGTGAGCATCGCGCAAGTCAATCTCAAGCTCATTTGGGATGTCGTCTCGAAGATCAAGGTCGGCGAACATGGCCGCGCCTACGTGGTCGATTCCGGCGGCCGGTTGATCGCGCATCCCGACATCAGTCTGGTGTTGCGCAACACCGATATGTCGCGCCTGGCGCAGGTGCGCAGCGCCCGCGCCGGCTCCTCGGCCGAGGCGGTGCGGGAAGCCGACGATATCGCCGGCCATCAAGTGCTTACCGGCTATGCCCCGGTCAATCCGCTTGGCTGGTTCGTGTTCGTGGAGACGCCGATAGAAGAAGCTTACGGCCCGCTTTATCGGGCGATCGCGCGCACCGGTTATGTGCTGCTCGGGGCGCTGGCGCTCGCCTTCGTCGCCGGAATGTTTCTGGCCGGACGCATGGTGGTGCCGATCCAGGCGCTGCGGGTCGGCGCCGCGCGGCTCGGCAGCGGCGACCTCGGCCAACGCATCAACATAAAAACCGGCGATGAAGTCGAAGCGCTCGCCAATCAGTTCAACGATATGGCCGGCAAGCTGCAGGAGTCCTATGCCGACCTCGAAAAGAAGGTCGACCAACGCACCCATGAATTGAGCGAATCGCTCGAACAACAGACGGCCATTGGCGAAATCCTGCGCGTGATCTCGAATTCGCCGGATGACGTGCAGCCGGTGCTCAATTCCGTTGCCGAACACGCAGCCCGCATCTGTAAAGCGCAAATTGTCGACATCGTTCTCGTTGAAAGCAATTTGTTGCGCTCTGCCGCAACATTTGGCGAGCTCGGACGAGACATCGGCGAGGTGCCGCTGGACCGTTCGACGGTGATGGGGCGCGCCATTTGCGACATGCGACCCGTACAACTCGAAGACCAGCAGAGCGCGGGGGACGATTTTGCCCGCGGCCGTGAATTCGCCTTGAGGTTCGGGCATCGCACGATACTGGCTGTGCCTTTAATGCGCGAGGAGCGCGCACTCGGCTGCATTTTGGTTCGCCGCACCGAGGTTAGGCCGTTCGAGCAGAAGGACATCGATCTTCTTACGACATTCGCCGATCAGGCCGCGATCGCCATCGAGAACGTTCGGCTGTTCGAGGCCGAGCAGCAGCGCACGCAACAACTGTCGGAGTCGCTGGAGCAGCAGACCGCGACGTCGGACGTGCTGAAGATCATTAGCCGCTCGACTTTCGATCTACAATCAGTGCTCAATACGCTGGCAGAATCGGTCGCCCGGCTGTGCGAAGCCGATATGGCCGCGATTCGCCGTCCGAAAGGCTTGAGCTTCCTTCACGTCGCGAGTCACGGCGCGCCGTCTGAGTACAATGAATATATGCAAAATCGTCCCATCGAGCCGGATCGCGGGACGGTCGCCGGGCGAGTTTTGCTGGAAGGCAAGCCCATTCACATCGCCGATGTTCAGGCCGATCCAGAATATACCATGAGCGGCATCTCGCAACGGGCTGGCTTCCACACCATCCTCGGGGTGCCGCTGCTGCGTGAAGGCAATCCGATCGGCGTCATCATTCTTGCCCGATCTGCGGTGCGGCCGTTTAACGAAAAGCAAATCGAATTGGTGACGACCTTCGCCGACCAGGCCGTGATCGCCATCGAGAACGTGCGGCTGTTCGAGGAAATCCAGGAGAAGAGCCGCCAAGTCGAAGAAGCGAGCAAACACAAGTCGCAATTCCTCGCCAATATGAGCCACGAATTGCGCACGCCGCTCAACGCCATCCTCGGCTATGCCGAACTCGTCCTCGACGGCATTTACGGCGATGCGCCGGAGAAGATGCGCAACGTGCTCGAGCGCATCCAAACCAACGGCAAGCACCTCCTTGGCCTTATCAACGACGTGCTCGATCTCTCGAAGATCGAGGCGGGACAGCTCGTGCTCACGCTCAATGATTATTCGATCAAGGACATGATGCAGGGCGTCTATGTCGCGGTCGAGCCGCTCGCCGGCAACAAGAAGCTCGGTTTCAAGCTCGAGGTACCCTCGAACCTGCCGGCCGCACGTGGCGATGAGCGTCGGCTATCGCAGGTGCTGCTCAATCTCGTCGGCAACGCGATAAAGTTCACCGATACGGGCGAAGTCGCCATGAAAGCCGCTGCCGCGAACGGCAGTTACACGATTGCGGTGACCGACACCGGCCCCGGCATTGCCGAGGCCGATCAAGCCAAGATTTTTGAGGAATTCCAGCAGTCCGAGAGTACGCATACCAAAGCCAAAGGCGGCACCGGCCTTGGCCTCGCCATCGCAAAGCGGATAGTCGAAATGCATGGCGGACGGCTGTGGGTCGAATCGAAATTGGGCAACGGCTCGACGTTTTTCTTCACCGTTCCGTTGCGCGTCGATCATCAAGCGGGGAAGGCATGAGCAAGCGCATACTTGTCGTCGAGGACCAGGAGGACAATCGGCAGATCCTCCGCGATCTATTGGGCAGCGTCGGCTACGAGATGAGCGAAGCCTGGGATGGCGAAGCCGGCGTTGCCGCCGCGAAAGAACAGCGTCCCGATCTGATCCTGATGGACATTCAGCTGCCGCTGATGGACGGCTATGAGGCAACGCGCCGCATCAAGGCCGATCCCGATTTAAAGAATATTCCGATCATCGTCGTCACGTCGTATGCCTTGAGCGGCGACGATGGCAAAGCCCATGCCGCCGGCTGCGATGCCTATGTCACCAAGCCCTATAGCCCGCGGCAGCTGCTCGCCAAGATCAAAGAGTTTCTGCCATAGAGCATGATCCGGAAAAGTGGAAAACCGATTTTCCGAAAAGATCATGCTCAAACAAGGAGCTAAAGCGAAATGGCGATTCAACCTAAAATCATTTCGGTTTAGCAAGCGTTTCTAGAGTGCCATGCACAGCCCAGCGCGCATCCTCATCGTCGACGACAATGAGACCAACCGGGATATCCTCGTCACCCGGCTGGCAAAGCACGGTTATGAGACGCTGCAGGCGGCCGACGGCGAAGAGGCATTGGCGAGTGCGTGTGAGCATCGTCCCGATCTGATGCTGCTCGACGTCGAAATGCCGAAGCTCGACGGCTTCGAAGTGTGCCGGCGGCTGAAAAAAGATCCGGCCATGCCGTTCATGCCGATCATCCTGTGCACCGCGCGGGCGGCGTCTCAGGATGTGGTTACGGGTCTCGATGCCGGCGCCGACGAATACCTCACCAAGCCGATCGACCAGGCAGCCCTGGTCGCCCGGGTGCGCTCGATGCTGCGGATCAAGGAGCTGCACGATCAGGTGCAGGCCCAGGCCAAGGATCTCGCTACCTGGAATCAAACTCTCGAACAACGCGTCAATGAGCAAGTTTCCGAGCTCGATCGCATGAACAAGCTAAAGGGCTTTCTGTCGCCGCAGATCGCCAAGCTGGTGGTCACCGACGAGAAGCTCTTGGAGAGCCACCGCCGCGACATCACCGTCGTGTTCTGCGACCTTCGCGGCTTTACCGCCTTTGCCGAGCACGCCGAGCCGGAAGACATCATCACGGTCCTGCAGGAATATTATCGCTGTCTCGGCGAATCGATCGATCGCTTCGAAGGCACGTTGCAGCATTTCGCCGGCGATGGTCTTCTGATCATCTTCAACGATCCGATTCCGTGTACCGACCCCGCGGTGCGCGCCGTGCGCATGGCGGTTGAGATGCGAACGAACATCGCGGCACTGGCGGAAAAGTGGCGCCGCTACGGTCACGAGCTCGGCTTCGGCATCGGTATCACCTCGGGCCACGCCACACTCGGCAACGTCGGTTATGAACGCCGTTTCCACTATTCGGCGACCGGTACGGTGGTCAATCTCGGCTCGCGCTTGTGTGGTCATGCCAATGACGGTCAGATTCTGATCGACGTGCGCGTGCAGGTCGCCGTCGAATCGATCGCCGATCTGGAATCGCTCGGCGACCTCGATCTGAAAGGCCTGCATCGGCCCATTCGCGCTTTCAATGTGCGCGCATTGAAGGCTTGATCCCGTTCGCCACTGTGTAAAACTGCGGCTGCTTAAAAACAAAAAGCTAGAACGGGATGACGATTCGACGAAAATCTCACATGTTCTAGCGGGGGGAAACCGTGCTCAATGGAATGACCGGTTTGGTCGAGGAGCTGGCGCTTGCCAATCGCATCCTCGCGCATGAAGGCGTCCTCGATGCTTTCGGCCATGTCAGCATGCGTCATCCGACACTCGCTGATCGCTATTTACTGTCGCGGTCGCGATCGCCGCTCCTGATCGAACCCGATGATATTTTGGAGTTCACGCTGGACTCCGAGCCGGTGCGGCCGGCCAAAGCGCTGCTTTATGCCGAGCGCGTCATTCACGGTTGCATCTATCGGGCGCGCAAAGACGTGATGGCCGTGTGCCACCATCATGCCCCGGCCGTGATGCCGTTCTGCATCGCCGGCAAGCCGATCGTGCCGGTATTTCACCTGGGCGCGGCTATGGGCGAGGAGGCG
>Ga0185299_10006670_pt1 | contig 12205 bp, 17 predicted proteins | sample PaiPotPPA55metaG_FD_128002 | JGI IMG/M metagenome (GOLD analysis project Ga0185299, IMG submission 128002) | Iron sulfur acid spring bacterial and archeal communities from Banff, Canada, to study Microbial Dark Matter (Phase II) - Paint Pots PPA... ...
TTTCGCGGTTTCGCCGCCGTTCTAACCCTCGCCTTCGCGGCCGCGCTAGCCGCCGGCCCCGCATCCTCCAAGACCAAGCCCAAGCAGGCAAAACCAGCGGCGAAAGCCGAGAGTGCGGACATGACAAAGACTGGGAGACCCTCGCAACTGGCGAGTTACGGCGACTGGGGAGTGTTTCTCGCGCAGGGCGAAAAGTCCAAGACCTGCTACGCGCTGGCGACGCCCAAGGACAGGGCTCCCCACGGATTGCAACGCGATCCCGCCTACGTCTTCATCTCCAACCGGCCCGGCGAGAATGTGCGCGAGGAGGTCTCGATCATCATGGGATTTCCAATGAAAGAAGGCGGCGGCCGCGCGGAAATCGCCGGGTCCGGCTTCGCTCTCATTGCCAAGGGAGCCAACGCCTGGATTAAGAACCAGGCGGAGGAAGCCAAATTCGTCGATGCCTTGAAAAAGGGCTCGAAACTCATCGTCAAAGCGTCCTCGCTGAGAGGCCACGTGACGACCGATAGCTATTCTCTCGCCGGCCTGGCGCAAGCTCTCGAAAGAGTCGAGAAAGAATGCCCTTGAGCTGGTACTCACTACAACCGCGCGCCCCGGCTCCTTGGCTTCCAGCAGCTTCGCCCAAATTCAGCACGAACTTGGAAGGCATCCGCTATCGGCGAGGCATCGCCTAATATTTGAGCTTGACGAGGCTGTGCGTCTGTTTATTAACTATTAATAATTGGCATACATCACTTGATAGGGGAAGCCTCATGCATAAAATCATCGTGGTTGCGATTGCCGCCAGCCTGTCCGGCGCTCCCCTATGCGACGCGCATGCGGGGTCGAACACGAATGGGGCATTCGGTTTTCTGAGTTCGAACGGCACGTTCCGCCCGTTGCGGTCTCAGGCGCTCGCTCCAAAAGCCGCGGCGACCACCTTCCGTGGCTCGTTCGTGGCCAATTTCACCTTTACGATTGCGGCGGCGTCCAACGTGCCGCCGGCGGCCCGATCCTCTGCGGGCTCCAAGCGGCTTTGTTCGGCACGGATACGACGGGCGTGTCCGATTTCGTCGCCGAGACGGATCAGGCCACGGCGACGCGTTCCGGCAACCAAGCGACGTGTCAGGTCGTCATTCCCTACGCTTGGACCTTGTCGGTTCCCACCTTTGACACTGTCACACTATCCGGCAGCGCAACGGCAGTGGACAGTAACGGCAATGGCCGGACGAGCAGCTTTCAGCTGGAAGTGATTGCCGTGCCGCCGACCGGCACGGTGACCACAATCACATACTCCGGCAAACTTTGGCGATTACGTAGTTGACGAACCACTGGAATTCAGTTAGACCTCCACAATTGAACTTTATGGAGGAAACGTAATGTCTACCTGCCCAACATGTGACGGCAAAAAAGTCCTTCCGTGCCCACGATGTAAAGGAGACGGAAGGGAATCAGCCGGTTTCGGCGGCACACAGAAATGTAGCCATTGCACCGGAACCGGAACAATGCCGTGCAATAACTGCAATGGCCACCGGGAAAGTGTAAGCTTCGCTTCGCACGGCACACGAGCAACCAACATTATTTTGATTGACGATTCCGGTCAGGCTTTGACTTGACCGGCTTATGCCGCGCGACTTTTTTTAATATTTCGTCGAAGTGCGCCGGGTCTTCATCGCAACCGAGCTTGCGAGCGGCTTCGATAAACGCCTTTGATTGACTAGTTTGATCTTTTAGGATTTTGCGCGCGCGAGGCATTAATCGATTGTCCTACTTATTTGTCATGCTGCGCTCAACTGATACGCTGAAACATCGTCATTGGCGGCAATTACGAGTCCCCCTGCAGCTGATAATATCGAACGTAATGTCGGGTCCGTGCGCTCATAATCCGCTAAGGCGACGGTGACGACCGGTGGCGAAGGGAGAGCCTGGGTATCGGAAATTTTCATGTTCGCCATAGCAACGGCCTGCGTCGCGGGAGAGACGAGTTCAAAAAGATGAACTATCCATCCCCCTTCTTCTACACCAGCGTCGAAATCCCAACTGCGGCCTGTTGCGCCAGGAAATTCGAGATCGAATTTGACCTTGTCGCCGAATGCTGAACGAAGACGTTTATCAAAAAGAGCCCGAGACCGCTTCAACTTCGGTTGCCCGAGTGAGGCAATGACCCGCTCCATCGCGCGCGCTGAGGTATTCGCGACGGCCGCAACTGCCACATGCAACGTATCGCGAGAGACATCAGATAATAAGAATGTAGCCCTTTCAAAAGAAACACCAGAACGGCTAGCGAAGCCGGGAGCCATGCTGCTAAGAACCGGAACAACTCCCATCGTCTCGGCTATCTGTGCTGCATAGCCATCATCTGAAACAATGAAGTTCTGACGATCTTCGTCGATTCTAACAACTACCCCAACTCCATTTGGGTACATAACGCCCGTCGAAACAAACGCTGACGTGTTACGCACGCGCCCTTGGTACATGGCCTTAGGCAGCTCTGCGATGATCTCACGCATCTCCGCTTGTGCATCACTCATAGCATCCTCCTCGTCCATGGCGGCGCCGGCAAGCCCATCATATCAGGGCAAAGCCAAAGGCTCGCGCAAAGATCAGTGTAATCCGAAAAATTGCTTAATGCACGCGGTAACGGGACAGCGACCCCGCGTCCAGATTGATCAAAAGAATGCAGCCCATGCGGCGCATTCAAATCAAATGGCAACCAACGATCCCAGAGCCGTTGATTGCGATGAGGCGCCGACGCCTGGGATGGATTGTCATGGTAACGCAGTGGCTTCCATTCAATTGGATTGATCCTGAGCGACCTATTTACGCCTGGAAACCGCACCTCGACATGTCCGTAAACGTCTTCCTCCCACACGTCGGATGGCGTCGAAATGCGTATTGAGACGCCGCCCCTAAGAACGCCGTTCAGCCGCAGTGCGACGACAAGATTCAACCGATTTGACAAACGATGCTTTTCTGTCTTCCAGATCGGCTTCGAGTCGAAAGCCTTCTTCGCTTCGGCGATAAAGCGGAGCCGGTCCAAGATTGGTCCGGTGTGTAAGCCTTTCATTTTTTAATGAGTTGGCCGGTACGTGAGGCGCTTGCCCTTCGCGCCAGCGAGCGCCCGCGCCGCACGTTCCCCGTCGTGAATGTTCAGTGCAATTCGGTGATTGTAGCGAAAATCGAACTCGGCGACATAACGGTGCAAATGACGTTCGCTGCAATGCTGATAGACGCCCTTCATGCCGCGCTTGAAGATGCTATAGAAACCCTCAAGGGTATTGGTGTGAACCTCGCCACGGCCGTACTCTCCTGCGCCATGATTGACATATTCGTGGCTCGCAAAATCATTGTTAAGGTGCGTGTACTGGCCAGCTTCGTCGGTCATGACAGAAGCTTCCTTCGTGATATTAGCGCGAAGGATCGGAACTAAATGCGCGGCGGACGTGCCCTCTACATGGAACGAACGAACAGCGCCGCCGCGCTCGACAAGCGACAAAATCGCGTGTTTGTGCGCATAGCCGCGACGCTTCGGCATATCCTCTTTTTGACCGATGAAGGTTTCATCAACTTCGACGATCCCGCCACCGCCGCCCAAAGGCGCAAGCTCGCCAGAACGGAAGGCTTCACGAATGCGGTGAGTTAAAAACCATGCGCTGTTATATTGAATGCAGAGAATTCGATGAAGCTGATGCGAGCTAATGCCCTTCTTTGACGAACAAAGGAGATAGACCGCCTGGAGCATCTTATGCAGCGGGATATGGGCGGACTCGAAAACCGTGCCAACTTTCACCGTAAATTGCTTGCGGCAATCGGAGCACTTGCGAAGGCCAACGCGGGTTTTGCGCAAATCATAATGTTTGCCGCTTATCGAGCCGCAGTGCGGGCAAACGGGACCCTCCGGCCATAGAATGCTTTCTAAATGAGCGAAAGCCGCCCCTTCATCATGAAGGTAAGTGGCGGACATTGCTGAAATGTTAGACATGTGCTTGATTCCTTTTGTGGAATGGAACCTAGCACATCAACCATGGTTTGTCAACTACGTAATCGCCCAAACTTTAGCCGCCGCGCACCTTCCAATGGGAGATAAATGCCATGCGTTATTTAGGCGCTTCTGTCGCCGTCCTCGTGGCGGCATGACGTTCTCTCTAACTCCCCTCGGCCAGGCGGCTCGGGCGTCTGAAAAAAAAACCAGTCATCGTGTCGATCCTCGGCAGAAACACGATCCTCCCTCTTTCCGCGAATTCGTCCAATGCAAGTCCTGTTAACGTAGCAAGGTACATGAATCCCCCTACGCTCCTGGAAGGGTTGGCTGAGATAGATCCCCACACTTGTACGGAGATAGCGGTGGGCTCATGGACCTCAACCCCTGACCAAGCCTGCGGGACAGAAAAATGTGGAGTAGTCACAACCGGCACGGTAACAAGTACGGTAGGAAGCGGGCCATGCGCTGGGCACACATATACTTTTGCTACAATCTATTATGAGTGGACGGCTCATAACAATCAAAACCCAAACCCTAACGCTCAGCCCAATACCGTAACGGACACTTTTAATGCGACGTGGACAACTCCCGACGGAAAGTTTACACAGTTTTATATCTTTAATATCGCTGTGCCGGTGGTCCGTCCGGATCACGAGACCACCGCCTTCAACAGCTGGGTTGGTCCATTTGGCCTGTGGCAAGGGACACTCGTCCCGCCTAGCTCCGATCCTACCTTTGATTTTTCAGGGGAACACGTGAACGAATTCGCCGCGGGTCAGGCCGGCCCGGACACGTGTTACTTTTCGGACGCAGATACAATCCCATTCGTTAAGGTCCGAAATAAGCCCACTGATTTTTGGCCCGTAAATCCCGGTAACACCTATGGCCCCGACGACGTTGGATATGGCTTCACATTCGTAGGTTACTATCGTAAAAATAGCCCTACTCTTAAAAGATTTGGTATTTGTGGAACCAGATTTGGGCAAGAGATGGAAATACACGCCCCGTCACATCAACCTAACATATATACTCCATACGGGAGCACCAATACGGGAGACCTAAATCTGCTGGGTGCTTCGATCAAAAAAGCCCCGGTGCCCTTTGGCCCGGCCCCGGTGACCTCTATACGAGCCGGTATGTCAGAGACACGCACATGGTCATGATGACTAAAAGGAGAGAACAATGTCAAGTGTTGTGATTTTCCGGTAGTGGGTCAGTTTGAAAAAGGCAAAAGTAAATCGGCCTAGCCTTCTCGGCAATCAGGCTTATAATTCCGACCATGGCCAACAAGCATCCCAAGCGCCCCCGCGATTTCAACCAAGCCGCCAAGTTCGTTGTCGATATCGCGAGCGGCCAGGTCAAGGACCGCGAGCCAACGCCAGAAGAGCAAGGCAAGACCGCAGCGGCTGTTGCGCGAGGTAAGGCGGGAGGGACTAAGGGCGGGCGGGCGGGAGCGATGAAGCTTAGTCCTGAGCAACGAGCCGATATTGCGCGGTAGCGGCGCAAACTAGATGGAAAAAATCCCCGGACTAGGCCGCATCGTGCAGTTGGCTAAGTTCCTCAAGATCGACATTGAAATTGAAGTCCATCTGAATCGGCTGATCTGGACACCGCCGTTCGTTATAGCTGTCCATATCGTTCTTTAGCTGCCAGCACTGGCCAAGAATCTGGTTTCTACGGTTTGCGCCAGCCATTTCCATGAAGGGTCGCTCTGTATTCAAGTCATCCCATTTCATGACCTGCTGATCGTTTTCGCGAACGCGCGCGGCATAATATTTCCGAACGCTCCTGCCCTTCTTGTCTTTCACATGCTCCAAGCTCATGGCGTGCGAAATTCGTTCGGCGCACTGGCGAACAGCCATACCCCTTGTAAGCTGGTACCGCTCATTGGCGACGGCCCATTCTGCCATTTGCTCTCGTGTCGCAGGCCACGGCTGCCCTGCAGCCCGATAGTCCTCGACAATCTTCAATAACTGGTCATGAAAGCTCATCGCTCATAGCTCCGTTCTGTCCCTGGAATTGATGGCACAGTCCCCCAGCCGTCTGTGATCGCTGTTTGTGTGACGATCTCCCTGATCTTCACTAAGTGCTTGTGGAAGTGTGTGTACGGCAATTCATCTCTGAACTGCAGTTGGCCGACAACGATACCCGGATGGACGCCAATCCGTCTAGCGAACAGCAAAATCCTTTGTTCGGAATATAGCGGGCGAACCCGCGTGATGAAGCTATCTAGTTCTGCTTTGGGAACCAAAAACTCTGACGCGGAGGCATTCGCCCGCGCCTCTTCGGGCCTGACAGCTTCCTTACGTTGAAGGCTTTCCATCAACTCCACGTCAACAACCAGCCCGTCACCATTTAAGACATGCTCGATTTCATGACGTAGGACGAACCAAAAGTTATTCACCCGATCAAACCGAATCGACATCGCAATGACGGGGGTGTTGTCGAGCCAAAACGTTGCGCCATCGATTTTTGCTCCCGGCAAAAATTCGACGATGACAAAACGAAGCCCCGCCTCTGCCAAGATGGCAGGAACTTGCCGAATTTCTTCCTGGGCGACTAGAAGCTCTCGCAACCTAACAAGCGCGTCCCTCAGTTTCCGCTCCGAGTAGGGCGACGAATGAGTGCCTTCGGCAAGTTCGTTTGCACGAAATAGCCATGCCCATTGCAGAGCCGTTCGCTCATCATATTGTGCTGCCTTTGCAGCGTGAGCGAACATTGGTTTTTCGTCGAGGTTCTTAATGCGAAAAAAGCGGCACACGCGATGCTCAATAACGTCCAAATTCTTGGACGGCTCAATCCAGTTGCGTTTCATCATTTCCCGAACAGGGAACAGGGAATAAAGCTTGGCGCGCCTATCGACAGCGGTGTCCTCATCGGGCTCTAGCTGCCGTAACCGATAGGCGGCGTCCAAGTTCATCCAATAGAGCGGGTCGCCATCGCCAAATGCCTTTGAAAGACCACGCGCGGTCTCTGGCGTAATCTGCTTTTTGCCCGCGACAAGTTCATTAATGAGCCTCAAGGGTCTGTCCATGATCTGCGCAAGGTCGCCCTGTGTCCATCCGCGAACCTCTAGCTCCTCACGAAGGAACTCCCCCGGCGTGAAAATCTCTGCAGGGATACGAGTGAGCATTTTTCTCCACCCTTGCTAATGATAATCTACGATTTCGACGACATAGATGGTCTTCCTTGGGGCCTCGCCGTGAAGCTCCACGATGAGCCGCCATTGGTCGCTCAGCCTCATTGAGAACTGCCCTTCACGGTCACCGTGAAGCTTCTCAAAACGAAGCGAACGGAAGGCGTAGAACGTCCGCTCATCTGTGGCTGCGCGTATCTGCTGCATCCTCTTCCGGTAGGCCTTCACAACGGCATCGCCGAATCCAGCGCTGAAGCGGGTCTCGGTTTCCAGCCGGTCCAAGGACTCATCTTTGAAGGCTACATCCATGGATTGGCTCTATATATCGCACCGTGAGCGGTTGTCAATGTGACTTTCACACATAGTGTAATATTTATGACATTGGTGCCTGTTTCAAGCATAATGGTCAGTATGAACAGGCTGACCAGAGACGAACGCGCCCACATCCTCCACTTGCTCTGCGAGGGTTCGTCGATCCGCGCAATCACTCGTCTGACCGGCGCGAGCAAAAATACCGTAATCAAACTTGTGATCGATGCCGGAAAAGCGGCCTGGTGGTATCAGGATCGTGTTTTGCGCAACCTGACCTGCAAGCGCGTTCAGGTCGATGAAATTTGGAACTTTGTCTACGCGAAGCAAAAGAATATTCCGATGGCAAAGACGGCTCCGGTGGATGCTGGCGACGTTTGGACATGGACGGCAATTGATGCGGATACCAAGCTTATGCCGTCGTGGTTCATTGGCGGCCGGGACAGCGACGCGGCTATCATCTTCATGGACGACCTCGCGTCGCGTCTCGCCAATCGTATCCAACTTACCAGCGATGACCACAAGGCTTACTTGGAAGCGGTGGAAGGCGCGTTCGGGGCGGATATCGATTACGCCATACTGGTCAAGATTTACGGCGCCTCACCAGACAGCGCCAAGGGCCGCTACAGCCCGGCAGAGTGCACTGGAGCACGTAAGGGACGGATCGAAGGGAACCCTGATCCAAAGCACGTATCCACGTCATTTTCCGAGCGTTCAAATCTCACGCTGAGAATGCAATGTCGCCGCTTCACTCGGCTCACAAATGCGTTCTCAAAAAAGGTTGAGAACCACACGCATGCTGTCGCGCTCCACATGATGTATTACAATTTCGTGCGTATCCATCAGACGCTTCGCACGACCCCGGCAATGGCAGCGGGCATAACCAAGCGGCTTTGGGAAATGACGGATGTTGTGGACGTGCTTGAGGCTTTCGAGGCTGGCCGCGATTATGGCAATTCAAACTGACCCACTACCGATTTTCCGGTCGCGTCACTTGATGATCGCCATGTGCCTCATTGTGACTATTTTGAGCAGCGCGAGTGCCTCGCCCAATACCCTAACCGTTCAAGGGGGGAGGCCGGTCGACAAAGCGATACAGGAGCTCGAAAAGAGATACGGCTGGCAAATTACCTACGAAGATCCTCCCTATATTCACTATAGCGATATTACCGATGTGTCGGATAATGATTGGCCCGGGGTCCCGGTTCAGAGCCCCTCGCAATTGCAGCTAGCGCGAGAATCGGGAGCACATCATAGAACGTTAGTGCCAAAGGGAGCGAGCCTAACGTTTACCTTGCCATCGGCCGGCGCCGGCCTACTTCACGTCGTGCCTCGGAAGGCGAGGGGGTTATCCGGAAACCTCGAGCTGGTGAAGCCGGTATTGGATACACTGATCACGATCGAGCCAAGGGCGCGAACGTCCTATGAGCTGCTCGAAGAGGTCTTGAAGAAAATTTCCGTCGCTACGAACGCAAATGTAGTCATTGGCGTTGGCTCAGAAAATATGTTAGACAACACGAAGACTTCCATAGGCGGATCGGGAAAGACGGCGCGATCGATTTTAGAACAATGGATTCTCGAGGACGGCAGCTCGTTGTCATGGCGGCTATTCTACGGGCCCAGTATGAAATGGTATGTTTTAAACGTTAGTCAGGTATCCGCAGTTAAAAAACAATAGCAGCGCGGCGTAGCCCAATGTCAAGTGTTGTGATTTTCCGCGCGCGTCACGTGATGATCGTCATGGGCCCCATGGTGGCTTTCCTGGGTAACGCGAGCGCCACCTTGTCCGACCTTGTGAACGAAAAAGCGGCCTTGTCGCCGGAGCCATGCGGGCTGAAAAAGCTTTCGGCGTCGGCATGGATACCCTGCTTCGCAGTTGCCCGCGCGCTCGCAAGGTGCCTTTGGGAGGAAACCCATGTCCGGCAAAATCTATCCGGTCCCGCCCGGGTGGAAGCGACGCGCCTATATCGATAACGCGAAATACCTGGAACTCTATACAAGGTCGGTCGCCGATCTCGATTCCTTCTGGGCCGAGCAGGCGCGCCGCATCGACTGGATCAAACCCTTCGCAAGCGTGAAAAATACGTCCTTCGGGCCGGACGCCGTCTCGATCAAATGGTTTGCGGACGGAACCACCAATGTCGCGCAAAACTGTATCGACCGGCATCTGCCCCGGCTCGCCAACCACACCGCGATCATTTGGGAAGGCGACGACCCGAAGAATTCGAAACATATCACCTACCAAGAACTGCACGGCGAGGTTTGCCGTCTCGCCAATGTCCTCAGAAGCCGTGGCGTCAAGAAGGGCGACACGGTTACGATCTATCTGCCGATGATCCCCGAGGCGGCCTATGCGATGCTCGCCTGCGCGCGGATTGGCGCGGTCCATTCGGTTGTTTTCGGCGGTTTCTCCGCTGCGTCGCTCGCTGGGCGTCTCGAGGACTGCCGCTCGAAACTTCTCATCACCGCCGACGAAGGGTGGCGGGGTGGCCGCAAGACGCCGCTGAAGGCGCATGCCGACGAGGCCGCCGCGAAAACCGGCGGATTCGTCGAGACCATGCTCGTCGTTAAGCACACCGGCGGCGGCGTCCAATGGGTCGATGGCCGCGATGTCTGGTACCACGAGGCCACGGCCCAAGCTGCGACGGAGTGCCTTTGCGCCGAGATGAACGCGGAAGACCCTCTGTTCCTCCTCTATACGTCGGGCTCGACCGGCGCGCCGAAGGGCGCGGTGCACACAACGGCGGGCTACCTCGTCTACGCCGCGATGACGCATCAATATGTTTTCGATTATCGCGAAGGCGATATTTTTTGGTGCACCGCCGACGTGGGCTGGGTGACTGGGCACAGCTATATCGTCTACGGACCGCTTGCCAACGGCGCCACGACGGTGATGTTCGAAGGCATTCCAACCTACCCCAGCCTGTCGCGCTTCTGGGAGGTCGTGGATAAGCATCGGGTCAATATTTTTTATACCGCGCCGACCGCGATCCGCGCCCTGATGCGCGCCGGCGACGCGCCGGTCAAGGCAACGAGCCGCGCCTCGCTGCGGCTTTTAGGCACGGTCGGAGAACCGATCAATCCGGAAGCCTGGGAATGGTATTACCATGTCGTGGGCGACGCGCGATGCCCGATCGTCGACACCTGGTGGCAAACCGAAACCGGCGGCATCCTCATTTCGCCGCTGCCCGGCGCGACGGACTTAAAACCCGGCTCGGTGGCGCGGCCGTTCTTCGGAATCCGACCGGAGGTGGTGAACGCCGATGGCGGCGTCCTCGAAGGCGCCTGCTCGGGCAATCTTGTCTTGGCCGATTCGTGGCCGGGCCAAATGCGCACGATTTATGGCGACCACGAGCGCTTCGTGCGGACCTATTTTTCCGTCTATCCCGGCAAATATTTCACCGGCGATGGCTGCCGCCGCGACGCCGACGGCGATTACTGGATCACGGGAAGGGTCGACGATGTCCTGAACGTCTCCGGTCATCGGCTCGGCACCGCGGAGGTGGAGAGTTCCCTCGCCGCGCATGCAAAGGTCGCGGAAGCCGCCGTCGTCGGCTATCCGCACGCCGTCAAGGGCCAGGGCATCTATGTCTATGTCACCGTGATGATCGGGGTCGAGCAGAGCGAGGAACTCCGCGCCGAGCTCATCTCCTGGGTGCGCAAGAATATCGGGGCGATCGCCAGCCCAGATATCGTTCAGTTCGCGTCCGCATTGCCAAAAACCCGTTCCGGCAAGATCATGCGCCGCATCCTGCGCAAGATCGCCGCAAAGGAATTTCATGACCTCGGCGATATCTCGACGCTGGCCGACCCCGCCGTTGTCGAAGATCTGATCCGCAACCGGGCCGATTGAACATGTTAGGAGGTGGAACCGGAAGGCCACTTAGAAACCACATCTTAACCACCGCCGGAGATTCTCGCGTCGACCGAACATAACCTTTTCTATTTTGGAACCAAGGCTCGGCTTAACTGAGCTCACTCGGGTTCATTTGGTGTTCGATCGGCACGTCGATGGTTAAGCAGCGCGTAAGCTTTGCCCGCATTGTTGGGAAGATTCGGGTTGGCACCGCGCTTTTCGCGGGCCTGGCAGTTTGGATGGCGGCAGGAGAGGGGAGCGCGCGCGAATTTGTTGCGTTTTCGCCCAGCTATCCTGCCGGAACGATCGTTATCAGGCAAAGCGAGCGCAGGCTCTATTTTACAACCGGCACCGGGACCGCCGTGCGCTATCCGATCGCGGTCGGCCGGGCTGGTAAGGCTTGGCAGGGCGCGACCTTCGTTCAAGGCAAATACGTCTCCCCCGCGTGGTCGGCGCCCGGGGTCGTGCTGCGCGACCACCCGAATCTTTCGAGGGTTATCCCCGGCGGCTCTCCGCGCAACCCCATGGGCGCCGCGGCAATCACCCTGAACCTCTCCGAAGTCGCAATCCATGGCACGAGCGCGAGCATGCGCAGGTCCGTCGGCACGGCCGCTTCCTATGGTTGCATCCGGATGTATAATGAGGACGTCGTGGACCTTTATCATCGCGTCGAGGTCGGGACGCCGGTCGTCGCGATTCCATAAGACCTTTTCTTTTGATCGCGGATTGGTCTAACCAATTCTTCTGGCACGGATATTTTGCGCTCGCGCTGGCCTCCGGCGCGGGCTGTTCAATCGGGCTGCTTGGCGGGATTGCTGGCGAGTTGGGTTCGGCGTAGACTTGCCCGCGGTCGCGGCAGGCTATCCGCATCCGGCGCGTCCGATGCGCGCCCATTGGTCATTTACAGGGAGTAATCGGTGGAACTGAAGGCCCTTGATCA
>Ga0185299_10006671_pt1 | contig 12203 bp, 9 predicted proteins | sample PaiPotPPA55metaG_FD_128002 | JGI IMG/M metagenome (GOLD analysis project Ga0185299, IMG submission 128002) | Iron sulfur acid spring bacterial and archeal communities from Banff, Canada, to study Microbial Dark Matter (Phase II) - Paint Pots PPA... ...
GAGCGTTTCCAAGGAGGCGGTTACCGAGACGAAAGGAGAGTGGATCCATCGGGCCCGACGGAGGAACGCCAACGGCCCAGTATCGCAGCCGTCCTGGATAGTCTTGAACGCTGGTCTGAGTTCCTGGCTCGAGGATGTCCAGGGTTGCCGGAATGAATTTGAATGATGACAGGAACTGAGTGGTAGTCCCGCCTTGCTGCACCTGTTCATTTTCGAGAACCGATTCCAGATAGGCCAAGTTGGTTTCGATCCCGTGGATACGAGTTTGACGGAGCGCTTGTTTCATCTTCGATAGCGCATCACGCCGGTCGTTCCCTCGGACGATTATCTTGGCGATCAACGGATCGTAGTACGGTGAAACGTCGGTCCCGCGCTCAATCCAAGTGTCAACTCGGACATCAGTCGGAAATATAACTTCGGTGAGGAGCCCGGAGCTGGGTTGAAAATCTTTGTTAGGATCCTCGGCATAGATCCGCACTTGGACGGAATGACCCCGGCAAGAGGGCGTTAGGGTTTCCAGCGGTGGAAGTTCGCCGGCGGCAAGGCGGATCATCCATTCTACGAGATCAATGCCGCTAATCGCTTCGGTGACGCCGTGTTCGACCTGAAGGCGTGTGTTGACCTCCAGAAAATAAAAGGTCTCTGAGATGCTATCAAAAATAAACTCTACAGTTCCGGCAGAAGCGTAATTGACCGTCTTGCCGAGAATTATGGCGGCGTCAAAGAATCGGTTGCGGACTGCGTCTGAAAGATCGGGCGCCGGTGTCTCCTCAATTACCTTCTGGTTTCGTCGCTGGATCGAGCAATCGCGTTCGCCGACGGCCAGAACTTGACCTCTGCCGTCGCCGAAAATCTGAACTTCAATGTGGCGGGCGAATTCGACGAATTTTTCGAGGTAAACTCCGCTTTGCTTGAAATTGGCTTCTCCCAGACGTTTGACCTTGTCGAATTTTTCCCTCAATTCGGCGGATGATCGGCAAAATTGGAGGCCGATTCCGCCGCCACCCGCTGTGCTCTTGACCATGACCGGAAATCCGATCTGTTGAGCGGCCTCCAGGGCTGTATCCGCGTCGGCCAGAAGATCGGTGCCGGGCAGCAGCGGTGCTCCGGCTTTCGCGGCCAATTCCCGTGCAACATGTTTAAGACCAAATGATAGAATCTGTTCCGAAGTCGGACCGATAAAACGGATACCGGCATTTTCGCACTCTGCTGCAAACTCGGCGTTCTCACTGAGAAATCCATAACCGGGGTGGATCGCCTCGGCTCCGCAGTGCTTTGCGACCGCGATGATCTCCTGCGCGTTTAGGTAGCTCTGGTTGGCCGGGGCGGGTCCAATTCGAAACGATTCATCCGCTAACCCGACGTGCATGGCATGCACATCGGCGTCGGAAAAAACCGAGACGGCCTGGATGGAAAGCTTCCGCAAGGTACGAATCACGCGGCAAGCGATTTCGCCACGGTTGGCAATAAGGACCTTCGTAAACATGGGGAGTTGTTCAGTGGTCGTAAGCGAAAGCTCCGGCTTTTGCTCTTAAGTCGGGAGAGCAAAAGCCGGAGCTTTCGCCTACGTTTACCTCAAGGGTCAATCCCAAATCAGCAAACGAACCGGTGTCGGATTGTAAGCGTTACAAGGGTTATTCAATTGCGGACAATTCGAAATCAGGCAGATGACATCCCTCTCGGCCTGCATTTCGACATATCGGCCCTTGTCAGAAACGCCGTCTTCAAAGGTAAGCCCGCCGTCCGGAGTGACCGGTACATTCATGAAAAAATTTATGTTATGAGTTATATCCCGCTTTGTGTAACCGTAGGACGACTTTGCAATCGTCAGCAGGAAAGTGTCCCGGCAATTGTGCATATGCTTCTTCTCGATCGCATATCGAACCTGATTGCTCTCGGCCGCGCACGCTCCTCCCAACGTATCGTGTCGTCCACAGGTATCTGCCACGATAGTTAGCAAGACGTTGCCTTCGGAAGAAATCAGTTTCGTTCCAGTCGTCAGATAAATGCTGCCCTGTTCCCGGATAGTGTCTTGCGCACTGTACCTGTCGGTTTGATCATGCGCGTTGTAGAAAAGGGTGTCGACCGCCTGATTGCCTTCTAAATCAACAATCCTAAAGGTTTGTCCAGTCTTGATCTCGTGCATCCAGCCCTCGCCGGATGGCAGAGTGCAGTCATAAACAGCGTGCTCGGGTTGAAGCTGGCTTTCAGTATAAATCAGAGTGCTCATATGAGTGTAGGAAATTGGTTCGACCGTTCCGGTGACCTTCGGTGCTAACTATTAACGGAAGAGTGCCTCGGTTAGGATAAATCCGCGTTCGTTCTCTGAGCGGAAGGTTCTACACAAGTCGTCAGCAGCCGGCGGCTCGGATTTCCAGACCGTCAATCCCAATGGCTTTGGATTGTACTTTGGATCAGGATCCATCGGATGCTGACAAGTATTGAGAACCACGAGGACGTTCATTTCTCCGCGCAAATCGATGTAGTCTCCAGCTACTGAGTTACCCGGGTGAAAGTGCATCTTTCCTGATTCATCGACCACAACCTTGCTAAAGAAGTTTATGTTAGCGACCAGATCGGCTTTACCTAACCCCCATTTTCCGAGTTCGATCAGGAATTGATCTCGAGCATTTCGATGGAAAGCGTTCCGTTCATTTTGATAGGTAGAGGCTCCATACTTAGATTGCACCAGGGCCGCTGTGGAGTGGCCACCTAATGGGTCATGCCAGCCGCATGTATCTGCGGAAACGGAACACAGCACTCGTCCCATATCACTGTACAAAACGTAGCCGGGCGCCAGCTTTGCGGTGTGTTGAGCTTTGAGCGTGTCCGGAAGGTTTAGGCGATCCAACAGTTGGTCGTGGTTATAAAGCAATGCACTGACATTGACTCCCCCTTCAATGTCGGTGAGGCGAAGCGTGCGATGGCGATTAAGAACGCAGGACCACATGGCGCCGCCTGGAATGGTCTCCTCGAAAACAATTCGATCCGTGGGGATCGGCTGTGTCGTATTCATGTTTTGTCCTATCGCTGGTTAGAGTTTGTTGGGCTTATAAGCCGGCTTCGGAGGGAGGGGATGAAGAGGTGGAATAATCATGCTGGTCAGCGTGAGTTTGCCGGTCTTTACACCTTTAAGTGCCATCAATTTGTCAGCGATCCTCTTGAGCTGCTTCGCTGGCCCCTGCACGAGCAGAACTTCCATCCGATGACTGCCCTGCAGCTGTACGTGAAGTGAACTGATCACTTCGTCGACGAAAACGCGCTCGAGTTCAGCGAGTCGCTGTAACAAGTTCCCTTTCGATTCGTCGTACACGATGGTGATTGTTCCGGCCATGATTCCGTCACCTTTATCTTCCTGATGTTCTAATGCGAAGTGGGTGACCATGTCGGCAATAGCTTTAGAGCGGCTTTCGAGCCCGCGTTCGGTTACAAGCTGATCCAGCTCGCGAAACACCGAGTCAGGAAGAGAGACGCTGATTCTTTGGACTTTACCATCGGAAGAACCGTTTTTAGAAATGGGCCGAGATTTCATCGAGCTGGCTATGATATTAACAAATCTAAAAATCGTAATACTGAGGTCAAGCTGAAACAGGTTCGATCCATAAAAATTTATCTTACTCGTGTAACTCCTTAAAACGCGCCCTTTGCCTCTGTCCAATCCACTTGTTCAACTCCCAGAGATCTGCCACCGGACGCTGTGTAAAGGGTTCTGAATGTAAATAGCCGTCCGGTCCAAATTCCGGTGTCATGGTCGCACATGAGATTTCCCGGCGCCGTATCCCCTCCCAGAGCCGATTCCACCAAATTTCGTGTGCGCGCAAAGCCGGGGCGAATTCCGGTGCCCGGGGATCTGGTACCTGTGGTCCTTGGTCATAACCGATTCGCGCGTGGATGTGTTTCGCGTGATTAGCGCAGAGCTCAAGAATGTCAGGCAACTCATCCAAGACGAGACGCTCGCAGACGCAACACCAATGACTGAAATCGATCGTGAGCTGGAGATCCGGCATCTCCTCAAGAAGACGTTGAGTGATCAAGGGATGAAAGGTTGATCGGCTACGATGGGTTTCGAATGCGATCGTCACACCGTTTCGTGTTGTGAGCTCCATTGCTCTCTGCAGAAAACAGATGTTGTCACGGAAAGACCAAAGATCGCTTCCCGCCAGGCAGTTCACAAACAGCGGATCAAGCTCGAGAGCCAGTGGAAGTTTTCGTTCGAAAGTGTCGAAATGCGCGGCCGGATTGAGGCCGGCATCTGGGACGTATGAACCGCCGGTGGTAATTTCCGCAATATAGTCGAGACCATGATCGCTTAGAATTTTTCTGTAAATCTGGCGGTCTGTTTTGGACTCCGGACTTGGCCCTTCGATGCCGTCAAAACCGGCGTCAACCGCTTGTCTTGCCGCATCGTCAAACGATGTCGTATGGCCCCATAAGGTCTTGAAGAGCTTGAGTCGCATGAAAGTGAATTCCAAGGTCTCTCACAACCCGGCGTAGCGATCAGGCCAAGGACATACGCGGGATAGAACGCGAACCTCGTGATCCTTTCCATGCACGACAATCAAGGGCTCTCCGAGGAGATCAACATTTAGAAAGTCGCCAGGACTCGAGATCTGGGAGATATGAGCCAGACAGATCCATTCGTTACGAAAGATATTCTCGGTTTCCCACTGATAGAACGCCTCGCTCGTATAGGCTTCCGGAGGCAGTGTGGTGCTCTGAGCAAGCGGCTTGTCGGCACATTCTTGGATCTCCTGCAAGATTTGCTTCAGCGCTTTTGGACGCCGTGCATACCGGTAACTGCCATCGCCAAAGGCCGGAGAATAGTCGTTGTTTGGGCTGTAATCCATTGAATGGTTTGCGCAAGAGATGTCACTCGACGTCATCGCCGGCTCGTGTCATACGCAGCGTCGGAAGCTTGTCTCCGGCCGACTGGCCCGGTGGATGGATCAGGTCTTCAAGCCTTTTCCTGGTCGCCAGAAATTCTGGTGAGATAAGTTGTTCAGATGAACGTGGTCGTGGCACTGAAACTTCAATCAGTTCGTCGAGACGCCCCGGATGAGGCTTGAGCACCAGGATACGATCTGCGAGGTAAATTGCCTCGTCCAAATCATGGGTGATAAAAACAATAGTGACGTCGACGTTACGCCAGATCTGCAGAAGGTACGATTGCATTTGGCACCTTGTCTGAGCGTCGAGCGCGCCGAATGGCTCATCCATGAGCAGAACTCGCGGCTGGTTGGCCAAAGCTCTGGCAATCGCGACTCGCTGTTTCATCCCGCCGGATAGCTGGTGGGGATAGGCATTTTCAAATCTGGAAAGGCCAACCATCTCGATCCATTGCCTTGCCTCGGGTTCAGCGAGGATGGAAGAACGCCCGGCCATTTTGAGTCCGAACATGACGTTTCCTTTGACCGTGAGCCAAGGAAAGAGCGTGTACCCCTGAAAGACCATGCCGCGTTCCGGGCCAGGGCCGGTGACGAGCTTGCGATCGATTAAGACTTCGCCTTCTGTCGGCGTTTCCAGCCCGGCCAAAATGCGGATGAGCGTGGACTTGCCGCACCCGGAAGGCCCGATCACGCAGAGAAATTCACGTCGATGAACTGCGAAGTTTATATCCTCCAGCGCAACAACCTCATCCTGAGATGATGCGAAGGTCTTGCCCAGGTTGCGCGCTTCAAGCTCGACCGGTCGCGATTTGAGTCGCCTGAACCGGGCCGCAACGTCTGCCGACTGGAATCGATAATCCGGAAGTTCTATCTGGGTCATGTTGGCGTCAGCTCTTTGACGGTAGTTCTTGGAGTCGGAGTTTGAACGGGTTTGGCCAATTCTTGTCGCTTGTTCGATCTTTTCGATTTCGAGCGCGGTTTACGTGTGTATGGAAAAAGAATGCCTCGGAACCAGGCGAGAAATTGATCGGTAAAAAACCCGATCAATCCGATCATAATGATCACCGGAAAAACTGCGTCGAAGTTGCGCCAGCGCCCCTGCGTCTCGATGAATTCGGTGAGGCCGGTCTTTACACCGATTAATTCCGCAATTACCAGCCAGGTCCATGACCAGCCGAGAAGAATTCGCAGATCGTTGTAAAGGTCCGGGAGAATTCCAGGGATGACGACATGGGTAAAGAGTTGCCGCGGCTTCGCTCCCAGTGTTTGCGCCGACTCAAGCAAAGAGTGGTCGAGTTGGCGCGTCGTCTTAGAGATTACAAGGACCATCTGGAAAAACGTTCCGATGAACACCAGAGCGATTTTCGGTTCATCGTGCGCGCTAAAAATTGCCACCAACAAAGTGCTGAACGCCGGCGCGGGCATGTACCGAAAGAAATCGATGAACGGTTCGAGTAATTTCGAAAAGAGCGAGTAGGTCCCTGCCAAAACACCGATGGGAACACCAACCAGGCAGGAGAGCAAAAAGCCTCCCCACACGATCCGAATCGAAATCAGAAGACGCTCCATCATCGATAGCTGACCGAGCTCGGCTTCGGAGGTAAAATTGTGCCACCCGGTCGAGAGAACGTCACCAGGAGCAGGAAGATAAGAAGGATTGGACGGCTTGCCTTGGGGTATCAGACTGAGAATTGGTTGGTCGGGCAGCTTCCGGGCGTCGAAGTCCGCGCTGTCCGCGGAAAGCATCTGCCAATTCTGACGGACGATATCCAAATTTTCGGGGCTTAATGGGGGTGTTTTCGGTGTTGAAGCGCCGGTGGCAATTTCTTTCCAGATTTTGTAGATGGCGGCGTCATCCTCACGCTGATTCCAGCGCAGCCAACCATTTGATATGGCCAGAGGCGCGAGTTGCCGCAACTTCTTCTGGTTGTCGCGCCGAACCATGATATTCGCGGAGGCGTTACCACTTTGCCGATCCTGGAGAATTTGCGAGTTTTCATCGCGAACCGCCTTCTGGAAGGTGGCGAAAAATTCCTTGCTGACGTGGTCGCCTGCAGTGTAGACGGTCGCGACATCTGTCCTGTCAGCAGAAACGTCGAGTCGAACGTCTGGATGCCAGATGAATGGCGCGTAACTAACCAAACACCAGATCGCCAATGGAAGAAAAAACGAGAGCCCAGTAAGAAGACCCGCCCGATGAGCATTGAGCTCTTCCCGGATCTTGAACCAGGGCTCTCGTTGTTTGAAGATCATCCGGCTAGCCTGCATCGCTCACAAATCCTTAGAGATTTGTGAGCGATGCAGGCTGTAGCAGCGGAACTCTCCCGGCTAGGCCGGAAAATTCCGCTGCTTTTTGGAGAAGAGTTTAAAATTTAGTTTGTTTCGATTCATTTATTTTTAAAACAGCTCTTAAACAGACGCGCAGCCCCTGTTTAAGAGCCTTCTAGCGCAAGGAGCTCGTCGCTTGGTCCGGCGGCGCCCATGTGCGTGTACACAAGGGAAGGGTACGAGGTCTGCGCCCCGAAGGGGCAAAAGAGTTCGAGCCCAGGGTTTCAACCCTGGGTACCCGCCGCGCAAAAATGCGCCCTGAAAGTGGCGCCAGAATGAAGAGACTGGCGAGAACGATTTCGATCCGATATGGCGGGCCGGATTATGCTGCCCCTTCAGGGCACATCGCCTTGAATTGCCTAACCCAGGGTTAAAACCCTGGGCTGAGACCTGGTCCCCTTTCAGGGAAGAGATTTGCACGGCTTCCTTATGTTGACGCGCATGGGAGGCGCCGGACGTGATTTTTGCGGGCTAGCCTCAAAACTATTTGGCGGTGGTCTTCGCGGCCGTCGATTTGGCATACTCTTGCGTTAAGCTCGAGTCGAAGTAGCCCTGGAAATCAACATGCTGCTTATAGACGCCGTATTTCACATTAAAGTTATCCACAACTTTGGTGGAGCCGTAGATCGAACCAAGGCCCTCTCCTTTTTTCCATCGTTGCAAAGCCTCCTTAAGAGTTAGGATATGCGTCCCTTTGAGGAACGGCTCGTATTCTTCCGGTTTCACGTTATCTCGGGCAGCCAAGATCTTTAATGCCTCGTCGAGGTTTGCCGGGTCCTGGAGATAGTCGACGATGCGATACCAGACCTTGACAAATTTCATCCAATCCGCGCGTCTCTTTTCGAGGCTTTCGCGGGAAACGTACATCAGATCGTAAATTAATCCCGGCGCCTGAGCCGAGGTGTAAATCGGTTTCGAACCCTGAACGGTCTTCATCGCTTGACCGGAGTTAGGTTGCCAGGCTCCGATTGCATCCACCGCGCCTGCAGCGAGGACTTGAGGTGTTTCGTTGGTTGGCGTGTTGACCAGGGTAACGTCGCTTTCCTTCAATCCGTTGGACTCTAGTGCATTCAGCAATAGCAGGTGGTCGACCAGGCCTACCTCGACCCCGATCTTTTTTCCTTTCAGATCCTTAACCGACTCAATGCCAGGCTTTGCCACGATCATATCGTTGCCGCTGGAAAAGTCCGTGATGATGATCGCGACAGATGGTTTACCGCTCGATCCGGTGACGAGCGCATCTCCGTTGGTCATCCCGACGCAATCAACCTTGCCTGAAGAGAAAGCGTCCATGGAAGGCGCGTAGTCATACCACATGAACTGGACATCGAGACCTTCCTCCTTATACCAGTTTTTTTGAATGGCGATATCAAAGACGACCCAGCCGGGCCAATCGCTATAGGCGACTTTGAGAGGTTCGGCGCGGGCGACCGAGAGAAGGCCGGAAGCAAGGACGGTGACAAGGATGAAGCACCGGAAGGCTAAAGAAACTGATGATCGAAACGGGTTCATAGGCGGATAATCTGGATTGAGTATTACGACTTTTAGTATTCGTAATACTTAGTGAGCACCCACCGTGCCAATCGGTGATCCGGACCTAAAGCCGTTCCAATCAGTCCGTTTGCCCTGAATTCAAGCCCTCGGGTCCCGAGCCGCCTAGTGTCCTGTCCCCGCCCATCAGGCTGGCGCCTTTTTGCCACCTCCGGATATTTTGGGACAGCGTAAGCGAAAGCTCCAGCTTTTGCGCCCTTGGCTGGCCAGGGAGGCAAAGGCTGGAGCCTTCGCTTACGCTTTGATGCAGCCGGGTGAAAAGCGGGCCACCAGGCTGCTTACGAACAAAAAAGGCGCCGAGACTTCACACGGCGCCTTTTTAGTGTAATTTGAATCTGCGAATTCGCGTTTAGTCTAGAATTCCAGGACCACGTCAATCCCCAGCGTCACCTGATTGTGACTCGTGTTCTGCTCGAACGGCTTGAACTGGCTGGTTAGCGCTTGGTCATAGCGAACTTCCGGGCGGATTAGTAAACCGGCGAACGGTTTCGGCAGAGGCGGTTTAACCGTCACACCACCGGTAAGTTCGAGGTAGGTCGTATTCCCGCCGCCGAGGTTACTGGGATCGATAGGAAAGTTGGGGCTAAGGTTATCGCCCCGCTCAAAGTGAATGAAGTCGTTATTTGCTCGAAACTGGGCGACAAAGAATCCTCCTGAATCTCGAAAAATCTCCCCGCGGACTCCTAGTTGTAGCCAATCGTTGACGGTATATGTCAGATACTGCGCAACACCCCCGCCCCATTTGCCGTTGGATATGGTGTCATAGATCAGGTTCAAATCTGTGATGGAAGTAAGGCACTTATTAACTTTCCAGGTCGTCGTGATGTCATTCAGATAACGCCAGTTGTGGTTATCATGAGGGTTCTCCGGACCATCGTGCGTTAGTCCCAAGATCGTTAGATTGCCATCCAGCAAATTGAGACCAAATCCTCCCTCGAAAGCGGGTGAGTGGTTGTTGTCCTGAATGCTCGAGTTAACCCCTCGGTTAATTCCGGCATAGACGTCGAGGTATTTATTCACATGGAACGTGGCCAATATACCCGTATCGTTCTCAGGCACTCCGAAGTTATAAATATAACTGTGCGAATAGAAGACGTTCCCACGCGGATCCAGCGATTCGGCCGACATCGGGTCTTGGTACTTCCCGGCTTTGACGTCAAGACCAAGGGTAGCGGGAATGGGAATGTGAACGCTAACCGACACCTCCGGGAAATCCGGCTGAATTCGCTCATTGGTCGCCAGATCCAGCACTCCCAGCGATTCCGTGTACCGCGAATCACTCCCGTACATGAACCAGCCTTTAAAGCCCCAGTCGAATCCCGTTGCATTAGGATCCAACGCCCGCTCCGCGACAATTGAGAGCTGATTCAAGAGTGGTTCGTTGGCGCGATCGGTAAGCAAGTGACCGAAGTTATGGTTATCAGTCGGGGGATCTGGATTACCGGTGATTCCGGCCTCGATCCAGCCGTATAGCTTGAATCGTGGTTCCGGCGGCTTCGGCTGTTCTGCGACTTTCTTGACTTCCTTTGTCTCTTTGTCTTCTGGAGCGGTGCTGACCGCCGGGCTCGGCGCTGGGGTGGCCTGTTGTGCGTAACCGGAGCCTGAAGAGAGAGCGTAAGCTGCAACCGCGACAAGGCTCGCGGAAGCAAGCCGTCTGATGAATTTCATTTCAAATATTTTTTTCATGATGTTGGCAAGATGCGATTTCTGCCAAGGTTAAGGAGCACCCGGGTTGGCGGTCCGAGCACCAGGATATAATTAATCAGCAACTTTCGCGCCTGGTGCCTGGAAATTTTGAAGCCCAGGAGCGCTGCACACCCACCAAAAGATGACGCTCGCGACGCGCTAATTGGGAGGACAAGCCACGCGACCGCCACAACTGTATAAAATTAGCACCATGTGCGTGCCAATTGGCTAAATTTTGCCAGAACCGGGCAAATGAAACCCCGGGGAGCACACGGGAGATTCTGTTGAGAGAGGATCGGACGGCGATATAAATATTTTGGAACCAACGCAAGGCGACCGTGGAATGGGATGCTTTTTTGGACCGAGATGTAGGGTTTTAAAGTACAAGATTGTCCAAGTTGGCACGACAGATGCTCTTGGCGGTACGGCCTTTTAGGGTCACAAACCTAACCCATAGTACCACCCGCATGTCAGAAAATGTTCAACCTACAGCCAAGAAAACGCTTGGCTTAACCGGGTTAACCGTCAACGCCATGGCGCTCATTGCGCCCGGGGCGTTTCTCTGGTTGACCTTTGGCCCACAAAGTCTCTACGGCCAACCGATGGCCGGAATTGCTATGTGGTTCGGCATCCTGGTAGCGCTGTTGCTCTGTTTTGCCACAGCCATCTCTTATGCCGAACTGTCGAAACTCTATCCAGGTGCCGGTTCGTCGTACTTCTTCGCCGAACAGGCTTTCTTATCGAAATCGAAGGTTTTTCGATTTGCCCGGATCGCCAAATTCGTGGTCGGATGGGCCAGCCATCTCTACTACTGGATCTACCCGGGTGTGATGGTCTCCGTCACCGCGCTCCTGGTCGGATATCTTGCAGGACAACTGTTCCCGTCAGTCTTTAACTCTGCAGTACCTAGTCCGCTGTTGATGATTTTGTTCTGCATCGTCTTTCCGTTATTCATTGGATACATTGCGTATAGTGGAGTGAATGCCTCCACCGGAGTAAACCTTGCCGTCAACGTTATTCAAATCACGGCGCTGATTGTTTTCACGGTGATCGCCATCGGCTATAGGCTCAATCACGGTGAAGGTTCCAAAGGCATTACTCTCAATCCGGACGGCGTTCCGGTCTCGAAGGTGATCGCTATGCAGACCACCAAGGATGACAAAGGAAACGATGTCACGAGCCCGGCGAAGGATAAGGACGGCAATTACGTTTATGAAAAGAACCCTGATGGCTCCGATAAAGATTTTACCCTAACGTACGCGCCCGACCAGGGGCTCACCAAAGGGTCGGATCCCAAGAACCCGACGGACACCTTTCAGTTTCACACCAACGCTGCCTCGGTTATCGCGCCGCACGGGTTTAGTTTTGTCATCGTTCAGGCGTGTGTGGCCATCCTGATTCTCGTCGGCTTTGAATCGGTAACCTCCATGGGTGAAGAGGCGAAAGACGCCAAACGCGACATTCCGCGCGCTGTGCTCCTGTCACTCGTCATTCAAGGAGCATTCTGCTACCTATTCGAGTATTTTGGAGCGAACTTTTTCCTCAACAGCGGTTACCCCATGCCGAGCGCCGCCGCTTCACCGGCGCCAATCGGCGATATGATGCAGATTGTTGGCACCTGGGTCTTCGGAAGTCCGCAAGCCGGATGGTGGTTCATGTTTATCCAAGCCATCACCGTGTTTCTCGCCCTTATCGGGACCACTCTTGCCTGCATGAATACCGGGGCGCGTGTCACTTACGCGATGGGTCGCG
>Ga0185299_10006673_pt1 | contig 12201 bp, 6 predicted proteins | sample PaiPotPPA55metaG_FD_128002 | JGI IMG/M metagenome (GOLD analysis project Ga0185299, IMG submission 128002) | Iron sulfur acid spring bacterial and archeal communities from Banff, Canada, to study Microbial Dark Matter (Phase II) - Paint Pots PPA... ...
TTGATCCAATGGATCTTCTTGGGCGATCTGCGCAGCGCGGTCATCGTCGGCGTCAACATTCCGTTCGCGCTGTTCTTCTCCATCATATTGCTGGTGCTGCAGGGCGAAGACGCGAACCTGTTGTCGGTGGGTGCCGTCGACTTCGGCATCATCATCGACGCCGCCGTCATTTTGGTTGAGAACATTTTCCGCAATCTTCAGGCACCGGTGCACCAGCAAACGCAGATGATCGAGGACCTGCACGAAGGAACCTACGGAGACGATCCCACGCGCGTGGGGACGACTTGGACGACTCGATTGCGCCTCATTTACATATCAGCCTTGCAGGTCGACAAGGCCATCCTGTTCTCCACGGCAATCACGATCGCCGCGTTCGGCCCGTTGTTCACCATGCAGGGTGTTGAAGGCCAGATCTTCGGGCCCATGGCGCGAACCTACGGCTATGCTCTGGCCGGCGCGCTGATCGCGACCTTCACAGTGACGCCGGTGCTGTCCTCGTTCCTGCTGCCCCAACACGTGAAGGAAGTCGAAACCATCGTGGTGCGCGGGTTGCATCGGCTGTACAAACCCGTGCTGCAATTTGCCCTCCATCGGCGGGCGCTGGTGGTGGCGATCGGCGTCGGCTTTCTCGGCCTCACCGGACTCCTGATTCCGTTTTTGGGCAGCGAGTTTCTGCCGGCCTTGGAGGAAGGGAACTTCTGGATCCGCGCCTCGCTGCCCCCCAGCATGACGCTGGATGCCGGCACGGAGGCCACGCGCAAGATGCGCGACATCCTGCTGAACCATCCGGAGGTCGTCACCGTCATCTCTCAGCACGGCCGGCCCGACAACGGCAGCGATCCCTCGCCGTTCTCGAACGTGGAGATGTTCGTGCCGTTGAAGCCCTTCGACGATTGGCCCCGCGGGCTTACCAAGGCGAAGCTGACCGCGCAGCTCGAGAAGGAAATGCGCACCGCCCTGCCCGGCGTCACCTTCAACTTCTCGCAGTACATTCAGGACAACATCGAGGAGGCGATCTCCGGGGTCAAGGGCGCCAACTCGGTGAAAATCATCGGTCCGGATTTGACGGTGCTCGAGGATCTCGCCCGGCAGGTCATGGGCCAAATGTCCCAGGTGCAGGGAGTTCAGGATCTCGGCGTGTTTCACGTGCTCGGTCAACCGAACCTCAACATCAAGATCGACCGTGCCCGGACGGCGCGCTACGGGCTCAATACCGGTGACGTGAATACCGTGGTCCAAGCCGCCATGGGCGGCGCGGTGGCGTCTCAAGTGCTCGAGGGTGACCGCTTCTTCAACCTCACGGTCCGTCTGGCGCCTCAGTATCGGAACAGCGTCGAGGCGATAGGCAACATCAAGGTGGGATACCAGACGAGCTCGGGAGCGAACGCGTACATTCCGCTGCGTGAGCTGGCGGCGATCTCGCTGGACACCGGCCCGGCCTATATCTACCACGAGGCCATGGACCGGGACATTCCGGTCAAGTTCAGCGTACGCGGACGCGACCTCGGCAGCACCGTGGCGGAGGTGCAGGAGCGGATCGCACACAACGTAAACTTCCCGCGCGGCTATCGCCTCGAGTGGGCCGGTGAGTTCCAGGACCTGCAGCTCGCCAAGCAGCGGCTGTTGGTCTTCGTGCCGATGAGCCTGGCGCTGATCCTGATACTGCTCTACAGCCTGTTCAACTCAGTGAGCGACAGCTTGCTGGCTTTGGCCGGAATACCCTTTGCCATCGGCGGTGGATTGTTTGCGCTGTTCGTGGTGGGGCTGCCCTTCAGCGTCTCGGCGGCAATCGGTTTCATCTCTCTGTTCGGTGTCTCGGTCATGAATGGCATTCTTGTCATTACCTATTTCAACCAGCTCAGGCAGCAGGGCATGCCGCCCGTGGAAGCAATGGAGCAGGCCGCCGAAAAGCGCATGCGGCCGATGCTGATGACGGCGCTCTCCGCCTGTATCGGTCTGGTGCCGGCCGCGTTCTCGACGGGCATCGGCAGCCAGGTTCAGCGGCCGCTTGCCACCGTGGTCGTCGGGGGTATGCTTCTCGGACCCATCATGTTGCTCGTGGTGGTGCCGGCGCTCCAACTGGTGTTTCTGCGCAAGGAGCGCGGCGAGCCGGAACCCAAAGCGCAATCAATATGAAAATGTCCCACATCCTGTGCGCAATGTTGGCGTGTGCGCCGTTAGCCTTTGAATCTCGTGCTGCCAGCTCGTCCGCGGACGGCCCTTCGTCAGCGGCCGCGGCTAACGTAGGCGAAGCAGCCGGCCGCGCAGCACCCGGCCGGAACGCGGGCACCAAGCGGGGGCGCACGGGTGACCGTGGATCGAACCAGGCTGGCGCGCAGACGGGGAGTGGTTCGAAAGGCCGAGATGCATCGGTCGCCGCTTCGCCGCGCCGCGGCTCCGTTACGTCACAGGGTGGAGTCGCTCAAACCGGCCGCAGTAACGCTGATCGCCTGCACTCGCTCTTGAACGCGCAGGCGCGCGGTCGCCTTGCTCGCCAACCCGGCCGTGCCGGGTCGACTCGTGCTGTCGCCCGCGGCCCGGATGATGTTCGTGGATCACAAGGCGTGAGCCCGGCAGGCCAGCCCAAGATGGCTGCGTCGAATGGTGCCGCTCCGCCGGCTGCGGTCCCGGCAGGCCAGTCCAAGCCAGCTGCATCAAATAGTGCCGCAGCGATGCCGGTAGGTCAGCCCAAGGTGGCTGCGTCGAATAGTGCCGCTCCCTCGGCAGCGAGGCTGTCGTCGACTCCAGGAAATTCGGCAATTGGCGGTCCGCATGCTCAAGGGCTCGGACGGGTCGGCGGGCCGGCAATCAGCCGGGCAACCCACAGCGCCACTGTTGACGGCGCCCAGCTGCACCACAAATTCTGAGTTCGGCTATGCCGCACAATTGTCAGGCGGAGCACAAGCTCGTTGGCGCGCGGAACTCGCTCGCGCAGCTTCTTCCGAAGTGGGAATCGGAAGCCGCACTATGAACCTCGATCCTACTCCCTCGAGACTTTCCACGAAGACCTCTCCGTGGTGCAAAGCCACGACCATGGAAACTAAATGCAGGCCAACTCCCGTGCCTGCGATGCCGGTGGCGTTGCTGCCGCGGAAGTAACGCTCGAAAAGGTGCTCGCGATCACGAGCGGGAATGCCGATGCCGCGGTCACGCACCTGCACCACCAGCCATGCTGCCTCCTGCTGAGCAACCACCTCGATGGGGCTCCCGAACGGCGAGTATTTGATCGCGTTGGAAATCAGATTGCTAAATGCGTGAAAAAGCAATTTGGGATCACCGTGAATGGTCGCCGACAGAGACGAATAATCTTCGCTGATGATCACGCCGCGAGTCGCATCGCGATGCACCTTACATGCATCGCGCAGCAGCATACCGGGATCGAGTTCAGTCGGATGGAACACTGCTTGCCCATCCAGCACGCGCGATGCGCCCAGCAAACTGTCCATGATATTCGTGATCCGCTGCACTGCATTGCGTATGCGTGCCCCCCGCTCTGCGATGTCTTTGGGATCGAGCCTCTCGCTCATCTTAATGAGCCGCTGCGCATGTCCGTCGATGATCGTCAGCGGAGTTCGGAATTCATGGGAAGTCATGGCGACGAAATCACGTTCCTGAGCCGTCAGCCGGCGTTCGTTCTCGAGCCCCTGCTCCAACGCTGCGGCTTGTTCGATCAATCGACGCTGGCTATTCACCAGTGCCACTGCATTGTCGCGGAAAACAGCCACGGCGCGCGCCATCTCACCCATCTCATCCTCGCGTCGGACGCTGGGAATTGCGATTTCGGTATTTTGATCAGCCAGCGCGTGCATGCAGGTCGCAAGCTCGAGCAAGGGGACCAAGATGGAACGTCTAATGTAGACGATCACGCCGATCAGCAGAGACGTTGCCAACAGCATCGCGCTCACAATCAGGGTTCGGGCGCGCTGATAGGTGGCTGCGGCCAGAGCGCTATCTCTATGCGCTTTGGTAACGGTTTGGTCCGTAAGGCGGCTCAGTGTATCGCTGGAAAGATCGAACGCGCGGCGCGAAGTTGTATTGTACAGAAGCACGCCGTCGGAAGAGTGCTCGGTGCGCGCGAGCGCGACCACTTGGGCGGCAACCGCCTGATACGCTGCCCATTGCTTGGTAAACTGGGCGTACAGCAAGGTTTCGGACGGGTCTTGAGAGATCTCTTCGTAGGCACGTTGGCTGCGGGCAACCGTGGCACCCAGCGCTGTGATTTCCTTTTCGCTTGCGGCGAATTCCAGCGGCGTCGAGGCCAGCAATTGCGTTGCCTCGGCGGTGCGGTAGTCGGACATGTAGTTGCTAAGATCACCGAGAATGCGCGTGTCACGCAACCAATGATTGCGGATCACCTCGGATACGCGGTTCACCTCACTGAGGCGTGCGAAGCCAAAGGCGCCCAGACCAATGACTAGAAAGAGGAGCAGCGCAAAGACCGAGTACAACCGTACTCGGACGGAGCGGGGCTGCAATCTTCGAATCCACCGCTGCGACTGCGCGACGCCGGCTATCGGAGGTGTCGTACTATATTCTAGTGGAGCGTCACTCATGTGGTTCACGGGCGTCTCTAGGGTCGATGAGCCGTCCGGAGGTGGCTTTGACAACGGCCTCGGTTCGGGTAGACACGTTGAGCTTGCGGCAGGCGTTTTCGATATGGAAATTCACCGTGCGCTTGCTTATGTTCAAAATAGTGGCGATCTCAGGCGAAGTTTTTCCCCGCGCAGACCAAGTGAGGCACTCCAATTCTCGATCATTCAGCGCCACGTGGCGAGACCAAACTTCATTGCGCGCGCCCCTTCCCAATCGCGCCTCGATGATGGCGGCGAGAATCTCGAAATCGACCGGCTTGGTGACATAATCGTCGGCACCGAGACGCCGACCCTTGAGTTCACTGTCGCGATCCGTGCGCGCCGTTAGAAAAATGAACGGCACGGCATCGAACCGCGGCGCGAGCGCCGTCAAGCACTGCATCACTTCAAATCCCGTCATGCCCGGCATGTTGATGTCGCACAGCACGAGATCCGGTCCGGTCTTCAGTATCGCGCTCAGACCTGCATGGCCGTCAACTGCGATCGTCACGGCGTAACCGCGCTCTTCGAGGTCTTCCACGATCAATGCGGCAGTCTCGGCATCGTCCTCGATACAGAGGATTCTATTACTCGGCGATACCATCGGGAAAACCTCCTGTCTGGTACAGCGCCCCCGTGCACAGGGATTCTATGGGCATATAACGACCTGAACAGGCGGCAGCAGGTTGACGGCTTCAATCCGGACGCTCGTCGCTCGATTTTGCGCCAAGCAGGCATCGCGGCGAAACTGTGAATCTTCACAGCGAGTCTTCACAGTAGCCCGGGTTTGGGGACATCGACATCATAACCCTGTGTTGCCGACGAACAAGGTTCTGCCTTGCGCTATCCGATCCTTTTACCCCGACTCGGCCGGAAGCTTGCCCTGCCGCGCTGAGCCGAAATTCCTTCACCGCGGCAAGCGCATGAGAGCACCTCGGGTACGCCCCTGGTCCAACTGGGAAGCCCAGTGAACGGCGAGATTGTTCCGAAAGGGATCGACCAATGAGCGAATCGCAAAGCGATCCTGGCCAGCCACCCAAGGGCCAGGATTCCATCGACCGGCGCGCATGGTCGAAAGACCGCCAATGGCGCCTCACCGGCATCGCTGCCGCAGTGGTGGTCATTGTGGCGCTGGCCGCATGGCTGGGCGGCCGGGCTTTCGGTCCGCACGAGGCGCCGGCCACTTCAGCGCCATCCCCTCCCGGCACCTTTCGCGCAACGCCGCAGCAGCTCAAGACCCTGACGGTGGAGGTGGTGCAAACGCATGACTTCGTCAGCCAGGAATTGACCGAAGGCAAGATAGCCGTCAACGGCGATCGCGCGACCCCTGTATTTTCCCCGTATTCCGGCCGAGTCACCCGAGTCATCGCCGGATTGGGGGACACCGTGAAGTCGGGCGCGCCGCTTGCGACGTTGGAAGCCTCGGAGTACGTGCAGGCGCAAAACGATCTCAAGTCGGCCGCCGCCGCGGTCAAGCTCGCGCGCATCAATGAAACGCGCAAGCACGCCTTGTACGACGCGAAAGGCGGCAGCCTGCAGGATTGGCAATCGGCGCAGGCTGACCTGACCAACGCCGACGCTGCCCTGAGCGCAGTCCGAAATCGCCTGAGAATTCTCGGCAAATCGGACGCGGAAATCACGGAATTAGAACAGGCGGAGATCATGAATCCCGTTGCCACCCTGAGATCGCCGATCGCCGGCGTCGTCGTGGATCGGCAAGTGGGGCCCGGCCAATATCTGCAAGCCGGCAGTGGCACGCCGGTGTTCACCATCGCCGATCCCACGAGCGTGTGGCTTCTCGCCAATGTGCGAGAGGCGGATGCGGGTCTCGTGAAACGGGGACAGTCCGTGGAGGTTCGCGTTCTCGCTTACCCAAAGCGAGCCTTCAAGGCGCGTGTGACCTATGTCGCCGCGCTGGTGGACTCGGTGACACACCGATTGCCGGTGCGCGCCGAAATCGAGAACCATGATGGCGCCTTGAAGCCGGAAATGTTCGCCAATTTTCGCATACTCATCAGTGATGCATCGGAGTCCCCGGCCGTGCCGGAAGCCGCGGTGATCTATGAAGGCAATGCCGCGCATGTCTGGGTGGTCGCGGCAGACGACTTGCTGAGCCTCCGAACCATCCGCACGGGACGCAGCAACGACGGGCTCATCGAGGTGCTCGATGGATTGAAGAGCGGCGAACGTGTGGTGACAAAAGGCGGTCTGTTCATCGACCAGGCGGCTGTTCCCGCCTCTTCATGAACGCCATCGTCACCTTCGCGCTCCGCCAGCGCGTGCTGATCGTCGTGCTATTGGTGATGATGCTCACCGCCGGCACCGTGAGCTTTCTCTCGCTCAATATCGAGGCGTATCCCGATCCGGTTCCCCCGCTCGTCGACATCGTCACACAGAGCACCGGACAGTCGGCCGAGGAGATCGAACGCTACATCACGGTTCCATTGGAAATCCAAATGGCCGGTATCCCTAATGTGCAGGCCATCCGCACGATTTCCTTGTTTGGGCTCTCGGATGTCAAGGTTCAATTCACCTACGATTTCACCTACTACCAAGCCGAGCAATGGGTCATCAACCGGCTGTCGCAGCTCGGCAGCCTGCCGAACGGCGCCCAGCCGCAGATATCCCCCACGAGCCCAATCGGGGAGATATTTCGGTATCGTGTCGTCGGGCCTCCCAATTATTCAGTCACGGATCTGAAAACGCTCCAAGACTGGGTGCTGGAACGGCGCTTCAAAGCCGTGCCGGGCGTGATCGACGTGACGGGCTGGGGCGGCAAGACCAAGACCTATGACATCGCGATCGACCAGCGCAAGCTCGTCGGGTACGGGCTCTCCGTGCCGCAGGTTCTGCAAGCCCTGGCCAACGCCAACATCAATGTCGGCGGTCAAACGGTGAATTTCGGCGCACAGTCCGCGGTGGTTCGCGGCGTGGGTCTCATTCATTCGGCCGATGAAATTCGCCGCACCCTGATCACCAACAATCAAGGCGCGCCGGTGGTGATCGGCGATGTCGCCGCCGTGACCATTGGAAATCTGCCCCGGTTGGGGATAGCCGGCTTCGACGACGTCGACGACATCGTTCAAGGCATCGTGCTGATGCGGCGGGGCGCGCAAAGCATTCCGACCATCAGACGGGTGGAAGCGGAAGTAGAGAAGGTGAACGGCAGCGGGATATTGCCGCCCGGTGTCAGCATCCAGCGCATTTACGATCGCAGCGACCTCATCCATGTCACCACGCACACGGTGCTGCACAACATGGTGGCAGGCATCGTGCTGATCTTTCTCCTACAGTGGGCCTTTCTCGGCAACATCCGCAGCGCCGTGATCGTCGCCATGACCATTCCGTTCGCCTTGTCGTTCGCGATCGGACTCATGGTGCTGCGCGGTGAATCGGCGAATCTCTTGTCGGTGGGCGCCATCGATTTCGGATTGGTGGTGGATGCCACGGTCATCATGGTCGAGAACATCTACAGGCACCTCGCCGAAGCGACCGCTCACTTAGGTACTGGTCCCAGTACTTTGCACCGAATCCGCGTGCGCAGCGGTTTTCGCGGCAAGACGGGAACCATCTCCGTCGCCGCCGCCGAAGTCAGCCAATCCATTTTCTTCGCCGCCGCCATCATCATCGCCGGTTTCGTGCCGCTCTTCACGCTGTCCGGGATCGAAGGACATATTTTCGGTCCGATGGCGAAGACCTACGCCTACGCCATTGCCGGCGGCCTGATCGCCACGTTCACCATTGCACCCGCCTTGAGCTTGATCTTGTTTCAGGACAAAGTGGAAGAGCGCGAAACCCTCATCGTGCGTCTACTTCGCCGCGTTTACGAGCCCGCTCTCGAGTTCGTGCTGGCGAATCGCATCATCACCTTCGCAGGACTTGCGTTGATCGCGCTGCTGGCGTTCTTCGCGGTGCGCTCCTTAGGGTTGGAATTCCTGCCGAAATTGGAAGAGGGAAACCTGTGGGTTAGAGCCACGTTTCCTCAGTCCGTCTCTCTCGAAAATAGCGACACGTATGTGAACCAAATGCGCATTCTCATGAGCAAGTACAGGGAAGTTCAGTCGGTGGTCTCGCAGCACGGCCGGCCCGATGACGGCACCGATGCGACCGGTTTCTTCAACGCCGAATTCTTCGTGCCCTTGAAACCTTTTGACACCTGGCCGTCGGGCACGACCAAGGAAAAACTCACCCAGGACATGACGAACTCGCTGGAACAGCGGTTTCCGGGGGTGAACTTCAATTTCTCCCAATATATTCAAGATAACGTCGAGGAGGCCGCGTCGGGGGTCAAGGGCGAGAATTCCGTCAAGGTGTACGGAAACGACCTGGAGACTCTGGAGAAAACCGCCGACAGCATCGCCGCCGTGCTTGCCAAGATTCCCGGCATCACCGATCTAGCCGTGCTGCGCTCGCTGGGGCAACCCACCATTCGCATCGACGTCGATAGGGTGCGCGCAGCGCGCTATGGCCTCGCACCCGGCGACGTGAACGCGGTAGTGCAGACGGCGATCGGTGGTCAGAGCGCCGGCGATCTGTACGAGGGCAGCAGCGATCGCCATTTCCCGATGATGGTGCGCCTTGCCGCGCCGTTCCGCCAAAATCTCGACGCCATACGGCACATTCCCATCGCCGCATCCGCCGGCACGGGCGGCGGCGTCATCCAGATTCCTCTGGAGGATGTGGCCAACGTGCTGTTGGTGTCCGGAGCGGCGTTCATCTACCGAGAGCAACAGCAGCGGTATGTACCCATCAAATTCAGCGTGCGCGGCCGCGATCTTGGCGGCGCAGTCCTCGAGGCCCAACGAGCCGTCGAGTCTTCAGTGCTGTTGCCGGGTGGATACCGTCTCGAGTGGGTCGGCGAATTCGGCAATCTGCAAGAAGCCGCCGCGCGCCTTGGAGTAGCCGTGCCGCTCGCGCTCGCGCTGATCGTGCTGTTGCTTTACTTGAACTTCGGCGGCTTGCGCGACGCGCTGCTGGCGGCGAGCGTGATCCCCATGGCGTTGTTGGGCGGCATCCTCGCGCTGTGGGTCAGCGGCACCCCGTTCAGCGTGTCGTCCGCCATCGGCTTCGTGGCATTGTTCGGCATTGCGGCCATGGACGGCATTCTGATTCTGTCCTACTACCACCTGAGCCTCGACTCAGGATTGGATCGCGCCGGCGCCATGCTGCAAACCTGTCGTACGCAACTGCGGCCGGTGATGATGACTTGCATCGTGGCCTGCGTGGGCCTGATACCCGCCGCCTTTTCCACCGGCATCGGCTCACAGGTGCAGCGCCCGCTCGCGCTGGTGGTGGTGGGCGGCATGCTGCTGGCGCCGGTGCTGATACTGCTGGTGTTGCCCGTCCTGATTTTGAAATTCTCCCGAGCGCAGGAACTGCCCCGGGAATTGCCGCGGGAATCCGACGCATGATGCGCGCGTGGAGTTGGTGCGCCGCTCTCGGACTCTGCGCCTGTGTGGGCCCGAACTTTCATCGGCCGGCACCGCCGAGCGTGGATCGCTACACGGCCGAGCCATTGCCGCCCGGGACTGCGGCAGCGACCACTTCGGGGGGCGCGGCTCAAAGATTCCTCGTGGAACAGGAAGTGCCGCGGGATTGGTGGACGCGCTTCGGTTCCGAGGAACTCGACGCCTTGGTCACTGAGGCGCTGCGTGCGAGTCCCAGCGTACAGGCGGCGCAGGCAGCGCTGCGCCAGGCGCTGGAAATCGCCGCGGCCCAGCGTGGCGCCTTCTTTCCGAATGTGCAAGCCAGTTTCGATCCCAGCCGCCAGCGCAATGCCGTCGGCGTGCTTGCGCCCACGTTGAGCTCCGGCACAGCACTATTCAATCTGTACACGGCGCAGGTCAGCGTGAGCTATGTCCCCGATGTGTTCGGGGCGAACCGCCGTCAAGTGGAATCGCTGGACGCGCTCGCCGAGGCGAGCCGCTTTCAGCTCGATGCCACGTACCTCACCTTGACGGCGAATGTGGTGACGACGGCCATCCAGGAGTCCGGCCTGCGTGCAGAGATCGCCGGCACCGAGCGCGTCGTCGCGTTGGAGCGCGAAGCGTTGTCGGTACTGCGGCGTGAATTGGAGTTGGGAGCAATCGCCGAGGGCGACGTCTTCGCACAGGAGGCGGTGCTCGCGCAATTGGAGGTGACACTGCCCCCATTGCATCGGCAATTGCAATCGTCGCGCGATCTTCTTGCCGTCTTGACGGGACATCTGCCTGCAGACTTCAAGCCGGTGCGGTTCGAGTTGGATCAGTTGTTGCTGCCCACCGATTTGCCCCTGGGGGTACCGTCCCGGCTGGTTGAGCGGCGCCCCGATGTTCGCGCCGCTGAAGCGCAATTGCATGCAGCGACGGCGCAGGTCGGCGTAGCGATTGCCAACCTACTGCCGCAGGTGACCATCACCGGGAATATCGGAAGTTCGGCCACGGCCATGGGGGATCTATTCAAGGCCGGCACGGGTTTCTGGAGCGTGGGTGCCAGTTTGAGCCAGACCTTGTTCGAGGGGGGAACTCTGATTCATCGCAAGCGCGCGGCGGATGCCGCTCTTGATCAAGCGGGAGCCATGTATCGATCGGCGGTGTTGACTGCCTTTCAGAACGTGGCGGATGCCCTGCATGCGCTCGATACCGATGCAGACGCCCTGGGCGCGGCCGCCCGCGCCGAAAATGCCGCGCGAAAGAGCCTAGAGGTGGTGCAGCATCAGCTCGAGCTCGGCTCCGTCAGTTACTTGGCGCTCATCAACGCGGAGCAGACCTACCAGCAGGCCTCGATTTCTCTCACGCAGGCGCGCGCCAATCGCTACGCGGATACGGCCGCGTTGTTCCAGGCGCTCGGCGGCGCCATCACGCCCATGTCCGCCGCTCGCGCCGTTACTCTCGAGAAATAGACCCCGACCCCAAGAATCCACGAAACGGCGAGCTAGTCACTGGACGCCTCCAATGAGGCCTGCTTGTGGGTCGTGGCTGACTCACAGGAGCGAGGTGCCCAGCGCTGCTCCGATTCCATAGGTCACTCCGGCCGCAAGACAGCCGAACACCAACTGACGCACCGCCGAATACCAAGGACTGCGGCCGTTGAACAGTGAGGTGAGCATTCCCACGGCGCACAGCACCGCACCGCTTGCGACAGCGCTTGTCCCGATGGCCCAGGACCCGCGCATCCAAAAAAAGGGCGCCACCGGGAAAATCGCACCGGCCGAGAACAAGGCAAACGAGGTTGCGGCCGCACTCCAAGCGTTACCCCCCAATTCGGCGGGGTCGATCCCCAGCTCCTCACGGGCCAGAGTGTCCAGCGCACCCTCCTTGTCCTGCATCATCTGCATGGCCACGCGCTGAGCGTCTTCCTTCGGCATGCCCTTCGCCTGAAAGATCAGGGCGAGTTCGTGCTGCTCCGCCAGCGGCGTCTGTTCAAGCTCCTCCGCCTCCCGTGCGATCTGGGTTTGCGCAAGTTCACGGGCATTCGTTACGGATAGCCATTCACCGAGGGCCATGGAGCAAGCACCCGCTACCAGACCGGCCAAACCCGTGAGCAGCACGGTCTTGTTCGCACTTCCGGCCCCGGCAACGCCCATGACCAAGCAGAAATTGGAGACCAAGCCGTCATTGGCGCCCAGCACCGCGGCCCGGAGGTTGTTCCC
>Ga0185299_10006674_pt1 | contig 12199 bp, 12 predicted proteins | sample PaiPotPPA55metaG_FD_128002 | JGI IMG/M metagenome (GOLD analysis project Ga0185299, IMG submission 128002) | Iron sulfur acid spring bacterial and archeal communities from Banff, Canada, to study Microbial Dark Matter (Phase II) - Paint Pots PPA... ...
ACTCTCCAATCAAGACGGGCCACAAAGGCGCCCCCGACGTGCTTAAGCCGTAATCGGGGACGTGGCCGTGTTGAAGAAGGTAGCCGCTATGCTCCGGAACATGAAGAGGGCCGTGGTTCCCGACAGTGCGGACAAGTTGTCCGCATGCCTCTGCTAACGAGAACCGCAGAAGTATTCTATTGGGTGTAGGAACAATATCGATTCAACGCCTGCCGTATCCACACGTCAGGCGTCGTATTGCTCAAAGACTAGGCGCCGCTCCCACCCACGGTCCGAAGGCTCTTCCATTGCCCTTGCTGCACCTGGAACAACGTATAGGGCGGCTTGATCAAGTCGCCGTAGGGATCAAACGCAATCTTGCCGGTGATGCCCGTCACGGTGACCTTCGCCAGGCTATCCGTAATCTTCTGCCGATCAAGCGAATTGGCGTTTTCAATGGCCTTTATCATCGCGAGCGCGGCGTCATACGCAAACGGTGCGTAGAGTTCGACGTCCTGGTTGAAGCGGGCCTTGTACCGCTTGCCGAAGTCCTGGGCTGCCGGCAACTTGTCCAGCGCAGGACCCGGCTCCAGATCTTGCGTGCCTTCGCCGGCGGGTCCGGCGATCTGCAGGAACGCGTTGCTCTTGAGTGCACCCGCGCCAAAGAGCTGCGCCTGCATGCCGAGCGAACGCATCTGTTTGACAAGCATTGCCCCTTGCTCGTCCAGGCCGCCGAAGAAGATCATGTCGACGTTCTTGCTCTTCAACGTGGTCAGTACCGCGCGAAAATCGACGGCTTTGTCATTCGTGAACTCGCGGTCGACAATATTGCCGTTCGCTTCCTTTACGCCCTTCTCGAAGGCGTCCGCCAAGCCTTGCCCGAACGCCGTGCGGTCGTCGATGATGCCAATTCGCTTCGCCTTCATTTGCTCGACGACGAAGTGACCCGCGACAACCCCGCCAATACCATCGTGGCCCATCGTGCGGAACACATTCTTGAAGCCTTGCTTCGTCAGTTGCGGATTGGTCGAGCCCGGTGTGATCATTGCGACGTCGGCCTGATGGTAGACCGCCGACGCCGGAATGCTGCACCCCGAGTTGTAGTGGCCAATCACACCAACAACACCGTCGTCGACCAGCTTCTGGGCGGCCTGGATTGCAAAGCGCGGATCGGCCTGATCGTCCTGAACGTCCAGGACGAACTTCACCGGCTTGCCGTCGACGGTCGGATTCTTCGCGTTCTCTTCATCGAGCGCGAGTTGCGCGCCGTATTGCAAGTCCTTGCCGACGCGCGCGACCGGCCCCGTCAGCGGAGCGGCAAAACCGATCTTGACCACCTCCGGTTCTGCTCCGTATGAAGGTACATGCGCACCTATCATCCCAAGTGCAATTGCGACAACCAGGTTTCGACGTTTCATGATGTCAGTCCTTGTCTCATGGAGACTGCTGCGGTGGTTAAAAACGACTTGGGCTAAAAGGATTCAGGTCGAGGGCAGGCGTGCGGCCGGCCACGAGATCGGCCACCACGCTGCCCGTCACGCCGCCTAGCGTGACGCCTAGATGCTGATGTCCGAACGCATAGACCACGCGCGGCGAAGCGCTTGATCGTCCGATCACCGGCAAGCCGTCCGGCAGGCTTGGCCGGAAGCCGAGCCAGGTGCTGTCGGGCTGAGGCAGGCCGGGCAGCGCTTGTTGCGCGGAAGTGGTCAGCAGGCTCAGGAGCGCCGGATTTTTCCGTGGCCCGTAGCCGCCGAGTTCAACGGTGCCGGCTGCGCGGATGCCGCCTGTCATCGGCGTCATGTAGAAGCCGCGTTCGGCCCAGCCGCAAGGGCGGGAAAGCAGATGCGAGGTGAAGGGAAAGTGCACGTGATAGCCGCGCTCCGTGTCGAGCGGAACGCGGTCGCCGCATTGCCGCGCAAAGCGTTTCGAAAATGCACCGGTGCAGACGATCACGTGTTCGGCGCCATGCGTGCGGCCGGTTTCATCGATGAGATGCACGCCGTTGCGTTGCGGCTCGATGGTGTTGATGGCGACTCGCTCGTGCTGAAGACCTTGGGCCAGCATCGACGCATGCAGCGCCTGTAGAAAGCCGCGCGGGTCACTGAGAAACCAGCTGCCGCTGAACAGGGTGCCGTGCTCGAAGATCGGTGCGAGATTCGGTTCGATCCGGCGGATGCCGTCCCGATCGACGGTGTCGAACTGCACGCCGAGCGAGCGGCGCAAGTCGAGTGACGGCTGTGCTGCCTTGAACGATCCCGGGTTCGAGTAAAGATACAGGCACTCACGCTTCTGCACGAAGCTCGCAAGCGTGCTTGTGGCCAGCATCTCCCGGTAACCTTCGAACGCTCGCGACAGGATGCTGGCGAGCGCGCGGGCGCTGTGTTCGTAGCGGCTCTGCGTTGCGCTCAGCATGAACCGGGCGAGCCAGGGAGCGAGTTGCGGCAGGTAACCCCAGCGAATCCGCAACGGACTCGTCGATGAAAACAGAAAGCGCGGCAGATTGCGAAACACGTCCGGGTTGTTGACCGGGATGCATCCGTAGTTCGCGAAGGTGCCGGCGTTGCCGTACGACGTCGCTTCCCCCGGGCCTTGCGGGTCGAGAAGCGTCACGCGATGCCCGTCGCGGATCAGCCAGTAGGCGCACGACAAGCCGATGAAACCCGAGCCCAGGACAGCGACTTCAGCCATTATTTCTTCCCGTGGGTGGCAGTGGTGCCCAATGAATGTGCCGACGACGGTTGATGTGCCACGCGTGTCTCCTCCTGTAATACAGTTCGGGGCCGTGCAGGCAGTGCGTCGCCAGACAAACGATACAGACATGCTCACACAAAGTTTTTTTGTGTGCAATTGATTTGTCTTTGTGTGGACTTAGGGGGTTTCCCTGAATCCGTGCGGATTTTTGTGCTGATTGTGCGTGAATCCCTGTACGCTACAGGTGCTTAAAAGGCTTGTCCTGTGCCAAAGCGTGCGGATTGCGACTCACCGGGGCCCGGATGCATCGGCTCAATGAGTTTTTTGTATGGAGATATGGGTTGAATGAAGATTGAAAAAAGCCACACAAAGGCCGTCGATAACCTTCAGACAAAGCGGCGCGAGGCCACGTATCTCGAGGTATCGCGCACGCTGGAAGAAAAGGTGCGCAACGGCCTGTACCCGCCGGGTAGCCGGCTGCCGCCGCAACGCGACCTGGCTGCGGAACTTGGCATCAATGTGTCGACCGTATCGCGGGCATACAAGGAATTGCAGGCGCGCGGACTGATTGTGGCGAGCAAGCGGCGCGGCTCGATCGTGACGGGCGGTGCGATGCCGTCGGTGCACGGCACGTCGGCGCGCGGCGCGAACGGCGAAGTAGCGACGAATGCGGTGATCGACCTGACCGTCAACCGTCCCGCCACGGGTGAATTCCTGACGCAGCTTGCGCGGACGATGGCGAGCGTCGCGCGCGACCCACGTTTTCCGGAGACGCAGGAGTACCAGCCGCCGCAAGGCCCCGACTGGGCACGCGCAGCCGGGGCGCGATGGATGACGGCACCGGGCTTTACGCCAACGCCGGACAACGTAGTCGTCACGAGTGGTGCGCAACATGGTCTGTATGCAGTCCTGAGCAGCTTGATGGGGCACGACGGTGTGATCCTCTCGGACCAGTTGACTTACTACGGGCTGAAGGCGCTCGCGCCGGTGTTCCAGTTTGAACTCGTCGGCATCCCGAGCGATCACGACGGTTTGCTGCCGGACCAGCTCGAGGACGCATGCCGGCGCATGCGCGTGAAGGCGATCTTCACCGTGCCGAATCTGCAGAACCCGACCGTAGTCACAATGAGTCTCGCGCGGCGCACCGCGCTTGTCGATATCGCGCGCCGGCATCACATTGCCATTATCGAAGATGACGTCTACGGGCCTTTGGTGAGCACGCGTTTGCCTACCATCGCGAGTCTCTGTCCGGAGCTGACGTTCCATGTTGCTTCAACGTCGAAGATCCTGGCGCCGGGACTGCGAGTGGGCTACGTGCTCACGCCACCCAATGGCGCAGCGCTCGCAGCCGAGGCTGTGCGCACTACCGCCTGGATGCCCGCACCGCTGTCGACCCTCATCACCACACGGTGGATCGAGGACGGCACCGCCAGGACCATTCTGGATGCACAGCGCACCGAGTTGGCTGCGCGGCAGGAACTCGCGCGCGACCTGTTGCCGGAAGAGCACCTGAATAGCGACCCGGCATGCATGTTTGTCTGGATGCGCGTGCCGGCACCGTGGCGCTCCGACGATTTCGCGGCGAATGCGCTCGCTCGCGGCGTCAGTGTGATGCCCGCATCGGCGTTCGCCGTGGACCGTTCGACGATCGAGCATGGCGTGCGGATCAACCTTGCGTGTGCGACCTCGCGTGAGCAACTGGCGAGTGCATTGCAGATCGTTGCGCAAACGCTGCGCGACAGGCCGCGAGCGTTGTTCGGCACGATCTAGTGCTGGTGACCTTCGGGGCCGCTGGTTGATTGGCGTGATGTATCGATCTCGACGACATCGGCTTGGTTGCATTGCTCCCGATCAGGTGCTGGTCGACGCAGTGAGATCCCGAAGACTCGCCGTCAACGTCTCAATGACGACTTCCCGTAACCGCGCTGCGGCCGGTTGCAACGATCGTCCACCGTCATGCAGCGAGACGGTCAACGTAGGGGGCGCTACCGCCGGCAATCCCATCGCGTCTCCGACGGTCCGTAGACAATTCGGCAAGCCGACTGTCGTGCGCAGCGTGACTCCCAGGCCGGCTTCAACGGCAGCCCAGAGCCCGTGAAGGCTTGGACTGGTGAATGCAATACGCCAAGGCAGACCGGCAGCGTCCAGTGCGGCAAGCGCCCGTTGACGAAAAAAGCACGGAGTCTGGTACATCACGAGGGGGAGGGGCTCGCCGCGTGTCCACAGCCTCTCGATGGACGCGGGCCCGATCCACGCCAACGGCAACACGCCCACCTGTTCGGCATCGCCGCGCGCTTCATTGCCGAGCGCAACGACAAGATCCAGTTCGTCCTTATCGACACTCTCCAGCAGGCTCCGGTTCCGATCGACAACCGCTTCGATCCGGACCGCTGGATGAGCACGTTTGAAGCGGCCAAGAACCTCAGGCAACCAGGTCTCCGCCAAATCGGCAGGAAGACCCACGCGCACCATTCCATCGATAGCAAAGCCGCGGACCGCGGACACCGCTTCGTCGTTGAGATCCAGAATTCGACGCGCATAGGCAAGCACCAGTTCACCCGCCGTAGTGAGCGCGAGACCACGGCCTTGCTTCTGGAAAAGCGGCTCGCCAACCTGCGCTTCGATCTTGCGAATCTGCTGGCTGATGGCCGACTGCGAGCGGCCGAGCCGATCCGCCGCCCGATTGAAGCTACCCAGTTCCTGAGCGGTCACCAACGTGCGAAGCACGTCCATATCAAGATTTACGCGGACCATAGTTCAGTTTTATGAAAGTATGGAATAAGAATTATCGAATTTTCTTATTATTCTAAAGCGCTTAGTGTCTGCTCATCCGGATTTCTCTAGGGACGGGCCGCGTGACACCACAAACCGTGCGCCTTTATGGCGTATCAATCGCCACTGCCAAAGTCGGCACGGGTTTCTTTTTCCTCATTAACACCTGGCTTGTCATTGGCATCACGGGCCGTCCGTCGAGCGCCGCAATCACGCTCGTGATGACGGTCCTCCCGGGCTTGTTACTGTCACCCTTTATCGGTCTGGCATTGGACCGGTGCCAGCCGGCGCGGCTAGCGTGCCAGGCGGACCTTCTTCGCTGGATCGTACTGGTGGGATACGGCCTGCTTTATGCCGCAGGCTGGGCGACGGCTCCCGCCGCTTATGCGGTCAGTTTTCTTATCGCGCTCGGAAATGAAATCCAGACCCTGTCGTGGCGGACGGCAGTCGCTCGCGAGGCCTCGCCCGAGCAATTGTTTCGTCTGAACGCGTTGACCGTGGTCACGGGACAAACCGGCCAGATCATGGGCGCCGCCGCGTCCGGCATCGTGCTCGCGGCCATCGGTGCGGCCGCCACGGTGGGTGTGGCCAGCACGACCTATTTGCTCGCGGCGCTCTCCGGTTTTGTCGTTGCGCGGCGAATGCGTGTGGTGGAGTTCGGCCCGCACGCGTCCGTGAGCGGTGTGAAAAAACACCTGAGCGATTTGCATGCCGGCATGCGCCATATAAGCGAGCGGCCGGAGATCGCATTCTTCTACGGGCTCATGGTCGCAAACATGACGATGATCTTCGGCATCAATGCCATGCTGGCGCCATTTGTGCGCGAGGAGCTTCGTCTTGGCGCCGACGCTTTCGGCAAGATCGATGCGGGCTATGCGCTGGGCGCGATCGTCAGCGGCCTCTTTGTTGTCCGGCTCGCGGACCGGTTCGGCCGGCGCACCATTCTTGTCCTGGGCTTTCTCGTCGCTGCGTGCAGTCTGTTCGCCTTTGCGCAATGCCACGGATTTCTCCCCGCGTTCGTGGCTTATGTCGGACTGGGCATGAGTTTTCAGAGCAGCGTTATTGCACTTAGCGCCGCGCAGCGCGCGACCGATCCGCACTATCAGGGGCGTGTGAACGCAAGCTTCAATGTGCTCAACGGCGCTGCCGGCCTCCTGATTTACGGCATTGTTGCGATCAGTGCCGGACATCATCTGTATCGCCAGCTTTACGTCTGCCAGGCAGCGGCGATGCTGATCCTCATCCCTATCGTCGTGTTCGCGAGCCGGCGACGCCGGATTAGCCAGTTCCTGACGCGTGAGGAACCGGCGCCTTCACTGGATTCCCGGTCGTCTCCTATACCGGCTTGCGAGCCGGCGGCCGGCCGTAGCTAATTGTCTTTATTCGTAGTCCATATGAGGCCGTAAAAAAATGAAGGCAAACACCACGCTAGGAACCGCCCTGATCGGCGCATTGTGCTTGACAGGTGCGTTATTGGCCACGGCTGCGAAACCGGCGGATCAATCCACCGGCAACAACATTCTGGCGGGGACGTGGTCGCTTGTGGCGGCCGACGTCATTCGACCCGACGGCTCGCGAGCCCGCGACTACGGCGCCGCTCCAAGCGGATCGCTCATGATCGATAGTCAAGGCCGCTACTCGCTGCAGATATTCAAGGCCGAGCGGCCGCGCTTTGCATCCGGCAACAAGCTCACGGGGACACCAGCCGAATTCGAAGCGGCAGTGCTCGGCTCCAGTACGCATTTCGGTACGGTCAGCGTCGATCAGGCTGAAAAGACGATTACGTTTTCGGTCCAGGGAGCTTCGTTTCCGAACTGGGAAGGAGAGCGCCAGACGCGACGTTACGAATTGAAAGGGGATGAACTGAGCTATCGCCTGGCCGCCCGGCCGGACGGGAATGTCCCGATCTCGGTCTGGAAGCGGATGCGCGGATAACTGGACAGGGCTTGGCTTACCTGGTCGAGCCGCGCAGCTTGATTGCAATATCGAGCTTCGATACCCAGCTTGCGTCGTCCAGGCGTGCTCCGAGGATATTTTCGATTCGTTCCAACCGATAATCAAAACTTCAAACAGGGGACCAAAATCTCTGCGCCGGGTTCTCCGGTCTAGTCGCGCTATTCAATAGCCGACGACCGTTGAATTCCAGCAAAGCGAAATCAATCGAAAGCCAGCGCGTCATTGGCGTCAGCCCAACATGACGCAATGATTTCCAGTCTTTACTTAAATTGATATAGATATCCGAGCCTCGCTTCGGGAATCGTGGTTTTGCCAACGATCGGGCTGTCCTTAATGCCGCTGCCCAAGCGGGAGACACCTACGTCGAGACTGACTATCTGATGCTGCGTCAACCGGTAGTCGATTCGCGTGCCGACGGATACATCATAGGTCGCTTTTCCCGTGTACTCATCTCGCCCTGCCCGGGTCTCCGAGGGGCGTACGCCATAGTAATAGTCGACGTATTTTCGACTGATCCACTCTGCACCAACGTGCGGTTCGATAGAGAGCTTGCCATACTCGAAGGCATGACTGAAATCCACGCTTGCCCTTTGTCCTTTATTTCCACTGGTCAGGAAATCAGCCGACAACGTGCCGATACCTGTTTTCCATTCGAGCGCGGGCCCGTACCAGAAAGCCCCCTTTCTATTCTGCATCCCGTTCAAGGCAGTTGCGTCGGAGCCTTTATAGCCATCTTCGATCGCGTAGGTTCCGCGCAAGCTAAATAAGACACTGCTCCAGTTTCCAATTTTCAGATCGAGCGTGGTGCCGGCAAAGTGCACCCACTTGTCGTGAAAATACACAATGGGTATAGGGCTGAACTTGGCGCCGTCCCCTCGATAGGGTGACTGTTCAACACCAGCGCCTACGCCCAGCCCCCACTTCGTTACGTTTGTGGCGTTACTTAACAAAGCGAAACCCGAGTCATCGCCACTGAAGGGCACAGCGTTGGGTTCCTCTGCCTGGACAAACGACGAATGCAGGACAACGGCCGCTATAACTACCTGCGAGCGATGCCCGCGCATGAAGAATTTCATCACTGTCGATCCAATGAATTGATGGGAAGGCGAGCACTTATAGGGCGTGCATCGACCGCGGTCTCTCGCTGAGCAAGCCGTCAGGCGCGAGCCACATAGCGAAACAATCTTTCCAGTGTCAAGATGAAATGTAGGGTATAGATCTATACGGTGTCAAGATACTTTCTAAAAGTACATCGATGGAGGTTGTCGAGACGGGATCCTCTTTTTTGAGTCTGATCTCGTTGTCTCCAATTGAGGTGCAGCGTCATGCAGGGTCAGCAACGCTTGAACTTCAACAGCCTGCCGATCCGCGCATCCAAAGCGTCAATGGCGATCGCCTGCTTGTTAGACAGTCGGTCTCGGCCCCATAATTGGGGTACGTTTCGAATGGCAAATGCGTGCGACAGCTGGTCCACGATTGGCCGCGTAAAGAAGGCCGAGCGAACGGAAAGCCGCCGTTGAAAAGAATGGCGGACAACAGTCGTCATGGCAGGCAGTGATGCTGCATAGTTCAGAGGAGTGAAAGTGAAAGTGGCTTCGCCCAACAGGGCCGAATCAAAAGATCAGTATCACCATGGTGATTTGAAAAACGCTCTCATTGAGGCGGCAGAGGGGTTGCTCGAAGAAAAGGGGGCGAAAGAATTCTCTTTGCGCGAATGCGCTCGACGCGTCGGCGTGACACCAACTGCCGTTGCTCACCACTTTGGAAACGCCTCGGGCTTGGTTACTGCTGTGGCTGCAGTGAGCTTCGCCGAATTCGCAAAGCTGTTGCGAGCTGCACTGAAGCGATCAGTGCACAACGATTCTGATAGCCTCGAGGCCATATGCGAAGCCTACCTAAGATTCGCCGAGCGTAAGCCAGCTCGCTACAGAGTCATGTTCAGTGACGGCATCAGGGATAGGTCGAACGCTGACTATAATGCGGCATGGCTGGATGCCTTCGAAATTCTCCTGAATACTGTGAAAGTCCGCCTTGGAAATGCCGAGACCGAAGACGCCTGGGCTCGAGCGTTGTCCATTTGGAGCGCACTACATGGATTCGCCACGCTCGAGAATGCGCGAAAGTTGGACTTCTTGAAGGTGCCATTGCGAAGCGAGACCGACGCAGATCTACGAAGGAAATTTCTACATGCCCTGTTGACGCCGGAGCGATCACAATAGCCTCTTTGTCTAACGCCGCTTTCGGTTGGCAGAAAGCGGCCGAACGCGAGTAATCTGTGCGCCATCGCGCTGCGCCGGCCCTTTTTCAATGCAATGACAGGTTCTCCAAAAACGAGAGATGGGCCCCGTCGCGGTCGGTCGACTTGGTGATGTGTTCCCATTGCGAGGTCGCTTTATCGCGAGCTGCCTCGACCATGCGAACAGCGAACAGCGCATCGCTTCCAAGAATCAAATGATTTGGAAGGGCGTCCATGCGAGACAGATCAAAGATGACCTTTGCGTATTTGTCCAGATCGCCTATCTCGTTGCCCGCCAGTCGTTGCGTCATTGCAAGAAGGTGTCCGACGCTCGGTTCATACTCCGGCATTAGTTTTGGGGCGCTTTTCGACGCGAGCGTGGCCCAATTGGTTGGCATGCTCCCGGGTTCGACGGCGACGATTTTTACGCCAAAGCCAGCCACCTCTTTCGCCACCGACTCCGTGAAGCCACCGACCGCGAACTTGGCAGCATGGTAGGCGCTCATGCCTGGTGCGCCTAGCCGGCCAGCTCCCGAAGAGATGTTGATGACGTATCCAGAGCGCTGCTTGCGCATGATGGGAATGGCGGCACGGGTCAAATTGACGACGCCGTAGAAGTTCGTATCCATCTGCGCTTTGAAGTTGTCTGCCTGCATCTGTTCGAATGGCGCGACAGACCCAAACCCAGCGTTGTTGACGAGAACGTCGAGACCGCCAAACGTATCGACTGCGACTTTAACGGCGGCTTGCGCAGCGGCCCCGTTGGTGACATCGAGCGTTGCTACCGCGATTTTGTCGCCGTATTTCTCCTGGAGGTCGGCGAGCAGATCAGCTCTGCGCGCCGTTGCCACAAGGCGGTCGCCGTTATCAAGAACTGCCTCGGCAATACTTCTTCCGAGCCCGTTTGCACTTCCCGTTATCAGCCATGTCTTCGTCATTTCTGTTTCCTCTTTAGATGCGGAGGCTTAGACTTTAAGTGTGGACCATACTCCATGGTCAAGGGGGCAACATGCTGATTTCAGACTTTGCGGGGGCCACGGGGCTAAGCCGCGACACGGTGCGCTTTTATGTGCGTCTCGGTCTTCTGAGGCCCGGGACAAGCGACAAGGGTGGCCGCCATCCTTACCAGTTCTTTACGGCCGAGGACGTTCAGACCGCGGAGGTCATTCGGGTGGGACAGTCCCTTGGTCTGTCGCTAAAGGAGATAGCCGCGCTCGACACCGAGCGTCGCGAAAGAGGCATCAAGGGTGAGCGCCTTATCGAGATTTTGAGCGGACAGCTCGCCAGCCTGGAAGCGAAGGCGAAGGAGTTGGAGAAGATGACCCGGTTTGTCCGCGCCAAAATCGATTGGCTGGCTACTGGCGGAAAGGGACCACATCCAAATTTCGGACAATGTGGGTGCGATGTTCAGATCGGGGTATCCGCGAGATCCAACGACTCGTTCGCGTGAGATCTGAAGACCGAGGCCTACGGTAATGTTCGCCCGGCTTGCCGCGTTCAATTTCTTTGGGCGCTTCCAACTGACTCGGGATTACTTAGCTCCCGGACCGAATCGCGCAATCACGAAATCAACGAAACTCGCGAGCTTGGCCGTCAGCTTGCGTTCCGGCAGATAGACAAGATGCACGGGAATGATTGGCGCCGGCGAGTCGGCAAGCAACTGGATCAGCCTTCCGGCCGCAATGTCCCGCTCCACCATCAACTCCGGCTGGAGAATGATGCCGAGACCGGCAAGGGCGGCTTCACGCAGGGCCATGCCGCCGCCGCTGATATCGAGGCGCCCTGGTACACGCACGGTCTGTTCCGAGCCGTCGGCGAGGGTGAAGCGCCAGTCGCGTTCCGGGCCACGGGCAAATCCGATCGCGAGACAGTGATGTCTTTCCAGATCCTTTGGCGTTGCCGGGGTTCCGTATCGTGAAAGATACGCGGGCGACGCGCAGACAATGAGCGGGGAGGGTGCCAGCGGTCGCGCGATCAGACTCGAATCCCGCAGCGCGCCGACGCGGATCGCCACTTCGAAACTCTCATCGGCGAGATCGACGAACCGGTCGGTCAGCGACAGCTCCACCTGAACGTCAGGGTTGGACTCGAGGTAGTCGCTTATTACAGGCGCGAGCTTAAAGGTGGCATACATCACCGGCACGCTCACGCGCAGGCGACCGCGCGGCCGTGCACGTATGTCGCGGGCCTCACCTTCCGCCACCTGAAGCTGCGCCAGGATGCTTACGCACTGTTCGTAGTAACCGCGGCCCGTTTCGGTCAGGCTTTGTCGCCGCGTGGTGCGGTTGAGCAGGCGCGCGCCGAGCCGGTCTTCGAGCGCACGGATATGGTTGCCGACCATTGTTGCTGTCATGCCGCTGCCTTCCGCAGCGGCAGCGAAGCTGCCGCGCTCGACGACGCGCACAAAGACCGACATGCTGACGAAACGATCCATTCAGAAGCTCCAGTTACGAGTGTGCGAAATGAATCATCGTTTATCAAGTTCACCGTTGCAATCACAATTCGAATCACGCCATGTGGCGCTATCGACAGGAGATCAGCATGGGAATGAATCTGCAAAACAAG
>Ga0185299_10006677_pt1 | contig 12194 bp, 13 predicted proteins | sample PaiPotPPA55metaG_FD_128002 | JGI IMG/M metagenome (GOLD analysis project Ga0185299, IMG submission 128002) | Iron sulfur acid spring bacterial and archeal communities from Banff, Canada, to study Microbial Dark Matter (Phase II) - Paint Pots PPA... ...
CAAACGGTTTGCCACGTATCTCAGCGTGTTCATCCATCCTAGCGAAGTGCGGTGGAAGCGACTGTTCCATTTGTTCTAATTCTTTGACCCCTCCAGCCCTCGCGAAGAGACGAGCGAAGTCCATGCGTTATTCCGACGCAGGCGTAGACATTTCCGTTGCGGAAGAAGCCAAGCGGCGCATTGCCGCCATGGCGGGCAGGACGTTTCGCAAAGGTGTGCTTGCGCCGATCGGCGGGTTTGGCGCGCTCTATCAGCTCGATCGAAAGCGCTGGCGCGAGCCAGTGCTCGTGGCGAGCGCGGACGGCGTCGGGACGAAGCTGAAGGTGGCGTTCGCCGCCGGAATTCACTCGACGGTGGGCGCGGACATCCTGAATCACTGCGTGAACGACATTCTGACGCAGGGCGCCGAGCCGCTTTTCTTTCTCGATTACCTGGCGATGGGGAAGATGGATGCGCGCATCGTGGAACAGGTGATCGAAGGGATGAGCCGCGCCGCGAAACAAGCGGGCTGCTCGCTGATCGGCGGCGAGACGGCGGAGATGCCGGATTTTTATCCGGCAGGCGAATACGATCTTGCCGGCTTCATCGTCGGCGCCGTGGAAAAGTCGAAGCAACTTGATCCGCGCCGGGTGCGGCCGGGCGACGCGCTGATCGCGCTGCCTTCGAGCGGGCTGCACACCAACGGTTATTCGCTCGCGCGCAAGCTGGTGTTCGGCGTGGCGAAGCTCGAGCCGGATACCTATGTGGCCGACGTCCGGAACAAAATCGGCGCGGAACTGCTGAAACCCCACCGCGCGTACTGGCCGCTGCTGAAAAACGTGCTGGCGCGCGGATGGGTTTCGTCAATGGCGCATGTCACCGGCGGCGGCATCACCGGGAACCTGCCGCGGGCGCTGCCGCGAAACGTGCAAGCGATGGTGCAGCTAGGGTCGTGGCCGGTGCTGCCGATCTTTCGCTACCTCGCGAGAATTGGAAATATCGATCGCGACGAGCTGCTGAAGACGTTCAACCTGGGCGTCGGAATGATTCTGGTGGTTCCCGCGAAGCACGTCGGCCGCGTCGAAGCCGAATTGAAGCGCCGCCGCGAAAAGTTTTACCTGGTCGGGCGGATCGAGAGCTTCAATCGCGGGAGCGCCCGCGTGGTCTATTCGGGCAAACTCCCTCTGTAAGGCGAATCCCCTCGGCTATTCGAATTGTGGTCTCGGTCTGTCATTCGTATTGCGGCTGTGCTCGGTTACAGTTAGTACCGATTAGAAAGAGCCTTTTTGTTGGCAGGATTAGAGTTGCGGTGATTTCTAATATTCGGGTGTACCGATTAGAAATCAGCATCCCCACCGTCTCCTTTCTGCTCTCGTCGTCGAGAGCAAAACTCACAAACGGTAGCACGGAAGCGTTTGAACAGACAATTCGCAAAAATACGGAGATAGAACTCACAGGACTATGGAGCGCCATACGCTCCGTGCACTGGATTTTCTCACTTTGCCAATTTTTCGTAGTTTCGCCTTATATTCGCCGTGGACGGCGTCTGTGCTAAACTGTCTCTGTCAGATCTGCGTCTTCGAAACGCTGGAGAGGCTTGGTGCCAGAGGCGAGCAAAGCACGCGAGAAAGACCCGAAGTGGCGATCAAGTGCCGACATTTCAGTGGACATTAGAGCCGCGTCGAAGCACATCATCGCCGATCGGTGCGTGACAGGCTCAAGTCCTGCGACCGCGCTTAAGGACTTCTTGACGCAGTACTTGCCCTGGCCATATCAGGTGGATCAAGGGAGTATCTTCGATGAAACGGGAACCGAGTCGCAACGATTTGAGGTAGTAGTCTACGTCGGAGCGCTGGTTGGAGGCGGCACGCCAATCTGGACCATTGCTTACCACGAGTCGAAATTTGAGGATACCTAATAGCTCCTCATCCAAGCGCCGGAGGCGCGACTGTACTTAGCCCGGCATGAAGCGAAGCGGAATGCCGGGAACTGAATAAGAAAGAAAGACGAGTCCCGGAGGGACGATTGATTCAGTCAGGCTCGAGGACAAATCCATTCTTCTCGAGAAAGTCCTTCCACTCCTGCGCAAAATCGCGCTTACGGTGATGTTCACACTGGTTCCGAATATACGCTTGGGTTTTGGCAAGCAGAGAAGCACTGACGCTGAAGGCCGCATAGCCAGCCTGCCATTCGAACTGCCCGCGGCCGAAATTCTGGTTGCACCACTTCGACGATCCAGCCTTGATCAATTGAACGGCCTTCGCTAGCGCGACGGTTGGCGGAAGCGCAATCAACACATGGGCGTGGTCGTCAAAACCTCCGATCGCCAGTGGCGTGATTCCGTTGCTGCGCGCAATGCCCGCCATGAATGACCACAGGCGCGGCTGCATTTGAGCTGGAATGATTTTTCGTCGGTCCTTCGTGCCGAACACGCAATGCACGCGGTTGGCAACGTGGGAGTCCGGCATGGACGCGACGATAGCATGTCAATCGTCCCTCCGGGACTCGTTCTTTGTTTCTATTCGGTTCCCGGCATTCCGCTTCGCTCCATGCCGGGCTAAGTACAACCGCCGCTCCGCGGCTTAAGGCGACGGGCACGTTCGCGTCACCACGACCACGATAATGCTCGACGTGCCGTCTCGCCACTGCCTTTCTAATCCTAGACAAAACAGATGTTCTGGGCGCCCCCATTTCTGCCCGTACTTCCCGCCACGGGCCCGTCGCCGAGGGTTTGGTCGGTTTTGGGAACTGTGCTACTTTCGGGCGGACATGACTAGGCGGATCGGCGTGCTGCTGTCGGGGCGCGGATCGAATTTCGAAGCGCTGGCCGACAGCGTAGCGGCCGGGCGCATTCCGAATGCGGAAATTGCGATCGTGCTGAGCAATCGCGAGGGGGCGCCGGGCATCGACAAGGCGCGCGCGCGCGGCATTCCGGCACAGGCGATTCCTTCCAAGGGGCTCGAGCGCGAGCCGTACGACAAGCTGGTGGTGGCGGCACTGCGAGAGAAGAATGTCGAACTGGTTTGTCTCGCGGGCTACATGCGGCTGCTATCGCGTTATTTTGTTGGGGCGTTCCCGAATCGAATTCTGAATATTCATCCATCGCTGCTTCCGGCGTTTCCAGGGCTGGAATCGCAGCGGCAGGCGCTGGAGCACGGCGCAAAATTCACGGGCTGCACGGTGCATTTCGTGGACGAGAATCTCGACGCCGGGCCGATCATCGTTCAAGCTGCGGTGAAGATCGAGGATTTCGACACGGTGGAAACGCTGTCGGAACGGCTGCTGCGCGAGGAGCACCGGATTTACACGGAGGCTGTGCGGATCGTGCTCGAGGGGCGATACCGGATCGAGGGGCGTCGCGTGCTGATCACACCGGAGACGAAATAGTGGCCGAGGGGAAATTCAAACCCGCGCTGGAACAGCTTGCGTACCTGAAGAAGGGTACGGCGGAAATCATTCCCGAAGACGAGCTGAAGATGAAGCTCGCGAATTCGGTTCTGACGGGCAAGCCTCTGCGCGTGTATCTGGGCGTAGACCCGACGGCGCCGGATATCCATCTGGGCCACACCGTAGTTTTGCGCAAGCTGAAACATTTTCAGGATATGGGGCATCAGGCAATTTTTCTGATTGGGGATTTTTCGGCCATGATCGGCGATCCCACCGGGCAATCGGAAACCCGGCCTCCGTTGAGCCGCGAACAGGTGGACGCCAACGCGAAGACGTATCTCGAGCAGGTTTTCAAGATTCTGGATCGCGAAAAGACCGAAGTCCGCTACAACAGCGAATGGCTGGGAAAAATGTCGAGCTACGACGTGGTGCGTCTCTGCGCCCACTACCGGCTGGCGCGAATGCTGGAGCGTGAGGATTTCCGTTCGCGTCTGGAGAAGAACCTGCCGATCGCCGTTCATGAGCTGCTGTATCCATTGCTGACGGCGTACGACGCGGTGGCGCTGAAATCCGATGTGGAGATTGGCGCGACGGAGCAGAAGTTCAACCTGCTGGTGCACCGCGAGATCCAGAGAGAATACGGGCTGCCTTCGCAGGTGATACTCACGATGCCCATCCTCGTCGGCCTCGACGGCGAACGGAAGATGTCGAAGAGCCTGGGAAATTACATCGGGATCACCGAAGCTCCCGCCGAGATGTTTGGCAAGATCATGTCGATTTCCGATGAGGTGATGTGGTCGTACTACGACTTGCTGACGGATTTCCCTTCGCCGGCAATCGTGCGTTTGCGCGAGGAAGTGAGTATCGGAGTGCTGCATCCGATGGACGCGAAGATGCAGCTCGCGCATACGGTCGTAGCCGGGTTCCACGGCGAAGAGGCGGCCAAAAAAGCCGCGGAACAATTCCGGCTGGTTTTCCGCGACCGGAAGGCTCCGACGGAAATACCAGAGATGAAATTGGCATGGGGAACGCGGCGGCTGTCCGAGGTCCTGACGGAAACGGGGCTGGCGAGCTCGCGAAGCGAAGCAGAACGACTGATTAAGCAGGGCGCGGTGGAAGTGAATGGAAAAGTGGAGAAGGACGTCAAGCGGATGGTGGTGCTGAATCCGGGCGAGATGGTTGCCCTAAAAGTGGGCAAGAAGAAGTTCCTGCGGATTGTGGCGACGTAGCCTGCGATCGTCGGATACGCAACCTCCAACATCGAAAAGCAGATCCCTCACCCCGCACAAACCGCGGGGATTCGGGATAACACCGTAGTGCCGAGGCGCGTCCCAGCCATAGCCTAGGCTTGGCGGGTTGCGAGTTGTTGGAGGCGGGCGAGCCAGGCGCGGTCGCGGCGAGCGACTGCGTGACGGGTGAAAATACGATCGAAGAAGCGGCCGAGCGCGCCCGGCATGTCATACGAATCGCGCATACTCAGGCGAGTGCCTGACGCAACCGGCACAAGCTCCCACCGCTGCAGCCCGCGGACGCCGTAGGAATCTTGAAATCTCCATTCGAGAAGGCGCTCCCACTCGTATGCGGTGACGACAACCGTTAGCGCGACTTCGCGGCGGCCGAGCTTCCCGGTAATCCGTACTTTTTGGCCAGCGGCAAACTCGGAGGAGCCGCCCTGCACTTCAAACTGCGAGTCCATTTCCGCGGCATACCAGAGCGGCATGCGCTGGGGCACGAAAAAAACGAAGACTTCGTTCGGCGGCGCGGGAATGTTGAGGGAGAAATCGAGATCCGCCATCCGATTCACCAGTGGGGGTCAGAGGACTTCGGCCAGGACGATGGAGACATCGTCGGAAGACGGGCCTTCGCGCCATTCGGCGACGCGGTCGAGAATTCCCTGCTTCATCTCGGCGAACGGCAGCAACGCTGCTTCGCGCACAAATTTTTGCACGCCGGGTACTCCGAGCATCTCTCCCCGAGAATCGAAAACGTCGGTGATGCCGTCGGTATAGAGCACGATGCGATCGCCTGGATCGAGGTCCACGTCGAGCGTCGCTTCGACGTCGACGGCGTTTGGAAGCGCCCCCAGGACCATGCTGCGGGACTCGAGCAAACGCGGCTCCTCGCCGGGCGTGACGACCATGCCGGGCGGATGCCCCGCGCCGGCAAACACCATGCGGCGCGCAGCCCGATCAACCCGCGCGGCTGCAACGGTGAAAAAGAAAACGGAACTGCCGATGTTTTGCATCACGAAGCGGTTTAACTGCCGGAACATGTCGCCGAAAGAGGAGCGGGCGCGAAGCTGCGTCATCGTCTCGCTGTAGAGCCGGTTTGCGACCAGAGCCGCGCCGATGCCGTGGCCGGAAACGTCGAAAACGAGCAGATTTAGGTGATCGTCATTCTGCGGGGCAACGAGACCAAAGTCGCCGCCGATGCTGCGAACGGGATGATAGTAAGTGTCAACACGCAGGCCGCCCCATACGAGCGACTTGGGCGCGAGGGTTTGCTGCACGCGGGCCGCGAGCGCCAATTCGTCCTCGATTTCCTTCTGGCGCTCCTCAAGCTTCACGTTCGCTTCGCGAAGCTGGGCTTCGGCGCGCTTCTGCTCGGAAATGTCTGCGAAAGTAACCACCGCAAACTGGCGACCGTCGGGATCTTCCAGCGTGCGCGCGCTGATGATAACGGGGAGCCGTTCCCCGTTCTTTTGCGGAACCACGAATTCGAAGCGGTTGTGCCCAGCGCGCAGTCCCTTTTCCCGCTGCGCCTGAACGAACGCCGCGTCTTCAGGATTGTAAAGATCGGTCGACGGCTGACCAAGCAATACGTCCGGCGAGAATCCCGTCATCTCAAGAAAAACGGAGTTCGTGAAAATAATATGCTGGCAATCGTCGACGACGATCACGCCCTCGTTGAGCGTTTCGAGGACGCCCTCCATCTGCGCGAGCCAATCGGGCTGTTCAACGTCCACTGAATCCCCTGTTCTTAACGCGGGTTCGGGTGTCATGTATCTTACCCAATCATAGGGCCAGCGACAAAAAGCACTTGATTGGATTCACAGGCCTGGCGCGCGGGTCCAACAATCATGAAGTAAAATGGGGGAGCGAGGCGTACTTGATAGAAGGACCGGGAGCTCTTCGGCGCGGTTGAAGCCGTGCCTGACGAAACTCGATGGCCACAAATGGAAATCGCGCGCTGCCTGGGCCGAAGGGGCTGCCATTCCTCGGCGTTTCGCTCAGCTTGCTGCGCAATCCGCTCGAGGTGATGCGGAGCGCGGCGCACGAATATGGCGACATTGTCCGTATCCCGGTGATTTTGCAGAGCCGGATCCTGCTGAATCATCCCGACTACATTCAGCAGGTGCTGATCTTCCAACAAGGCAAATTTCATAAGAGCACGCTGAGCAAGGAGGCGACCGAACGACTCCTGGGGCAAGGACTATTGATCAGCGAAGGAGACTTTTGGCGAAGGCAGCGGCGGCTGGCACAGCCCGCGTTTCACCGGCATCGCATCAACGAGTACTCATCGACGATGGTCGAATGCGCGGAAGCGCAGGCACGCACCTGGCGCGACGGCGAGAAGCGCAATATGGCCGAGGAAATGATGGCGCTGACCCTCGAGGCTGGGGTACGCACTCTTTTTGGCACGACACTTCCAGGCGAAGCGCAGAAGGTGGGCCGCGCGATGGGCTTCTTGATGCGGTATTCGCTGGGCCGCGCGCGAAAGCCGGTCAATATTCCGGCCAACTGGCCCACGCCGCGAAACAAACGCGCGACGCGCGAGTACGATTTCCTGGATTCGCTGGTCTACCGGATCATTTCGGAACGGAAGGCGCAGCCAAGCTCGAATCACCGGAACGATTTGCTGTCGATGCTGATGGGCGCGATGGACGAAGACGGAAGCCAAATGAGTCCGAAACAGCTTCGCGACGAAACGATGACGCTGTTTCTGGCGGGTCACGAAACGACGGCTCTGACGCTGGCGTGGACATGGTATCTGCTCAGCCAAAACCCAACGGCTGAGACGCGGCTTCACGAAGAGCTGCGCGGCACGCTCGGCGGACGCCCGCCGGCGGTGGCGGATCTTGGCCGGCTGCCTTACCTGCATGCGGTGGTGAACGAAGTGCTGCGTCTGTATCCGCCCGCATACTTGCTGGCGCGAACGGCGATCGCTCCCTTTACTATCGGCGGCTACGATTTTGGGCCGGGCGAGACGGTGCTGATGTCGCAATGGGTGATGCACCGCGATTCACGATATTACGATGAGCCAGACGCGTTCCGCCCGGAGCGGTGGCTCGACGGACTTGTGGACCGGCTGCCGCCGGGAGCTTATTTTCCGTTTGGCGATGGTCCGCGGCGCTGCATCGGGCAGGGGTTCGCGATGCTGGAGTCGGCGTTGGTGATCGGAACGCTAGCGCAGCAATTTCAGTTTCGGCTCGCGCCGGGACGGCCGGTCGTGCCCGAACCGCTTGTGACATTGCGGCCGAAGCACGGAATCGCGATGACGATCCACGCGCGGTGACGGAGTATTTCGCGAGAAAAGGGTCTGGCTTCAGGGACTAAAGCCCCATCTCGTTTTGCAGACCAAATGTCGGAGCTGAAGATCCGACCCCCTAAACGGAATGCGTCACTTCACGAATTCGGGTTGCTCGCCGTGATCCCAGGGGGCGTAGGACAAGGCATAGCGAACGCGATCGGGAATGGGCGGATGATCGTAGAACAGAAAGACGGCAACGGGATTCGGGGCGGGATCGGACAGGTCCACTTCGCCGAGAATCTGAAAGGACTGGGCCGCCACCTGGCTGGAATCCGGCGTCAACCCGTGCGTCACCTCGAGGCCATACTGATCTGCTTGATGCTCGACATACCGGCTGAAGGCGCTTCCAATCGGCGAGCCGATGAATGAGAACACCGATATGAGAAGCAGGAGCGCGGGCAGCGACGCCCAATCGTCGACCGCGTGAATCTGCCAGCCTTCTCCTCGCCGCGCAAGGACCGAGCCAATCGTGCGAAAACCCAGATAGAAGAGAACGAATAGTCCCAGGGCGCCAAAAGCCAGCCCTTTCCAGATGTGATTTAGGACGTAGTGGCCCATTTCGTGGCCGGCCACGAAAACGATTTGGGGCGTGTTCATTTTCGCGATGGTTGTGTCCCAGACGACGATGCGCTTCGACGCGCCGAGGCCGGTGACATAAGCATTCAAACCCGTCGTCTTCTCGCCGGCGTTCATCCAGAACATTCGTTCGGGGGGAATCTCTTGTCCAGCGCGCTGGACCATTTTCTCAAGACTTACAGTGAGTGCGGGATCCTTTTGAGCGAGCGGCTCGAACTTGTGGAACAGCGGGTCGATGACGAGGGGCTGGATGAAAATCAGAAGGACAAGGATCGGCAGCGAAACGAGCCAGAAGTAAAACCACCAGCGCCGCGGCGATTTGCGAATGACGGCGTAGAGAATCCAGATGAGAATGGTTCCGATGATGAGAGATACGATTTGCCCTTTCGTCCAGTCCCAGGCCCACGATCCCCAACCCTGGATGCTGATTCCGAATTTCCGCAGTACCCATTCCTGGACGATGTCGAACGGGATGTTCAGCACCGCGATCGTAAGCATCAGAGGGGGCGCGAAGACCAACGCCTGCAGAAATCTCACCGAGCCTGCTTTTTCAGCCCAGTCGCGATATTTCGGCCCGAGTTTCCAGCGCAGGACGAACCAGAGGATAATCCAGGAATAAAGAGTGGCAGCCAACTGGCCCCAAAACGCAATCTGGCCAAGCGTGTGCGCTTTTCGATAGAGGTCTGGCGGAAGGGTGTACTCGGTGACTTTCTTCTCCGGCTGTTGTGTAGCGGAAGTTTGGCCAGCATCCGAGGGTGTAGCGGCTGAGGACATCCGCGAACGCGCATAGGACGCGGCGCTGGCGTTGGAAACGCAGAAAAGAGCCAGCCCGAAGAGTGTGAGAAAAAAGAGTAAGGTTTTCATGTTTGCCTCTGGAACAGCGATGCGCCCCTGCCAGCGAGCCACGGAGTATGCCTTTGTCGGCTGCGAGAGGCAAGAACGGGTGTGGCTGTGTCGCCGCAAAGTGAGAATCTCCGGTTTCTGCAAAGTAGAAATGTCCGCTTTTCTAGGGGCCGGGAGGCCCGATGTAAACCGCCTGTTCGTAACCTCTCGGTGTCCCGAGCGACTCGAGCAGTTGCGCCAGATCCCGGCACGCACGCAATTCGGTCGGGCCCTGGCCGAACTGGACATCGAGTGGATCGCAGCACAGAGTCCGCAGGCCACTGGCCATGAGTCGCTCCCAATCGGAAACGTCGCGTCACTTAAGACGAGACCCTTAAGAGCGGCGAACACTCAGCCCCTTGCGGAGACTGCCGTCTGGGGGAAGCGTCAACAAAAGCCAGCTGGAGCAGTGACCATTTGACGCGTGGCTGCGCTGGGAGGGCGCGTGGCGGGCTTTCTCGGAGGATGCGTCTTGGCCCAAACATCGTAGTTCATTCTCATTTGTTGAAGGTGGTGCGGGATGTGCCGCTCCTGCAGGCCGATCCAGTGTTCGAGACTGATTCGGCCGTCCCGCGGATGCTCCACCGTATTGAGCCATACGCTTTCGGGAACCGTGATGAGGAGCTGATGCGTCATTTTCCGGAGGCGGCGGATGATGTCGAGGGCCTCGCGCGTGCTCTGGTGAAAGTAGCCGAGCGAACCTGCCCATCGCGCTGCGTCGATTCGGAAGACGGGGCTGCCGGGCTCAGCGATGAACCGGCGACACCGCACGTACGAATTTGCCTCGCTGTCCGCCAGGTGAAGGATGATTTCGTGAATGCTCCATCGTTCGGGAATCGGTTTGTACAACCACATCTTTTTCGGAAATTGGCGTAGCGCGGCGCAGAGCAAAGCGGGTGCGCGGCCAAACGACTCCAAGATGCTTCGTCTCTCGTCACGCGTCATAAACACCCTCCGGCAATTACATCATTAGACGCGAACAGTCGAATTTGGCTGCCCACTCATGACGGAATTTACGCAGGAACGCCGCCGATTGTTTCCGAATTTAGGTAAATTTATTGTCTCAATTTTCTTGGTTGTTCGAGTGCGGGAATGTCTGTTCGATGGTGGGATTGCGGTAGGTCCGATTTTGTATCGAAAGCGAACAATTGGGAAAGCCCCTAGGGCGGCAAGACTTAACGTCTCATTTTGATGTCCGCGGAAGCGGCATTCCGGCGCTGGGAATCGCCGAATTCTTCAGCTGGTGTGTGAGATCTTGGCAGCGCGCGATTTCCAATAGTGGCGCAAGTCGCCGACGAGGAAAAGAGAGCCTGTCGCAAAAATCACATCGTGGGGCGCGGCAATCGCTAACGCCCGCTCGAGGGCGTCAACGGGGTCCGGAACGATCATGGTGGTTGGGGCGAGGCCGCCGGTCATTTCCGCGAGGAGCGGCGCCGAAATAGCTCGCGATTGACGCGGTTGGGTGAGTATTACGCCCTGCGTGACGGGAAAGAGCACTCCCGCAATTTCGTCCACAGCCTTGTCCCGCATCGCGCCGTAGACCAGGAAAATGCGGCGGCCCGCAAAGTTTTCTTCCCAAAACTTTCGCAGCTCGCGCGCGGCAGCGGGATTGTGCGCTCCGTCCAGGTAAATGGAGGGTTCGTCGGATACCTTCTCGAGCCTGCCGGGCCAGCGCACTTCTGCAATTCCCCGCTGGACTGCGTTGGACTCCACAGAGAATCCGCGTTCTGCGAGCAAGTATCCGGCGGTCGCGGCCGTCAAGGCATTGTGAATTTGGAATTTGCCGGCGAGCGCGGGCGCAATATCGATTGTGCGATTCGAGAGCGAGGAGGAAGCGACGGCGCGATAGCGGCCGTTCCCCGCAGTTATCACATCTTTGGCCTTCCAAACGGCGTCAACTTCGACCAAGCGGGCACTCAGCTCCGCGGCGCGCCGCCTGATGACACTTATGGCTTCCGGAGACTGGGGAGCAGCGACGATCGAAGCTCCGGGTTTGATGATCCCAGCTTTTTCGCCTGCGATTTCTTCGATCGAGTGGCCGAGGAAATTCTCGTGGTCGAAATCGATCGGAGTAAGGATCGCAACTTCCGGTTGAACGATGTTAGTGGAATCGAGCCGGCCGCCGAGCCCGACTTCGTAAACCGCGAAACCAATCCTGTGATCGGCGAATGCGAGGAACGCAATGGCTGTGACGCACTCGAAAAAAGTTGGATGGGAAGCGAGCTTGCCCGAAGCCATCAACGACTCGATTGCTGCCTGGACACGGGTCCACGCAGCCGCGAAGGCTTCGTCCGAAATCTCGTCGCCGTCAATGCGAATGCGTTCGTTGATACGTTCGAGGTGCGGCGAGGTGTAAAGACCCGTCCGAAGACCCGCAGCACGCAAGATCGATTCGACCATTGCAGCCGTCGAGCCTTTGCCATTCGTCCCTGCGATGTGCACGCACGGGACTGAGAGGTGCGGATTCCCGAGTTCGGCCGACAGAGTCTGAATGTTCTCGAGGCCGAATTTCTGGACGAGCGCTCCGGGGGCGGAGCTCAGTGCTGGTTGCCGCGGCGCCGCGAGTTCGCGCCCCAGGGCCAACAGGGAGCGGACGGATTCCTCATAATTCATGAGGGGTTCATGCGGGGTTGAGGAAGAAGTCGAGGGCCTGCGAAATGTAGGGCTTCAGTTGGTTCCGCGTGACGACGGCGTCGAGGAAACCGTGTTCGAGGAGAAACTCAGCCGTCTGAAAGCCTTCAGGCAGCTTTTGGCGGATGGTCTGCTCGATTACACGGGGCCCGGCAAAGCCGATGAGAGCGCCTGGTTCGGCGATATTCAAATCGCCGAGCATCGCGTAG
>Ga0185299_10006681_pt1 | contig 12192 bp, 15 predicted proteins | sample PaiPotPPA55metaG_FD_128002 | JGI IMG/M metagenome (GOLD analysis project Ga0185299, IMG submission 128002) | Iron sulfur acid spring bacterial and archeal communities from Banff, Canada, to study Microbial Dark Matter (Phase II) - Paint Pots PPA... ...
TCGCAGCCTCGTGAAAAGCATCAAGATCGAGGAGCAGCAAGTCCGAATCACCTATAGGGTCACCCCGCGCCCTTTTGCTAAAGCCCCCTCGGGGGGCGCCTTTCGGCAACATTGTCACCGCCGTGTATTCCGCAATACTCAGGGAACTCCAGACCAAGGGGAACGATTCCCGGTTCAAGAAGACCGAGCGCGGCAAGTTCGCCGTCGGCAACGCATCGTAGCACCCTCCGGCCACCGTTTCGCCCACAACGCCTCCTTTGCGGGGCGTTTTGTCGTTAGCCGTAGTGCAATTTACCTGCGGGAAAGTTGCCCAACGGTCAGTTCTTGACGTGGTAGCACCAAAGCGTGCCCAGATCGTGGATGTAGAGCCGGCCGTTGGCGACAACTGGGTATGGCCAAGCCTGGGAGTTGCCGCGCTTCGGTTGATCCGGGAGCTTAAAGCGGCCTTTCTCACGGTAGCCGTCCGGTGTGGCCTCAACCAGAGCCACGTCATCTTTTTCGCCGTGGACATACAGGCAGCCGTCCGCGTAGCAGACGGCGCCGGGGCCAACACATTTGTCCTGCCACTTCACCTGGCCAGTGGCGAAGTCCACGCATAGCAAGCCCTGGGGATTCGTGCCGTATAGGTAGCCGCCGAGAACTACGGAGCCGCCAATGCTCGTGGGTAATTTCGCGCTGAAGTAAGCCGGCTCAGCCATTACGGCGCCGTTGTCCACCTTCAGCTTGACGAGTCCGCCGCCGGCACGGCCTGTGGCTGTGTAAACCGCGCCATCATGGGCAACCGGGGTCGGAATATTGGCGGGACTTCCCTTGGCGGTGCGATTGTCGCGCCACAGGATCTTGCCGCTCTTGGCGTCGATGCCGACCACGCCCTTCGCGAGAAACTGGACGTACTGCTTCACCCCGCCTACGTCGACGGCAATAATGGAGGCGTAAGCGGCTTGCTCGCCGAGTGGCGCTTTCCAGATAACTTCGCCGCTGTTCTTGTTCATGGCGACGACGGTGGCGTCGCTGCCGCCCGGTGTGCAGACTAGAACGTCGCCATCGACAAGGGGCGACTCGGCGTAGGCCCACATGCCGGGTTCGCCGCCGAAGTCCTGGCGAAGATTCTTTGCCCAACGAAGCTTGCCCGTGGCCGTTTCCAGGCATGCCAGATCGCCGTCCGAGCCGAGCGCGTACAGCAGTTCGCCATCCACGGTCGGCGTGGAGCGTGCTCCCGGATATTGAGGCCCGGTGTTTCGGCCAACCTTACCGAGGCGCTGGGCCCAGACCTGCTTGCCGTCGTTCACGGCCAAGGCTTGCACGAACTCGTTGTCCATTCCCTTGTTGCTGACAAGGTAGATTCGTTCGCCGACGACCGCGGGCGTAGAGTAGCCGCCGCCGATGTCCTTGAGTTGCCAGAGGAGCTTCGGCCCCTCTTTCGGCCATTCTTTCAAGAGCCCGGTTTCATCCGAGATGCCATTCCGCTGGGGACCGCGCCACTGTGGCCAATCGGCGGCCTGCACAAAGACAACCACCATGACTGCAACGAGCAACGATAGGAGTGCTTTCATTCCTGACCTCCAGCGAGATTGTTTCTGGACTCAGTGCCTATCTCAAGCGCATACGAGAAAACTAGCGAGACGAGTTGGCTGCGTCAATCGCCCCGGACCATTGGAAGCCCTCGGCAAACGGCAAAGCCGGATCTACAAGGTTTTCAGTAGCTCCCGGAACAGCCTGATGAGATAATCCCGCGTGGGAGCTCGGCAGCGAGGAGATTTGGCGAAGGCCTGCTTCTTGGCCTCTAACAGGGAGGGAGAGCATGAGTGGAGCCGCGGGAGCGGCGGCCGCGGCCGCGGCTGCCGAGGCCAGGCGCAAACGCCAGGAGGAAGAAGAAATGAGCCCCTATTCCAAGCAAGACCTGGCCGAGGACTGGGAGTTCAAGATTCTCCGCTCTGCCACGAGCACGTTCAAGGACCCCCAGAAGATGAAAACCATCCTCGACGAGGAGGCCCGCGCCGGCTGGGTCCTGGTGGAGAAATTCGACAACCAGCGCATGCGTCTAAAGCGGCCGCGCAGTGCCCGCGCGGCTGATGCCACCCTGGACTTTGACCCGTATCGCATCCAGGTGGGGATGTCGGAAGGCGCCCTGGTCGGCGTTGTTATGGCCATTGTTTTTGGCGGCATCGCCATCGTCATCGCAATTATAGTGGCTCTCATCAAGAATCGTTGACAGCGAAAAGCAGACACCCCGCCAAGCCCGGTCCACAGTTTGTCGAGTCTCCCTGAATCCCAGCCTCGCTGGCTGGGATACTCAGGCGCCAAAAGCCCAAGGGGCCCTCGCCCCGCAGCGCGCTCAGCGGTAGAATCGGGGAATGCGAAGGCTTTTGACAAGCCGTTGGCGATTCGTGACGGCTGCATTCCTTGTCATTACAGCGATAGTCGCGTATGTCCTTACGGGCGGCGTCCGAATCTCCATATCGAACAAGGGCGACGCAACGATGCAAGATGTAACGTTGCAAGTCAACGGCCAATACCACTCATTGGGAAGCATTCCATCGCTGGGAACAGCAAGCGTGCGTGTGTCTCCTACTTCGCAAACAAATCCGGGCGCTAATTCCCAGGTCGCAGTCGAATTTCTCGATAAGTCGGGTCAGCGTACTCGACTGGAAGTTGATACCTATTTCGAGAGTAGCTACCGCGGCAACATTGATATTGATGTGCGCGATGGCGAAATTATGGAAGTCCGAGACCACGCTCAGCCATTGTGGCCGTAGAAGGCGCAAGGCGGCCCTGCTGGCAGTTTTCATTGCTCAGGGATGAACCGTGCCATCGGGCAACGTCGCTCCCATGAGAAGGGTCCCGGCCAGGGAGACGTCCTGAAGATTGGCGCCCGAAAGGTTGGCGCGGCGGAAGTCCGTGCCATCGACATCCGCGCCGGTCAGCTCAGTCTGGGAGAGGTCGGAGCCGTAGAATGTCGCCCTGCGCAGGTCGGCCCCACATAAGGTCGAGCCCGCCAGGCAGGCGCCCGAGACATCCGCGTCGCGGAGGTTCGCCTCGCGCATGTCGGCCCCAGTCAGGTCGGCCAGGTAGAGCAGTATCCGCATGAGGGAAGCTCGCCGCAGGTCCGCCCCGCGCAAAGAGGCCCCGGTCAGATTGGCCCGCGACAGATCCGCGTCGCAGAGCCGCGCACCTGACAGGTTTGCGCTGGCCAGGCGCGCCCGGCGCAAATCAATTTCCGCCAGGATGGCGCCCGCCAGGCAAGCTTCCGCTAGCCGGGCCCTCCGAAAATCCCTTTCCCCGGCAGCATAGCGCCTGAGCAATCTGTAAGCGTCCATCAGCGGATTCTCCCACTCAACGAACGGACGCGTCGGGGTGGCGATCTCGTCGATTCGCGGAGCCGAAGCGGCGCGGGGGGAAGCCGACCCGTTCTGGCCAACAGGCCAGGGTGAGCCGGCCGCGGGCTTGCTCGGCCTCGGCTCTCGCGGTTACAATCGCGGGCATGAAACGGAAAGGGCTTTGGTTGCTGGCGTTGGCTATCCCGGTCATCATCGGCGCAGGGTACGTTATTTTTCCCCTGAAGGAGTCCAGAATCAGCCAGGCGAATTGTGACACAATTCAGGAGGGATGGTCCGAAGAACAAGTTAACGATTTGCTCGGTTTGTTCGTGGTTAGCACTGGTGTAGATAACCGACGGTACATTTGCTGGTCAGACGATGACGACAACTGGCTTTACGTCAGTTTCACAAACGGGCGCGTTAGTGACAAACACTTTCGCGCAAGCGATGCATCGTTTTTAGAACGAATGAAAGCGCGAATCCAGCGGCGGCTGCAGGTGGTGTGGCCATGAAGCGTCGATGGCTGTTGCTGTTTGCGGTGTGCGTGGTCGCGGTCCTCGGGGCGGTCTGGCTGCTTGTTCCGCTTGATGCACCGCGAATTAGCCAGGCCAACTGCGACAAGATTCAACTCGGCTGGACCCCAGCTCAGGTGGAGGACCTTCTCGGCGAGGAATCTGATTTATACTACGGTGAACCAGCATGGCGCAAGAGCGGCGGACTATGGGACGACGATGTCGGCAACGTCATTGTGGTTAGTTTCAACGGCGCTTCTGGCGTGACCGGTAAAAAGTTTACCGCTACCAGAATGTCTTTCTGGGACCAGATGAAGCAGAGGATAAAGAGCCGACTTCGGCTATAGGAACCGGCGCGACGACGGCCGTGTACAAAGTCGCCAGGTAATGTTCGTCCAGATTGACCGGGCTGTTGTCTCCCGGCCATCGAACGGGCCCTAATGAGCTGACGAGGGGCGTCAGACTAATACCCATTTCGATTGAAGCGGAGGATAGTCGCCGTGGTTTTCATCAAACGATGCTCACTCGGGGTTCTGGCACTCATTGCTCTGGTTTGCGCATGGCGAGGGGGCAAAGCAGATGAACAGCTCAGCCCGGACGCGGAGAAGAGCAAAATGGCCGCGGGAAGGGAGCTGTTTACGCGCGAATGGCTTCCGGGAGACCGGCGCAGCCACGCCGGCGACGGGCTCGGACCGGTTTTCAATGCACGCTCTTGTGCGGCTTGCCACCATCAGGGAGGCGTCGGCGGCGCAGGTCCCAAGCACACAAACGCCACCATCGTCAGCGTGTTCGTCACCAGGGAACCGATTATGGTCAGCGGGCTATTGATCGGCTCCGATACCAATCTCAAGCAACCGGACCGAGCCAAGCTGGCAGAAATTCACCCTGCCTTGCGCACCGAAAGTTCATTTCCGCTTCATCGCTTCGGAATGGAAAAAGATTTTACGAAATGGAAGGCCGACATCCTCGGGGAGCGCCCTGCCGCTGGTGGCGCAAACGATCAAACGACAGAGCTGGATGCTCACGCCGCCCTATCGATGATGGCCCAATCCCTATCCAGCCCTCTTATTGGGGCTGAAAACACGAAGAAGATTGACGGGGTACACCTTAAGCTGATTGCCTCCCAGCGCAATGCTCCGGCCCTCTTTGGCGATGGACTGATTGATCGAATTCCGGATCGGGTGATCGAGGAAGTTGCCGCCGAGCAGGCGACGGCCGCTGCGGCGGGACCAAAGAATAAGGCAGCGCCCAAGGCCGCAGAGGCACAATTCGGCTTATTCACCAAGCAGAGCCTCATTAACCAGTTTCCCTTGCCGCTGACAGGACGAGTGGCCCGCCTGAAGGACGGCCGGATCGGGCGCTTCGGTTGGAAGAGTAATGTTGCCACTCTGCGCGAGTTTACGCTGCAGGCTTGTGCCAATGAGGTTGGCCTGGAAGTGCCGGGATTCGCGCGGGCCGTGCCGCCTTGGAGGAAGGATTACAAGGCGCCTGGGCTCGACATGACGGCTGAACAATGCGATTCACTAGTTCGTTTTGTGGCCTCTCTTCCGCCGCCGGCGCCGCGCGCGGCCGAAACGCCGCAGCACACTGCACAGATTGCTGCCGGTCAGAAGCTCTTCTCCAGTGTTGGCTGCGCGGCCTGTCATCAGCCAACGCTCGGTCAGGTAGAAGGCATCTATAGCGATCTCCTATTGCATGATATGGGACATTTACTGAGTGATACCGGCTCTTACGGTACGAGTATCCCAGTCACCGCATCGGGCAATTCGGCAGAGGCTTTACCGGTAGACCGGGAGATGACGGCAACGAAGACCAGGGAGAAACCACCCAAGTTTGGCGCCGCTGCACGTGAATGGCGCACACCACCGCTCTGGGGCCTGCGCGACTCTGCACCCTATTTGCATGACGGTCGAGCGGATACCATTGCGGACGCTGTGGCCTTGCATTTCGGCGAAGGACTGCTCGCGGCGCAAGGATTTTTCAAACTGACCGCGCGCGAGCGCCAGCAAGTTGAACTTTTCCTGCAGTCGCTGGCAGCGCCCTCGGGCGCGCGGTGACGAGGCCACAGCCAGCATGGCATGAACGGCAGCAGGGTGCTTCCCTAGCTCTTGCAGTTCGCTTCGGCTTGCGGTGTCGCGTGCCGCGGACTACTGGACCTCGAGAATCCCAGCTTCACCGGCTGGGATTCATAAAGCGCGCTTCGCCACTTCGGTCGATCAGACCGGTGCGCGCAACGCCGAGAGCTGAATAGCCTTCGGCGTGTCGGACCGGAGCACGCTGCTCACCACCTGGTCCGCTCCGGCCAGCGAATGCCCGTGCCAAGAAAGGAGCTGGGGTTGGGAGCTGAGCGGGGTCGTCGCTTACCTTCGGAGGGGACCAGCGCATGACACCAATCCCACGGATACCTGCCGCACCCAGTATTCTTCCGCGATCAACGGCACCGATTGCTCGGCGATGTTGCCCAAGTCGGGCACAGCCGCCAAATACTTCTGGTCGGTATGAGGCGGCTTCACGGGTCAGCAGAATATTGCATGACAATCGGGGCTCGAGGCGGTAAAATCTCGGTTATATTCCACCGGAGGTGGTATGTATCTGCCTGTGCCTCCATCCCGCCTACCCGCGAGAATCTCATGATAAGCATGCCTGTGGGTTTCGAAGGACCTTCGCTGTGCGGTAAACTAACGCGCCGGCAGCTGCTTCACGCGGGCGGACTCAGCATGCTCGGGCTGGGCCTGCCCAGTGCGCTGCGCGCGAGCGAACCGGGACTACCCGCGCGTGCTCGCGAACCGGGAACGCAGGCGTCCGCGTCCGAGAAGTCCTGCATTTTCATTGTGATGGGGGGCGGTCCCTCGCACGTCGACATTTGGGACATGAAACCGCAGGCGCCAGCGGAAGTCCGCGGTCCATACAAACCGATTGCTACCTCGGTGCCCGGTGTGCACCTCAACGAATTGATGCCGCGCCTGGCCAAGCAGAGCCAGCACTACAGCATCATTCGTTCGATGACGCACACCGCGCCGATCCGCAACCACCCGGACGCGATGCACAACTGCCTGACCGGGCAGGCGAAAGCCCCGGACGACGCGCCTTGCTATGGCTCGGTGATGGCCAAGCTACGGCCATCCAAGCGCGTCCTGACTCCGTATGTCTGGCTGCATCGCTGTGATGGCAATACGACGGTTTTCTGCTCGCCTTTCATCTCACTGGGTGGCTTCCTGGGACGGCCCTACGCTCCTTTCTTCGCCGGTAACTCCGCGAATCACCCAGCGATGCCGAATTTCCGACTGTCCGAGCTGGATTCGGTTGTGGGCACGTCGCCCCAGAGGACGCTCGATCGTGAAGAGTTGCTTGGCCGGCTCGAGCCGTCGCTGAGCAGCACAACAGGCTACCGGGCGGCAACCGGCTGGGACGAGCTACGGCAACGCGCCGTGGAACTGGCGACCGGCCCGGACGGCCGGCTACCCTTTGACCTGCAGCAAGAGCCCGCCAAGGTGCGCGACCGTTATGGCCGCCATCCCCTGGGGCAATACCTGCTCATGGCCCGCCGGCTGGTGGAGTCCGGGGTGGGCTTTGTGAGTGTCAATGGCTGGTGCGGTTTTGCTCCCGGCGAGGGTTCCCAGGGCGGGGCCGCGAGTTTTACCTGGGACATGCACGGTGGCGGGATGGGCCAGGGGAATATCTTCGGCACCGGATCCTACGGGCTGGGCTGGGCGCTGCCGCGACTCGATGAAGCGCTGTCCGCCCTGCTGGAAGATCTGCACGAGCGCGGTCTGCTGAAGAGCACGCTGGTGGTCGTGGTCGGCGAGTTCGGGCGGACCCCCAAGATCGAAACCAATAAAGGCATATCCGGCCGGAGCCACTGGCCGGCCTGCTTCTCCGCAGTGCTGGCAGGCGCCGGCATCGGCGGGGGCGTATATGGCGCGTCCGACAAGATCGGCGCTTACGTGAAGGACCGTCCGGTCCCACCGCAGGTCCTCGGTGCTACCCTCTATCATGCGCTGGGTGTGCCGCTCGATTCCAAAGTGGGGGCGCGTCCGATCACCACGGGCGAGGCGATCCACGAGTTGTTCAGCTAGGTCCGACATTGGCCTCGACCGAATCTCCATCATTTTTTGGTCGATGGATGATACCCGACACCTACCGGGCTGCTGCGGGATTTTTGTTTCACGTCATTCGAGCAGCCGAAGTTGACCAGCCAGAGCAGGTGGTTGGCCAGTCCTGGGTCAGGTTCGAGGTTCGCCCCTGCGGTTGCGTCGGTCACATCGACCGAAGGGCGCGAACCATTCTGCATAACCTGCTCCGGTCCGAAACACCGCGTTGAGTTCGTATCACGGTCTTCGGGGCGTCGACATATCGACCGCTAAATAGCGACGAACCCTTCGGACGAAGCGAAGGGCGCGATCGTTCTGCAAGAATCCCAGCTAAACGGGCTGGGACACTCGGGCGCCCAGAGTTCGATGGTCGGCCCAGCCGCGTAGCTAGCCTTTTAGGATCGGGTGATACCTCAGGTGCAAAAAGAACGTCTGCATACGGAAACCCCTGCAAAGTGTGCGATATTGCAGCAGGACGGCCGTTACCCTACCCCCAGGCTATTCCAGCGCGGGCCTTTGCCCTAAATCGGCGGGGGTCGCAAAAACGCGACGACCAAAATCCGGCGAATGCTTGATTTTTCAATCGACTTGAGCTGACGGCAGCTCATGGCCCCGGATCATGCCCGCCAGGGAATTTTGGGAATTAACCTCATTGCAAGGGTATTGGGACGCGCAATTGCCGAGGTCCTCAGCAGCCGTCGCGCGTCCAAAGGCGTTATCCTCGCCGAGCAGCGGTTCCAGCACGGGGATAACCTCAGCCGGCCGGCAACCGATCTGTGCCAGGATGTGAGCGGCCTGGAACTGGACGATGAACTTCGGGTCTTGCAAGCGGCCGGCGAGGGCCGTGGTCGCCGCCTTACCGCGAATCTTCAAGAGTGCATTGGCAGCGGCATTGCTGACATCGATCTCCGAATCCCCGAGCGCCTCAGTGAGGGGAATGGCCGCGGCCCGGGCGCGGAAACGCATCCGCCCCAGGACGGTCGCGGCGAGCAGGCGAGGGAGCTTGTCTTTCGCCTTGAGCGTTTGAACGAGCGGCGGCACCGCCGGTGAGCCAACGGCAACGAGCGCCTCCATGGCGGCCATGCGTGCGTCAAAATCCGTGTCATGGAGCGCAAGCGTAAGAAGCGCCTCCGCTGCAGGCGCCGCCCGGGGGCCAAGACGCCCCTGAGCGCCGCATGCCCGTTTTCGCGCGGCCGCGTCCGGGCTCTTGAGATGCTGGATCAACTCTTGAGGAAGCGTAGAATCCTGGGAAGACGAATTCTGAACATGGGACGGGACGTCGGCTCGCGCGGTCAGTTCGCGCCAACCGAGCGCCAGGACTGTCAGCGCGATGGCCTCATAACGAAGAAACATGGTTCGTCCTACGTGATCGAACAGGAGGTGCGGCTGGTCGCGTTTCTCTTTCGGAATGTTATACCTTGCAAACCTGCTGGCAATGAGGTAACTGGAAGCCTACGGCTGCTCGTGGCGAGTGCGCTCTGATCGCTTCGTCGATTCCCTAGCCCGTTCGTCTTCCCACTTCAGCAAGCCACACAGGACTGATCCGGATGCCGATGTGCAACCAACGATACTGAAGATAATCGCGAACTGGAACGCCTTGTCACTCCAACCACCCCCATCGCTGGCAATTACAACGGTCATCGCCACGCTCGCAGCATATCCAAGCCCAACTTTGGTGTAACGATGCGTAGCTAAAACGCCAAGAGCCGCCGAGACGGCAAACCCGCCCACGAGAGCGACAAGCCAACAGGTCAATACCGGTCCGAACGGGACGGCCGCACACATATGTGCAAAAATGCCGATCGGAACGCCCACCGCAGAGGCCAACGCAATCGCAGTGGGCGTCCGCCAGCCCGCCGGCGTCCGCATACCGCCTTCAGCCATCAACTGCCTCCGGCATCCGAGCACAGCAACTTCCAACTTATATTACATTGCCCGCGTGGCCTTCAGCCCCGACGGCCGGCGCCCGAAAACATTGGCGAGATCCACGAAGCTCCCTTGCCCGATTGCTGTCCGGATTGCGGTGGTGCTGTCGACGAAACCGAAGTCCGCCAGCAATTCCAGACGGAAATCATACGCAAAGCACTGCACCGTCAGTTCAACATCCACATCGGCACCTGTCGTTCCTAGCGGAAGCGGCGGTGGCGATGGCGGCTCCGCGATGGGTTCCGGTGCGGGTCCGTCGATGGGTCTAGGTGGCTCAGCCGGCAAAGGCGGGACCTCGGGTGCAGGTGACAGCACTATTTTGCCAGGCCCGGCTGGCGTTGCCGGGGGCCCCCTGCGATGGGAATGGGCACTGGCGGCCCAACGGGCGGAACGATGATGGCTGCCGACCAACGATCTGCGGAAATCCGGTTCCGTGGTAAGGCATTGCTTAGCTGGCGTGTTGCTCTCCTTCCTTTCCTGGGCACGGCGGAAAGTGAATTGTACCGGCAATTTAGCCAAACGCCGGCTTCGAGAAGCACCGAGCTATGCGCATGGCAGATATTATCGATGGCACTTCGAATACCATCATGATTGTGAAGGCCGGCACGGCCGTTCCCTGGAGCAAGCCGGATGACCTAGTCTACGATCCCGACCAGCCGCTGCCCGAACTGAGTGATGATCCGACGGAAACGCTTCAGGCAGCGTTCTTTGATGGCTAGGCTCACATGCTTAAAAGAAATCGCAATGAAGCAATGCTGAGGGCGCTCATCACCCGTAATGGCGGCGAGGCCATCGACTTCGTTCAGGTATCGGCTGGGGGTGCCGAACGAAGGAAGTTCCTCCATACTGGCGATCCCGATGCCTTTCTGGAAGAGAATGAGCAGCTAAAGCAGGAATTGATGCAAATCCGAAAGGAACTCGACCGATTTCGCGTTGAATTGGAGGCGCGAGCAAAAACTGCGCAAATCGACGAGGAGGCCCGCAAGCTGATGGACGAGAATGCCACGCTACGAGACCAGATCGAAGACGTGAGAGAGAAAATGAAAGCAGTGGCTGAGCAGTTGCAGCAACTCAAGCAGAAACAGCGGGCGCCGAAGAAGTGAGAAGCCAACGGGCCGCAGGCTTAGGGTAGCCAAGCCTGCGGCCCACCTTATGCGCCGGACTTCTGGGGACCCTTTTCAAAATCGACCGGCGGCCAGCGCAACTGCAAAGACGAGCCCGTCGTAGGCGTTCCCGCCGGAGATTCACGTCGAGGGCGTTAGTATCCTCGTCTCGCTAGCTATCCCTGTATCTTTGCGCCTTTCCGAAGCCTGAGTCGAGGAACCGGGCCATGCAAGTATCCCAGCGACCGAGGCTGGGATACTCCGCCGTCGAAGGCCCAGGGCGCTCGCCCCGCCGCGCAGCCAGCGGTAGAATCAGGGCATGCGCTGGCTGCTCAAACGCTGGTGGTTCTGGACCGGGGCCGGGTTCATGCTGGTCGCGGTCGTGGCGGGCTATCTGCTGATTCCAGTTGAGGAGCCGCTCATAAGCCAAGCAACCTGCGACAGGATTCAACGCGGATGGACTGTGGGAGAAGTGATAAGCCTATTGGGCGAAAATGGACTTGTTGGCGATAACGGCAATGGACTTGTCGAGGGCATAGACGGCGTGGGGGGCTTTGAGATGCCCTGTCTTAGGTGGTGGGCGTGGCATGACGATGACGACAATGTGATTGTAGTGAGATTTTCTGAGCAAGGCGTGGCAACGAAGCATTTCGTAGCTAGCCGACTCTCGACCTATGAGCGCATGAAACGCCGAGTCGAGCGCCGCATCCGAGCACTATGGCCGTGACCGATCAACACCCTAATAGCCCAATACCCAGTTCCCGGTACTGCCGGAATGGCAGGTGGATCGAGAATCACGAGGCCGGCTCTCTGGCAACTCGGTGGCAAGAGTCTTTAGCATAGAGTCAGAAATCTGGTTGCAAAGGCACTTAGCCGGTTAGTCCTTCATGGGCGCCGCGGGACGGAGCCCTCTCGCCAACGTTTTGCCCACGTCGCAACAGCTTCCCGAGCTGAACTCTGACGCAGCCAACAACAAAAGGCCCCGCGAAGGACCTCGTGGGCGAATGCGTGGCCAGAGTGTGCTACGGCGCCTTGCCGAGGCCGAACTTGCCGCGCTCGGTCTTCTTGAACCGGGAAGCGCTCCCCTTGGTCTGGAGTTCCCTGAGTATTGCGGAGTACACGGCAGTGACAATGTTGCCGAAAGCAGCCTAACTGTCGACCGGGTGATTGATCGCAAGCGACTGGTACCCGCGTATGGTTCAGGTTGGCAACCACCGCGCGAGACTAAAGCTGGCCGTAGGCG
>Ga0185299_10006682_pt1 | contig 12192 bp, 10 predicted proteins | sample PaiPotPPA55metaG_FD_128002 | JGI IMG/M metagenome (GOLD analysis project Ga0185299, IMG submission 128002) | Iron sulfur acid spring bacterial and archeal communities from Banff, Canada, to study Microbial Dark Matter (Phase II) - Paint Pots PPA... ...
GTGATTCACCAGGAACTGCAGTATGTGCCCGATCTCACCGTGGCCGAAAACCTGCTGCTCGGCGCGTTGCCGAGCACGTTTGGCTGGGTGCATAAGCGCGAAGCGAAAAAGCATGTGCGCGAGCGCCTGTTGCAAATGGGCGTCGATCTCGATCCGAACGCGAAGCTCAAGAAACTCTCCATCGCGCAACGGCAGATGGTGGAAATCTGCAAGGCACTGCTGCGCAATGCGCGCGTGATTGCGCTGGATGAACCCACGTCGTCGCTGTCGCATCGCGAGACGGAAGTGCTGTTCAAGCTCGTGCGCGACCTGAAGGCGGACAACCGCGCGCTCATCTATATCTCGCATCGGATGGACGAGATTTACGAGCTGTGCAACACGTGCACGATTTTCCGCGATGGCCGCAAGATCGCCTCGCACCCAAATCTCGCCGACGTCCCGCGCGATACGCTCGTGCAGGAGATGGTCGGCCGCGAGATTTCCGATATCTACGATTACAAGCCACGTGCGCTTGGCGATGTGCGCTTCGCCGTGAAGAACGTGGAAGGCCACGCGCTGCGTGAGCCGACGAGTTTCGAGGTGCGTCGCGGCGAGATTGTCGGCTTCTTCGGGCTCGTGGGCGCGGGGCGCAGCGAACTGATGCACCTCGTCTATGGGGCGGAGCGCAAGAAGGCCGGGACCATCACGCTCGATGGCGAGCCGATCAAGATTCGCAGCGCCGGCGAAGCGATCAGGCACGGCATCGTGCTGTGCCCTGAAGACCGCAAAGAGGAAGGCATCGTGGCGATGGCGACGGTGTCCGAGAACATCAACATCTCGTGCCGCCGGCATTACTTGCGCGCCGGGCTGTTCCTCGATCGCAAGAAAGAAGCCGAAACCGCGGACCGTTTCATCCAGTTGCTGAAGATCAAGACGCCGAGCCGCCGTCAAAAGATTCGCTTTCTTTCAGGCGGCAACCAGCAGAAAGCGATTCTGTCGCGCTGGCTCGCGGAGCCGGAACTCAAAGTCGTGATCCTCGATGAACCCACGCGCGGTATTGACGTGGGTGCCAAGCACGAGATCTACCACGTGATCTATCAACTGGCCGAACGCGGCTGCGCGATCGTGATGATCTCGTCCGAGTTGCCGGAAGTGCTGGGGGTATCGGACCGGATCGTGGTGATGCGGCAAGGGCGGATCGCGGGCGAATTGCCACGCGGGCAAGCGAACGAACAATCGGTGCTGAATCTTGCGCTGCCTGTGCAATCTGAACCGACTGCACAAGCAGCCTGAAGCAAAAAAGTGGAGAGTGGAGGACATCATGGAAGTCAGGGAAAACATAAGCAACACGCTGGTGCCATCGAAAAACGATAAGCAGAAGTGGTGGCAACAGATCACCGAATACAGCCTGATCGTGATCTTCATCGTGATGTTCATCACGATGTCGCTCTCGGTCGAGCACTTCTTCTCCATCGAGAACATGCTCGGGCTCGCGCTGTCGATTTCGCAGATCGGCATGGTCGCCTGCACGATGATGTTCTGCCTGGCATCGCGCGATTTCGACCTGTCGGTGGGCTCGACCGTGGCGTTCGCCGGCGTGCTCTGCGCGATGGTGTTGAACGCCACGGGCAATACGTTTATCGCGATAATTGCGGCGGTGGCGGCGGGTTCGGCAATCGGTTTCGTGAACGGCGCGGTCATCGCGTACTTGCGGATCAACGCGCTCATTACTACGCTCGCTACGATGGAGGTCGTGCGCGGGCTGGGTTTTATCGTGTCGCATGGGCAGGCGGTGGGCGTGTCGTCGGAGACGTTTATCGAGCTCGGCGGGCTGACGCTGTTCGGCGTCTCGCTGCCGATCTGGATCACACTGGCGTGTTTTATCGTGTTCGGCGTGCTGCTGAATCAGACTGTGTACGGGCGCAATACGCTTGCGATCGGCGGCAACGCGGAAGCGTCACGGTTGGCGGGTATTAATGTGGAACGCACGCGCGTCTGGATCTTCTTGATCCAGGGTGCGGTGGCGGCGCTTGCCGGTGTGATCCTGGCGTCGCGGATTACGTCGGGGCAACCGAACGCTGCGGAAGGCTTTGAGCTCAACGTGATTTCCGCGTGCGTGCTCGGCGGCGTGTCGCTGCTCGGGGGCCGTGCGACGATTTCGGGCGTGGTGATCGGCGTGCTGATCATGGGCACGGTCGAGAACGTGATGAACCTGATGAACATCGACGCGTTCTATCAGTACCTCGTGCGCGGCGCGATCCTGCTTGCCGCCGTGCTGCTCGACCAGTTGAAGAATCGTGGTTCGCGCGACTAAAAGAGAGGTTGGAAGAGATGGCCAGTTCAGTCGATAAAACCCTCGCCCGCTATCCGAGCCTTGCCGCAAAAGTGGTGCTGATCACCGGTGGCGCGACGGGGATTGGCGCGGCGTTCGTCGAGCATTTCTTCGATCAGGGAGCAAAGGTCGCGTTTTTCGATATCGACACGGATGCGGGCGTCGCGCTCGCCGATCAACTCGGCGCGGATCTGGCCGAAGGGCAGTTCCGGCCGGTGTTCCTGCGTGTGGATCTGACGGATATCGACGCGTTGCGCAAAGCCATCGCCGATGTGCGCAGCACGCTCGGTCCCATCGGCGTGCTGGTGAACAACGCCGCGAACGACAAGCGCCACAGAATCGAGGACGTGACGCCCGAGTCCTACGATGCGGGAATCGCGGTGAATATCCGCCACCAGTTTTTCGCGGCGCAAGCGGTGATTGAAGACATGAAGCAACTCGGCGGCGGCTCGATCGTGAACCTGGGATCGATTAGCTGGATGCTTAAACAAGGCGGTTTTCCGGTGTACGTGAGCGCAAAAGCGGCCGTGCAAGGTATGACGAATGGGCTCGCGCGCGATCTTGGCCCGTTCAATATCCGGGTGAACACGCTCGTGCCGGGCTGGGTGATGACGGATAAACAGCGTCGCTTATGGCTTGACGACGCCGGCCGCCGCGCGATCAAGGAAGGCCAGTGCATTGATGCGGAACTGCTGCCCGTGCATCTCGCGCGCGCCGCGTTGTTCCTGGCATCGGACGACAGCAGCATGATGAGCGCGCAGGAAGTGGTGATTGACGGAGGCTGGGCATGAAAGCGCATCTGCTGATCGACAGCAAGTGTGCGCTGGGCGAAGGCGCGACGTGGTGCGCCGCGACCGGGCGTTTTTACTGGACGGATATTGAAGGCGAGCGTTTGTGGCGCTACGATCCACGCGATGCCAGCCGCGTTTGCTTCGCCATGCCGGAACGGCTTGCATGCTTCGCGTTATGCGCCGATGCTGATGTGCTGCTGCTCGGGCTCGCATCGCGGCTGGCGTTTTTCGACTTGAAGACCGGCGCGATCGATACAATCACCGAGGTCGAGGCCGATTTGCCAACGCGTATCAACGACGGCAAATGCGACCGGCAAGGCCGCTTTGTATTCGGGACGAAACACGATGTCGCGAAGGCCGAGAAGATTGGCGGGTTTTATCGATTGAACCTGGATTTGTCGCTTGAGCGTTTGCCGCTCGGCGAGTGCGCGATCTCGAACAGCATCGCGTTCAGTCCGCACGGATCGCGCATGTATTTCTGCGATTCCCCGGCGCGCCAGATTCGCGTGTGCGATTACGATTCGTTCGAGAATCAGCGCGTGTTTGTCGAGTTGACCGACGCAAGCGGCGAGCCGGACGGGTCAGCCGTTGATCGCGATGGCGGCCTGTGGAACGCGCAGTGGGGCGGCAGGCGTGTGGTGCGTTATGACGTCGATGGCCGGGAAACTGAGCGCATCGACGTTCCGACCGCTCAGCCAAGCTGCGTCGCGTTTGGCGGCGCGCAACTCGGCACGCTGTACATCACGAGCGCGCGCATCGGGCTGGATGCGCACGCGTTGCAGGACGACCTGCAGGCGGGCGCGGTGTTTATCGCGACGCCGGCGGCAAGGGGTATCGCCGAGCCGGTGTTTGGCGGGCAATGACGGGCTAGATTGGGCTCGTCGGAGGACGGCTGCGGTGAGTGCCCCCGGAAACGCCATGGCGCGGTGGAGGAGTCGAACGCATGAACCGGGCGCAAGGCCCGCAAGCAGTCATCGCGCATCATGTTGCAAATAAAACACGAGGCGGCGCGCACGACGCGCTGCCCACCTTTTCCCGGCACACGCTGAGGTTGTACGCCACGGCCACGGGATCGTTCGCCTCTCGGAGACAAGCACATGACCGTTGCACGTTCAGCAGCAGGCCCCAAGACCCCGTCGGCATCGTCCCGTCCCGCAGCAAATACCCGCCGTTCGAAGCTTGCCGCGGCGACCGAGCCACCGATTCGTCCGGGGCCGGCCACGTCGGTCGTTGCCATGGGCGGTACGGGTGTCGACGGTTGCATCACGCTCGCCAACGCGCAATTGCGCCTCGATGTCGCGCCCGCGCTCGGCGGTGGCATCACGCGCTTTGACTGGCGCAGCGACGGCGCGCTCGTGCCGATCTTCCGGCCATGTCTCGAACCCACTGCGGCCACCGATCCAAACGAACTCGCGTGTTATCCGCTGCTGCCGTATTCGAACCGTATCGGCGGCGGGAGCTTTCAGTTTCTCGGCCGTGGTGTCGATGTGCCGTGTAACCGGCCCGGCGAACCGTTGCCGCTGCATGGCGACGGCTGGCTCGGCGCCTGGGATGTCGTATCCGAAAGCTCGACGCATGTTCGCCTCACGCTCGATCGACGCAAGGGCAAGCCGTATTCGTATCGGGCGAGCCAGTCCTTCATGCTCGAGGGCGCGACGCTGGTGGTGACGCTTTTTATCGAGAATACGGGGCGTGAGGCGTTGCCGTTCGGGCTCGGTTTGCATCCTTTCCTCACGCGCGAAGCCGATACCCAGTTGTCGGCGGCTGCCGACGGTTTGTGGCTTTGCGGCGACGATTTCCTGCCGGTCCGCCACGTTCCGGCGCCGCCCGCGTGGCAATTCGGCGTGGCTTACCCCATGCCCGCCGCGATGGTGAACAACGCGTTTACCGGATGGAGCGGGCGCACGAGTGTGATGTGGCCGAAGCGGCGTTTGTCGCTGACCATCTGCGCCGATACCGATTACTACGTGCTCTACGCGCCGGCGGGCAAGGATTTCTTCTGCTTCGAACCCGTCGATCACCCGATCAACGCAGTGAATCTGCCCGGCGGCGGTGCGGCGCATGGCATGACGGTGCTGGCGCCCGGCGAAAGCCTGACGCGCGAGTTCACCTTTACCGTCGAACGGTCGGGGGAAGCGAAACGGCGTGGACGACCGAAGCAGCCCGCGGGGCAAAAAGCACGCAAGGCGGCCCCGACCGTTCGATAGCGCCTCGTTTGAGCAAGGGCACGACAACCCTCTCCCTTCAGGGCCCTTCAGGGGAGGAGGGATAGTGCGGACGGCATAGCCGTCCTTGTGGCTGGTCCTCAGTGGGGCGTTTGCTGTTGCTCGATGTACTGGCGGATGATGGCAATGGGCGCGCCTGCGCGACTGCCTGCGAAGTAGCTCGGCGACCAAAGCGCCCCGTCCCATAGTTTGCGCCGGATGCTCGGGTAGTTCTTTTTGCGGATCATCCTGCTCGAAACACCTTTCAGGCTGTTCACCGGCGCGGACACGGAAACCTTCGGCGGGTAGTTCACCAACAGGTGTACATGGTCGTCCTCTCCGTCGAACTCCACCAATTGCGCGTCGAAATCCTTGCAGAGCTGCGCGAAGATCTCGCGCATATCGTCCAATATCCGCTTCGTGAATACGCCTCACCGGCACTTAGTGACGAAGACCAAATGGACGTGCATTAAGAAAACGCAATGTCCGTCCGTGTCGAATATCGTTGTCAGTAGTCGTAGGCCAATAGTATTCTCTGACGCATGCAAGTCCTCTCCGCCTTTAGATACGAACTGATGCCGACCGGCGAGCAAGCGCGCAAGATGCGCCGCTTCGCTGGTGCGTGCCGGTTCGTCTTCAATAAGGCACTGGCGTTGCAAAACGAGAATTACCGGAACGGCGGCAAATTCATCGGAAAGTTTTCGATGAAAAAACGTTTTACTGAATGGCGCAACAGTGCGGAAACGCCGTGGCTCGCCGATGCCCCGCGCCACCCTGTCGACGAGGCGATTCTTGACCTCGACAGAGCCTTCGCCAATTTCTTCGCGAAGCGCGCGGACTTCCCCTGCTTCAAGCGCAAGGGCCAGTCCGCCGATAGCTTCCGTTTCCCCGATCCTAAGCAGATAAAGCTAGACCGTGAAAACGGCCGTATCTCCCTGCCGAAGCTCGGATACATGCGCTATCGCAACAGTCGCACGCCGCTCGGAGACGTCCGCAACGTCACGGTATCGAGCAAGGGCGGAAAGTGGTTCGTGTCGATCCTCACGCGCCGCGAAGTCGAACAGCCGGTTGCGCGCGGCCCGGCCGTCGGGATAGACATGGGCATCGCACGCTTCGCGGCCCTGAGCGATGGCTCGCATGTCGACCCGCTCAATAGTTTCAAAAAGCACGAGCAGCGCCTCGCGAAGTACCAGCGCCGGATGTCGCGCAAGACGAAATTCAGTAGCAACTGGAAAAAGGCGAAGGCCCGCGTTCAGAAAATTCACACCGGCATTGCGAATGCCCGCAATGACTTCCTGCACAAGACTTCTACGACGATCAGCAAAAACCACGCGCTCGTATGTATCGAAGACCTCAGGATCGGCAACATGTCGAAATCGTCAGCGGGCACGGTCGAAGCGCCGGGTAAGAAAGTGAGTCAGAAGTCTGGGCTCAATCGCGCCATTCTCGATCAAGGCTGGTTCGAATTCCGGCGTCAGATCGAGTACAAGACGGCATGGGCCGGCGGCTTCACGGTCGCGGTCCCTGCGGCCTATACGAGTCAGACGCGCCCGTGCTGCGGCCATGTAGCGAAGGAAAACCGCAAGACGCAGGCGTTGTTCGCGTGTGTGCTCTGCGGCCATACGGCCAACGCCGACCACGTCGGTGCGATCAATGTTTTAGAGCGCGGGCAGCGCTTGTTTGCCTGTGGAGGGACGGCGCAGTCGGGCCACCCGTCGAAGCAGGAACCCGCCGAGGCGACTCAAGCCGAATTGGTCTGAGCGCAGTAGGAATTCCCGTCCTGCTTTGGGGAGGACGTCAACGCGTTAAAATGCGGGATCGCTTATTGCCCTCTCGTCCCGGATGCCTATGTCTTTCATCGAATCGCTCAACGCCGCGTGGTCGCGGACCCAGTCGATACTCTGTGTCGGGCTCGATCCGGAGCCTTCCCGGTTTCCGGGCGCATTCAACGGCCGCGCTGATTTGATCTTCGATTTCTGCCGCGAAATTGTTGATGCGACCGCCCCGTTCGCTTGCGCTTTCAAGCCCCAGATTGCGTATTTTTCCGCGCACCGGGCAGAGGATCAGCTTGAGCGGCTGATTGCGCATATTCATGCCGAGCATCCGGGCTTGCCGGTGATCCTGGACGCCAAACGTGGCGATATCGGCAGTACCGCCGAGCAATATGCAATTGAAGCCTTCGAGCGGTATCAAGCCGATGCCGTCACGGTTAATCCATATATGGGATTCGATTCAGTTCAGCCGTATCTGGAACATGACGGGAAGGGCGTGATCGTTTTGTGCCGGACCTCCAATGCCGGTGGCTCGGATCTGCAGTTTCTTACCGTCGATGGAACGCCGCTTTATCAAGTGGTCGCGAAGCTCGCTGCTGAAAAGTGGAATGCTACCGGGCAGTTGGGATTGGTCGTTGGCGCGACTTTTCCCCGGGAAATTGAAGTCGTGCGGGGGATCGTTGGCGATATGCCGCTTTTGATTCCAGGGATAGGCGCCCAAGGTGGCGATGTCGAAGCGACTGTTCGCGCCGGGCGGGATTCTTCTGGCAAAGCGGGGATGCTCATTAATTCTTCTCGCGCGATTATTTACGCCGGGAAGGGGGATGACTTTGCTAGCGTCGCTGGTGAGGTTGCGCGGCGGACGCGGGACGCTATTAACGCGGTTGTTTGAGGGCTTGTACGCTCAGGCCTGTTGCGGGACTTGATTTTCTCGCCCAGGCCGGTCGGCAGGCAGGTTGGGTTCTATCCCGATATGACCCTCTGTATTTGCTCCAGCGCCGCTTCGGTGGCGCCTTCCGCAGTGCAATCCACTATCTTCCGATCGTCGATGCTTCTTAGCCACGTCAGCTGGCGCTTGCATAACTGACGCGTCGCGAAGACGCCTTTATCGCGCATAGTCGGGTAATCGATTTTTCTGTCCAGGTATTCCCAGACTTGCCGGTATCCCACACAACGCATTGATGGCATCGTCGGCGTTAGATCGCCGCGCGCGCGTAGCGCCTCGACTTCCTCTAGTAGTCCAGCCTTCAGCATTGCGTCGAAGCGCTTCTCTATCCGTGCATGCAACACGCTTCTATCCGATGGTTCCAACGCGATTGGAACGAACTCAGGCTCGCTTTCCTGGGTTTTCTTCGGGTCTTTCAATATGGCAGACAGGGTTCTGCCCGTCAGCATATGGACCTCCAACGCGCGCTGGATTCGCTGCGAATCGTTGGGTGCGAGTCGCGCCGCCGTTTCTGGATCAACAACCATTAATCGCGCGTGCATTGCCGGCCAGCCATCTCGTGCCGCTTCTGCGTCGAGTTCAGCGCGGACATCTGGATTCGCCTCCGGCAGATCGTTCAGTCCACGCGTCAAGGCCATGTAATACAACATCGTCCCGCCGACCAATAGCGGGATCCGGCCACGTCCCTCAATTTCCGAGACGAGGCGTAATGCATCGTTCCGAAATTGCGCAGCCGAATACGACTCAGTCGGATCGATGATATCGATCAGATGATGCGGCGCCAGCGCGCGTTCTTCTTGCGTTGGCTTCGCCGTGCCTATATCCATGCCGCGATAAACCAGCGCCGAATCCACGCTGATGATTTCCACCGGCCGGCGCTGTGCAAACGCGAGCGCAGCAGCGGTCTTTCCCGAGGCCGTTGGCCCCAATAAACACGCAACCCGACACGCAATCCGCCGCGCGCTCATTGGCCGCGCATGAAAAGTCGATCGAGATCGCCGAGCGTTAACTGGAACCAAGTCGGGCGGCCGTGATTGCACTGGTCGCCGCGCTCGGTGGCTTCCATCTGGCGCAATAGCCCGTTCATCTCGTCCAGCGTCAGCCGCCGGTTCGCCCGTACCGCGTGATGGCACGCGAGCGTGCCCAGCAATTCATGCTGGCGCTCGGTCAAAACCCGCGAGCCGCCGTAAGCCTGCAAATCTGAAATCACCGCGCGCGCCAACGACTGCAAATCGGCATCTTTCAGCAGGGCAGGGACTGCGCGGATCGCGATCGAACCCGGGGACAGAATCGCCAGATCGAATCCCAGCGCGTCCAGCACCTCGCGCTCTTCTTCGACCACACCCATCTCCACTGCATCGACGGTCATCGTCACCGGAATCAACAACGGCTGAACCGCGATCGTCCGGTCAGCGAGCGAATTCTTGAACTGCTCGTAAAGGATGCGCTCGTGGGCCGCGTGCATGTCGACGATGATCAAACCCTGCGCGTTCTGCGCCAGTATGTAGATGCCATGAATCTGGCCCAGCGCGAAACCCAATGGCTGCTCATCGGCAACGATATCCGGCGCACCCGGCATCGCGGCGTAGAGCGGCGTACTGGCCTGGTTCGGCGAGTAAGCGTCGGAGGTAACGCTGGCGGCGAGCGTCGTGCCCTGCGGCGTGCCGGCGTTCAGGTCGCGGCGGCCGAATAACGCGTCGTACAGCGCCAGCGGTTGGGCGACCGGCAGATTGCCCTGCGTCATCCGCGATTGCCGCAGCCAGTTCGTGCCGCTTTCGTTTCTCTGCCCCGGCGTCGAATCGCTGCTCTGCGTACCGAGACCCGCGCCCGCGTAAGGCCGTGCGCTGAATGAAGCAATTCCCGTCGGCTGCAATTGCGCGGCGTGGCCGCCGGCCGTCGTTTCCGGCGATGCTCCCGCGTTGCGCGCCAGCGCCCGCTGCACGGCATGAAACACGTATTGATGAATCGAGCGCGAATCGCGGAAACGCACTTCGATCTTCGACGGATGCACGTTCACGTCGACGGATTCCGGCGGCAAATCGAGGAACAGCACGTACGACGGATACCGGTTGCCATGCAGCACGTCCTCGTACGCGGCGCGCACGGCGTGCGTCAGCAGCTTGTCGCGCACGAAGCGGCCGTTGACGAAGAAGTATTGCTGGTCGGCGCGGCCGCGGCTCGCGGTCGGCAAGCCGGCGCAGCCGTACACGGCGAGCGGTCCGGCGCGTTCGTCGAGCGGCAGGTGCGCGGTGGCGAAGACATCGCCGAGAATTTTTGCCACGCGCGTGGCGGGGTCCGACGCATTCCAGTGCTCGACGGCTTTACCGTTATGAATTACCGATATCGCGATGTCCGGCCGCGCCAGCGCCACCCGCCGGATTACTTCCAGGCTGTGCCCGAGTTCGGTCTGCTCGCTCTTCAGGAACTTGCGGCGTGCGGGCGTGTTGAAGTACAGCTCGCGCACTTCCATGGTCGTGCCGATGGTTCCGGCCGCCGGTGAGATCGCGCCGGTCTGGGCGTCGATGCGCGTGGCATGCGCGCACGAGGCCGTCCGGCTGGTGATGAAAAGCTCCGCCACCGATGCAATCGACGCCAGCGCCTCGCCGCGAAACCCGAGCGACGCCACGGCTTCGAGCTCGGCAAGCGAGCGGATCTTGCTCGTGGCGTGGCGCAGCAAGGCCAAAGGGAGTTCGGCGGGCGGGATGCCGCAGCCATCGTCGACGATCATGATGCGCTTCACGCCGCCTTCGTCGAGCGTGATCCGCAAGCTCGACGCGCCGGCGTCCAGTGCGTTTTCGAGCAGTTCCTTCACCACGGACGCCGGCCGCTCGACCACTTCGCCCGCCGCGATCTGGCTGATCAGCTGGTCGGGCAGCGGCTGAATGGCGCGCAGCGGACGCGCGGCGGCAGGAAAAATCGTGTCGGATGAGTCGATGAGATCGGGCATGCCGAAATTATAAAGCTTCACGCGCGCCGCCGATTGCCGCCAGATTGCGAGACTCCGCTCACCGCGGATTCCACGGCGGCGAGTTTCGGTATCATGGCGCGATTGTTTTATCTCAATCGATGCACCTGCTGGCGTAGCTAATCGATTGTTAATAATTCGCCGCTAATCTGTCGCTAACTCCATCTTGCTCGAGGTCTCCTTTTGGATACGCTGCTGTCATTCCTGACTCTTATTCTTCACATCGATAAATCGCTCGGTTTCTTCATTCAGCACTACGGCGCCTGGGTGTACGCCGTGCTGTTCCTGATCGTGTTCTGCGAAACCGGGCTTGTGGTGTTTCCGTTTTTGCCGGGTGATTCGTTGCTCTTTATTGGCGGCGCGTTCGCGGCGAGCGGATCGATGAGTCTCGGCGCGCTGATCCTGCTGCTGCTGATCGCGGCGGTGCTGGGCAACACGGTGAACTACTCGATCGGCCGCGCGATCGGCCCCAAGGTCTTCGATACCCATATCCCCGTGCTCGAACGTTTCCTCGATCGCGAGGCGCTTCGCAAGACGCAAGGCTTCTACGAGCGGCACGGCGGTAAAACCATCGTGCTCGCGCGCTTCGTGCCTGTCGTGCGGACGTTCGCGCCATTCGTGGCGGGCGCATCGGCGATGAAGGCAGGGCGCTTTCAGATGTTCAATGTAATCGGCGCGCTGACCTGGGTATTGCTGCTCGTGCTGCTCGGTTATTTCTTCGGCAATATTCCGTTTATTCGCCAGTATCTGAATGTGATCGCGCTGGTCGGCGTGGGCGCGGCAATCGTACCGATTGCGCTGGGTGCGTTGTGGAAAGTCATGCGGCGTAAAGCCAGCTAGTAAAGATGGTGTGGATGGCGCCCGAAAGGCCGCTCTCGAGCGGCCTTAATTTTTATTGGCGCTTTGGGAGCGGCGCGTATTCGCAGACCGCGCGACCGCGCTCAAGCCATCTGAGCAACCCGGCCGTGGATGGGTGCAAGTCTACGCAGCTTTCACGTAATTTCACCTCCGTCTATCGTCCTCTGCTACGAGGCGCGAACAGTTGATCAGTGCCGGGCCGCATCCCCGATGGGCCAAGAGCTAGGCCGAACTTTGACCAGGCCGAAACATAAGCTGTTGATTTCGCACTGTTATGTGTGCGAGGGCGGGATGGTTACTGGGTACAGGCGGGGTTGACGTTCAGCAGGCGGAAGGCTTTTTCCT
>Ga0185299_10006685_pt1 | contig 12191 bp, 11 predicted proteins | sample PaiPotPPA55metaG_FD_128002 | JGI IMG/M metagenome (GOLD analysis project Ga0185299, IMG submission 128002) | Iron sulfur acid spring bacterial and archeal communities from Banff, Canada, to study Microbial Dark Matter (Phase II) - Paint Pots PPA... ...
CGTTCTTCTTGTAATAGTCCTCGATGTCGCTGTCGCTAACCTTACCGGCATCTTCTTGCAGCGCGCGGCTTAGTTCCTGGGAAAGAATTTGCATGCGCGCAAAGTAAATCATTTCGTCGAACTTGGGCTGTTTGTCGAGGCCGCGTTTTTCCGCCGCGGTGGACATCCTCAACATGCGCGAGTAAGCGGTTGCAAGTTGGCGGCGGATGGCCGGCGACATTCCCGGCTGCAGCGATTCGGCGAGCTTCTCAAATTGCGCTCGGCTGATCACGGTTTTGCAGGCATCGCCTTGTTGTTTGGCATCGGCGCAGAAACCCTTCAGCGTGATGACGGTATCATCGGGCCCAACTTTTACTTCGGGGGCCTTATCGGCAGGGGCGGAAGCGCTTTGTTCTGCCTTCGCTCCGGCGGCGGGAGGTGTAGCGGCGGGAGGTGTAGCCGGTTGCGCCGCTTGTCCGTAAGCCAAGCCGGCGAGCAGGAGACACACGAGGCACTGGAAACGCATGAATCAGGATCCTCCAGGGAGAAATTGCGACGAATGTCATCGTAGCATGTCCCGCCGGAGACAGGGCAAATGCGGGCAAGGGGTTGGCGGCGGGCGAATCCGAAGCGATAATGACGTTTATGCCAGAAATTCGGGCGACCTTCAGTTCCGAGTCGATGCGCCGCGAAAAACGAGCGGTTGCCGGAAACTCAGTGCTGGCGGCTCTCGTGATCACTAGCCTGAAGATTGTTGTTGGAATCGCGACCGGATCGCTGGGAATTTTGTCTGAGGCTGCACACTCTGGCTTGGATCTGATCGCGGCACTGATGACATTGTTTTCGGTGCGGGTTTCCGACAGGCCGGCGGATGCCGACCATCAGTACGGACACGGAAAGTTCGAAAATTTCTCGGCCTTCATCGAAACCGGTCTGCTGCTGCTGACCTGCATCTGGATCGTCTATGAATCGATGAGGCGGCTCTTCTTTCACAGCGTGGAAATTGAGCCGAGCGTGCCTGCGTTCCTGGTCATGTTGCTATCGATCGCAGTCGATGCCTGGCGCTCCCGCGCCCTCGGACGTATCGCGACGAAGTACGACAGTCAGGCGCTGGAAGCTGACGCGCTGCATTTTTCAACAGACATCTGGTCGAGCAGCGTAGTGATTGTAGGCCTCGCGCTGGTTTGGGTGGGGCGTAGCTATCACGTGGGGTGGCTGCGCCAGGCCGATCCGGTTGCCGCGCTATTCGTGGCTGGCGTGGTGGTTTCCGTGAGTTGGCGGTTGGCGCGGAGAACGGTTGATGCACTGCTCGATGCCGCGCCGGCCGGCGTGCGCAGCCAGATCCTTGATCGGATCGGAACCGTCGATGGCGTGCTGGAGGTGGAGCGGGTCCGGTTCCGGAAAGCTGGCAACCGCTATTTCGCGGACGTTTCGGTGGGACTGGAACGCAATTCCACTTTCCAGCGCACGGAGCAGGTGTCCGATGCGGTGACGTCGCGGGTGCGTGAGGTTCTTCCCGATGCGGACGTGATGGTGCATCCGGTTCCGCGGGCCCGTCGAACGGAAAATATTTTTGATCGCGTCCGCGCCGTGGCTACCCGCCACAACTTCAACGTGCACGACGTCAGCGTGCAGGACTTGAACGGGCAGTTGCATGTGGAGCAGCATCTGGAACTCGATGAGCAACTCAGCATGAAGCAGGCGCACGATGAGGTGACCCGGCTGGAAACGGAGATGCGCGCCGAGATCCCGGAAATTGCGACCATCCTGACGCATATTGAAAGTGAGCCGGCGACGATTGAAACGGGAGAGGAGATTGTTCGCGAGCCGGAATTGGAACGACGGCTCAAGGATATCGTGAAGGAGTTTCCCGACGTGATGGACGTGCACGAATTTCAGTTCAAGAAGGTACGCGCGCGGCTTTATGTTTCCTGCCACTGCACGCTGCCCGACGATATGCCGCTCTCGCGAGTGCACGATGTTCAGACATCGCTCGAGATCCGCTTCAAACACGACGCGCCGGAGTTGTTCCGCGTGTTGATTCATCCCGAGCCGATGACGGACAACCGGCGGTAGGGCAGTTAGTGGAGCGCCGGGCGTCCCCGCCCGGCCACCATACTGCAAGGACGGGCGAGGGCGCCCGTCGCTCCATTGGTTGTTAGACCTGTTTGTTAGACCTGTTTGTTAGACGAAGAGAGGCGCGATGATTGAAGCTGTACTGAACTGGACCGACAAAGACCGATTCGTCGGCTCGGCAACTTCACGACACTCGATCGTGATCGATGCCGGAACCGAGAAGACTGCCAACAGCCCGATGGAGTTAGTGCTGCTCGCCTTGTGCGGTTGTACGGCATCGGATGTGGTGGGAATTCTCCGGAAGAAACGCGAGCCGTTTACCGGGCTCGAAGTGCGGGCAGCGGGAGAGAGAGCGAGCGGCTATCCTGCCGTATACACGGCGATTCATTTGACCTACCTCGTTCGCGGGCAGGTGTCGCGGAAAGCCATGGAAGACGCGGTGCGGCTTTCGAAAGAAAAGTACTGCTCGGTTTCCGCCATGCTGGAGAAGACTGCGAAGATCACCTACACGATTGAGCACGTTTCGTGAAGGCTCGCCCTCATCCCCTGCGGGGTTACTTCTACATTGCGAGTGCGGCATTTCTCTGGGGAATTTCGGCGACGCTCGGTCGCGCGGCATTCACGGGACATCTGCTGCCGGGCGGGGCGTCGCTAAAAACGATCGATCCGTTGATCCTCTCGCAGAGCCGTACGACTTTGTCGCTGGCCGTGCTATTACCCGTGCTGCTGGCGCGGAGAGGGGCGTCCGCGCTGCGCGTTCCCGGGCGCGACCTGGTGCGGTTTTTTCTGCTTGGAATTCTAGGAGTCGCGGCGTCGAACTATCTCTACTACCTTGCAATTCAACGGACGAACGTGGCGACGGCGATCATTCTGCAATATACGGCGCCGGTTTGGGTGCTGCTCTATACGGTGGCGCGCGGAGCGCAGGGAAGAAGACCGTCGTCGCGGAGAATCGCCGCGGTTGGACTCGCGGTGGTCGGTTGCGCGCTGGCGGTCGGCTTTGTCGGCTCGGGCGGCTTCCGCATGGACACGGTCGGCGTCATCGCTGCGCTACTGGCTGCATTTTCCTTTGCGTTTTATAACGTCGGCGGACACAGCGTGCTGGCGCGTTACGACCGCTGGAAAGTCTTGTTGTGGGTGCTGGTGGCTGCGTCAACATTCTGGATCTTCGTGAATCCTCCGTGGAAAATTGTTGCCGCTCACTATGGCCGGCAGCAGTGGGGATTCATGCTGGTCTTTTCGCTGCTTTCTGTGCTCGGGCCATTTTCGTGTTACTTCGCCGGTCTGCAGCATCTGGAGCCCACTCGCGCCATCGTGGCCAGTTGCCTGGAGCCGGTGTTCAGTATCGTGCTCGCGGCGTTTGTGCTAGGGGAGTTACTGCGGCCGATGCAGACGGTGGGAATCGTTCTGGTACTGGTGGCGATTGTGCTGATTCAGTTGCCGGAACGGGCTGCTCGGGGCGAGGAGTTGGTGGTCGAGCCGATAGAATAGCTGGTCGTTGGTCGATAGTCGTTGGTCGTTCGCGGAATCCGGTTTGCCAACGACCAACGACTTATCTCACTCCAGGCTTCTGCCCTTCGTCTCCGGAAGTTGTGTTGACATCAAGCACGCTAGGAAGAAGCCGGCGCCGCACAAATAGAAAGCCCAGCTCAATCCTCTTGCCTGGCCCACGCGCCCGATCACATACGGAGCAACCGAACTGAGCGTCCGCGCGCCGTTGTAGGTAAAGCCCAATGCACGCGCCCGCAACCGTGTCGGAAAGATCTCGCTGGCAATGATTCCAGAGCCCGAAAACATTCCTGTCCCAAAGAACGCGACAATCGTTCCCAGCACGAGCACCACCGCGGGCGACCGGGCCATGGCGTACAGCGGCACCAGCAAAGCTGCCATGAACGTGTACAGCATGAACGAACGCCGCCGGCCCAGATGATCGGCAACCCATCCGAAGCTGAGATATCCAGGAAACATGCCGAACAGATTGAGGACAACCAGGAGCGTCGTCGTTCCCATAACGCCAAACCCGCGCCCGCCCTGTTCGACTGGAAGCGACAAGTAGGGTGGAAGCCATGTAAACAGGCCCCACCAGCCAAACATCCCGAAGAAGTTGAGCAAGAGCAGAGCGGCTGTGCTCTTGAGATAGGGAGCGCGAAAGATAGCCAGGAAAGATGTATTCCCCTGTGACCCCTGTGTTCCCTGTGGTTCAAGCTTTTGACCTTCGTCGATGAGGCGGAGTCGCCGATGCTCTTTCCACATCTGCGATTCTGGCACGCGATTCTGGATCCAGAGCGTGATCAGCGCGGGCAGAATCCCCACAAAAAACACGTACCGCCAACTGGCGTATCGCAAGACAATTCCGGACACGAGCGCCGCCAGCGCGAAGCCAATCGCCCACGAACTCTGCACCACGGAAATTGCCTTGGCCCGCAACTCATCGGGCCAGGTTTCCGCGACCAGGGTTGCGCCTGTGTTCCACTCGCCACCCATCCCCAAGCCGAGGATGAAGCGAAACACGGCCAGCATGAGCACCGTCGTCGAGAGGCCGGAAGCAAACGAGCAGATCGAGTACGTCAGGATGCTCAGCATCAGGGCGTGTTTGCGTCCGACGCGGTCGGCGAGGAAACCGAAGGATACGCCGCCAATGCCGGATGCCAGGAGCGTAAGCATGTTCAGAAAGCCGGAGGTCGCCATCGACATGCCCAGATCGCGCATGACGTGGGTCAGCACCAGCGCATACAGCATCGCGTCGAATGCGTCGAGCATCCAGCCGAGAGCAGCCGCCAGCAGGGTGCGGCGTTGCTCGGTCGTTGCTTGTCGCACGAGCTGAATTGGGCCGATGGGCATGCGGGGAAGGATAGCAGGGGCAGATATTGGTGGCTAAGCCCCAAGCTATTAGACTAGTCTGCATGGTTCCTGCTGGCTACATGGCGAAACGCGTGCAAACACCCAAGGGGTTTCATATCGATCATGTGCGTGACGTGTATTCGGTGAGCAGTCATGTTAACGATGATTTTGCTGACTACATCAATTATTGGAAACACAATGGCTACTGGCTGTTTGATTCGCCCGAGATTATTCAAACGGTGGCGCGTGAAAACTCAATTGAACTTAAGGGAACGTCACTTTTTTATTACGAAGTGTACGAAATGGAGTTTGACGGTCAAAGCTGGCACCCGTATCAACCCGAATCATCGTTCCAAACCAATATCATTCCAGCCGTGGGAAAGAGACTTGAAGGGTTCGACGTGGTTACGTTTTTCGCGAAGAATGCCCCTGAGAGCTCGCCTCTTTCGTGCAACTCCATGGCGAAGGAAGTTCGAACCAATGACCACTGCCTGTTGGCCTCGTTTGAGGAAGCCTATGATGGAGTCACGAACGGGGTTTTTAACGACGCCGAGCCGGGGCCATATCGCATATTCGCGGTCTATTCTGCAGATTGGCCACGCGATAACAATGGTTGAAAATACACCTAAGAACGATCCACCGCCCGCCCCAGCCGCCGCAAATACCTCTCCGCCTTCCGCACATCCCGCCCGATCTGCTCTTTCAGAGCTTCGACGGACGGGAACTTGATCTCATCGCGCAGACGATCCAGGAAATGAATCTCAACTTCGGTTTCCGCTGAAAGTTCAAGGGGATGGAAATTCAGCAGGTGGGACTCGATGGCAAACGAATCGCTGCCGAAAGTCGGACGGTTCCCGATGTTGCTAACCGAGTCGAAGCATTCGTTTTTATCAACGCCGCCGACGCGGGTGCGGGTGACATAGACGCCGTCTTTGGGGACCAGTTCTTCGTAGCGCGCCAGGTTGACGGTGGGTACGGTGTACTTCGACCCGTAGCCGCGTCCTCGGCCTGCCGTTGAAAGAATGCTGAACGGACGCGCCAGCAAATGTCGTGCCCGGCTGACTCTGCCTTCGGAAAGCAACTTACGGATGTGGCTGCTTGAAACCGGCTCCCCGCGCAGGCGCATCTCGGGATAATCGTGGACCTCAAATCCCATCTTACGGCCCAGCTCGCGCAGCACTTGAATGTTTCCGGCGGCTTTATGCCCGAAGTGGAAGTTGTAGCCTTCGTGAACTTCGCGTGCATGCAGGCGCTTCTTCAGAATTTCATGCGCAAACTGGTGCGGCGTCATCAGCGAAAGATCGCGCGTGAAGGGGAGCAACAGAACTGCGTCAACACCGGTGGCTTCCAGCAGACGCAGTTTTTCGGGAAGCGGAGTTAGCAGTTTGAAATTGTGATCGGGATGCAGGATGCGGGCGGGGTGAGGCTCGAAGCTGACCACCATCGAGTGTGCGTTCTCGGTTTTGGCTCGGCGCACGATCTCGTCTATGACGTGGCGGTGAGCGCGATGGACACCGTCGAAGTTACCGACGCTGAGGATCGCGGGACCGAAGTCGCGGGGAACGTCGTCGAGATGGCGAAAAGTTTGCATCCAGCAAGGTCCACGTAGGGGCGGGTGCCCTCACCCGCCCAGCGGAGCGAAGCTCCGCGGCTCACTCCATGCACCCGGAAAACGTCGGCGAGCTTGCGCTCGCCAGCCCGGACGGGGGCGTCCGGGCCTACGTGTTCCTCCTATATTTCAAACTCCAGCTTCATGCTGTCAAACGCCAGGCGTACTCCCTCCGGCAACGCGGCGTCGGTTGCTTCGTGCGGCAGGTCGTGACAGATATGGGTGAAGAATGCGCGCTTCGGTTTTACCTCTTCCACGATCTTCAGCGACTGTTCGACGGTCGAATGCGTGGGATGCGGCGTGTAGCGGAGCGCGTCCAGGAACAGGATGTCGAGGCCTCGCAGCTTCTCCAGGGTTTCGGGCGGAACCTCGCTGTGATCGGTCAGGTAGGCGGCCGATCCGAAACGGAAACCAAGAATCGGAGTATCGCCGTGGATCACCGTCAACGGCTCGAAGCGCGCGCCGAATAATTCGACCGGGCCGTCGATGGGATGAAGGTCGACCTGCGGCAGTCCTCCAAATTTATATTTTGCTTCAAAGATGTAGCGAAACATGTTGCGCAAAAAATCGCTGGCTCGCGGCGTGGCATAAAGAGGAAGTTTACCGGGCTTGTGTTTATAGGTCAGCGGGCGCAGGTCGTCGATTCCGAGGATGTGGTCGGCGTGGGTGTGGGTGTAGAGCACGGCATCGAGCTGCGTGATTTTTTCGCGCAGCGCCTGTTCGCGAAAGTCAGGAGTGGTGTCGATCAGGACATGGCGGGCATTGTCGTGAGGATCACGGTAGCTGATCATCACGGAGGGACGGGTGCGGCGGTCGCGCGGGTCCGGCGAACGGCAGACGGCGCAGTCGCAGCCAATCGTTGGTACGCCCATCGATGTGCCGCTGCCTAATACCGTCAGAGTCGCATGCATCAGCCGTTTGTACCTGTAATTGGGCCGGGCGCCTGCGGAGGATGCGCGAGTGTGTTGGTCACCTCCACGTAGGCCATGCGCAGTTCGTAGAGGCAGTTCTGCAGAAATCCCTGCTCTTTCGCGGTGAGATTGCCTTTGGTTTTCTCGGCGATCATGCCGAGCGTGTCGATGGTTTGGCGCGCGCCGATCAAGTCGACTCCGGGCTGGCCACCCTGTTCGTGCATCAGGCCGAGTTGCATCATGGCGGTCATGTAGAGCGAAGCCATGAAGCGCTCAAAACTCATTTGCAGTTCTTTTGCCGAGTGCCCGCTCAGTTCGACTCGCGTGTCCAGATCACGCGACGATTGCTTGTAGGCATCATGCTGCGCCTGCTGCTCGGAGGCGGTGGGCGGCTCGGGGATATCCGATTCGGGCGCGGATGCGGCGGGTGTGGGCGGGGCTTCTGGGATCGTGGAAACGGCCGCCATTGACGGGGACGGCATCGAAGGGGACGACGTTGGCGCCGCGGTGGCAGCAGCCGTTGCCGCGACTGGAGGGGGCGCTTGTTCTTCCGCGGAATCGCGAAGTTCTCCGTCGGAGGTGAACAAGCGCTTGTCGCTTACTTTGAATTCGCTTTCTTCTCTTCTTTTTTGCGCCATATGGAATTACCTGGTTTTCCTAAAATTCCTTTTGAGATTTCATGCGAGCGGGAGCGATGCCGGCTTCAGCTTGGCCGTTCCCGCGCGCAAATCTTTTTCAGCAGCCTCGCGTCGCAGATAACCCAATGCGACTGGACGGTCTCCGCTGGGCAGAGGCAAGATCGCGCCGCTCGTGATTTCGCCGACTCCTTTTTCGTCGGCCATAATTTTCGCGCCCGGTTCGGGCAGCGTACCCTCCACCAGGAACGCAGTAAACTTCCGGTGCACTGAGCCGCGCGAGCGGATGCGCTCTACGATCTCCTGACCGAGATAGCAGCCTTTGGTGAAATTCAACGCGCGCTTCTGCCCGGTTTCCTGCGGCAGATCGCGCTCGCTGATGTCCAGGCCAAATTTGGGAATGCCGTGCGAGATGCGGAAAAGATTCAGCGCAGTCGTGCCCGTGGGCCGCGCACCAGCTTTGACGAGCGCGTCCCAAAGCTCGCCCGCGTACTCGGGGGCTATCCAAAGTTGCCAGGACTCCCGCACTTCCTCGCCGGCATGCAGGAGCGTGACGGTCTTGTCTTTCCATGCAACGTCCGCAAACCGCAGATGCTTGAGATCGGGAGCGGCGATACAAGCGCGTTCGAGAACATGACGCGACTCGGGTCCGGTCAGGCCGAGCGCGGTAAGTTTGTCGCTGACGTCGACGATCTCAACATCGTCGGCAATGATGTAGTGATCGAACAACTGCAACACTTTTTCTCGCTGCCCGCGTTCCGTATCGACCAGCAGCGATTCTCCACGTTGGAAAACATAGAGATCCGCCTGAATGCGTCCCTGCGCGTTCAGCAGAAAGGCATAGACGCCGTGGCCGGAGGCAAGATCGCGAACGTTGTTCGTGGCCATGCCGTTCAGCCAGCGGACGCGGTCGCTGCCGGTCACCGTGATCTTGGCACGCCCACTCAGGTCATAGAGGCCGCAATCTGAGAGTAGGGACTGGAACTCGGCGCGGACGTCGCCGAAGTCGGGCGCAAGGGTCGCGCTGTGGTGCTCACTTGGGTTCACCCCAGGAAGTGGTGTCGAAGTCATAGGCTCAACCTTTGATTATAACGAGAACTCGATGGTGGAGGGACGGGCGGGGACGGTCCGCGCTCCATGGTCTGTTTATGAATGGTTCGCGGCTGTGCTAACGTTGCGAGCGTGAGCGCAATAAGAATGAGACGAATTGCCGTGATTCCCGGTGATGGCATCGGGAAAGAGGTCATTCCTGAGGCGGTAAGAGTGATCGAGGCTACCGGTGCGGATTTGGCGATAACCCGCTTCGACTGGGGAGCCGATCACTACCTCGCCGACAAAACTACGGTCCCGCCGGATGGCTTCGCTATGTTGGATCGGGATTTCGACGCCATACTGGTCGGCGCTTTCGGCGATCCGCGCGTGCCCTCGAACATTCATGCGAAGGAAATCCTGCTGGGCATGCGCTGCCAGATGGACCTGTTTGCCAATGTCCGGCCGGTACGGTTGATGGATGCGACGCTTTGTCCGCTCAAAGGCATCGAACCAAAAGACATCGATTTCGTTGTGATTCGCGAGAACACCGAGGGCGTTTACGGCGACCTTGGAGGAGTGTTCAAGCAGGGAACGCCGGATGAAGTTGCAATCCAGGAAGACGTCAACACGCGCAAGGGCGTCGAACGCATCATCCGCTACGCGTTTGAGTATTGCGCGAGCAATAAGAAGCTGGATGGCTCGCCTCGGCGGCGAGTGCTGATGTGCGACAAATCGAACGCCATGACTCATGCCGGAGGCTTGTGGCAGCGCGTGTTCAAGGAGGTCGCCGCGGAGTATTCGCAGATCGAAACGCAGCGCATGTACGTGGACGCGCTCGCCATGCAGATGGTGCGCGATCCGCGCGGATTTGATGTCCTCGTCACCAACAACATGTTTGGCGACATCATCAGCGATCTTGCTGCCGGACTGCAGGGCGGCCTGGGGATGGCCGCGAGCGGCAATCTGCGTCCGGGAAAGACTTCTATGTTTGAGCCCGTACATGGTTCAGCGCCGACGATTGCAGGAAAAAATATTGCTAACCCCTTTGGCGCGATTCTGAGCGCGGCGATGATGCTGGCGCATCTGGGAATGGCCGTCGAAGCGCAGAAGATCGAAGCAGCCGTGCTAGAAGCCGTCCGGCAGAAAAAAACGACGGCCGACATCGGCGGAACCCTGGGGACGCGCGAGGCGGGCGAATGGGTGGCGCAGCGGGTCGCCAGTCGTTAAGAACCATCCCCGATCATTTATTTTCAAGACAGAGGGAACATGAAGTTGTGGAAGTACGCCGTAGTTGTCCTGCTATTCACATTGCTGGTTCGCGGAGCGTGGTCGCAAGACCCCCCGCAATCTCCAGCCCACAGCAAAAGTGTCGATAACCTTGGCCTACAGGTCGAGGATCAAAATCACAATCAGCCGCGGACCGCTCCAGCCCAGACCCCCGCGGGCGAGGGCGCCCGCGCCACACAGGAAACAGTCGTTTCGTCCAAGGAGGCGAAGCAACTTTTTCGCTCGGTGGACGAGATCCTGCAGTTTGCCAGCCAGGATACGGGTCTGCCCATTAAGCACAAGGTGAAGCGCAGGCTGGCTAAGCGCGACGAGGTGCAAGCCTATATCCAGAAGAGCATGAGGGAGGACAAGGACGCGAAGCGGCTGGAGAGGTCGTCGGCGGTGCTGAAGAAGTTCGGGCTGCTGCCGCGGAACTTCGACCTGTCTAACTTTCTCGTGACGATGCTGCGGGAGCAGGTGGCGGGATACTACGATGTGAAAACGAAAACTGTGAATCTGCTGAACTGGGTGGACGTAGAGCAGCAGAAGCCGGTGCTGGCGCACGAACTGACGCACGCGCTCCAGGACCAGTCGTTCGACATCGAGAAATGGATGAAGGGATCGGCGGAAGGCGCTGATAATAAACAGAATGATCCAAGTGCCAGCGACATCGAAAATGACGAGGAAAGCGGCGCGCGGCAGGCGACAGTTGAGGGACAGGCGATGGTGGTGCTGCTGGACTATTCACTGGCGCCGACCGGGAAAACGTTGCTCGATTCGCCGCAGATTGTCGAAGCGCTCAAGCAGGGCATGCTGGTGGGATCGGCGGATTCTCCCGCGTTTCGCGATGCTCCGATCTTTCTGAAAGAGGAGCTGACATTTCCGTATCGCTACGGACTCGACTTTACCGCGACGCTCCTGAAGGCGGGCGGGAAGGATCTGGCATACGCGGGCGCGTTCAAGGATCCGCCGAAGACGACTCGCGAAATCATGGAGCCCCAGACGTATCTTGCGCACGAGAAGCTTGAGCCGATGAAGATGATCGACATGGAGAAAGATTTCAAGGGCTATGATCCCTTCGATATCGGCGCAATGGGAGAGTTTGACGTTGATGTGCTGGTTGAGCAATATGCGGGTCGGGATGCGGCGGGGGCGATCTACCCGGAGTGGCGTGGCGGGTACTACTTTGCCGGCCGACCGAAGGCAGACAAAGCGGCGCCGATCGGCGTGCTGTATGTTTCCCGCTGGTCGACTGCGGCGAAAGCGGCGGAGTTCGCGGCGGTGTATGCGAAAGCGCTGACACAGCGGTACCAGAAGCGGCAAGCTTTGGGCGCGGATGGCAAAATTGCGGACGATGCGCCGCCGGTCGATTCCTGGCGAACGTTGCGCGGACGGCATGCCTGGCTCACAGAAGAGGGAATTGTCGTGATTGAAGTCCGCGGTGACGAGATACTCATCAGCGAAAGCCTGGATGACGAGACGACGAAGCGGGTCGAGGAAGATTTCTGGCCGGGAGAAAAAGCCGTGACCGGCAAGCCATGAGTCTCAAAGGGAGTGGCTTAAACCCTGAACCACCAAGGACACGAAGTATCACGAAGGCTTTGGTCTCAAGCGTTTCCTTCGTGTACCTTCGTGTCCTTGGTGGTTAACGGTTTCGCACGTTGACGCACTGCCTTTCAAAGCATAAGTTTCAGGCCCTGAGTTTTCGTCTTGTATAATCAGCAGTTCCGCAATCATTTCACTAACGTCTAGCCCATCACAATCAGGAGCGCACTTGCAGCAGGCAGAGATTGGCATTATCGGCGGCAGCGGTCTGTACCACATGCCGGGTTTCAGCGACGC
>Ga0185299_10006686_pt1 | contig 12187 bp, 11 predicted proteins | sample PaiPotPPA55metaG_FD_128002 | JGI IMG/M metagenome (GOLD analysis project Ga0185299, IMG submission 128002) | Iron sulfur acid spring bacterial and archeal communities from Banff, Canada, to study Microbial Dark Matter (Phase II) - Paint Pots PPA... ...
AAGAGCAAAGCAGATACGCGCGAGTAGAAGCTGGACATAAATATAACGAACCTCTTCGATAGAAGTAGAGTCGGCAGCCGGACAAAAGTTACAGATATTGCCGGTGGAGCTCCGGGCGTCCCCGCCCGGCCGGCATAGGCCAGGGGCCGAGCTGGGACGGGCGAGGCGCCCGTCGCTCCATCGTTCCATCGCTCCATCGTTCCATCGTTGCATCGCTCCATCGGATGACTCATCACGCGGTCACCAGGTATTTCTTCATGCAGCGCACACATGGAGAGTAACCCTGCCGCTCGGCCTCGGCGGCGGTGATGGTCCGCAGCTTCGTTTTTTCGTGGATAAATTCGCATCCAGCAACGTGAAACAGTTTCCCATCTTCCGAAACCACGACCATCATGTCCGGAGGCACGCCGGTGCCGGGTTTCGCGTGTTCGGAACGCAGCTCAGGCGCGTGGAGGGCTGAGGAGCGGGCCACCTCGATGGTGCCGGCGACCAGGCAGGCTGCCGCGGCGGCGACCATCCACCCCAAAAAGTTCCTTCGGGTGGCCGGCATATTCTCGTCCAGTCGTTGGTGCAGACGCTGGCTGAAACCGAGGGGCACTTCGAGCATGCGTTCATCGCCATATAACCGGAGTACGTTGCGCGTGCCGTCCACGACGGCGGCGCAGCGCTTGCATCCGCGAATGTGTTCTTGCATGGCAACGCGCAAACCGGGTTCAACTTCGCCGTCGAGATAGTTTGATACTTCGCGCCAAACTTCTTCGCAGCTGACTACCATGGCTTGGTCCCCTTTACGAAAGACAACTTACTTGTCATGCTCCATGCGCCGCCGAGGCCGGGCGCGAGCAGATCGCGCAACATCAGCCGTGCCCGCAGTAACCGAGTTTTGACCGATGCGGTGGAGATTCCGAGCGCCTTAGCCGTTTCCTCTATGCTGAGGTGCTGCATGTCGCGCAGGACAAAAACTTCACGGTAGATTTGTCCCAACCCGGCCAGCGCCTCGGCGAGTTTCTGCCGGACCTCGTTGCGTTCCAGCGTTTCCGACGGAATCTCCCGCCAGTCAGCGAAATCGCGAGGCGTATAGTTGCCTTCCTCGTCCTGACGATCGGCGATCGGTTCCATAATGTTGGCGTGTGCTTTCCTTCTTCGCATACGCGCCTCGTTGACGGTGATCTGGATGAGCCATGTGCTGAACCGCGACTCCGCGCGAAACTGCCGAATGTGTTTGAAGGCCTTCAACACCGCCTCCTGTGCCACATCCTCGGCGTCGGCCTCGTTCCGTAGAATCGCAAACGCTGCTGCGTACACGCGGCGTTCATAGGGGCGGATCAACTCATAAAAGAGCTCGTGCTCGCCAGCCAGGACACGCCGGATCAGCATCTCTTCGTTGAATTGTTCGGCTGGACGCTCCAGCGAAATCAGCCTCTCCGGCATCGCTCCTCACCGTTGACTCGACACCCATTATGCCCGACAGATCGCCCTCCTGTAGACACGCGGCTTGCCGCGTCTCTGCTAGCGCATCCAGTTCTCAGACTAGCGGGCGGGAGACGGCGCAAGCCCCGTCTCTACAGGAGGAAAAAACTTAGGTTCGGATTCTCCAGCCTAGTGTGATTCGCGAGCGCGACGTAAGTTTCGGCGTTACTTTGAAGTGCCAGCGCAAGAAAACCCACCACTTTTGTGCCATTTTTGCCCGATTCTCCACAGCCTTCCACCAGCTTGCTACTTGCATTCCCCCACACAAGTTCCGGATAATCATGGACAAGAGTTGATCGCCGTGTATCGTTATAGCCGCGCAGACCTGCTACGCATTCTCCGGCTCGTTCCTCGCCAGCTTCAGACCTGGGAGAAGGCGGGACTGGTAACGGCGAGCGAAGATTATTCCTTCTTCGATCTCGTGCAGATAAAGAAAGTGCGCGACCTCTGCGCCCAGCGTGTTCGTCCGGCCGTCATCCGGCAATCGCTCGAAGCCATGCAGAAACAGGTTGCCGGCATGGAGAATCCACTGCTCGAGGCCGGCGCCTATCAGAGCGGACATCGCATTGCTTTCCGGCATCAGGGGCGGCTGCTGGAGCCCATCGCCGGACAGTTCATGTTCGATTTCTCGTCCGAAGAAAGAAAAGTGGTAACCAGCCAGCCGCGAAATGGACCGGAACTGGTGGTGACCGACGTTGCCGACTTGTTTGCGCGCGGGATCACGCTGGAAGAAAATCCCTCCACGCAGAGCGAGGCGATCACAGTTTATTTAAAGGTTCTCGAAATGGATCCCATTCACGCCGCCGCGCACATCAATCTGGGCACATTGTACTACAACCGCCAGGAATACGCGCTCGCCGAAAGGCACTACCGTTCGGCGATTCAGATCGATCCGCGATATGCGCTGGCCTATTTCGACCTGGGCAACGTGCTCGACGAAACCGGACGCGTCGAGGAAGCCATCAACACATATAAGACCGCGATTCAACTCGCGCCCACCTATGCGGACGCGCATTACAACATCGCACTGGCCTACGAGAAAATCCGCGAGCCGCGCAAGGCGCTGCAACACTGGCGTGCCTACGTGAAGCTCGACACCACCGGCCCCTGGACCGTGCACGCCAAACATCAGATCCAGCGCATCCTGCAGGGCGACAGCCTGAAGCTGGTGCACTCCCGCAAGGCGAACTGAAAAACGCTGCGTCGTGCGTCTGTCTGCGCTGCGGATCAACGAGAGTTGTTTCCCGGTTATACTCAGGCGTCACCTTTCTATCCAGGAGTGCAGGAGATCAAGATGAACCTTCATCGCCGGATTTTGATGCTGAGTCTCGCGCTTGCTGTCGCAGCGAGCGGCGTCTGCTTCAGTCAGGCGGCTCCAAAGAAGGAAATTTATTCCGAAAGCGCCGATGCGCATGCCGAAATCAAAGAGGCTCTGCAGAAAGCGGCAGCGGAACACAAGCGCGTCATTGTCGTGTTTGGAGCAAACTGGTGCTACGACTGCCACGTGCTCGATACGGCTTTTCATCGTTCAGACTTGGCGCCGATACTCTCCGCCAACTACGAAGTTGTGCACGTCGATATTGGAAAGGGAGAAAAGAATCAGGATCTGATGAAGAAGTACGAGGTTCCGATGAAGCGAGGCATTCCAGGGCTGGCCGTGCTCGATGCGGATGGGAAGCTGGTTTACAGCCAGAAGAATGGCGAATTCGAGAATGCGCGAGCGCTCGCACCGGAAGATTTTCTGGCATTCCTGAACAAGTGGAAACCGGCAGCGCAGAGCCGGTGACATCTGGAGTATCCAATCTGACGGATAAAAAAGGCGCCGCTTGCGCCGCGCCACAGGGAAGAAAGTCAGTCGTCCGAGTTAGTCCACCACTAGCTTGTTCTCAACGCTGAACGCGCCCGGTACGGCACTCGCCCGCATTCCAGCAATGGTCTTGTCCATTGCGCTCTCGACGGTTCCGTAGAGCGTCACATGTCCGTTGTCCACCACGATGCGGATCGGGTGCACCGGGTCGGTCGCGTAGCGGCCAAGCACCGAGTCGCGATAAATCGCGCGAGCCGTGCGCACCCGGATCGAATCGTCAAACAGAGAAACTGGCAGCACGTTCACCTGGTTCACAACGTCCTTGACGCCGGGTGTACGCGCAACGATATCGAGCGCCGAATCCTTCGCTACGTCGTTTAAGGTATCGCCATTGATGGTGGCGACGCCATCTTTCACGCTGAGCGCAAGATAGTTGAATGCATTGTCGTAGTATCCGACGCGGTCATAGGCCAGCTTCTTTGCCAGTTTCTGCTGGAGCTGGCTATCGGGCACGGTTTCTCCCGCGACCGCGATGTCATTTCGCACTCCGGTGACGTTTGCGAGCTTCTTAACTTTCTTGGCGGCATCGAGTTTGTCCTGATAGAGGCTGACCGTGCCGGTCAGGGTCACGATGCCATCTTCGACGCTCGAGTTCACGCTTTGCAGTTGCTTCGCGTCATGCAGCTTATGGCTGGCCGTCTGCTGAATCTGCTGATCATAGCGGCCGGTTGAGGCCATTGCAGTCATACTCAGCAGGACGAGCAATGCCACAGTCACCGCAAGTCCTTGTCCTTGCTTTTTCATGGTTACCATCCCTACCGGAATCCGCTTTCTCGCGGTGTTAACCGGTTAGTTAAATAGATGCGCGGCGGGTCGTTCAGGATGCTGGCGAGGGTGTTTTTACAAATTATTACAAGGGAACGAGTTCGTTACCATGGTTTCTGTGGGAAGAATAAAGAGGTAAAATCTCAACATGAGCACTGACGAACGCCTGAATCGCCTGACTGAAAAACAGGAAGCTTTGGCTGAGAGTCTTCAATTGCTAACGGCGGACGTACAGAGCCTGGCGAACTCAGTGAAGGAACACGACCGAATCCTCCGGGGGCACGCCGATCTCATTGGCGACCTGGCGAGAATTGCGTCGTGACACGAACGCCGCATCGAGCGGTTGGAAGGCCGCCAAAGCTGAACAGTAGCCAGCTGATCGCCAATTTGACGGATACTTGTCATAACGACTAATCTCGCTCCATGCCCCGTGGTTTACAAGCGGAACTTAAGCAGAAGATTCCATTCGCCAGTCGAGAAGCAGAAGCCTATCTTTCTCTGTTGCGTACGGCCGATGCGCTCCAGACGCAGGTCGAGGCCCGGCTCAAAGAGTTTGGACTCACCGGAACGCAATACAATGCGCTGCGCATCTTGCGCGGAGCTGGGCAAGAGGGTTTGCCGTGCCGCGAGATTGGCGAGCGCATGATCACGCGCGATCCCGACGTTACGCGCCTGCTCGATCGTCTGGAAGATCGCGGCTTTGTCCAGCGCATGCGCGCCAAGCACGATCGCCGCGTCATCTACGGAAAGATCACCGCTGCCGGGCTGAAGCTTCTCCGCGAAATGGACGGGCCCCTCGAAAAGTTTGGCCGGGAAATGCTCCGCCACGTCGGACAAGAAGAGCTGAAGCAGTTGATTGAGTTGCTGGAACTGGTGCGAGGGGCGTCTGGCCGCCAACGCTCTTGAGAATCGCAAGTCGCGACCGGACCACGACACGACGCTAGTACAATTTCTTGCCGACCCGACCCTTAGTTGGAGAGCGATAGATATAGAGAGGCTTCCCGACGATTGCCTGCGCATCAATCAACCCGAAGTCTGGCGTCCGGCTGTCGAGACTCACATCTCTATTGTCGCCCATGACAAAGTACCTGCCCGCCGGTACGGTAACTGGGCCGAAACTGTCTTGCTCCGGGTTGCTGCCTTGGCTCAACGCGTGCTGAATGAAAGGCTCGTCTACGAGTTGGCCGTTGAGCAGAATTTGCCGGTTCTTTCCTTCGATAGTGTCACCGCCAATGGCGACGATTCGTTTCACAGTCTGGTAATCCTTTCTATGCATCAACACTAAGTCGTTTCGGGTCACCGGCTTGTTACGGTAATAGTTCTCGTCGATGATGAATTGATCTCCGGTCAACAACGTCTTCTCCATTGCTGACGAACCGAATTTTCGGGCCCGAAAGCCGGAAACAAGAAAGAGCGGAGTGAAGATTAAGTTGAAACCGACGTAAACCAGCAGCGGCATCGACAGGAGCCACCACTTCGATGGCCTCCGGACAGGCGGAATTCTGCGTTTAAGCAGCGCCGCGCAGAGTGCGTAGATCGACAATCCAAGCCAAGTCCAAACGATTAAGATAAGCGCCACGAAGGAACGGGGTAAGCGCAGTGGAAAGATACAGGAAATGAGAGCGACAAAGACAACCAACAGCACAATTCCTTTCCGTCGCTGCCCGAGAAGGAGTTGTCCCGCGCCGGGCAAAAAGGCAGAGAATAATGCGGCGCTCAACTGCCGTTTAGTGTCAGCGGACTGCTGCGGAGGAACTCCATCGACTATAGGTAAAGCCGCTGAATTGGGAGCTGAATCAGACATAAGCGGAGCAATATAGCAGAAAACGCTACTTTGGCATTCACTTTACTCTCGAGGGTGGCCGGTCCCTTTTCTTGCTCTCTTGGCAGCGGCCCTCCGTCCGGAACCGCCTTCTGCAGTCCTCTTGCGGGCTCTGTTCGGAAACACGCGCGCAAAAATTTTGTCGATGTTCTTGAGCTGACGCTTCAGGTCGAAGGCGTGTTCGATCTTCGCCCGCGGCACTCGTCCGCGAATCGCGAGATCGTTTACGACTAGATCGTGGAAGTCCAGGCCTTCTTGCCACGCGTGCATGGCGTGATTCTGCACCAGGCGATAGGCGTCCTCGCGGGAAACGCCGCTCTCGACCAGGTCCAGCAGCAACTGGCCGCTGAAGACGAGGCCGCGCGTGCTCTCGAGGTTCGCCAGCATTCGTTCGGGATAGACGAACATGGTCTCGATCAAGTTCGCAGTCTTGTTCAGCAGGTAATCAGTGAGCGTAGTCGAGTCCGGAATGATGATCCGCTCGGCTGAGGAGTGCGAAATATCCCGCTCGTGCCACAACGCGACATTCTCGAATCCGGCCTGCGCGTTTGCTCGCACCACGCGCGCCAATCCGCTAATCTGTTCGCTGCTGACGGGATTGCGCTTGTGCGGCATGGCCGACGAGCCCTTCTGCTTTTCGCTGAAATATTCCTCGGCCTCGCGGACTTCGGTGCGCTGCAAATGGCGGATTTCGGTTGCGATCTTGTCGAGCGTCGACGCAATCGTAGCGAGCGTTGCCAGATATTGGGCGTGGCGGTCGCGCTGAATTACCTGCGATGAGACTACGGCGGCTTTTAATCCCAGGCGGGCGCAGATCTTCTCTTCGAGTTCCGGCGTGAGATGGGCAAACGTTCCCACCGCGCCCGAGAACTTTCCTACACGCAGATCTTCGGCGGCGGCCTTGAAGCGCGCGATGTTGCGTTGCGTCTCCGAATACCAGTTGGCGATTTTGAATCCAAAGGTGATAGGTTCGGCGTGAATGCCGTGGGTGCGCCCGATCATCGGCGTATCCTTGAACTCCCAGGCGCGGCGTTCGAGCACCTCGGCCAGACGGTCGAGATCGCTCGCAATCAAAACGGACGCTTGCTGGATGAGCAACGCCTGCGCCGTATCCACCACATCGTTCGAGGTGAGGCCATAGTGGAACCAGCGGGCGTGCGGGCCGACGATCTCGGCCACTGCCGTTGTAAAGGCGATGACGTCGTGTTTGACCTCGGCTTCAATCTGGAAGATGCGGTCAACGCTGAAGTCGGCGCGCGCGTGGATCGCCTTGGCAGCTTCTTTGGGCACGATGCCGGCGGCGGCCAAAGTTTCGGTCGCGGCGACTTCGACCGCCAGCCACGTGCGGAAGCGGTTTTCGTCGCTCCAGATGCGAGCCATCTCGGGCCGGGTATAGCGTGGGATCACGAGGCTCTCTCCAAAGGGGGAACTGGGGATTGTAAATCAGGCGGGCAACTGCGTGTTGTTCGTGAGGGCCGGGCGTCCCCGCCCGGCTGTGCTCAACGGTTGGACCCTTCGACTTCGCTCAGGGCAGGCTCACGAGGGCGCCCGTCGCTCCACCGTATAACTTCCTATTCCACCGTGTGCTTCGCCGTATACCCTTCTCGCGCGTAGACGATGTACTTCACGTCCTTGCCCTTCTGGTCGCGAACCTTCAGCGGGCCGCCGTCCGGCGCATGGAGTTCGACTTTCAGCTTGCGGTAGGTGCCGTCAAGCTTGGTGTTCGTGGGATGGTAGCTGATGCTGTACTGATTGCGAATGTCCGACGCGATATCGGCAAAGATCCCCGGCAACTCGCCTTCGAAGCGGGGAAAGTAGGCGCGCCCACCGGTGAGGCTCGCGAATGTCTTCATCTCATTATCCGCTTGCAGGTAGTCCATGTTGCCGACCGGTATTCCCATACCGTGCGGTGCGGCGCGTCCGTGGGACTCCCACCATTCCCGCTCAGCCCAGCCAACGCTGACTGGGTAGATCGTGACATCTTTCGTAGTCTTGACTTTCTTAAGGATCTTGTCCAGGGTGAGCTTGCTGAAAGTATCGACTCCGGTGGAGACCAGAATGATATATTTTTTGCCCTCGATGCGATCGACCCGGTCCAGCGTGTCGAACAAGGCGTCAAACAAGTTGGTTTCCGCGAACCCCGGCATGCGCAACTGGTTTAGCGCGGCCTGGACCGCGCGCTTGTCCTGGGTAAAATCCGCGAGAATTTGGGGTTTCATGTCATAAGAAATCACCGCTACCCAGTCATCCTTCTTCAGGGTGTTCGCAAACGAGTACGATGCATTTAAGGCATCGACAATGAAGTAATAATTAGTGGATGCAAACTCCACCAGCAGCACGGCCGTGATCGGAGCCTCGGTCTGATTGAAGGTCGAAATCTGCTGTGGCGTGCCATCTTCCATGATCTTGAAGTTTTCTTTCTTCAGCCCGGGAATGGTCTGGCCGTCCTTGGTGGTCACGAGCACGTCCAGGCTCACAAGCGGCACGTCGACCTTGATCGAGTAGTCGGGCATGTTCTCGATCTTTTTCGGTTTTTCGGGGGCCGGAGGGGGCGGTTCTTCCTTTTTCTTGGGGACCACATATGGCCCGACATCGTTTTGCGGGCCTCCCGCCGAGGGCGGAGCCTCCTGCTGGTTCGGATTCGCCGGGGGTTGCTGCGGTGTGTCCTGGGCCTGGGCCGAGAAAGTCGTGGCAATCGTCCAAAAAAGGCCAAACGCCAGAAGGACCACACGTAGGGTCATACGCTGGGTCGCACGCTTGCGGGAGGTCGGCCACACCGGGCTTTGCCTGCCAAATACGACAGAAAACATTGGAAAATCCTCGAAACACCTATGCTAGTATAGATGCAAGAACTCTGCGGTTGGGATAATTTGCGCGCCTTAAAAAACGCCGCCTCCCCTGGCAAAAACCCTTCTGATGGCAAGCGGAGTCTTGGCAAAATAGCAAGGTCAATTTTTTTGACCTCCGGGGTCTTCATGGGAACAACCGTACGCTCACTCGCCGCCCTTTTGTGTTTTTCATCCTCCATCTGGGTTACGGCACAAAATGTTACCGCGCAAGACCGGCCATCGCCCGCCATCATTCCGCTTAATCAGATCCACGAAGGCATGAAAGGCACGGCGCTCACCGTCTTCCAGGGTGTGAAACCGGAATCCATGGACGTGGAAGTTCTGGGCGTGATGCACAACGTGAACGGCCCCAAGGGCGACATTATCCTGGTCCGCCTGCGTGGTACCAAGCCCGAATATACCGGAGTGGTTGCAGGTATGAGCGGAAGCCCGGTCTATTTCGACGGCAAGCTGGCGGGCGCTCTTGCATTCCGCATCGGTGAATTTTCGAAGGAGCCGATTGCGGGTGTGACGCCGATCGAGGAGATGCTGGAGATCAATGCGCTCGATCATCGTCCGGCCCCGGCGCCGATGCGTGCCAGTCTTCCCGACGCCAATCCTCCAGCCAATTCTCCGAGTCAAAGCGGAACCACGCAAACCTCAAGCCCCGGCGAAAACGCGACGCTTCCGGCCCAGAACTATCTGCAGCCAATCGAAACTCCTCTTGTGTTCAACGGCTTTTCTAACGAGACCTTGCAGCGCTACGCGTCGCAATTCGCCGCGGCTGGCATCGTTCCGGTGATGGGCATTGGCTCCGCGAGCGATCGCAGGCAGCCGGAACCGATTGAGGCGGGATCCGCCGTCAGCGCCGTGCTGGTTCGTGGCGACATGGATATTGCCGCCACCTGTACCGTGACTTATGTCGATCCGCAACGCTTGCTCGCCTGCGGACATCCGCTCTTGCAGTTTGGCGAAGTGGACTTGCCGATGACGAAGGCTACCGTGCTCGCCACGCTGCCTTCGCCACTGAATGCGTTCAAGATCGTCAACACGACTGAGACGGTGGGCGCCTTCGTGCAGGACCGCCAGAACGGCATTATGGGCGTTCCGGGGCGGGAGTCGAAGATGATTCCCGTGACCGTCGCCATGCACAGTGGACCGGGAACGTCGACGAAAGAGTTCCATTACGAAGTTCTCAATAACGCGCGGCTCAGCCCGCTCGCCATGATGGCCACCGTCTTCAATGCGCTGCATGGCACCAACGAATACGGCGAGGACATTACTTACCGCATGAACGGCGTGCTCAGTGTGAAGGGCTATCCCGACGTCACGCTGCGAAATATGTTTGCCCCGCAAGACAACGGTCAGCCCGCGGCGGCTTTGGCCGCCGCCACCATCGGCGACCGTTTTGGACGCATCTATACCAACGCCTTTGACGTCCCCGACGTTCAGGGCGTGAAGCTTGATTTTGAGCTTGTCCGCGAGCGCCGCTCCGCTCGCCTGGAAGCTGCGCGCACTGACATGACCGAAGCTCGTCCCGGCGACCAGATTATGGTTGAGACCGTGATTCGCCCGTATCGCGGCGAGCGGCTGGTGCGACAGATTGCCATACGGATTCCGACCTCCACCTCGAAGGGAACGTTACGCATCTTGGTTAGCGACGGAGACACGCTCGACCGCATGCACCGTGGTACGCCGATGATGAACCATGGTCTGGGCCTGGCGCCGACGATCGCGTTGCTGAACAAAGAGCGCGCCAACGATCGCGTATATGTTTCGCTTCTCGATTCCGACCCCGAAGCCATGATCGCCGACAAAGTGATGCCGACGCTGCCGCTTTCGGTCATGAACGTCATGGACAACATGCGCGGCACACAGGACATGGTCGTGCTCGGTGAATCGTCGGTCAGCGAGGCTTCCACCGAACCGCTCGACTACGTCGTCTCCGGCGCGCAGATGCTGACGATTAGCATCAAGTAGCTGGCGCTTAAGTGGAGCGACGGGCGTCTCGCCCGTCCGCCGGGCGGGGACGCCCGGCCCTCCACTCCCTTAAAATGAGGTATGACTTTGGCTCGTAAGACGCTCGCCCTATTATCAGCAATTACTCTTTTCACTTTCGCGCTTTCCGTATGTGCCCTTGCCGAGGGTACCCGTACCTGGGAACAATCCAAGTTCGAAGAACTGGCCAAGGGCACTGCCAAGGGAATCGCTCTGCGCAGTGAGGGCGGCCTCGAACTAGCCCCGGCTTTCAAGGCGCTCGCGACCACGCCCTCGACCTACATCTGGTCGATCGCATCCGATCCCGGGGGCAACATCTACGCCGCCGCCGGATCGCCGGCCCGCGTCTATCGCATCACGCCGGATGGTCAAAGCGCGACCATCTTCGAACCGCAGGAATTACAGGTGCAGGCTCTGGTCGTCGACAAGAAAGGCATCGTCTACGCTGCCACGGCGCCCGACGGCAAGGTGTATCGTCTCGAAGAAACGAAAGCCGCATCCGCCAAGGCGGGAGCGAAAAGCTGGAGCGCGACCCCCTACTTCGATCCCGGTTCCAAGTACATCTGGGACATCGTGCTCGACAACTCCGGTGCACTGTATGTCGCAACCGGTGATCACGGCGAAATCTACAAAGTCAGTCCCAATGGCCAGCACGCGCTCTTCTTCAAGAGCGATGAAGTCCATATTCGCGTTCTCGCGCTCGATCCCAACGGAAATCTCATTGCCGGCTCCGATGGCAGCGGGCTTGTGTATCGCATTGCGCCGAATGGCGAAGCGTTCGTTCTCTACAGCGCGCCCAAGAAAGAAATTACCGCGCTCGCCATCGACGGCGCCGGCAATATCTACGCGGCAGCTGCCGGAGAGAAGCGCCCCGGAGGTACGAACCCAGGAATGGGCATCACTCTCTCCACTCCAGCCCAGACCTCGCCCGCACCCAGCGGCAATCTCAACGTCACTGCGCCTTCCAGCACGCCTACCGCCCCCTTCCCCGCTCCCGGACTTGGCGCTACTGGCGGCTCCGAGATTTATCGCATCGCGCCCGATGGCGCCCCGTCGCGCTTGTGGAGTTCCCATGAAGATCTCGTCTACGCTCTCGCCTTCGATCAGCACGGACGCCTCGTCGCCGGCACCGGCAATCGCGGTCACATTTTTGCCATCAACGGCGTTGATGATTTCACCGATCTGATCAAAGCCAGCGCCACGCAGATCACCGCTTTCGCAGCCGCGCCCGGCGGAGGCCTCTACGCCTCCGGCAGCAACCTGGGAAAGATTTTCGTTCTCGGCCCCGGCCCCGAGTCGGAAGGCACGTACGAAAGTGATGTCTTCGACGCGCGCATCTTTTCGCTCTGGGGACGCGCCAGCGTCCGCAGCGCCGGCAATTCCAACGTCGAGCTTTATGCGCGCAGCGGCAATGTGGACAATCCCGACCGCAACTGG
>Ga0185299_10006688_pt1 | contig 12186 bp, 20 predicted proteins | sample PaiPotPPA55metaG_FD_128002 | JGI IMG/M metagenome (GOLD analysis project Ga0185299, IMG submission 128002) | Iron sulfur acid spring bacterial and archeal communities from Banff, Canada, to study Microbial Dark Matter (Phase II) - Paint Pots PPA... ...
CGGGCAAGCGGCACGGAGGGGTGGCCGAGCGGTCGAAGGCGCACGCCTGGAGAGCGTGTATACGGGCAACCGTATCGCGGGTTCGAATCCCGCTCCCTCCGCCACCCAGTCTGTCTCCGCCGCGCGTTCTTCGACCTCGCACCGAGAACGGCGGCGTTCCGCGCCGTTTCGCAATCAAGCCAGACCAGAGAACTCGCACTACACCGTGAAACGAGACCAAACAGCCCAGGATTCTCTGTGGCGCGCTGAACTGGTCTGGCTTCAGGGCGAACGGTGGTGCCATTGCGCGGCCGGAAGTCGCGCGAGCGGGAGGTAGGCAAGCTCAGCCGTAAATGAGCTGGTGCTGCTCGGTCCAGTTTAGCGGCAAGCCGATGCGGCCGGTGAGCCGAGCGGCAGTCAGATCGACGGGCTGGGTCCCTTCAAGGATAGCCTCGACCATGCAGGGCGCCAGGAAGGCGAGGCGGATCAGCCGGCCGACATAGCCTTCGGTGATGCCCTCCTGCTCGGCGATTTCGCGCAGCGACGCGGCCCTCCCGGTGACGAGATCCTCGAACCAGAGATGCCCGCGGGCGACTGCTTTGATCAGAGCGGGATCTGGGCGAGCCGGTTGGGTACGATGCGCCTCGCCTGGGATGACCAGCTTTATCTCGACACCGCGCCGCCGCAACTGCAGCGGCACAAGCAGCTGGATCGCTGCGTCATTTTGCTCGGTGGCGGGCTTTGCGTCCGGCATCAACGCGGCTCGCCTCAGTGTGATCGCGAGCGTGTCATCGCCGATAATGATCCGCTCGATCACATTGCGGAGCGCCTGCACCTGTTCCGCCGGGGTGCCTTTATCGAGCTTCGCGGAGATTCGACCGGCGTTATCGAGCAGGGCAGTGATCTGCTCGGCGGTGCCATGGATCATGCCGACTTGTTGGACCAGTAGCCCGCGATTACTCAGCGCTCCGGCCGTGGCGCCAATCACTGCCTGCTCCAAATCATGCGCTGGCAGCCGTGCACTCTGCTTGCGCTCGCCGCCGGCCTCGGCGATCAGCGCTCGTGAGATGTAATAGCGGTATCGGCGGCCGCTCTTGACGGCATGCGATGGTGTGAGCCGCTCGCCGGCGCTGTCGACCAATAGCCCGGCGAGAAGGCTCGGCGCCATCGCACCCGCTCGGCGCCGATGACCGGCGGTATTCGCTGCGAGTTGCGCCTGGACGGCCTCCCAAGTCTCGGACTCGATCAGCGCCTCGTGCCGTCCCGGGTGCAACTGGCCCTTATGCGCAATCCGGCCGAGGTAAACCGGGTTCGACAAGATCCGATAGAGATGCCCGCGCGAAAACGGCCGGCCGCCCTGGATACGGCCGGCGGCGGTCATAAAGCACTTTGTGGTCCAGCCGCGACGATCGACGGTTTCCTTCAGCCGGCGCACGCAGCCAAGCTCCAGGTACAGCGCGAAGATGCCACGCACCGTATCGGCCTCGGCGGGATTGACGATCAGCTTGCGCTCCTGCGCGTCGTAACCGAGTGGCGGGTTGCCCCCCATCCACATGCCTTTCTTCTTCGAAGCGGCGATCTTGTCGCGAATGCGCTCGCCGGTGACCTCGCGCTCGAATTGGGCGAAGGACAGGAGAACATTGAGGGTCAGCCGGCCCATCGAGGTGGTGGTGTTGAACTGCTGGGTGACGGAGACGAACGAGACGTGGTGGGCATCGAAGATCTCGATCAGGCGAGCAAAGTCGGCGAGCGACCGGGTCAGCCGGTCGACCTTGTAGGTGACGATCACATCGATCCGGCCGGCGCGGACATCGGCGAGAAGGCGGTGCAGCCCCGGGCGCTCCAGATTGCCGCCGGAGAACCCGCCATCATCGTAGGCATTCGGAACCACGACCCAGCCTTCGTGGCGCTGGCTGCGGATATAGGCCTCGGACGCTTCGCGCTGGGCATGCAATGAGTTGAACTCCTGCTCCAGCCCCTCCTCGGAAGATTTGCGGGTGTATATCGCGCAGCGCTTTCTGGTGGCCTCAGCGCGCGGCATCGGCGCCACCATGGCCGGAGCGCTTATTGGAACGGGGCCTCGGCTTCTGGCCGAAGAAGACCGGTCCTGACCAGGTTGTCCCGGTGATCGCCCGGGCGATCTGTGACAGCGAGCGATAGTGCGCCTGCTGCCATACAAACCCGTCATCGCTCACCAGAACTTGGTGGGTGCGTCCTTGCCATTCCCGCAACAGCCGCGTGCCGGGTTTGAGGCGGGGAGCGGCAGCCAAATCCAGTTTGCCGCCCCGGCCCGCCTGTTCGGCGATGTTGCGCAGCCGGCGGTGCAGTTCGGGTCGGAGGCCACCCAGCGCCTCTTCCTGCAAGCGGTAGGTGATGGCAGCGATCAGCAACTCCCGGCCGAGCCGGGCCGGCGCCTCGGTCCGGTAAAGCCGGAGCCATTCCGCTTTCAGATCCGCCCGGCTCGCGGTCGGGAGGCGCGCCAGCGCCTCCCTGAGCCGCTCAAGGTTCTCGCGCGGCATCAGCCCTTAGCCCTCGCGGGTTCGCCTGTCCGACCGGGATCGACGATGCGGTAGACGCGCCCGCGGTCGGCCGGGGCCGAGCCCAATTCCAGACCGAGCTTCTTCTTCAGCGTCCCGGAGAAGAGGCCGCGGACGGTATGCGGCTGCCATCCGGTGGCGGCGACGACTTCGGCCACCGTGACGCCCTCGGGCCGGCTCAGCAGCGCGATGACCGTCGCCTGTTTTGATTGTCGAGGAGCAGCGGCAGCCGGGCTCGGCTCCCGCGAGGCCCGGTTCCGAGTGCGCCGAACATTGATCGGCTTGCCAGCCTTTTGCCCCTCGGCGGCTTTGCCGCCGCCGACACGCAGCGGTTTCTTTGGCCCGCGGCTCTTGACGTTGGCTGCTTTGGTAGAACTTTTCACGCGAACCTCCTCCGATGTCCGGCGCCGGCTGGCGCCGTCACTGCCACAGGGCCCGCCGGGATGCCGGCCAGGGCTGGGGCGGCCCGGAGGTTCAGAGCAGGTCGCGGGCGGCGTTCAGCATGCACGCTCGTATGGGGGCCACCAGTCAAGGGCCTTTTCGCGCTAACAGATTGCTTTTTCTGCCTATTTTGCTCCTTTCCTGACGTTATCTGAACCGTGATGCTGTCCCTAACGAGCTTGAGGCCGCAGCTCCCCGCGACGCGCCTGTCGCGTTACCTCGTATCCGGTCGAGTCCGCGCGGGCTCGCACCAAGTTTCCGCCTGCACGCGTGGCGTGCGCGAAGGGCCTCGGAACGGACGGACCAATCTCTGGCATCGGCATGTCAGCCAAGCGTGGATACGGTCGCATCCAGCCCGTGGACGGCATCGCCTTGCCGGCGCGCCCTCTATCTCGACATCTCAGCCAAGCGTGCATACGGTCACATCCAGCCCGCGGGACGGCGCCCTTGCCGGTGCGCTTTCCTAGCCCTTCACTATCGCGCCGTCAGGAACCAATCCGGTGTCGCCGGCGGGAAGCCCCATCTGATTAAGGCACGCCAGTTATCAATTTCCGGTCCGAGGGACGACGGTTTGCGATCGGCCGCTGTCTCGTGTCGGCGTCGCATTTCTTCGAGTTCACCGGGAGCAAATCGCCTAAGACCAGATGGAAATTCACAAAGGCCGATGAGGACTGGTTCTGCTTCGCCGGGCTATGGCGTCCAAGGCCGCAAGGCGGAGAAGCCTTCACGCTGCTGACGATAGAACCGGGTCCCGACGTAGCGCCGATTCACGACCGGCAGATGGTGATCCTGGAGCGTTCGGATTGGTCGGAATGGTTTGAGAATATGGGAAACGAAGCTGAACTCCTGCGACCGCTACCGGCAGGGTCGTTTAATGCCGAACAGGTCCGGTAGGCTTGAGCCGCGATGTGGCGTGTTCGGAGGCAGCCTGACGAGAGCCGTTAGGTGGGATGCAACAGCAGGGAACCGAGCCGCCTTAGTGCGCCGCCACTCCCGAGCCGCTACCATAACTGCGCAGGAGCCGATAGGCTGACGAGCAGCCATGAATCGACGATTCGCCGCCCGTCCCAACAATCGCTCCATTATCCAGGAAGCAAGCGGGGCGTGCGGCGATCTCGGCACCTTCATCCCTCACGTGATCGGCGCGATGACCGTGGCGGGGCTGGCACCAGCAGGCGTCCTGTTCGGGTTCGGTGCCTTCCTAATCTCGACAGGGCTTTTCTACGGCCTTCCTCTGCCGGTCCAGCCGATGAAAGCGGTATCGGCCGTCATCCTGACAGACGGGCTGCGGCCGGGCGAGGTAGCCGCCGCCGGCATGATTCTCGGCTTCGTGCTGCTGGTCCTGGGAATGACCGGCTGGATTGGTCGTCTTGCGCGAATTATTCCGCAATCGGTCAGCGCCGGTCTTCAGCTTGGCCTTGGACTCTTGATGGGAGTGCTCGGCGTCAAACTGATCCTTAGACGCCGTGGATCGGCGTCGGATCACTGGCCGCGCTCGTCATGCTGACCCGGCTTCCCCGATGCCGGGCGGCACCGTTGGCGCTCGTAGCCGCCGCTATAGCGGGATGGGCTACCAGCGTCGGCCCGGCCTCCTACGAGATCGCGTTCGCACCGAGCCTTCCCCAAGTCGTCATCCCGACCTGGGCCGAGGTTTGGCGCAGCCTCGAAATCGCGGTGCTGCCGCAGCTATCGTTGACATTGACCAACGCTGTGATTGTTACCGCAAGCCTATCTCGCGAACTCTTTCCGGCGACGGGGGTAATCGCGAGCGAACGCTATCTGGCCTTGTCGTCGGGACTGGCCAATGTGCTGCTGTGCCCGTTCGGCGCAATGCCGATGTGCCACGGGGCTGGCGGCTTGCAGGCTCAATATCGGTTCGGCGGACGAACCGGTCTGACCCCGATTATTCTGGGCGTCTTTGTGCTGGTGCTCGCGGTTGGCTTCGCCGATCACGCAGCCGCGCTGTTCGCCATCATTCCGATCGGCGCAGTAGGGGCGCTTCTTATTCTCGCCGGGACTGATCTGGCGATTTCCCGCCGGCTATTTGATGGCAAGCCGTCGTGCTGGCCGGTGATCGGCATCACAGCCCTCGTCACCCTGACCAATAACCCGGCGCTCGGGTTGGTCCTCGGATGGATCGCCGAGGTTATCCGGGCCGGCATCGTCCGCAGGTTCCTTGCTGAAAGGCCCCAACGCCTGGGGAGATGACCGATGCGTCGTAGTCTCTTGGCTTGGCCCGGTGCGCCGTTGGCTCTTGGATCCGCCGCTCTATTCGGGGCGAGCACGCCCTTTGCGAAGCTGCTGCTCGGCGACGGAGTAAGCCCATGGCTACTGGCCGGACTGCTCTATCTCGGCTCGGGCGTCGGCTTGAGCATCGTACATTTTGGACGACATACATTCCGTCTCACATCGGCGGAAGCTCCGCTTGGGCCTACCGATCTACCATGGCTCGGGCTGGTTGTCCTAAGTGGTGGCGTGATCGGCCCGGTCCTACTCATGATCGGTCTGACGACGATGCCAGCCTCGTCAACCGCGCTGCTGCTCAATCTCGAAAGCCTCGTGACGATGGTGATCGCGTGGTTGGCCTTCCAAGAGAATGTTAATCGCCGGCTCCTGGTTGGGGCAGCGGCAATCCTGGCTGGCGCTGCGCTTCTATCATGGCAAGGGGGGCCGACCGCTTTCGGTCTCGGCGCAGTCGCGATAGCAGGAGCGTGCATCGCGTGGGGGATCGATAATAACCTGACCCGCAAATTGAGCGCGGCCGATCCGGTGCAAATCGCCCTGATCAAAGGGCTGATCGCAGGGGCAGTGAACCTTACATTGGCCTTGACGAGTGGTGCGCATCTGCCGGCGATCAGTGTGATCGGCGGCGCTGCATTGTTCGGATTCCTCGGCTACGGGGTCAGCTTGGTCCTGTTCGTCCTGGGCCTTCGCCATCTGGGCGCGGCTAGAACCGGTGCATACTTCTCCACGGCCCCGTTCATCGGTGCGGTGCTCGCGATAGGCATGTTTCACGAGGAAATCACCGCGCGACTGATTGGCGCGGGTGTCTTGATGGCGATTGGCCTTTATCTGCACCTAACGGAAGCACACGAGCACGAACACGAACATGGTGTGCTGGAGCACGAGCATCCGCATCGTCATGATTCGCACCATCAGCACGCCCACAGTCCGAATGATCCGGGTGGCGAACCCCACACTCATCGGCATCGGCACCTACCGATGACGCACAAGCATCCGCATTACCCGGATGTTCACCACAGGCACGGGCACGCCCATGTCCATTGAGCAGACCATTTCTCTCCCGCCGCCAAGCCTGGCAGGCATAACGCCAGCGGCGTAGAGCCACGAGCGCCCATATGGCTTCAACGACACCGAACGGCCACGCGCCTTGAAGGAACCCATAGACGGACCCCGCACGATCCCGCGAACGCCAAGATGAGCCACGCACCGCGTTTCTCAAGGGAGTAGCAGACAAGCATCGCAGTGACCGAGAACAGGCCGAACGCGGTAAGAACATTCATTCTGAGATTTCCGAACATGCCTTCGAACTTGGAACGATGCCAGCGGATCGCGCCGTTCTACGATCTGCTCGTCCCGAAGTTGGCGGCGGAACTCGGCCGTAGTGGCACGGCAAGAGCCTCCCGCCTGCCCCCGGAGGAACGGCCAGAGATCGCAAGGAAAGCGGCCATCAAATGGTTTTGCAGAAGGATGGAAATCGATCTACCCGAAGCGCACACTATTCCGCCACACCACGCACCAGGACGCCCGAACGGAATTGAGGCCAAGCCTTACGGATCACATTTGCAGCCGAGCGAAAGAACACGGTCGCGATCATCAAACCAACGATGATGTCGGGCCATGCCGAATTGAAGGCCAAAACACCAGAAGCGGCTACCAGCACTCCGAAATTAGAGATCACGTCATTCCGCGAGCACTCAAAGGTGCTGCTCATATTTACATCGACAGTTCGAACCCGCCAAAGCAACCGCAGACAAGTCAGATTCGCGGCTAGGGCCAGACCGCCAAACGTGAACATCAACCCGGTGGCTGGCGGAGCGCCGTGCACGATTTTCGCCCCGACCTCCATTACTACGACGATCCCGAAAGCGAGTATGGCGATGCCCTTAGCTACAGCCGCGCCAGCACGCGACCGCTCACTACGGTCGAGGGCAAAAAGACTGAGCATATAGACGAGGGCATCGCCCAACATGTCTACGCTGTCGGCGACGAGGGCGGCTGAGCCGGCGATCAACCCTGCCGCAAACTCGACAACAAACATGGTGCCGTTGATGGCGAGAGCCAGCCGAAGCACGCGCCGCTGGTCGCCACGTCGGGCGAACTGATCGAGTTCGTGGCCTTTGGCCGAACAGCATTCGTCCATCCGTCTAAAATAGGGATGCTGCCCTTGTCTCGCAGCCTCTCTTATGGGGTGGTGACATCTAGGTCCGTCCGACATCAGAGCGTCGGGTGCATCTCCTCGGCCAGCGCCGTTGCAGAAATCCCTGTGGTCGGATGCGCATCAGGCTTCCAGTGATCGGCGTCCGACTGTTTCCCCCTGGTTCGCTCCGTGACAGGACGCGCACTGCTCGGCATAGATCACCTTGCCGCGTGCGATCAGCACCGGATCATTCGGGTCAGGCTTTGTCAGCTCATCGCTTGCGATGCCGGAACGCGATCCCGCCATGAGCAAGATGACGCTGACCAGCCCGCCGAGCAGCGGTCGGGTGGTGCGTCTCACTTGGATCGGTCAAATCGTAGGTATTTGACTAGCGCCGCAGCCGCGAGGATCAGGACGATGACCAACAGGAGCCAAAGCAGCCCCATGCCCCACATCATCCCGCCCATGCGATCCATCATGCGGTCCATCTATTGATCCTCGTCCCAGCGCGGCCGGCGGATCAGTTCGTGTTGGCGGTTCGCCGGCTCGTTGAGACGGCTGGCTCGAACACGCCTGTTGACTCCTTCCCCTCATGCACAAGCCTAGCGCACACATAACCAGAGAGGGTGCGGCCGATACGATCAGCGGGGCGACGCCGACAACGGTAAGCCAATGCCAACCGAGCGCAAGGCCGGTGGCGGCGATAGCCAGCCCGGCGACCGCGAGGACACGGCGATCTTCGATCCAAGTCCGTAAAGTGCTTATCCGATCAGTGGTGGGGGAACCGGGTGATGGCTGTGCAATTTCGATGCTCTGCATGCTTCACTCCCATCTGCTAGACGGTCGCATAGACCTTGGGCGAACCCTTCCCGATCTGATAAATCTGCAATGGGCTGGGTTTCTTGCCGGGCATCCCAGGCGTCCCCTCGGGCATCCCCGGTAGCGTAATGCCGGTGATCTGCGGTTTCTCGGAGAGCAGCTTATTGATGACCTCGATTGGGATATGACCGCCGACGACGTAGCCGCCGATCAGCGCGATGTGGCAGGGCTGTTCGTTATCGGCGATTCCGTATTTCTGGCCCATAACCGTAAGGTCGTTCATCGGTATGACCTTCACCTGGAACCCGTTTTGGTGCAGGTAGGAGGCATAGCCTTCGCAGCAATCACATTGCGGGTTTTTATAGAGCGTGACTTGTCCCCGATCGGCGACAGGTTCGGCGCTCAATGGGATGACGCCGGTAGCCCCACCGATCACGGCGGCTCCGCCGGCCCCACCGATAAGGATCGTCAGAACGGAGCGGCGGCTTAGCTTGTATTTCGAGATTTCCATGATCTTCCTCCTTCGCGGCAATCTGCCGGCTTACTAATTCCCGGTTCGCGGTCAGCCCTTTTTTTCGGGTCCGGGCGTTGCGGGCATCTTCTGCATCATGCCTTCCATCATCCGGTTGCGGTTCTCGACCATTCGCTTCATCTGCACCGGATCAACGGCGTTCATCATTCCCATCATTCCGCCGCGATCTCCCATCATCCCGGATTGACCGCCCATCATTCCGGTATTGGATTTGCCGGTCGGCTTGCCCGGTTCTTGCGCGACAGCGATGGAAGCCGCCATGCCGAGGCTCAGGCTCAGCGCGACGGCAGTTGCGGTGAGTAGTTTTGTTTTCAGCATCTCAGTTCTCCTAGGGTTCGTCGGTCGGGATACTTCATGCGATGCGGATCACGCTCATCATCCGGCCTCCTGGTGATCCGTGACGTGGCAGTGGAACATCCAGTCGCCGGGGTTATCGGCGACGAAGGCAATCTCGGCGCTTTCACGAGCGGGAAGCAGAATGGTGTCCCGCCATTCCCGGATCGGGTTCGGTTTGCCGTTGCGGCTGATGACGCGGAAGCTGTGGCCGTGCAGATGCATCGGGTGCCACCATGCAGTCTCGTTGCGTAGCGCGAGCACGCAGTTTTGGCCGCGTTTTAGGGTGAGTAGCGGTGACATATCCGGCTGGCCGTCGCCGGTCATCGACATGCCGTTCATGGCCCAGGTCGCGCCGCTCATACCCATCATTCCGCCGCTGCCACAACGGCCACGCTGCTGATCGCCACGCTAATCGCGCGGGTTGGCGGCTGGCGTCCATTAGATTGCCGGATGGTCCTTACCGCGATCGTTCTCGGCGTCGCCTACACTACCTGGAGCGAGTGGCTGAACGTGGAAGTCTGGCGTAACTGGTCCTATACCGCGACCATGCCTGTGCTCCCCTGGATCGGCACCGGCCTCGTGCCGGTTCTACAATGGCTCGTGGTGCCAGGGATTGCGTTTGCGATCAGCGGGGTCCGAAACCGCAGCGGGGAGGAAGCCGACTCCGCATGGGCACCTACGAAAAGATGATCTTCCTCGCGTGCTCGTAATCTGTCATGCGAAACAGTCGGCGTGGAGCTATCGATCCGCGAGCTTGCGTTTGCGCAGAGGTAGAGAGAAATCGGGCTTGATCCATCTCAGACGTAGGCAGTAGGCTCGCGCGATGGCGGGCACGCTGCTGAAACGGTTTCTCGCTCTGCTGATAGCGGCTACCTATTTTGGGGCTGCGATCGCTGCCGCCGCATCACCCGTAGCCGAATGTCCGGGCTTGGAGCCGGCCCATCGCACGCCGGGCATGCTCACCACAGCAATGGAACTCACCCACTCGGGATCGAATCCGGCGAGTGCCTGAAATGCTGCCTCGGGGCATGCCTTCTCGGCGTGTCCCTTCCTGCCCCAAACAACGGCGCGTGGACCCTGATCCTCAACCCAACTTTGGTTGCGTATTGGTCAGAGTTGCCGGTCCTTGTTGACCGACCCATAGCACCAGACCCCGATCCTCCTAAACCGATCACCTGAACCAACCCTCGCCCGCGATGCGGTGCGAGGCGAATTTGCTCGTTCGGTATGCGATTGTGCATGCACCCGACGAATTCAGACTACCTCGATCGGATCGGAGGAAATTGGAATGCCGTCACCCGGATTTTACTTACTCATGCTCGGCCTTGCGCCGATAGCACTCAGCGCTTGCGTCGAAACTGGCGCGACCACCGCACGACCGACCTCGGCGGTCGCGGCTGTCGGCGTTGATCTTGGCAATTCCGTTCGGGTTCCGCGGATCGCGGGCCTCGCAGGCGAAGGTGAGGGCTACGGGAGAACCGAGCCGGGGACCACGCCGACAACGCACAGTTCCATGCCCGGTATGGATCACGACTCGACCAGCAGCATGCAGATGGGTCATGCGACGATGCCGGATATGAACCATGGCTCGACCAGCGGAATGCAGATGGGGGATCACATGGATCACGGCTCGATGCCAGGGATGAGCCACGGCTCGATGAGCGGCATGCAGATGGTCCACGGCTCGATGCCGGGTATGAAGCATGCACCAGGGCGCAACATGCAAATGGCGCATTCGGGCCACACGCATTCACAAGGCACCGGCACGGTCAATTCAATCGATGCCGCCGCGCATAAGGTCAATGTCAGCCACGGTCCGATCTCGGCGATCGGATTTCCCGCGATGACAATGGACTTCGAAGTCGCTCCCTCGGTCGATTTGAAGACGGTGAAGCCGGGCACCCGCGTCAACTTCACGGTCGAGCAGGGTCAAGGCGGAATGTATGTCATCCAATCCATCAAACCTGCCGGCGGGAGGCAGTAATGACTCAGAACAAGCCCCTAAATCGCCGCCGTTTCGTTCAGGGCGTGGCCGCTGCCGGTGCGCTTGCGATTTCTCCATTGGGCCGGGCGATTGCGGCCACCCGGCTGCCGGTCTTGAGCGGAACCGACTTCCAGCTTGAGATCAGCCCGATGCCCGTGAACATCACGGGTCGGGCGCAGACCGCGACTGCGATCAACGGGCAAATCCCCGCGCCCATCCTGCGTTGGCGCGAGGGCGATACGATAACCCTGGCAGTCACGAACCGGCTCTCGGATCCGACCTCGATCCATTGGCATGGGGTCCGCACGCCCTCGCCGATGGACGGCGTGCCGGGCTTGAGCTTCGCCGGGATCCCGCCCGGCCAAACCTTCGTCTACCGCTTCCCGGTGCATCAAAGCGGCACCTACTGGTATCACAGCCATTCCGCGTTCCAGGAACAGACCGGGATGTATGGGCCGATAATCATCGAGCCGAAGGGTGGGTATGCACATCTGTTCGATCGCGATTACGTCGTGCTGTTGTCGGATTGGAGCGACGAAAGTCCCGACAGCATCGTCAGCAATCTCAAGTTCCAGAGCGACTACTACAATTTCCATTCGCGAACCGCCGGGACGTTCATCGACGACGCGAACCGAAAGGGACTCGGCGAGACGATTTCGGATCGGCTCATGTGGGGCGAGATGCGCATGTCTCCGACTGACATTCTGGACGTGTCGGGAGCCACCTACACGTACCTGATGAACGGTCAACCGCCGGCCTCAAACTGGACGGCGCTGTTCCGGCCCGGTGAGCGGGTGCGCCTCCGCTTCATCAATGGCTCGTCGATGAGCATCTTCGATATCCGAATCCCCGACCTTCCGATGAGCGTCGTTCAGTCGGATGGCAACGATCTCGTCCCGGTCACGGTTGACGAGTTCCGCATCGGCACGGCTGAGACCTACGATGTAATCGTCCAGCCACGCGAGGCCCGCGCCTACACGATCTTCGCCCAGGCCGAAGACCGCACTGGTTTTGCTCGGGGGACGCTCGCACCACGCGCCGGAATGACAGCCACCATTCCCCCGATGGACCCTCGGCCAATGCGCACGATGAAGGACATGGGCATGGAGCACGGGTCGATGGGCGGCATGCAGATGGACCACGGCTCGATGCCGGGCATGAGCCAAGGTGCGACGGG
>Ga0185299_10006689_pt1 | contig 12182 bp, 11 predicted proteins | sample PaiPotPPA55metaG_FD_128002 | JGI IMG/M metagenome (GOLD analysis project Ga0185299, IMG submission 128002) | Iron sulfur acid spring bacterial and archeal communities from Banff, Canada, to study Microbial Dark Matter (Phase II) - Paint Pots PPA... ...
CGCTTCGCGGCGTTTGTTGTGGAGCCGATACAGTCGGAAGCGGGAATTAAAATGCCGCCGCAAGGATATTTGAAGGGCGCGGAGGCGCTGTGCCGGCGGACTGGAACGCTATTTGTGCTGGATGAAGTGCAGACGGGAATGTTTCGCACCGGGGCGTTTCTGGCGGGGCATCATTACGGCGTGAGGCCGGATTTGGTGGTGCTGGCGAAAGCGTTGAGCGGCGGGCTGGCGCCGGTGGGCGCGACGCTGATGACGGACGCGGTTTACGAGGGGGTTTATTCGTCGCTGCGGCGCGCGATCATACACACGTCGACGTTTAGCGAGAATAGTTTGTCGATGCGAGCAGGACTGGCCACACTGGATGTATTGGAGAAGGAATCGCTGGGTGCGCGCGCGACTGAACTTGGCGAGGAGTTGCGGCAGCGTTTGCGGGAAGAATTAGAGCCGTTTGAAATGGTTAAAGAAGTTCGCGGATTAGGAATGTTGTCGGGGATTGAGTTTGGCTCTCCGTCAAAACTGGTTCTGAAGGCGGCGTTTGAAGTGTTCATGAAGATTCATCCGGCGATGTTCGGGCAAATCGTGGTGATGAGGATGTTTCGTGATAAAAATATTCTGACGCAGATTTGCGGGAATAATTTCATGGTGCTGAAGGTGGCGCCTCCGCTGGTGGCGTCGCGAGCGCAGTTGAATGAATTTGTGGTGGCGATACGGGAGGTTGTGGAATTAATGCATACGTCGACAAGCTTCTGGACAGACGCGGTGACGTTGGCGAAAAGAGCGGCGACGATTTAAGAGATTTAGATTTAAGAGAAAAAACTATTTGCGGGCGGCCCAAGCCAGCCCATCGGGTTGTTTGCCGGCGGTAATTTTCCCAGTGACGGTCAGCGATTTCAGATCGATGACGACTATATAGTCGTCCGGCGTGCAAGCTACGTAGGCGCGTTGTCCATCGGGTTGCATCAAAATGCCTGCTGCGCCGTGTCCTATGGGCACGCGCTTTACTTCCTTGCGTGTGGCTGCATCCAGCACGACTAAATCCGGGCCACCTAAGGTTGAGACGAGTACCAATTTTCCGTCCGGCGTAAATTTCAGGCGGTTCGCGCCGCGGACATTTGCGCTGAGAGTTTGCACTACTTTTTTGGCGGCGCGATCGACGACTGAGATGGTGCCGTCCTGTGCGTTAGCGACCCAGATTTCTTTTCCATCAGGGGAAACATCGAAACCTTCGGAACCTTTGCCGACGGGAATGACCGTTTCGGTCCAATTTGTTCGTGGAGCGGGTCTGGACGGAGCGCCGGGCGGTGGAGGGGGAGCAGTGGAGCTATTCGATTTTTCGATGAGAGTGATGGTGGCGGAATTTACGTTCGAGGTAACGATGGGATCCAGACTGGGGAAAACGTAAATCATGTGGGTGCGATCCTGGCCAGTGCCGAGGATCCAGTCGATTTGTTTTGTCGCGGGATCGTAACTGCCGATGGCTTTGGCAGCTTCGGCGGTGAACCAGACTTTTCCGCCGGCGAATGCAAGACCGTGAGGACCGCGCAATGCGCCGAGGTCGATGGTGGACAATGGTTTTTGTGCCAGAAGATCGACGACGGTGATGGTGTTGTACGCGCCGCCGCCGTAATTCGAAATGTAGGCAAACTTGCCGTCGTCGGAAGCGACTACCTCGTGAGGATCGGGGCCTGCGGGGACGCGAGCGAGAACGGTTAGAGTGGTGGGATCGACGATGGAGAGAGTCTGATCTGCTTTGGAAAGCGCGAGCAGGGAAGGCGATGGAGTTTCGGCGGCGTTCAGGATCGTCGCGAATATACAAAAGAGAAGTGCGGCGGAGTATTTCGTAAACGCTATGCTTTTTGGCGCAATCATGCGAACCCTCAGAATTTCAATGCTCAGAAGTCTGCGCCGAGTTGTTAAATTTCACAAGGGTTTGCAAACAGAATAATACTCATCAAAGACGTCGCGTTTATTCCGTGAGCGCGGTTTATTTTACTTATCGAAGTTACTTAAAAAATTCCCACATGGCGGGAGCGGTGGCGGCATCGCCAGGTAGTTTTGTTACTCCGAGACCTTCAAGCATGAGGCGAAGGACGCTTTGGTGCTGGTATAGGGCGATGGATTTGTAGGCCGGTTTTGAGAAGGGGCTAACGAGGACAGCGGCGACGTGGCCGCCTCCCTGAGTGAAGTCGAGGGAGTTGCCTTCGTCGAAAACAATAATGAGCAGGCCGTCTTTTTGAAATACGGGACTGGTGATTAACGGGTCGATATTATTTTTGAGCCAGGTATCGGCGGTGCTGAGGGGGCAATCATGCGCATCGTTGCAGCTGTTAGGAACGATGAAGGAATATTGGGGAAGATTGGCGGTAGGAAGATCCGTGGCAAATTCGGAAAAGGGGACCAGATTTTGCGCTTGCGCGGGAGTGTTCTGCACATCGGTCATGTACGCGAGGGGATTGTGGCGAACCAAATATTTGCCGGTGTCACCTCCGGTGTAGCCCGCATTCGGTAAATCCTCGGCGTAAGACTTCCAGGACTTGCCGGCGGCGAGGAGTTCGCGGACTACGTTGTCGTCGGATACGGGAAACGATTGCGGCGTTTCGGCGTCGTTGATGGTGAGCGTTTTGCCAACGGTGAGCTCAAAATAATCAGGGATGGAAGGGTGCAGGTTTGCATAGTAGTTGGTTGCGAGGCCGTACTTATTGGCGAGGCTGTTGAAGTACGGCATGGAGGAGCTGCCGATAACGTCGCCATAGCTGGCGTTTTCTTCGACAACTATAAAGACGTGGCCGAATTGAGGATTGGTTTGACCGGGGGTCGGAGCAGGCGGGGCAACATTTGCAGCCCCGCCCGCGCAACCAGCGAGCAAGAAGGGGAATGCCAGAGAACTCAGGCACAAAAGAAGGCGACGATGGTTTCGTGTAGCGGGTAGGTGTACAGGCATATTGGATTTTAGCGTGCGCTGTATGGGCGGCCTATACAGGCAGCATGGTATGGCTGTGGGGCGTGGGTGGTAGGGTCGAGTGCGGCCCGTTCCAAGCCGCGGGTTTGATGAACTGCCATATATACCTCCTTTACCTGATGGCCAACGAAGGCCGCGATGCGCTGTAGTAGGAGGCGGGCCTGGCGTTTACTTGAAGGAGATAAAAACATGGCTGATAGCAAAAAATGCGCACATCCGGTTTGTTCTTGTACGGTGGCGTCGGGGAAATATTGCAGCGTGGAGTGTGAAGCGATGGAGAAGACTCCGGACATTGCGTGCAAGTGCGGGCATGCGGGGTGCAAAGCTTCGGCGGCAACAGCGTAACGTCAAAGCGGAACTAGCGCTTTTTGGGCGATGGGCTCTTCGCGGGCTGAGGTTTTGATCGCGGGGAGCCTTTTTTATTAGCACTCGCGTTTTTTTCGAGGCGAAGCTTCCACGCGGTTTTTAGCGTGCCGGTGAGGAGGTCTTCATTGGCGAGATCGAGGCGTACGTGAGTGGCGCCGTTGCGGCCCCATCCTCCTTTTACGGGGATGAAAATTTCAGGCATTTCTTTTACGAAGGCGGCTTGTTGTTCTGGGGTGATCATTATGTTGCCGTAACCTTGTTTTGCGGCGGCGAGAGTAGCGAAGATTCTGTTTGCTACGCGGAAATCGGGATTGCCCATGTGGGAGGATTCTTCGGCGCCTTCGAGGCTTAGGGCGATACGGCCGAAGTCGTGGATGTTCATGGGGCTGTGCCTGTTTAGAGGGATTTTATTTTATCGGTACTGAAAAAAGATAGAGGAGCAGTGCACGGCGGTTTTGGTTTTTGGTTGTTCCACGTTACAAGACCCACCCTCCGAAAACCTGAGAATCGGGCACCCTACGTAAATGGGGCGATTTTGCTTGGTAGGAGCGGCTAGTCGTGCGGAGGCAGAGAAAAAAACATAGGCAAAGACGCTCTATAAGCAAAACACTTTTCGCTACTGGGAGGCGGAGAGGGAGGCGCCCATTTCTTTTAGCTTGGCGCGGGCGCGGCGGTCTTCTTCGGTGCCGGGGTAGCGCTTAACGATTTCGCGGAGTTCGCGAACGCCGGTGGCTTTCTGGCCGAGTTCAATATTGGCTAGGGCTTTTTTGAGGCGCGCCGGAGCGACTTTAAAGCTGTGGGGATAGCCGGTGAGGACCTTGTCGTATTCGGCGACGGCCTGGTCGTAATTTTTTTGCGAGTAGGCGATTTCGCCTAGATAGAACTGAGCGTTGCCGGCGAGGTCGGTGTTGCCATAGTAGCGGAGATAATCCTGAAACTCGGAGCGAGCGAGGTCATATTTGCCGCTGGTGATGTCACGGAGGCCATTCGAATAGAGAGTGTCGGCAGAAGGCGCGCCGCCAGGTGGCGGGCCGGACGAGATCGCAGGGCTAGTCGCGCCGGGACTGACGGAGCCGTTGCTGCTATAAGAAGGAGCGGAAGGGAAGCCGTTGTTGGAGGCGCTGCCAGGATTTTGTTGCGTTGAAGCTGGAGGCTGGCCTCCACCACCGGAGATTTTGGCGTCGACGCTTTGCATGGTGTTTTGAAGATCGACCAACTGCTGATTGAGTTTGCCGAGGCGCGATTTGATTTCTTCGAGATTGTCGGAGAGGCCTTGGACCTGAGTGGACATGGTGTCGAGGCGCGCGCCGGAATTGGCTTGCACATCTTGAACGGATTTCTGGAGGGAGCTCATGGTGGAGTTGAGGCGGCCGACATTGTCGCTGGACTGCTCGACCAGCGTCTTCATGACAGTGTGGTCCTGAGTCATTTGCGACTGCAGATCTTTTTGTCCCTGGAGGAGCGTGGAGACGTCGCGCTGAAGCTCAATGAGTTCGCGAGCGACGGCGGCGGCGGGGCGCGGACCGACGGCGCTACCGGCGATGATACCGGCTAGAGCAGCGGCGCTGAAAATGGCGATGTTACGGTGACGCATGGTGGAACCTCCTCGGGGCTACGGGTACGGCGATCAATTTCACAGAAGAATGAGCCGCAAATTTAACTTTAATAGGACGGGCGCGCGTGGGCAAGCGATGATGTTCGTCGGTGGTGAGTTTTAGCGAGGCGAAACCGCGCTGCGTCGTCTGCGTTCTAGACATTCCGTGTTACAAGACCCACCCTCTAGAAAGCCGAGGGTGGGGCGCCCTCCGTGTCTCATTACATTCTGCCAAACACAGCGAACTAATTTGCGCGCACGAAGTGGCCGCGGCGATTTTGTTGGTAGCAGGGTTCACTGGGTTCGGTGCAGAAAGGCTTTTCTTTGCCGTAGCTGACAGTGCTGAGGCGATCGGCGGAGATGCCGAGGGAGACGAGATATTGTTTTACCGCCGTGGCGCGACGATCGCCTAGGCCGAGGTTGTATTCGGTGGAGCCGCGTTCATCACAATGGCCTTCGATGGTGGCTTTGATGTCTGGATAGGCGCGGAGAACGTCGGCAGTGGCGCTGAGAGCAACGCGTGCGTCGGGGCGGATGTCAGCTTTATCTAAATCGAAGTACGCGTCTTTGACTTTCTCGCGGAAAATTTCATCTCTGGAGCGATCGGTATCAGTGGGCTCGGCATTAACGGCGGCGATGGTGATGCGCACGCTGGCGTCAGCGGAGCCGCCGGGACCGGTGGCGGTAAGAGTGTAGGTCGCGGAATCTGCCGGGGAGACTTTGGTGGAGCCTTCGGCAGAAACGGGGCCGACTTCGGGGGCGATAGCGACTTGGGTGGCGTTGGTGGTGGACCAAGTAAGGGTTGTCGACTCGCCCTTGTTAATGCTGGAGGGATTGGCCTGGAAAGTCACTGTAGGGCGAGGCGCCTCTTCGATGCGCTCAGGCGCAGTATTACGCGTGGTCAGGGGCTTTTTTCCGCAACCAAAATTTAATACCGCGACCGACAGGGCGGCCAGCAGGCAAGTTCTATACAACTTCGGTGAAACTGCAGACATTCGTATTTCCTCCTCGACGTAGAATCCCAAGCCGTCTGGGCAAGAATCGTACCACTTGCTAGCAAATCGAAAGGCTATTACTCCTAAGAGTTATACCGGATGTTCCAGCACTGCAACAGTTCGTATCCGTGGTTGACAGAGATTTCTGTAAATCAACAGTTGATAAAGTTGTGAATAGACTGATTGGCGCTGCGTGGTTTAATGTTGAGTTGTTCCACGTTACAAGACCCACCCTACAAAAAACTTAGGGTGGGGCACCCTCCGTGTTGCTTTGTTCTACTTTGAAAGATCGACATCCGTGTCTCAGTTCACCGTTTCTAAATTCGTTGTGAGGCATTTATTTGGGGGACCAGTTGGGGGATTCGTTGTGGCCGGTGGTGGTTAATTGGTGGGGCTGAGTGCCGTCGGCGAGCATGCTCCAGATTTGGCGAGTGCCGCCGCGAGTGGATTCGAAGACGATGTGGCGGCCATCGGGCGCCCAGCTGGGGCGTTCATTGCGACCGGCGTCGCGCGTGATTTCGATAATTTTGCTGGTAGCTGCTTCCATCACGTAGATGTCGTAGTTGCCGTTGGGGCGGCGCCAACTGAAGGCAAGAATTTGTCCATTGGGCGACCATGCGGGATCGATTACGTAACCCATGTCGGGCAGATCGAATTTGGAGACGCTCGTGCCGTCGGAGTTCATGGAATAAAGTTGCGGGACGCCGCCGCGATCGCTGACAAATACGACGGTCTGTCCAGTTTTAGGATTCCAGGTGGCGGAAGTGTTGGCGCCACTGGAATTGGTGAGGCGCCTGGGGCGGCCGCCGCTGGCGTCGGCGACGTAGAGTTCCGGATTGCCCTGCATTGATGAAGAAAAAATTATTTGTGAGCCGTCGGGCGACCACGATGGAGAACTGTTGCTGCCCTTGTACTGAGGGAAGGAGACAAGTTTTCCAGTGTCCATGGAGTACATGCAGATCTGCGCGCTGGTGACGCGAATCATGGGCTTAAAGCAAGTGAAGGCGATGCGCGAGGCATCTGGCGACCAACGCGGAGTCAACGCGATGGAACGCAGGCTTGTGAGCGGATGCTGATTGGCACCGTCATAGTCCATGAGCCAAATTTCTTTGGTGCCGGTGCGGGAGCTGACGAAGGCGATTTGCGTGCCAGCAATGCTGGGAAGACCGCCGCTCAATTTGTTGATGATTTCGTCGGCGAACTGGTGAGCGAATCTACGGACTTGCGCGTCGGTCGGACCGCCACGGTAAACCTTGGCCACGACGGGTTGTGAGGAGGGGTTGCGAACGTCGAAGAGCCAGGCTTGAATGGCTACTTCGGGGCTGGATTCGGTGAGATTACCGAAAGCGACCATACTGGCATTGGCTGGAGCATCGGTCCAAGTGAGATTACGCAGCTCGGAAGGTTGCGAAGGAGCTTGCGGCGGATAAAAGCTGGGGCTGACGAGATCCAGAATGCCGCTGAACTGGAGATCGTCGCGGACGACCTGCGTGAATAATGCGGAGTGATTTTTCGCTGGGTCGGCACGCGGAGCAAAATCGGCCACGGCTACACGCGGTTTTTCCAAGCCGAGTCCGGTGCCGGTCTTAATCCAATCCTGCGCATGTGTTGCATGCGGAACGCAGGACATGGCCAGGATAATTACAAAAACATATTTGAAACGCTTGAACGAATTTTGCACCTTCACCCCCGAGTTCCCGCCGCGTTGCAATGCGGCGGGAGAAAAATTACTTCGTCAAAGACAAATCGAAATCAAAATTTACGTTTACGTAGGAGCCTGAATAATCGTTGGGTAGCGGGGGCATCGGCGAGGCACTCGCCAATGCGCGCTGCGCGGAAATATCCATGGATTGGTTTCCGCTGGATTGCTCCATGCGAATATTTTTGACGGAGCCGTCGCGATTGATGGTGAACGTCAGCACGGATTTAGCGCGACGTGCGGAGCGCACGGCGGGATCGATTTCAAAAAGGTTCCAGCTGCTGCCGATCTTGCGCCGAACGGCTTCCACATACCAACCGTAGCGGGTAGCGAAATCGCCGCCGCCCTGACCTTGTATCTGCACGCCGCTGGTGGTGGCGCCGGGAGTGTTGCCGTACCCGGTGGGAAGATTGGGGGTGCCGCCTTTTCCGTAATTTACGGCATTATTGGGAGTGGGGCGGAGATCCTCGAAAACTTTTGAAGGATGTACGACAGGTTTTTTTCGCGGCTCGTCCTTGAATTCTTTGTCGGGATGAACGACGGGTTTGGGTTTGGTCGGCTGTTCTTCTTTGAATTTGGGAATGTCGAGCCCGTCTTTAGGAATTTCAGGGATGTCCGGAGCTTTCGGCTCTTCCTTGTATAGGCCCTTGGTGGGATCGATGGCGTGGCTGTCGCTGGTCACGTCGGGCTTGGGCATAGGGATGCCAGCGCTGGGGACGAGATTCACTTTGACATCGGTGCCTTGATTGCCGCCAACGCTGGTCCATTGGTTGCCTTGATATTGGTACCAAGCGGAGAGGCCGATGGCGAGCGCCAACGCGCCGTGGAGAAAGGCGGAGTACACGAGAAATTTTCGTAGTGTGACTTCGTCGGTGTTGGCGAGAGCGACGCTCATCTTTTATCTCTGGTATCTCGGGCGCTCATTTATTTGCTGCGTGGACGATCGGTGATGGGTTCCGTGACAATGCTGATGTTGTTGATGCCGGAGACGCGGAGAGCATCGACCACGGAGGCGAAGACGCCGAAAGGTACAGTTTCATCGCAGCGGAGAAAGACGGCATCCTGCTGATCTTTTATCTTGGCCTTCACTTTATCGCCGAGCTCGTGAACGTTGACGGGCGTGTTGCCCAGATAGACGAGTTGCTGCTTGTCCACGGAGACCACGATGCGCTGCTCAGGGCTCTCCTTGACGGCGTGCGTTTTTGGCACATTAAGTTCGATGCCAGATTGCAGGATGGGGGCTGTAATCATGAAGATGATGAGGAGCACCAACACGACGTCCACGAAGGGGACCATGTTGATCTCGGAGAGCGAGGATTGGGTACCTTTTTGAATGGATGCCATGTTCGTCCAACTTATTCAAGGCCAGCGATGCCGCGGCCGCTGTTGAAATTCAACTGAAAGTCTTTTCGATTTGCGCGGCGACTTCCAATGTAAAGGTATCGAGGCGCTGCGCAAGATTGCGAATATTCTGTAAGAACTGATTATAAAAGATTACTGCCGGGATGGCGGTGACCAAACCCGCGGCGGTGGTGAAAAGCGCTTCGGAAATGCCGGGCGCGACGGCGCGCAGGCTGGCGGCACCGGCGGTACCGAGTCCTGAAAAGGCGTCAATGATGCCCCAGACGGTGCCGAAAAGTCCGATGAACGGGGAAACGGAACCAGTAGTGGCGAGCCAGGACATGCCTTTTTCCGCGCGACGTACTTCTTCAGCGGCGGCCAATTGCATATTTACGGTGACGGCCTGGAGGCTTTTTAGTCTGCCGCCGACATTGGGATTACCGCTGGGTGAGACCTGGCTTTGAAGTTCGCGATAACCGAACGCGTATACGGTGGCATATGGGGAGCCGGCTTGCGCCAAGGCTTGCGGATTGGCGATTCCGTGAGTGGCGCGGAAGATGCGGAGAAACTGGTCGCCTTCGCGCTTGACGCGGCCGAAGAAACCAATTTTCTGGAAAATCATAGCCCACGAGACGATGGAGAAGATCAAGAGAAGCGCGAGAACTCCACGGGCGACCCATCCGGTTTGTTCGAGAATGCTGCCGATGTCGGTCAAGAAGAACGTGGTGAACAGAAAAATGGTTTACCCCTCAGTGAAAGCGAATTTTTAGTGACTCAAGAACCGTAGCATACGCATAGAGGGGAAGCAACGAAACGTAACAGTAATGGTTACGGGCGTTTCGTGAGCGGAAATGGGTGAATGGAGCTATGGTAGACTGCGAATTCAGATGAATAAGGCCTACGATATCGGCGTGGAGTCGTTGAGTGGGAGCGGGCGCGCCGTGAACGGCGGGCTTGCACGAAGCCCCTCAGCTGACACCGGCCACACTGTTCATTCCGACAAATTTGATGCGAGCGGCAAAGTCAATGTTGCCAGCGGCGTGATTTCGGCTGATGTCGCTGCGACGAAAAGTTTAGGCGGTACGGCGAAGGGGGGGACGTTTTTTCTGGAGACGTTTGGGTGCCAGATGAACGACCACGATTCGGAGAAAGTGGCGGGGCTGCTGCTGTCGCGCGGGTACAGGCAAGTGGAGACGCCGGAAGCGGCGCGCATGATTCTTTACAACACCTGCAGCATTCGAGAGAAGGCGGCACAGAAAGTATTTTCGCGGCTGGGAGAATATCGCGAGCGCGGGGCGGACAAGATTATCGGGGTTTTGGGATGCGTGGCGCAGCAGGAAGGCGAGGACATTTTCAAGCGCGCGCCGTGGGTAAGTCTGGTGTGCGGTTCGGCAAGCTACCGGAAATTGCCGGAGATGCTGACGGAACTGGAAGCGGGGAACAAGCGGGTCACCGGGTTGAATAATGATACGGATGAAACGTTTGAGACGGAGATCACGCGGCGGGACAATCCGTGGCGCGCGTATCTGACGATAATCGAGGGGTGCGACAAGGCTTGCGCGTATTGCGTGGTGCCGCACACGCGGGGGCCGGAGCGCAGCCGCGGAAGCGAATCGATATTGAGGGAAGTGCGGCAACTGGCGGAGCTGGGATATTCCGAAGTGCAATTGCTGGGGCAGACGGTGAACTCGTATGTGGATCCGACTGCGCGAGCGATGAAGTTTTCGGATTTGTTGCTGGAAGTGGCGCAGGTGACGGGGATTCGACGGGTGAGATTTACGACTTCGCATCCGCGGGATTTTGGCAGGGACATTGTGCAGGCTATCGATCGCGAGCCGAAACTTTGCGATCACATTCACTTGCCGGTGCAGTCGGGGTCGACGAGGGTTTTGCGGGCGATGGCGCGGACGTATACGCGCGAGGAATATCTGGAGAAAATTGCGCTGATTCGCGGGGCTGCGCGGCCGATCAGCATTACTACGGATATTATTGTGGGATTTCCCGGCGAGACGGATGCGGATTTTGCAGAGACGCTGAGCATGCTGGACGAGGCGCAGTATGACGGGGTGTTTGGATTTAAATATTCGCCGCGGCCGAATACGCCTTCGTTGGCATTGAATGATCCGATACCGGAGGCGGTGAAAGGGCAGCGGTTGGCGATGATCCAGGAAAAGCAGCGGGTGATTCAGACGGCGCGGAATTTGACGATGTTGGAGCAGGAGCTGGAAGTTTTTGTGAGTAATAAATCGCGGCGGGAGAATCAGTGGTCGGGGCATACGACTTCGAATCGCGTGATAAGTTTCTCTTCCCAAGAGAAGGAGCTTCTGGGAAGCTACGTGCGCGTGAAGGTGACGGATAGTGGGACGGGGAGTTTGGTGGGAGTGCATGGTGGTTAAGGGTATCAGGGCGGATACAGCGAAGAGAGATTCCTCCACTGCGTAAGCCGACTCCTTCGCAGGAGCGAAGGAGAAGAAGGAGCGTCGGCTTACTTCGGTCGGAATGACAATGTTATGGCTTGCGCGTGAATTGGAAAAACAATGCTGCGACTGTAGATCGGGGGTCCAAGGTGGAAGTGGAGATGAAGATTCGTGGGCTGATGATGGATCCCGTTACGAACATGCCGATTGTGGTGTTGAAGGATGTTGGCGGGCAGGCGATTCTGCCGATCTGGGTGGGGGTGTACGAGGCCAATGCTATCGCGCTGGAGATTGAGAAAGTGCAGACGCCGCGGCCGATGACGCATGATTTGTTGAAGAATGTTTTGTTGGGGCTGGAAGTGCGGGTGCAGAAAATTATTGTTAGCGAACTGAAGGATGACACGTTTTATGCGCTGATTTGCGTGGAGCGGGACGGGGAGATGATGACCATTGATTCGCGGCCGAGCGATGCGTTGGCGCTGGCATTGCGGATGGATTGCCCGATATTTGTGAATGACCAGGTGTTGAAGAATTCGAAAGTTTCCAGCGCGATTAATGAGCGGACTACGAATGAACAGTTGCGGTCGTGGCTGGAGGGGTTGTCGGATGATGATCTGGGCAGGTACAAGATGTAGATAGTTGCGGTGTATGCTTCGACTTCAATTTGCTCTTGAGTAAAAAAAGATTCAGAGGATCGAAAACCTAGTGTAGTGTCTCCAACGCTTCTTTACATTTGACGATTTTGCCCATAATTCGTTCTACAGATGCGCTCCAGACGAAAACCTTGGGATTCTGATTGTGGGTTTGGATG
>Ga0185299_10006690_pt1 | contig 12182 bp, 12 predicted proteins | sample PaiPotPPA55metaG_FD_128002 | JGI IMG/M metagenome (GOLD analysis project Ga0185299, IMG submission 128002) | Iron sulfur acid spring bacterial and archeal communities from Banff, Canada, to study Microbial Dark Matter (Phase II) - Paint Pots PPA... ...
GTGAACGGAACGGATATTACCTGTTGCTCAAAGTTGGAATTGAAGAAGATGCATCGCTCGATCGGAGTGGCGTTCCAAAGCGCAGCTTTGTTCAACTCGTTGAGCGTCGAAGATAACGTCGCGTTGCCCCTGCGTGAACATACGCGGCTTGCACCTTCAATCATCGAACTGGTTGTCTGGTTCAAGTTGGCTGCGGTTGGCCTTGCGGCCCATGGGAAGTTATTTCCCCAGGAGCTTTCCGGCGGCATGAAGAAGCGTGCGGCGGTCGCGCGGGCGCTCGCACTCGGCCCTGAAATCCTTGTGCTCGATGAGCCATCAGCCGGGCTTGATCCAATCGTTGCTGCAGAACTCGACGAACTGATTCTGCTGCTCAAGGAAGCCTTACAGATGACGGTGATTGTCGTGACCCACGAACTCCCAAGCGCGTTCCGCATCGCAGACCGCATCGCCATGCTCTATCAAGGTTCGTTCAGCTCGGTCGGCACAAAAGACCAGATCAAAGCGAGTCAGAATCCGCGTGTTCGGCAGTTTCTTGATCGGATTCCCGGAGATATGGCGAAAACATCCGCAGTAGCTACGCATTTCGAACAATACCTGAACGTCGCGGAGGCATACCAGTGACCACAGAAGCAAAAGTCGGAGCCTTTGTTCTTGGATGTGCGTCGATCCTGGCGTTCACGATCATCCGCTTAGTCAACGCGCAGCTCAATGGCCACACTGCTCCATACCGCACCTATCTTCGCTACGCCGGCGGGCTCGAGCCGGGGGCCCAAGTCCTTTTCGGTGGAATCGACGTGGGCAAGATAACAGCGGTTCGGCCTTGGAAATCAGATCCAACCAAGATCGAAATTCTTCTAGACATGAAAGAAGACACTCCACTGAATGAAAAGTCTGTTGCCAAGTTAGGGCTGGTCAGCGTGATGAGTGGCGCCGCGCTGTCCATTACGACCGGCAGCAACGATGCTCGGCGTCTTCCGCGGGACTCGGTCATTCCATCGCAGGAAGCCGCGAGCCTGGATTCGATCACCGACAAAATGGCGGTTGCCGCAGACAACGCCAACGATTTGATCACACAGGTGCGGGGAGAACTGGGAGGAATCAGCGGAGATGCGCGGACGCTGCTGGCAAATCTGAATACGGTAACCGGCAAAGCCAACCAGCAAAAGATTCAGGCCGTCCTGGATAACGTCAACGGAATGATAGCGACTGACCGTCCAAAGATCGACCATCTGACAGATGAATTAAACGCGCTCAGCCAGCATGCTGATGAGACCATTCAAAACGTGAATGGCGCGGTGGGCGATTTGCGTGAACCGATCCGCAACGACCTGGCTAACCTGCAGAGCACGTTGGTACAAGCAAAGCAATTGCTTGCGGATATGGAGGTATTGGTGCGGGCCAATGATTACAAGATTGATGACACGATCGAACATTTGCGGACTGCGACGGAAAACTTGGACGAGTTGACGGACTCCGTGAAACAGCGCCCGTGGAGTCTTATTCGAATCAAGCAACCGGAAGACCGCAAGGTGCCGAAATAAATGAGTCGAATCAAGGATGGGTCTCCCCGTCCTTCCAGCTTCAACGGAGATCAAACATGAAAAGAAATCTGGCTACGATCGTCGTTGTACTTGCAACTATCGCCGTCCTGGCCGGCTGCGCGGGCAAGGTGGGGCATGCGAACTACTACACTCTCAACCTGCCTGCGCCGCCTGATCCGCCAGCCGCGGAAGAGGCGCACACTACGGTGGCGATCCGCGAATTCACCGCGCCCGCCTACCTTCGCCGTGGGGCCATTGTGTATAAGACGTCTCCGGAACTCGTCGGTTTTTATGCGTACCATCGCTGGGCCGTTGACCCGTGTGAGTTTGTCACCGACTCGGTCATCGATCGCCTTGGCGCCACAGGGATCTTTTCACGCGTGAAGCATTACGACGGGCAGCCCGACGCTGACTACGTTGTCAGCGGACGATTGGAGAAGCTTGAGGAAATTGATTATGAGGGCGGCGTCAAGGTCGAGGTCGCAGTCTCCGCCCAGATGACCAGACTTGACAGAGGCACGATTGTTTGGAGTAAGGCTGTTTCGGAAGTCGGAGAGGTCAACCAACACGACGTTCCTACGGTGGTATCAGAAATGAGCCACACGATGGAACGAGCGATCGAGAAACTGATGACGCCGGTGCCCGGGGCCTTACCCGAGGTGTCAAAGGCGGTGGCTAAGAAATTAGACGTTCAAGGCGACAGTTCTCAAAGTCGACCACCTCTTCACTGAACGTGATGCGCTGTCAAATTGCATTCGACAGTGTCAACACTCGACGCACCAACCTGCTGAACGTCAGCATTGCAGTCCTTCTACTCGGAGCAGGGGAGGTTTGGCAACCGCCTTGCTACTGATGGATTTTCGGAAAAACCCGTGCTCAAGATGTGAACCAGGGTTTGAAGCAGGATGCGCGCTGTGCGAGCAGAAATTCCCGAGAGGTTGAGAAATGGCTGAGCTGGCCCGCACTCGAATATCTGGAAGGGGTGAAAATCGGTACGCGACGCGCGAAGATTTTCTCCAGATTTTTGACGAGGACCTGAATCCTCTTTATCAGCTTTCGTTTCTCCTTACGGGAGATCACCAGAAGGGAGAAAGGTGCTTTCTAGCCGGTATTGAGGACTGTGCGAATGAGAACCGGGTGTTCAGGGAATGGGCGCGTGCTTGGACCAAGCGCGTTATCGTGGTAAACGCAATTCGTGAACTCAATCCCCGACGGAGCCATTCCAATTGGTCCTCGCTGCCATCTGTTTTCTCTCACCATCAGCAGTCAAGCAGTCCAGCCCGACATTTCGATGCCGACGCTGTGTTAGGGCTTGCAGACTTCGAGCGCTTTGTTTTCGTACTATGCGTCCTGGAGCGCTACCGGGAAAACGAGTGTGCTCTCCTTCTCGGCTGCTCATGCTCCCAAATTCGGGAAGCTTGCACTCGCGCCATAGAGGCATTGACCAGTATCGGCCAGTTGTCGTTTTCGGGGGATTCAGTTCGCCGATAGAGCGATCTGGCAAGCGTTCCGGTTACTCGAAAAGATATTCCCCTCAAACCAGATTCACCTCTGGCCGCTGCGTGGACTGTTCGGGGCGCCTTCGAGACCAATTCAATTGCCTGAGCCGAAAAAGCCACGTCGACAAAGTCCAGAGACTTTCCCAACAAGCGCTACTCAAGGCCGGTGAGAAGTACTGTCAACGGACGGACACTGGCAATTTCACGCCGCACCTAAACCCATTTCCCCTTGCCTAAGCCCTTATCCGGCAATGATGTATGAAGGTGAGGCCATAGCTCGTCACGGAATTCGGCTTGCATTCCAAGGAGTATGAACGCCGTGAATATTCGTACCAGGAGAGGCGATGGCAACCATCACAGAGAAAGACACGATTAAAACCATAACGACACACTACATTGATGGTGGGTTCGTTGAATCCCATGGCCGCGAAGTCATGGACATTATCAAACCGACCAACGGGAAAGTAATCGCCCGCGTCACGCTGGGAGACGAGGAAGATACACGGCGTGCGATTGCCGCGGCCAAGCGAGCTTTCGCCAGTTTCAGCCAGACCACCAAGGAAGAGCGTGCGCGTTACTTGCGCCAGCTATATAAGGCTGTCTCAGCTCGCATCGACGATTTAACGGCTGTGATGGTTGAGGAGTACGGCGGGGTCGCCCGGTTCGCCCGGCTTATTGTCGAGTCGGGGGTCAACGCCTTCGCCGCGGCCGAGAAGGCACTTCAAGAGCTCCCGTTGAAAGAAAGCTGGGGCAAGACGACGGTCACGATGGAGCCAGTCGGAGTTGCCGGGCTAATTACAGCATGGAACGCGAACGCTCTATTCATTTGCCTTAAGCTTGCGTCGGCTATCGCGGCTGGTTGTACGGTCGTGCTTAAACCGAGCGAAATGAGCCCGCTGCAGACCCGCGCAATGGTTGAGGCTCTGAACGAGGCCGGACTACCAAAGGGTGTCTTCAATGTGGTGACAGGTCTCGGCACTGTCGTTGGCGCTGAGATGGTGCGTAATCCGGATGTGGGGAAGATATCGTTCACGGGTTCGGTTGCCGTCGGAGAACAGATCATGCGCGACGGCGCCGCGACGATGAAGCGGGTCACGCTCGAACTCGGTGGAAAGTCCCCCACAATCCTGTTGGATGACGCCGCGCTCGACAAGGCCATCCCGGCGGCGCTTATCTTGGCTTTTTTGAACAGCGGTCAAGCTTGCGCTGCAGGAACGCGGCTTCTCGTGCCCAAGAGCCGGCTCGACGAGGTAAAGCGGGCCATACGGGATGAGATGCGTAACTACACAGTCGGCGATCCAGCCGATCCCAACATCGGGCCGTTGGGCCAATGGTGTCGCAAAAACAGTATGAGCGCGTCGAATCCTACATCCGCAAAGGCATTGAAGAAGGCGCGGAGGTGCTGGTCGGCGGAGAAGGCCATCCGAAGGGTCTCGAAGCAGGTTATTTCGTGAAGCCGACTGTGTTCGTCAATGTGAAGAACAACATGACGATCGCCCAGGAAGAGATTTTCGGCCCCGTGCTCAGCGTGATCGCCTACGACTCCGAGGACGAAGCAATCCGGATCGCCAATGACTCCAAGTACGGTCTTCACGCTGCCGTCATGGGAACTGACTTGCAGCGCGCGCGCCGCGTGGCCTCTCAGCTGCGGGCCGGCCGCGTCGTGATCAATGGGATGACGGACGATCCGCAGGCACCCTGGGGCGGATTCAAGTACTCCGGTGTCGGCCGCGAATATGGCAAGTACGGCATTGAGGCGTTTCTCGAACCCAAGGCCATCCTAGGTGCCCTATGAAAACGGCATTTGCCCGAAGAGCTTTAGGCCAAGTGCTCGAACAACTACAGGCTCTCCGAAGGAGAACAATCATGTCTGCTTACATCGTTTTCACTAGAACAAAAACACTGGATCAAAAAGAGCTTGAGACTTATTGGGCTGGAATTAAAGCGACGATGAAAGGACACCCAATTGAAGTCTTGGTGGCTTATGGAAAGCATAAAATCCTGGAGGGCGATCCCATTGAGGGAATCGTGATCGCAAAATTCCCAACCGTAAAGGCAGCGAAGGATTGGTACTGCGGCGAAGCATACCAAAGTATCGCCAAGCACCGTCAAAAAGGAGCGATTTACCAAGGCCTGATCGTAGAAGGTGTTATCTAACTTTTAATGTTTTTCAAGATTTCTTGCCGGGCCACAAGAGTGACAGTCTTGCCGCGAGGGAACGAATCGAACCGGGAGACCAACTTATGAGCAAGCACATCACGATCTCCCCCAGCGAAGCCGCGGACCGCCTCGCCATCCGCGAGCTCGTTGAGGCCTATGCACATTGTGCCGATCGTCGCGATGCGAACGGCCAAATGTCTCTTTTTACCGCAGATACTCACTTTGTGGTCTACATGAACGCAAAAGATCCCAAGCCTTCACAGGAGCTACACTCCCGCGAATCGCTTGCTCCCGTATTCGCAGATCTGAACAAGTACGCTGCCACGATGCACTTCGTCGGACAGAGTACGATTCTCAGCCTGACAGCAGACAGAGGCACTGGCGAAGCGTATTGCCTGGCACATCACCTCACCGTCGACGGTGGAAAGAGAAGTCTCATGATCGCGGCGCTCCGCTATTTCGACACTTTCGTAAAGCAAGAAGGTGCCTGGTTGTTTGAGGAGCGAAAGCTGTTCGTTGACTGGATCGAGGAGCGCATTCTGTCATGACGGCTCTTAACACGACGGCTTCGATGAGTGTTGCCGCTGTTGGCCAAAAGCGTCTTGTCATTGTTGGCGCGACCGGAATGGTCGGCGGATACGCTCTTCGCAATGCACTCGATCATGCCGCCGTCAAGAGCGTCACTTCGATTGGTCGCAAGAGGCTCGGCATCTCGCACCCCAAGTTGAAAGAGGTTTTGCACCAAGACTTCGCAGACTGTTCCGCACTCGAAGATCTACTCTCTCGCCAGGACGCGGCGGTCTACTGCCTGGGGACGTACACCGGGTCAGTGTCAGACGCGGAACTCCGGGCTATAACCGCCGATTACACGATCGAGTTCGCGCGAGTTCTCCGTAACAGTAGTCCGAATGCTGCGTTCTCGTTCTTGAGCGGGAACGGTGCCGACCAAACGGGACGAGGCCGGCTTGCCTTCGCGCGTTACAAGGGAATGGCCGAGAAGGCATTACTCGCGGACGGTTTCCCGCGCGTTTACCTATTCCGGCCCGCCTATATCTACCCGGTGCAACCGCGAAAGGAACCGACTTTCAGTTACCGGCTATTACGCGCGGTCTATCCCGTATTTCGACTGTTGTTTCCGAACCAGGTAATTCGGGCTGACGACTTGGCCTGGGCGATGGTGGATGTTGTGCTTCGACAAACACAGGAGCGCCAAGGCTTGGTTTTAGAAAACCGAGACATCCGAGCCATGATCAAGTCGCAAATGCCCGTGCGGGATCGTGATGCGTGATTGATTGATCACAGTTCGACAAGGATCCGTGACTGAATCACAAAATGAGGCAGTGTCATGAAGCGAATCGTGATTATCGGCGCCGGTTTTGCCGGGCTTGCTGCCGCTAAGGCCCTTAGGCATGCGAACGCCAATGTCCTGGTGATTGATCGAGCGAGTCACAATCTCTTTCAGCCTCTGCTCTATCAGGTGGCGACAACGGTGCTTTCGCCCGCTCAAATCGCATCTCCGATCCGGGGACTTCTGAAGAATCAGCGAAACACGACCGTATTTCTTGGCGAAGTCAGCGGAATCAACAAAGACGCAAAGTTTGTCTACGCTAGCAATGAGGACCATAAGGATGCGGCGCTTGGTTACGACATCCTGGTGATCGCAACCGGAGTCGCGCATAGTTACTTTGGGCACGACGAGTTTGCGCAGTTTGCGCCCGGTCTGAAGGGACTGGCTGACGCGGTCCGCATCCGCAACAAGGTTCTAAAAGCATTCGAACAAGCAGAAATGGAGGACGATCCGAGCCGGCGCCAGGATTTTCTGACCTTTGTTTTGGTCGGGGCGGGGCCAACTGGTGTAGAACTTGCCTCATCACTCGCAGTGCTTGTTCGCACCAAGTTGAAAGCGGAGTTCCGTCGTATCAACCTCGCGGCGACACGGATCGTGCTGGTGGCCATGGCGCCTCGGGTCTTGGGGACTTTCGCTTCGGATCTCTCCGAGGCGGCCAAACGCCGGTTGGAAAACCTGGGCGTAGAAGTGCGTTTGGGGCACAGCGTTGACCAAATTGACGCGGACGGGGTTGTCGTAGGCGGAGAGCGTATCGCTAGTAAGGTCGTCATCTGGACCGCAGGAGTAGCGCCTTCGCCAGCCGGTAAATGGTTGAACGTCGAGACTGACCGCGCCGGCCGCGTCCGCATTCAAGACGATCTCACCGTTCCCGGACATCCAGACATATATGTAATCGGAGATACTGCTTCGCTCGAGCAGGATGGAAAACCCCTGCCCGGTATCGCTCAAGTGGCGATCCAACAAGGTCGCTATGCAGGCCGGCGCATCGCTCAAAGCTTGCTTAGTAAGCCCTCCCCCAAGCCGTTCCGATATTTCGATAAAGGAAACATGGCAGTTATCGGAGCGGGTTTCGCGATCCTTCAAGCAGGTAGAGTCCGGCTGAGCGGGATAGTAGCCTGGCTTGCGTGGGCAGGAGTTCATCTACAGTTTCTCGCAACTAGCAGTCTACGTCTCACGGTCTTTTTGCAATGGATCTGGAGCTTTTTGACCGGTCAGACTGGGGTTCGGTTGATCGTGAATCACATTTCTGTTTCCAAGCAGAATAAGGGTATGGAACTGCCTACTCCGCGGACGTGACTCATCTCTTCCTGTAGTCTCGACCCTCACCGCCTGGCCGGTGAGGAACTGAAGTTCCAAGGTCGCACCATTTGACACTGATCTATTTATGACACTGACCCAGTGATCAACACCAGTCTTCAGACTGCAACTCGCTTCTTTTCACGTTGCAATCTCTGAAGGCGTTTTGGCCCCGCACTTGCTTTACGTGAAATATCGCAGACGGCAAGGGCAGAAATAGTAGGGGAGGAAGTTCTGATGGCAAGTCCGGAAAAAGAGAGAAACCCCGCGTCACTACCGGCGCCCAATAGTGACTTCTATGAACTCGTCGAAATGTTGCCCGCTGAAGAGTTGGCGACCGTAAGACAGGTGCGAGCCTTTATGGAGACGAAAATCGCGCCCATCATCACCAAGTACTGGGTTGAAGACGCGTTCCCGTTCGAAATCCTGCGCGCACTCAAAGACCTCAACATTGGCGGCGTAGCCATGCAGGGCTACGGTTGCAGAGGCGGAAGTGCGCAGCTATTTGGGCTGATTGCCATGGAGATGGCGCGCTTCGACTCGTCGATCGCGACATTCTTTGGTGTTCACAACGGTTTGGCGATGGGTTCGATCTACCTGGGCGGATCGGAAGAACAAAAACAGAAATGGCTTCCTCCGATGGCTCGCTGGGAAAAAATTGGTTGCTTCGGCCTGACTGAACCACTGGTTGGGTCCGGAACTGCCGGCGGGATGTTGACGACTGCGAAACGCGATGGCGACACCTGGATCCTCGATGGTCAGAAAAAGTGGATCGGCAACTCGCCGTGGTGCGACATATCCATCATTTGGGCGCGTGACGTTGCGGACAACCAGGTCAAAGCGTTCATTGTGGAGAACAAAACCACGCCCGGTTTCAAAGTCGAAAAAATTCAGAACAAAATTGCCCTCAAAGTTGTCCAGAATGGGCTCATCACGATGGAAAACTGCCGCGTACCGGAAACGAACCGTTTGCAGCACGATCAGTCGTTCCGCGACACCGCCCGCGTTCTAAAGATGACGCGCTTCATGGTGGGTTGGGAGGCGACCGGTTGCGCCATGGGCGCCTACGAGAACGCACTCAAGTACTGTCAGGAACGCCTTCAGTTCGGAAAACCCATCGCCTCATTCCAGATGGTGCAGGACCTTCTCGCCCGGATGCTCGCCAACATCACTGCTTCTCAGTGCCTGCTGGTCCGCATGGCGCAGTTGCCTGCGGAAGGCAAGCTCACCGATGCGCACGCCTCACTTGCCAAAGCGTTCACCACTGCCAAGTGCCGTGAAACGGTCGCGTGGGCGCGGGAGCTTTTGGGCGGTAATGGCATCGTCGCAGATTACAACGTTGGCCGCTTCTTTGCCGATGCTGAAGCGCTTTACTCCTACGAAGGTACTTTCCAGATGCAGAACCTGATTCTCGGTAAAGCCATAACGGGCTTCAGCGCCTTTGTCTAGCGGAATAGAAACGAATTGCGGTTCCTATCCAACCTGTCTACCAAAAGCTGAAGTAGTCAAGGAGCGAAGATAATCATGGCAGTGAGGTCGTCTATTTCAGAAATCAAGAACAACATAGCAAAAGCCACGATGGCCCGGCTGTTCTTTCTCAGTGCGAGTAGTGGCGAAATCTTTTCCGCCAACCCCGAGGCTCTGACCTGAGGACTATCGTGAGCGAGGGCAAGCGACTGCCAGATGGCATCGTTCTGGACACCAAGGCAGGTCATATCTATTGGACCAACATGGGCGTTCCCACCGCCAATGATGGCTCCATCGAGCGCGCGAAGGGGGGATCTACCTGCACGCCGCTCCGATCTTCCACATCGCAGACTTTGCCAGCATGTTCGCAGCCCCGGCATTCGGCGCCAGCCAAATCATAATTCCGAAATTTAGCGCGCAGACTTTCTGCGAGACGGTGGCACGAGAGCATGTGACTCACACCGTGCTCGTGCCAACGATGATCAATTTACTCACACAATTCGTGGAAGCGAGAAAGTATGACCTGAACAGCCTGCAGGTGCTGGCGTATGGCGGCTCACCCATGGCGCCGGAGCTCGTCCATCGGACCCGGGAACTCCTGCCAAAGGTCAAGTTGATTCAAGTGTATGGGTTGAGTGAAACAGGTTTTCTTACGGGCTTGCAGGACCAGGAGCACAGTGAGGACAAGCTGATGGCGTGCGGACGGCCCTGTCCCGGTGTCGATCTTCTGGTGGCAGACACTTCAGGGAAACAGGTCGAGCCGGGACAGGCAGGGGAACTTATCGCACGGGGCGCCAACGTCATGCGCGGCTATTGGAACAATCCGGAAGAAACGGCTAAAGCGTTTCGCGACGGATTCTTTCGTACGGGAGATATCGGCCATCAGGATACTGCCGGATATTTTTACATCCTCGACCGGCTGAAGGACATGATTGTCACCGGCGGTGAGAACGTTTATTCGGGAGAGGTGGAAGCAGTGATCTACGGACATCCCGCCGTTCGTGAAGTAGCCGTCTTCGGCGTACCCGATCCGCAGTGGGGCGAACTTGTAATGGCTTGTGTAGTTTTGAAGCCACAGGCAATTCTTACCTCCGACGATCTGATTGCTTTCTGCCGGCGAAGCCTTGCGACTTATAAACTTCCCAGGCGCGTCGAGTTTTCAGAAACGGATTTGCCCAAGAACAGTTCCGGCAAGGTACTGAAGAAGACTCTGCGCGAGCGTTTCTGGATGCATCAACGGCGCGCCGTGAGTTGACGCAAGATTGCTTTTGCGAGGATCGAGGGCAGGTGCGTGCAACTTGAGACTACGCGCTAGAGCATGTTCTGAAAGAGATCGATCCACTTCTTCATGAGCGTTACCTGGGCATGATGAAAATCTGCAGGCTCAACGGCAGCGAACGTCCGCCAAGTCTATACCCAAATGCTTGAGTCCCGGCCTCCCGAAAAGTAGATAGACAACCGTTTGCTCACTGCTTTCTCCTAGCTGGTTGCATGTTCAAGCTCCCTTGTCGAACCAAGTATTCCTGAGTGGAATCCAAGCAATCTCTATGCCGTGGAATGTCTGACCATAAAGCACGACTGACATTCTTCAATGGAAAGCGCACTTGCAAAGCCTGGCGTGACGAAGGGATGACAGTTGCAAGGGGATGACACTGTATCCCACGACGTATGCGCAAGCTTAGTAAAGTTGGTTACAGAATTTGTTGGGGTTTCCTGCTCTCATTGCCACATAGAAGAGGAGACAGCGAACGATCTGTTTGGTAGAGCGCTTGCTCTCTCCAATGGAATTCCGGAGTGCAAATCCGGTGCTTTGGAGACTTAACCACGACAAAGGCCCAGACAATGAGTTCATTTGCCGCTGAAGCAGTCTGAATCGAATGGAAGAAGGTCAGTCTTGAAGAGGAGGATGAAATCGAGCTTGGATTGCGCCTGGCGGATCGCCCTTCTTCTATTTTGGTCTGCTAAGCCAGTCTGGTCAGCCGAGCCCAGCGGTTCGACCACCCAAAGCACGAACATTTTTTCTCCTGCCTCAACGCCCGCCAAGTCAATCGCCGACCTATCGGTCTTTGTGCTTATCATTACCGGAATCATCTTTCTCGTGGTCTTTGCCTTGCTGCTTTACTCCGTCGTCAGGTTCCGTGGGCGAGGAATGGACGGCGGCTGTGAACCGGCTCAGGTGTATGGAAGCATGCAAATTGAGTTGGCATGGACAATCATTCCCATTCTGATCGTGGTCGTTCTGTTTCTGGCCACCGCGCGAGTAATCCACGCGGTTCAGGATGCTCCCGAGCCGGCTGGCGCTCTGGATGTGATCGCGATTGGACATCAATACTGGTGGGAATTTCGCTACGCGAAGCTGGGTGTCGTCACGGCGAACGAACTACATATTCCGGTGAGCGATCCCAGTCATCCGACACCAACGTTCCTGCGATTGCTCTCGGCCGATACTGACCACAGCTTCTGGGTGCCGCAGCTTGCAGGCAAAACGGACCTCATTCCAAACCATCCCAACAGAATGTGGATGGACCCGCAGCGCACGGGAGTCTTTCTTGGCCAGTGTGCACAGTATTGCGGAACACAACATGCCAAAATGCTGCTCCGCGTTTCTGTAGATGGACCGGAGGATTTTGCCGCATGGGTGCGCGCCCGGCAGAAACCCGCGGTCGAAGACGCTGGTGCAATCGCTGGCAAGCGAGTGTTTGAACGTAATGCGTGCATGAACTGCCATGCGGTGGGCGGAACTCCAGCGAACGGCCGCTTTGGCCCTGACCTGACGCATTTGATGAGTCGCGCAACGATTGCAGCGGGCGCGGCTGAAAACACTCACGACAATCTCCGTCTTTGGATCCAGGACCCCAGCGCAATCAAACC
>Ga0185299_10006697_pt1 | contig 12170 bp, 11 predicted proteins | sample PaiPotPPA55metaG_FD_128002 | JGI IMG/M metagenome (GOLD analysis project Ga0185299, IMG submission 128002) | Iron sulfur acid spring bacterial and archeal communities from Banff, Canada, to study Microbial Dark Matter (Phase II) - Paint Pots PPA... ...
GATCTCGGCGTTGCTCCGGCGCCGGACGAGACGACCATCTGCTGGAGAAGCACGATCTGGGCGTCTGATGCTGGAGGCTGTGAACGTGCATCTGGAGGCCAGGGGCATCCGCATTGCGACGGGCACGATCGTCGATGCGACCATCATCCACGCGCCTTCCTCCACCAAGAACAAGTCCGGCGAGCGTGACCCGGAGATGCATCTGCCCAGGAAGGGCAACCAGTGGTACGCGGCACCGCCGGCCCCCAAAGGCGCCAAGGCCCCGCCTGTCGCAGTCGCTCCTACCTACGACGGCAACGTAGACTCCGACCAGTGGCAGACCTGGGAATCCACCGGGGCCAACCTGCAGCAACTCCAGTTCATGATGGGAATCCCCTTAACCCCCATCGCGGCCGCGCCACCATCTCCAACGCCGCCGCCCGCCGCGCCACCCGCCGAAAAGCAGCGAAGAAAGCCGCCAAAAGGGGCTCTGGCGCACATGCGGTGATTCTTCCCAACTCGTGCTTCAGGGCGTAAGACGGAGGTAGCTCTGGCGAGCTTCGCTCCTGCTGATGAGGCAAGGATGCCTGGTCCCGAACATAGCGGAAGTGACCCTAGTCTGTCTTCGCCCGAAGGATGGGGCGATCGAGATGCAGCTGCGTGCTCGTCGCAGCATCTCTACATGCCCGGCGTGTGGAACGGCTTCGCGCCGAGTCCATAGCCACTATCAACGGAAGTTGGCCGACCTTCCATGGGAAGGTCTGCCGGTGGTGATCCTGCTCCAGGCCCGGAAGTTCTTCTGCGCTGGCGACAGTTGTCGGCGGAAGATCTTCACCGAGCTGCTACCTGGTACGGTGGCGCGCTACGCACGGCGCAGCTGCCGATCGAGCGAAGCTCTCCACTGGCTGACGCTTGCCTTGGGTGGCCGTGCCGGAGCGCGACTGGCACGCCGGCTCGGATTTCCGGCGTACAGATCGACTCTTCTGCGCTCGCTGCGGCATCGGATGCAGCCGACCGCCGTTACAGCTCCGCGCGTGCTCGGGATCGATGACTGGGCATGGAGGAAGGCTCATCGGTACGGGACCATTCTGTGCGATCTGGAAGCAGGCAAGGTCGTCGACCTATTACCTGATCGGGAGGCAGCAACCGTGGCCGCATGGCTGCAAGATCACCCCGGAAAAGAGATCGTCAGCCGTGACCGGGCCAGTGCTTATGCCGAGGCCACACGCAGAGCCGCTCCGCAAGCCGTCCAGATCGCTGATCGTTGGCACCTTATGCGCAACATGAGCGAGGCTTTGAGAACTGCTCTCGAACCGCACCATCGCGTGTTGAAGCAGGCTGCCCAGGGAAGCATACAGGGATTCATCGCTTCGGCTCCGCCGCCGCTGCCCAGCTCAACCTTATCCGCCAAGCAGCAGAATAGGCAGAGGCGGTACAGCCTATATGAGGAGATGAAAGCTCTGGCGCGGAACGAGCCAATCCGATATCGCTCGACAACTCGACCTCAGTCTGCGCACCGTGCAGCGATGGACACGTGCCGGCGTCTTTCCTGAACGCACACCGCGTTCGCACCCCCACTCGGTTGATGCCTACGTCAGGTATCTGGACCAACGCCTTCATCAGGGGATGCCACAACGTCAGTCAGCTCTGGCGAGAACTCAGGCAGCAGGGATATCGCGGCCAACTCAGCAGCGTGTGGAACTGGCTTCATCAACACCGTGGCCACACGAAGAGAGCTCCGATCTTTCCATCCGCCAAACTCAGTATTCGCACTTCGCCTCAGCATACGACCTGGCTGATCCTGAAGGAACCGCCCTCGGCAAAGGCTTACCTTGAGGAACTCTATCGCGCCTCTCCTGAGATCGCCGCCCTCGCACACCTTGGCAGGGAGTTCTTCCGCCTCGTTCGCAGCCGCGATCTAGCCGCGTGGCCTCAATGGCTTGAACGTGCAAACATACCGCCCTCCGCAGCTTCGCATCCAGCCTCTTGCGCGATCAGCATGCCGTGGAAGCGGCACTGACTCTGCCCTGGAGCAACGGCCCGGTCGAAGGGCATGTGCACAGGCTCAAGCTGATCAAACGGCAGATGTACGGACGTGCCAGCTTCGATCTGTTACGCCTCCGTGTTCTCCATCAGGCCTGATCAGCCGGTTCCGAACGCGACGCAAGGGCACTCCACCGCTTCGCCAAATGTGCGCCAGAGCCTTTAAATGGCGTAAATATTTGCAGGGTAAATGGCGTAGGCAAACCAGCTCGGGCCTACAATCATCATGCCCGCAGCCTTATCGCATCGGCGCGACCGCGAGAGTCGCCACCGCTCTTCGCTCCACATATGGTTCGATCGTTATCTCCGCGATCGCGTTGAACACCTCCTGCCGGTCAGAGAACTTCAACGCAGCACAACTTGAAAATATCCTCCGATCGGAGCGTCCTCATGAGCACCTCCCCGTCTCACATGAGCCTTTGGCGAACTCTCCTCCTCGCCCTCGCCACCCTTGCGGTACCCGTAGCGGCCCTGGCCCAGGGCGACGGCTACTGGCACACCAGCGGCAGCCAGATCCTCGACCTCAACAATCAGCAGGTTCGCATCGCAGGCATCAACTGGTACGGCTTCGAAACCACACGCCCCGTCGCCGGCGGCCTCACCGCGCAGGACTACAAAGCCATCTTGCAGACCATCAAGAGCCAGGGCTACAACACCGTCCGCCTGCCCCTCTCCAACCAGATGGTGGAGACCCCTCAGGTCCCATCCAGCATCAGCTACAACAACAGCACGGGAGCCATCAACGCCGGCCTGAAGGGACTCAACTCCCTCCAGATCCTCGACAAAATCATCACCTACGCCGGCACTCTCAACCTCAAAATCATCCTTGACAACCACCGCTCCGAAGCCGGCGACAGCGCTGAAGGCAGCGGCCTCTGGTTCACCGGCAGCTATCCGGAGTCCGCCTGGATCAACGACTGGATAACACTCGCCACTCGTTACCTCAACAACCCCACCGTCATCGGTCTGGATCTCCGAAACGAACCGCACAACGCCTACAACGGAGGAGCCTGCTGGGACTGCGGCGGACCCTACGACTGGCATCTCGCCGCACAACGTGCAGGCAACGCCGTCCTTGCCGTCAACCCCCACCTGCTCATCTTTGTAGAAGGTACTGACGCCTACAATGGCGACTGGTACTGGTGGGGAGGCAACCTCCTCGGCGTCCAGAACTCGCCAGTCACCCTCAGTGTCGCAAACCAGCTCGTCTACTCCGCCCACGACTACGGCCCGCAGCTCTATCAGCAAAACTGGTTCAACGGCAGCACTACCGCCGCAAGCCTGAACATCGTCTGGACAAACCACTGGGGTTACATCAGCCAGAACAACATCGCACCCGTCTGGCTCGGAGAGTTCGGTACCACCAACAACTCCAGCGACATCCAGAGCAGCACCCCCGGCAGCGAAGGCCAATGGTTCAAAGCCTCGTCCAGTACCTCTCCGCCAGCTCGAAGCTCAGTTGGACCTACTGGGCCCTCAACGGCGAAGATGCTTACAGCCTGCTCGACTCCAACTACGACGCAACCCCGGCCAGCTCCCTCAAGCAGCAGTCTCTGTCCTCCATTCAGTTTCCATTCGGTAGTGGCGGCACCGTCACTCCCCCATCCCCACTCCCCACAGCGCCTGGCGGCCTCACCGCGACCTCCGCGTCATCCAGCCAGATCAATCTCACGTGGCAACCCAGCTCTACCTCGGGAGTCACCTACAAGCTTTACATGGGAACCTCTTCCGGCTCGGCCTCTACCCTCATCGTCAGCGACCTGAGCGCCACCAGCTACCAGGTCACCGGCCTTATCGCTTCCACTACCTATTACTTCACCGTGACCGCAGCTTCCAGCAGCGGCACCTCCGCAGCCTCCAATCAGGCAAGCGCCACCACCTCAGCTCCCGCCACCACCTCAAGTTCCTGCCACATAACCTATACCGACCAGAACGACTGGGGCGTAGGCTTCACCGGTGCCATCACCATCACGAATACCAGCGCCACCCCCATCACATCCTGGACTCTCACCTGGGCCTACAGCGGCAATCAGGCCCTGAACCAATCCTGGAACGGAATCTACACCCAGACCGGACAGACCGTAACCATCACCAACGCAAGCTGGAACGGAACCATCGCTCCCGGAGCCAACCTGGCCGGAATCGGCTTCAACGCAAACTACACCGGAACCAACGTCAACCCAGTAACCTTCTATCTCAATGGAACGGCCTGCAACTAGCACCGTTTCTGTGAAGACCAGGAACTTGAACCTGAGGAATTAGCTTTCATATCAACGACAAGGGCAACTGCGCTGCAGAAAAGGAGCGCGCGATTCGCAGAAATTGCGGTCGGAGTAGTGCTTTCAGCCAAAGGACCGGCGGCTCAGATCTGAGCGTTCACACCTGAATGCTGGACTGATGAGACATCGCCTTCACTGAAACTGATGGAAGCGACTACATCGGCTTGTAGGCTTAGACGACAAAAAATCGCGGCTCGCAAAAACTCTCGGCGTTCTTGTAAATGGCGGCGGTCCGCAGGCGTGGGCCAAGAAGCACCATAAAGACGCTGTGCTCTTGCTGGACTACCTTTCTCGTAGACCACCGTTGGTGATTCTTGCAGGTGACGTGGGCACCGGGAAAACGGAGCTCTCGGAGACGATCGGGGATGCCGTGGCCCGACAAGAAAATATCCCTATCACCCTTTTCCCGCTGAGCCTCTCCACTCGAGGGAGTGGAAGGGTTGGAGAGATGACCCAACTTCTCAGCGAAGCGTTCGATGCAGTTGTAACTTATGCCACCCGCCTTCGCGGAAAGGGTGCGAAGGCGAGCGGCGCCGTGATCATGCTGATCGATGAAGGGGACGCGCTCACTCAAAGTCGTGAAGCAACTCAGATGCACCATGAAGACCGTGCTGGAGTAAATGCCTTCATTCGAGGCGTAGACCGCCTGGCAGAACAGCATCTACCTGTCGTCGTGATTCTCTGCACAAATCGCCTCTCTTCGATTGATCCTGCTGTGCAAAGAAGGGCCGCTGACATCTTTCACTTTGAGCGCCCAAATGATATCCAGCGCCACGCCGTTCTGGAAGGCCCGCTGAGCGAAGCTGGCTTTACCACACAGGAAATCACAAAACTGGTCAAGGCAACTGGTCCAGCGGAACACTCCTCAACCGGCTTCACGTTCTCCGACCTGACACAGCGCTTTCTTCCAACCCTAGTGCTCGATGCCTACCCAGATAAGCCCATTTCCTTCCATCGGGCGTTGGAGCTTGTGAAAGAGATGAAGCCAACTCCGCAGTTTCAGGATGGTCAAGGAGCAAACCGATGACACAGGCTGTTGCCACAAGGCGAGACGGCGATACGTTCCAGGCCCGTCTGTTCTGGCATAAGGCGGCTCGGATGCTGATAGTAAACACGCATATTGCGCGTGTGGGATTCGAGAAAGGTCCCAAGGGATTTGATGATGTCTGGGTTGAGTATCTTGGCTATGCTGCGCCTAAGGACTATCAAGGGTTGTCAATTCTCCGGGATCATTATCAATGCAAGTGGCATGTTGCTTCGGGTCAATACGGTTATCGTGATATCGTCGATCCCGAATTTATTAACGCGACGTCGCATTCTCTTCTCCAGCGCGCGAGACAGGCCCAGCTTCAGTACGCCCCGGATGGAACCGGATGCCGATTCCGTCTCTACACCAACTGGAGAATTGCGTTCGACGATCCTCTGCGCGAGCTCATTCATCAAAGAGCACACAATCTTCGCTTGGACAGGATGTATCAAGGGACGACAACCAGAAGCGCGTCAGGGCAACTACGGCAGCTCTGGCGCGATCATTTGAATATTCCAGACGAGGCTCTCAGGGTCCTTGCACGTACACTTGCATTTACGGAAACCACAGAGTCCTTAGAAGATGGGCGTGAGAGGCTGAATGACCTCTTCCGTATTGCGGGCCTAAAGCCTATCGCCCCAAACGAGAGCTCCTGCATTTATGACGACCTGGCCTTCCAGTGGCTTGCACAAGGCCGACTTGAGTTTGACCGATCCACGTTCCATGCCGCGTGCAAAGACGAAGGACTGCTCGACCAGGGTCATGCCGCACCCATCGTCTACGGCATTAAGTCCTTTGAGCACCCGACGGATATTCTCGAAGAACGCTGCACAACAGTCCTCAATCTTCTTCCGAAGTTTTATGACAGACAGATTCGTCCAAACTCAGCCTGGGAAGCTGATCTCTATCCCGAACTTCGTGCTTTTCTTATTGCATCAGCAAGAGCTACGGACCGATTGCGCCTAGCACTCGACGCGCATGTGACGCTTGCGGTAGCTACAGGCACAATCCTAGATGTGAAGAGTGGTCGAATCATTGAAATAGAGCAAAGGACTGGTGCCCGCCAAGTTTGGGCTCCCGATGACCGGGAGGCCTCCAAGGACTGGTGCTCGCTCGCGTCCTCCATTGAAATCTTCGATGAAACTTCGCAAGATATTCTTGTGGCTGTAAGCCTGACGAGAGATGTGAGGCCAATGGTTCGCTCCTACACGGAGTCTATCGGCATGAAATATCGAGTGCAGCTTTCTGCATTGCCTTCATCGGGCCCGGGTTCGGCAGTGTGCAATGTGGCAGGCATGCAGTCGATCTTGCAGAAGAACTGATGAGGATGATTGGGGAGCAACGCGCCGCGATGGGTTTCGCTGGACGCGTACACCTCTTTTTAGCAGTACCCAACGGCTTTGCCTTTTTCCTTGGACAGCGTCTTAAGCCGGCTGGCAAAGTGGTTGTGTATGAATATGATTTCGAGGGACAAAACGGAGGATCCTACGAACCTTCGTTGGAATTACCTGTCGGCGGAGATAAATCACATAATCCATAAGCGCGTGTTAGAAGGAAACGACCGAAGGGCGGGGAGTGCCTAGTAATCTCTTTCGGTAACTCCGAGGAGAAACCGAGTACGACCGATCTCAGCGAACGATAGCCTACTATTTTGACGGTTGGTGGCTAGCCCCTGTCGGAGCAATGCGATGCGCCGCCTGCCATGGGAGATTTGGAGGCAAGACATTTCACGAGTTGTCCGCACAGTTCTCGTCAGGCAGCCTGTCGTTGCCGAAGCCACAGACGCTGCGCTTCTGAATAGGCCAGCGCATCTGCCTGAGTCTGTAGCGGGTGACCGTTGTGGCCCTTCACCCATTTCCAGCGGATGTGGAGCATCTCATCGAGCTGAATGAGTTCCCGCCACAGCGCCTGATGTTGTAAAGGTGAACCCCGGCGGTTTCGCCAGCCTTGACCGCTCCAACGCGCTACCAGGTAGCGCATGCCTCGAACGAGATACTCGGAGTCGGACCTCAAGTCTACTTGGGAGCCCAATGGGATGGAGCGCAGGGCTTCTATTGCCGCCGTGAGTTCCACTTCCGAGCTTGTGGTCCACGGTACCGATCCAGAGAGAGCCCACCGCTTGCGTCCGCACGCAAAGACTGCGGCCCAGCCACCCGGGCCGGGATTACCGATGGCTGAGCCGTCAGTTACAACATAGATTAGTTTTTCCATTGGACGATGCCTTCACTGAGCGAGAGCAGCAAGAGCTACCACGCTCCTCTGGCTTCACGACGTTTAGGGGTTCAGGGACTGATAGAAAACGAGCGGTCTTCAGGCAACACGCAGATGGGTCCCGCGCCGAACCTCCGCACCGGGCACGGCTTCCTGCATTTTGGCGGCCTGCCTGATCGCCTCATTGCTGGGCTTCATCTGACGGACACATCCGCTTAGAACCTTTGCGGTTTCCTGAGGCAGGTCCGCGAGGACAGATTGCCATACGCTACCTGGGACTCTGGCTTCCACATCGAGAAAGGCGAGGGGAACCTGTGTCTCGTTCAGGATGTGCACCGAATCCTGACTGTTCTTCTGAGCTCGAAGCGTGAACTCTCTGCCTTCTATCTTTCGTAGACCGCGGCTACCCAGGTAGTAGAGCACCATGATCTTCGTTCTATCGGCCTTGTTCTCTGCCGTGCGGGCGCGTTCATAGAGCCGGGCCGCTTCGGCTTTGCAATATTGCGTTCGCCACTCCATCAAGGTCAGGAAGCGCCCAATGCGGTCGACCTTCTCGTAGTGAGCGTCGCAGAACTGCTGGAAGCGAAGTATCAAAGCCGCTGGAATCTCTTCTTGGCCATCCGTTTCTGTCTGTTCCTGGATCTCATCGAGCAACAGGTCCAGTTCCTCATCGATTTCAAAGAGTGAACTCTCCTGGGCAATTGTGGACATTCCTATTTCTCCTTATCGGGGAAGTTGTAGGTTGGTGCAGGCCACGCATCGCAGAAGTAGCTGCGATCTAGGCCGCTTGCATCGGAATGACCTGCCCAAAGGGAGCATGACGCGATCCAGTCGACGCCCAAAGAACTGGGTAGAGAGGTTCCTCTGCAGGCGTCGTTCCATACAGGTCTGTCAGAAACACCAGCATCTGTGGCTGTAGCTGCTGTTGTTCTAGCCAGTCGAAACAGGGGCGGAAATCCGTCCCCCCGCCGCCCACAGGATTGAGGCTTATCTGTTGACCGGCAGCATAGACATCGACCTTGTGTACGCAGGTATCGAAGTAAAGCACGTGCACGCGCTCTGGTCGTTGTCCTTCGAGGATGGAGCGGATCTCAGCTTCGAAGAGCGAAAGCTGTCTCGCGCTCACCGAGCCGGAGCAATCCACCGCGACTGCGATCTCCCCGACGCCTTCCCGAGTGATCCCGGGAAGATACAGACCCTGCCAGATATGACGGCGATTCGGCCGCATCCAGGAGTAGTCGGCAGGGCTGGTCTCCGAGCATGACCGGCGCAACAGCTCGCGCCAATCTACCCGGGCTTCCTCGGCGGCATCAAGACTCCGCTCGAGTCCCGCCGGAACCTTACCGGCTCTCTTCGAGAGCGTCTGCGCCTGTTCGACCGCGATCTGCCATTCGCGTGCCTGTTCCGCGGAGTCCTTCCCCTCTGCCTTTTCCGGCGCCGGCGCATCGAGCACCTGGCCGATCCCACCTGCGGTTAAGGGAGCGTTCGGCGCACCGTCAGCATTCGCCGACCCTTCCTGATCCCCGTTGCCATCCTCCTCTCCTTCGTCGAGCTGGTTGTAGATCTGCTCAGCGCTCATACCGCGGAACCGATCCTCAAGCAAAACTCCCTTCGGCAGGGCCAACCCCGCCCCGAGAACCAGTGGATTGATCGCATAATCGCAGGCCATATTCCAACGGCGCGGGCTACGGTTTCCACGGCGTGTATGGTGCTGCAGTCCGGGGTGGAGTACCTCGTGCGCCAGAACGCCGACCAGCTCCGGCGTCGTGAGTGTGTCCACAAAGCCCGGGTTGTAGAACAGGGAGACCCCATCGGTAGCCATCGTCTCTACTGAGTGCGTCTCCCGTCCTTTCAGTCGGAAGAGGAGTGTTCCGAAAAATGGATGATCCAACAAAAGCGTCGTGCGCGCTTTGCGGATACGGATCGCAGCGGCGGTCTCGTGTCTCATAGAGTTGCCGATGCGCCCATATAGGCCGACATATGCGCAAGAATGTCGGAGACCTCCGGCATCTCCGTCGGCACGATGGGAGCCTGCGAGAGCCGGGCCTCGAGCACCTCGTCCATCTCTGCGACGATTCCTGCCGCTTCCACTGCCGTAAAAGTCCGGAGCGAATCGTCCTTCTTCAGATCCTGCGCGGTGTAGCTGCACAAGCGATCTCGAATCTGCATGGCGAAGCGCTCGAGGTCCGGGTCCTGATTGACGTTCAGTTGCGGCAGCAGAGAGACGAGATCGTGGATGTTGGTAATCAGCGTTGCATGGAACCTCGATTCCGGTTCGTTCAGCCGGTCGACCATGTGGCTGACCACATCCCTCAACCGCTTCCAGAGATCGTCCGTTCCCTTCGTTAGCCGCTGCCGTACGTTCGCATCGATCTCACGCGCAATGCGCGCCTGCTCTTCCGCTGACATGGTGACGCGGAAGTCGTCCCCGGTCGAGATGGGGAGAATCTCCAGGTTCACGTTGAACTTCTCCCGCAGCTTGTCGACTGAGGGATAGTCTTCTTCCCTGAACAGGCTTCCGAGTTCGGCGCGGGCTTCCCGAATGTAGCTTGGGTAAACCTCAAGGAACTGGTCCACACCTGCTGAGAAATCCGATTTGAACTCACGCATCCGCGCAGTTAGATCGAAGAGGAAGTGTGAGGGCAGAAGCCGCAGCCCCTCATCCGACCAGGGAAGCGTGACCTTGTAGAAGTGCTGACGGATCTGTCCGGCCAGCGTTCGCAGATCTTCCAGTCGAGCGGCTCCCATGAGCAGTTGCTTGTTGTAGCGTCCTGCTCGCTCTTGTGCCCCGTGCTGATTGGCGACGTCGCGGCTTACTTTGCGGTCGTGTTTGGTCGCCGTCCAGATGCTGATGTGGACGGCGGCAAGCATAGCTTTATGAGTAATCACTGAATGACCTCCGCGTGTTCTACGCCGAAGCGAACGAACTCCGGCGTGCTGGTAATGGCGCGATCACGTGCTGCTGCGTCGCGCATAGCGAGTACGCGCATCTCGGTGGGCATGCGGTCCAGATAGGTGAGACCTTTCGCGACGGATTGATCGGATATTGCGCGTCCGAGCGCAGTTGCGATCGCAATCTGTGCCGAAGGCTCCTCGGGTAGTGGAGCTTTCTCGGGATTGAGGAGGATCTCGTCGATCGACGGCAGTTGCCGAAACAGCCGCAGAAATCCCACGAACTCCGCGGTCGCAGCCGGCCCGATGGTCCCTTCGAGTAGCTGTGCTTCTGTCTCCGCTGCCGAAGTGCCGGACCTCCCGGCCATCCCCTTCAGTACGTTCGAGGCCATCTCCCAGGAGCGCGGAGTGGGCCATGCATTCTGATCAGAGGTCGCGTCGCCGTCGTGAAGCAGCGCGGGTTTGAAGCGCAGGAAAGCGATGATCTCGGAGCGGATGCCCGCGCGAACCGCCCATCGGCACCATTCCGGTAAATCAGCTTCGAGATGGAGATGGACAAAGCGATTCCGCAGAGGGCGTGGCATCGAGAAATGTACCCCTCGTTCCGAGGCGGGGTTCCCCGCGGCGATGACCACCCAGCCATCGGGCAACACATACTCCCCCAGCCGACGGTCGAGCACCAGCTGATAGCAGGCAGCCTGCGTCATCTGCGGGGCGGAGGTCAGCTCGTCAAGAAACAGGATGCCTTTCCCACTCGTGGGAAGGAACTTAGGTGGAGCCCACTCTGTCTGGTGCGAGGCGATACGGGGCAAGCCGCGCAAGTCGACAGGGTCGAGTTGTCCTGCACGAACATCGCGGAACTCGCGCTGTGTGTCGTCCGCGACCTGGAACACAATCTGCGATTTACCGACACCGCATGGTCCCCAGAGGTGAAGGGGCACACGTTCGCCAATAAGCGCCAGAAGCGCTTCGTAAAGCATGGAGGGTTTCATTGGACTGTCCTTGGGAATACGATTTCGAGGGTTAAGGTGGGGAGAGCCTTGCGGCTCGGCCGACTACGCTTTCGGGCGCCTCGGCCTTATCGTGCTCCAGAGGATGTAGTTACCTTCCTTGTAGTCGGACAGTTTGAGGGTCGCTCGAAATCCGGCACGGAAGATCATCTCCAACATCGACTTGTCCTCGAACTCGAGATCGATGTTGAGAGCTTCATCATCCTGGTAGATTTGAATCGATGACGGGCTTTCCTTGCGCGGTACCAAGCGGAACCACCACGTAGCCGTCATTCGATGGCACAGGGTAACTGGGCATGTGAGACCTTTCGGATTGGAACTCTTGCAATGGGCCAGGGAGACCTCTCAGCTGACGGATCGAGAGAAGAGAGTCATAGGCTGGACTGAGTGCGGTCTTCTCTCATGGAGCCGAGAGAGACTTCGAGGCCAGTGGCCTCAGTGAAGATCGAACGTAATTGGTCGCAATGCAGCCCTTCGATTTTCGTTTCGTAGAACACTTTGAGGCCGCGAGCCCGCATGAGAGTAATGTCGTAAAGGTCCGCCGCTGTCAGATCGATCCGTACACGGTTGATTCCGTTCGTCGCAAAGTTCGAAGGGAGATGGAAGGAGAGAGCAGACTCGTGCGCGAGCAGGAACTTTGCTCCTGTCATCGCGAGAAACCGCTGCCCGCCCAACTGGGAGAGGATCGTATTTGCGATCGTAATGTCGGATCTTCCGAAGGGTGTCATA
>Ga0185299_10006698_pt1 | contig 12170 bp, 15 predicted proteins | sample PaiPotPPA55metaG_FD_128002 | JGI IMG/M metagenome (GOLD analysis project Ga0185299, IMG submission 128002) | Iron sulfur acid spring bacterial and archeal communities from Banff, Canada, to study Microbial Dark Matter (Phase II) - Paint Pots PPA... ...
CCGGGTGCGCTCAGGGTGAGCACGGTGAATTCGCGGCCCTGGCGCGCGGCGGAAATTCCGGCTGCCAATGGTCATACCAATGCGCGCGCAATGGCCCGCTTTTATGGCACGTTGGCATGCGGTGGCGAACTCGACGGGGTGCGGGTGATGAGCCCGGCGCAAATTCAGCGTTGTTACGAGGAACAATCATACGGGCCGGATGCGGTGATGTATGGACTGCCGTCGCGATTCGGCCTTGGCTACCGTTTGAGCCATCCGGCGGCACGATACGGTCCCAATCCGCACAGTTTCGGGCACACTGGGGCAGGTGGCTCGCTGGGATTTGCCGATCCCGACGCCAGGATTGGCTTCGGCTATACCATGAATCAAATGGGATCGCATATGTTCCTCGATCCACGCGTTGCCGCGCTGCTTGACGCCATATATGCGTCGCTATAATAAACTGGCTAGTCGAATCACGCGATCCAAGTCAGTCATGGCGCCTGCCTTATTAGATGTGAAGCGTAAATCTCTGCCGCTGTTGCGGGGAGGGCAAAACCTATGGCACCTGCAGCCGCTAACAGAAGGCCGCTGTATTCCTTCGATGATCGTAACATTCGCTGGTACAATTTAGGGGAATTCGAGCATTTCGTGTTTGCAATGCTTGACGTCGATGTGCCGCACAGAATCGTTGATTTTATCCTGAAATTTCCTCCTAATCAGCAGATTTTTTTGCATCGACACCTGGCGCTTACGAATACGCTGGTGGTTCAAGGCGAACATCGTCTGTATGAACCCAATGGCGCTCTGAAGGAGGTGCGCTCCGTCGGCAGTTACACTTCCACCCCGCCAGGCGAGCCACATCGAGAGGGAGCGGGGGACGAGGGAGGTGTCGTCTTTTATAGTGTTCGCGGGAAGGACGGCGTCTTGTTCGAAGTGCTTGATGATGACCTAAACGTCGTTGGTACTTTGGGCATGGACGATTTCGTCGGGGCGTTGCGGGAACAAAAGCACGGTTGATCCCCGGTGTCGGGTCGATAGAGCTATCGCAAAGGCACGCGCGGGTTGTCCATTCTGCCAACCTTTACTATGGTTAATTGAGGATAGAACACTTATATGTCACCTGGAATCTCAGTCTGGTTCCCGATCGCAGTAACTATTGTCGTCTCAGCCCTCGTTGTTGGTGGGATGGTAACGATAAACCGTCTAATCGGTCCGCGGCCGGACCGCAACAAAGTCAAAGGCGAGGCGTTCGAATGTGGCAATCCGCCGATCGGACCGGCGTGGAACCGCTTCCCGATCCATTTTTACCTGACCGCTCTGCTATTTCTGATTTTTGACGTCGAAATCATATTCCTCTATCCATGGGCCGCCGACCTTCGCCAGCTCGGGATAGTTGGTTTCATCGAAGCCGCGATCTTTATCGCGATCCTGGTTGTCGGCCTGATTTACGCGTGGCAACGCGGCGCCCTCGATTTCGAGTGATCAGGCAATAAGGTGGCGCCGGAACTGCGGCGGTGAATCCGTCCTGCTGAGGCGACTCGGCTGTTGCAGCCTTAGCGGCGTGGCGATTATCTTGTCCTCCTGATGGCGACCGGCAATCGCGCGCCGATACCGCGACGGGTACTGATCGTCCTGATGGGGGCGATTGGCGATGTGGTTCGCGCACTGCCCCTGTTAGGCCGCATAAGGCGGGCCTGGCCTGACGCGTTTGTCGGCTGGGCGGTCGAACCCAAATCAGAACCGCTCCTTCGTGGCCATCCATGGGTTGACAGGCTGATCGTCTACGATCGCCGATATGCGCCTTGGTCGTTCGGGCCGTTTCTGCGGAAAATTCGCTCAGAGCAGTTCGACCTGGTGCTCGATCTGCAGCGGCACTTCAAGAGCGGCCTCATTTCATTCGCTAGCGGGGCGCCCGAGCGGCTTGGCTTCGCGCCGGCTAATAGCAAAGAATTCAACCATCTCTTCGCCACTCGTCATATTAATGCGCTGCCGAATATGGGGCTCAAATTGCTGCAATATCAGGCTTTTGCCGACGCCCTGGATCTGCCCGCGGCGCCCATCGAGTTCGGCCTCGAGCTGCCGACCGGTGAGAATAAACATGCTCGCGGCTTCGTTGCTGGCGTGCCCCGGCCAATGCTGGGCGTCATCCTGGGTTCATCGTGGCCGAGCCGAATCTACTTTCCGGAATCTATCGGGGAGGTGATTCGTGGATTGGCTTTTCCAGTTGAGGGCAGTCCGGGACTCTTTCCAGTCCTGCTCGGAAGTCGCAATGAACAGGAGCTGGCCGCGGCGGTGATAGACCATCTGGCTCAAGTCCCTGCGCTTAATCTCACCGGGCGCACCAGTCTGCGCGATCTCATCGGAATTTTTGCCGAGTGTGCTGTCGCTTTCGGTCCGGACTCGGGACCGATGCACTTAGCGGCGGCCGTCCGATGCCCAGTGGTGTCACTTTGGGGCGCTACTTCTCCTGAGCGATCCGCGCCCTGGGGATTTGAGGATTCGGCAATCGCGGCGGAGATTCCGTGCCATCCGTGCTATCTGCGCGAATGCCCAATCGGGCGAGAATGCATGCGGAGAATTTCCCCCGAGACGATCGTGAATACGGTGCGGCGTGCCTTGAATGCTCCTGCATCTTTAGCAGGGTTTTGAGGAACATCACGATCGACAAATTTTGATTGGATAGATTGTTTTCTAGAGTACAGCAGAATGGATGGCGTTTGACGGTTGCTGAGGATGCTGCGGCCGCGCCCGACGTGATACGAGCCTCATTGAAGCTTGCCGATAGCAATTGTGCGCCGCTCAGACGCTCTCGCCATGCGAGGACCTATGTGCTGCGTTCGCCCCTGGGAAGGCAAGACGCGGACCTGTTCGTCAAGCACTTCGATCCACCAGCCGGATGGGAGCGGCTGAAGTCGTGGTTTCGCCGATGTCGGCCGTCGAGGACAGAGCGTATAACCGCAGCATTGAGCGCCGCCGGGTTTTTCGTCCCGCCAATCCTCTTGCATGGAGTGCATCGTGAGAGCCGCCGGGAGGTAATCGTAACAGCGCGAGCCGAGGGCGATGGCCCTATCCTGGCACTGCGGGGACTGAATGGTTCGATTGCGGCAAAGCGGGCAGTATTACGCGCCCTTGGAGCGGAGGTCGGGCGTCTGCACCGAGCCGGTTTTATTCATGGCGACCTGACCCCCTTCAACCTCCGAATCTTGATTGATGAGCCTCCACGCTTTGCATTTATCGACAATGAGCGGACCCGGCGGACCGTCGCCATCGCACGCGAGCGCTGTCGTTTGCGCAACCTGGTGCAGCTTGGGCGTTTTGCCTTAGCCGGGATTACTCATACCGATCGGATGCGCGTCTTTCGCGCCTACGAGGCGGCGCTCCATCGCCGCCATTCGCGCTGCCGGGAGCGTCAGGCGGCTGCGATGCTTCGTCGGCGGACAGAGCGCGACCTGAAGTCCTGATTCTTTGATCGCGAGGCCACGCGCGGAGTTGCAATTGAGCCATGGACCTGCAGCAGAAGCCCGCAAGTGTGCCGCCACCGAATATCTCAGTAGTCATTCCGGTCTACAATGAAGTCCACACCATCGAACCAGTTATCGAGCGGGTGCTAGGGTGCGGATTTGAGGTGGACATTATCGTGATCGACGATGGCTCCACCGATGGCACTCGAGAATACCTCAAACAACTGACTCATCCGAAGGTACGCTGTTATTTTCATGCGCGAAATCACGGAAAAGGTGCTGCGATCCGGCTAGGCTTCGCGGCCGCAAAGAATCCATTTGTAATTGTCCAGGACGCGGATCTTGAGTACGATCCCCGCGATTATCCCCGGATACTTGAACCGCTATTGGATGACCGGGCGGATATGGTTTACGGTTCTCGTTTGCTGGGCGGCCCGCATCGCGTGCTGTTCTTTTGGCACTACTTCGGCGACCGGATATTGACGCTGCTCGCGAATGCACTCAGCGATCTCAACCTGACGGACATGGAAACGGGGATGAAGGCGTTTAGACGTGACAGGCTAGCGGCGTTGAGGCTCAACGGTAATCGATTTACCTTCGAGCCTGAGGTCACTTGCAAGGCCGCTCGCGCGGGATGGCGAATCTACGAAGTGCCAATCTCGTACTCGGGCCGTACCTACCAGCAGGGTAAGAAAATAGGCTGGCGCGACGCACTTACCGCTCTAGCGGCGATAATCTACTACCGATTTGGGGATTAGTGCATATAACGGTGAGTTGGCATTGAAACGATTTGCGAGGCGCGTTTCCCTTTTTTGTCATCCCGACCGGAGCGGACTTTGTTTGCGGTGCAGCGAGGGACCAACGCGAAGTTGATTTAAGTGCGCGCGCATGAGAGAGAAATCGCTTCGCTTGATCCTTTTGCGGCTTCGCACCTCGTTTTGGAGTGTCTATCCTTCATGGACATGGCTCCAGCGCAATTTTGCCACCGCGGCTCGACATCGGTAGATGAGGATACATCCGCACCATTGCGTCACGGAACGCACGGGTTGGCCACTCTCCCGGATGGAGAAGTGCGAGACCCAACATCATAGGCTGCGCGGCCTTGCTTCAAGAATATTTCGAATGAGGCAACTTCCTCCGCGCTGCCGATCGCTATGGGCGTTCGCTGGTGAATTTCACGAGCTTCAATATCGAGTATCCGGCACACGCCGTCGCTCGCAGCTCCACCGGCGTGTTCGATGAGGAGGGCCAAGGGGGCACACTCGTAGAGCAGCCGCAATTTGCCGGTAGGATGTTCGCGATCCGCGGGATAGAAGAAAATTCCACCTGAAACGAGGATCCTGTGGAGGTCGGCAACAAATGCCCCGCTATAGCGCAAGGAGCGGCGGCTGTCAGGCAAATTATTGCTTGTCAGATACTCGACGTATCTTTGGATGTTGCGATGCCAATGAGGTAGGTGCGCCAGATTGGCGCTCAGATAATTGCCGCGTTTCGGACAGCGAACCTCGACGTGTGATAAAAGGAATTCGCCAAGGTTGGGATCGAGAGTGAAACCATTCACGCCTGCGCACGACGTGTAGACCAGCAACGTGCTCGGTCCATACATCACGTAGCCGGCCGCAACTTGTTCAGACCCCTTCGGAAGAACCTGCTGTAAGCTGTCTCTCAGCCAACCCTCTCGCCGGCGATAGACCGCGAAGATCATACCGACTGCGCCGTTCGCGTCAACATTTGCCGAGCCGTCGAGCGGGTCGATGCAGAGGATGAATTTCGCGTCGGCTCCGCCCGGTACTGCCTGGGGTACTTCCATTTCCTCTGAGATGATTTCGGCGACGAGACCCGTACCAGCAAAGGCCGCGAGCATGGTGTTGTTCGTGAAAACGTCCAACGCTTTCTGTACATCGCCGCTGACGTTTCGTTCGCCGGCCGGGCCCGATTCCAATCCGAGCGGCGCCCGTGTAATTTCGCGCGCCATGATCTTTGCTGCGAACTCGAGTTGGACCATCAGATGACAGAACTCGGCGCCTAATGCTGGATTATCCCCCTCGTGATCGAGCAGATATCGGGTTAACGAAACCATCGGGATGTTCATAGAGTCCTCTAGGAGTTACAGCTTACCAATCTCGATCTTCATCGTTGCATGCTCGCTGGCGTGAAGGCTGAATTCATGTGGCGTAATTCTCCTCCTCATTTCCTGGAATTACCATCTTCTTGTGTTTTGATTGAATCACCGTCGGGCCGGATCAAGATTCAGACACGATTCCTATGTCGATCGCCCAACTTGGCTCTTTGGCAATTGTACTGTCGGGTCTTGCAATTACACGTCTGAGTTTCAATATGTTCTCCTGAGAACAATGCATCTCCTGAGAACGCTGCATCTCGCATTTTCGTCACAGAAAGAACCAACGCCCTCTGAATGTAGAATCAGCTACCCACCCAAGTCTGTTAGAGTGATGCCATGCGCGCCGTTCGACTTTCAGGAATCCAAAGCTTACGGGGTCTTAAGAATATTTCCTGGCTCACGTCGCGCCAACTCAACAGACTTGCCGACGCGCTGAAGATGAGCCGGGTTAAAAAGCACGGCATCATTTTCGACAAGCAACGCTCGCCGGAAGCTGCGTACGTGTTGCTCTCGGGAGTCGCGTGCATCACCTGCCGCAATCGCAAGGGCGATCGCGCGTTGGTCATTATGGTCGCGCCGGGCATGATTCCGGGTGTTCCTCCGGCGATTACCGGAATCAGATATAACTTCCGCTGCGAAGCGGTCACAGACTGCCAGATTGGAACCGTCAGTTTGGCGACATTCATCGAAATCGCTCTGGGAGTCGCCTCCGCAGACTTCAAGCGCATGGCTGTCAGCTACTCTGGACGATGGGATCTGGTGCAGTTGCGCTGCGCGAATTTCATGGGCTGCTCGCTCGAGGAACGTGTGGCGATAATACTGCTGGAGCTGAGCGCGAATTTCGGTGTCCGCGATCGGCAAGGGGTGCGGCTAACGGTGCGGGCGAGTCACAAGGATCTTGCTGAACTGGTCGGTGCCACACGTCCGCGGGTAACCGAGTATCTCGCCAGCTTCGAACGCAAGCACCTGATGATACGCGACGGCCGTCAGTTGATTGTCAGACGCGAGCGGCTGGAGAGCTTTCTCGCGCAGAGACATCCGTTGGCAAATCCCCGCGGGGTTTGAAGATTCCGTCGTGTGGTAGCCTTCCTCACCGCTCTTCGTCTTCTGAAGGTCGGCGCCATCGGTATCCGGAATTCCATTGATAAGCTGCGGCCTTTGTTCTTTGGATAACGCTTTATTGCTTTATCGAGCCGTACCACGTAGCGTGCAGCAAAAAGCCCATACGAGGTGTAACTTTGAGCAGAACGCGCCTTCCCCGCGCAGCAGCCCATTAATCTGTTTGGTTCTTTGCGGCACAGTTCCGAGCTCTCTAGTCAGCCATGCTCTTCCATTTACATGCTCTGTTGCGGTAATTTCATAGCCAGGAGGTGTAACGTTTTAGGACGCGGTTGTCGCGTTTCAGAACAGGAGGCGCCGGAACCGGACGACGCTTCAGGGGGAGGATGTCATGAAGCTTGGCGAATTTATTCGGACCAACATAGAACCAATTGTGGGAGAGTGGGAGGAGTTCGCCAAGACCTGCACCCCCGCCGCAATCGGAATGACAAAGAGCGCGCTACTCGATGATGTTACTCAAATCCTCCAGGCCGTCGCTGATGACATGGAACAGCTCCAGACACCTGCCGAGCAGGATGCAAAGGGCAAGGGTCAGCGGTCGAGTGATTCATTGGGTCGTGCCGCGCTGTCTCACGTTGGCTTGCGACTCGAATCGCGATTCGATCTGGCGCAGATAGTTTCGGAATACCGCGCGATGCGCGCGAGCGTTTTGCGCTTATGGTCCAGGAGTCGTCCACAGCCCCTCAGCGACGAGACTATGGCGGTAATCAGATTTAATGAAGCAATCGATCAGAGCATCGCGGAAATAGTGCCGGCCTATCTGCGGCGCGAGTCGGAGTACCGCGATCGGTTTTTCGGCATGTTAGGGCATGATCTTCGCGGGCCGATAAACGCCATACACTTATGCGCGGCGTTGCTAATCAACAAAGCAGAACGCAGCGAGGACGAACTACCGCTCGGACCTCGGATCCTGCGGAGCTGCGACCGTTTGGACCGCATGGTGAAAGACATCATTGATTTCACGCGCGGCCGTTTCGGTGAGCCCATGAACATCACTCGAGTCCCAGGAGACCTGGGAACGTTCCTTCGCGAGATCATCGATGAGGTTCAATGCGCTTATCCGAACGTCGCTATCGATTTCGCTGCTCGCGGAGATCTGACCGGCGAATGGGACAGTGAGCGGTTGTCGCAGTTGCTCTGGAACTTGGTAGTGAACGCGATTCAGCATGGAAGCGCAAAACAAGTCGGTGTCAGGGTCGAAAATGAGAATGATCGGGTGCTGATCGAGGTTCACAACGAGGGGTCGCCTATCCCACAGCACGTAATGGCAAACATCTTCAACCCTCTAGGGCGGGAAAGAAACTCCGAGCAACATCGAAATGGTCTCGGTCTCGGCCTTTTCATTTGCAAAGAGATAGTGAAGGCGCATGGAGGCACAATAACGGCTACCTCCAAGTGGAACGCGGGCACTACCTTCGTCGTGCGTTTTGAGCAGCAGTGCTCGCTAAATGGTCGAATCCACTCCGATGGGCGGGCGTGACGTTTAGGAGCTTTTGCTGGCCGCGCGCCGCGCCATGATCGCCTGAAAGGCGAATCCGGCGACGATAATGACTATTCCAGTAATACCGAACGCCATCCACCACGCCAGCCATTGGTGAATCAGTAGAACGAGACCGCCAAGAATAAAAATCGATCCATAGACCAGCGCGACGAGCAAAAAGAGCGCGCCCATCACTCGTTCCATCTGATTTTCGAACATCCTCCTTAAACTGGCTTCGGCCAGCCGGATTTCTGTCCGAACGATGCGCGCGACCTCATCGACGGTTTCGGCGAGGAGTTGGGGCCAGGTGGAATCTGTCACTACAACCCGGTGCGAACCATTCCCTTCTGTTCGATCCGCCATGATCAGTTACCTCTGCCCCAAACTAATCGTTCAAGTCGCGGATGTGCGCCGAGAAGAAATCCAAGGCACATAGCGGCGCTCACTAGTGCGAATGGATGCCGGCGAATGAAGCGAGCGGGGTTCAACCTATCCCGCGTATGGCCGATTTTTCGGTCGATCTGGTTTGCGGTGTCCCGCAACTCGTGCCGTTCTTGCTCAAGCTCATTCTCGAGCTCATGAATCTGTTCGTTTGCGCTCATAAACCCAATCTGGATAGCTTACCAACCCATTACGTCCCTGGTCCTTTAAGGCGTTGATTACCCGTCACGACACCCCACTGCCTTCTTTGCGCGGCCTCTGATCTCGTCGGTTGCCACACTCATCACCTACTAAGGTTGTCACACATAAAGGCAAAGATCACCGAAAATATATTCCGTGTCCGAATCCACCGAGGCCGCCGCCCATCACGAGAAAGATGATCAAGACAATAACCAGGACGCTTGCCACCCCCATTCCCCCGGTTCCGTAGTAACCGCTGCGGTAGCCATAAAACCCGCCTCCGCCGAACAGCAAAATCAACAAGATAATCAGAAGCAACATACACGTCCTCCTCGCATTTATTTCTGTGAATCCGGGTCTTGCCCCGGCCGAATGAAAAACATTGAACCGCGGCCCGGTCTGAGCGCCGCTATTCCTCAAACCACGATTAACCAGAGTATGAGGAGGATCACCACGATGCCTCCCAGAGAAAGGGGGTGCATACCGGCCTCCTGAGGCCTTGCTTAGCCGCAACTTGGGGTTGGTCTAGCGGAACGCGGTCAAAGGCGAGTGAAAGGGCCGCCGTTGGGCTGGATCAAAGTCGGACTCGATTCCTATGACGATCCCGACGCATTCACCTTACATTGGGCGTGAGGCAAAAGCCACCGCCTGGCTCATCCATTTTGGTTATGTGGAGAACCAAAAGTGCCAGTTGGAGAAACTATCCGAATAGCTTGGCATGCTCCACCGATCGCGAATGCGGCTGCGCGGTGAGCAGACCACACGAGGATTCGGCAGGCCCGCGTGCGCCCGCAACCCTTCTGTCATTGGCGGCCAACCAGAGCGGGCTTAATCCGCACAACGATTTATTCCAATGGAGTCTGGTCCGGCGATAGAATGAGACGTGAGTAAATCGCGCATGAGGATAATTGAGGTAATCGCAAGTGTCGGAATCGTGCTGGTGTTAGCTTCGGCCAGGACACGGGCGGCGCCTACATCTGCTTCGGAACCAAGCGCCGCTACAGCAGCTTCCAATGCATCATCTGCGGCGCCAACGATCAAGCCAATCAAAAAACGCTTCCTGCTCTCTCACAGCTCTCGCGTTTATCAGCGGCCAGATGCTGGGAGCACAGTGGTAGCCCACGTCAAGGCCAAATCACGTGTAGCTGTGATCGGCATCACCGGCGATTGGCTTCAGATCAAATTGTCTAGCGACAAAGTCGGATTCATTCGTACCCGCGCTGCCGAGTAGCAAGTCGATCGACTACGGCACGGCATCACTAGACCCCATAGAGAACAGGATGAAGCTGTTCCATCTATAATAGAGCGGACCGAAGATGCAAGCGGAGTCAGCGGCATCGGCAAGGTAGCCGAAGGCGTGTTGTTCGACGATGGCACCGTCGTGCTGCGTTGGCTGACCGAAGTGAAATCTACAGTATTCTTTGAAAGTATCAAGGACGTGGAGTCCGTCCACGGCCATGAGGGAAAGACGAAGATCGTATTCGAATGAATGAGCCTCATCGGAAAGAATTCATGCCAACGCGAGGAGTGGCGCTACCCCGTTTTGGTGGATGGCGCGTTGGGCTTGCGGCTAAACTTTGTCTTTGATGTTGAATCATTTTGTAGGTGATCGGTGGATGATAGTCGAGCGCCTGACACGCTGTGATTGCCGGATAAGCCGGCTGTGGGACGTAAACGACGACGCGGAGCGGGTCGTCTGTTCGATCCGAAAAAGGCTCGTAACCGAGGTCCCGCTCGGCACCGTGACCAGCGCGCCCTTGTCGTTGCCGCGGGCTGCACCGTCCCAGGCAAAGGTGCGGCCGCACGCCCATATGCTTGCGCAGTCCTCAGCCCCCTTGATCTTGGCCTCAGCCATCCGAACCCGGAGCTCCTCTTCCCCTCGGGTTCCGGTAGCTGCCGCTCCCGCAGGATCATCTCAGGGGGGGAATGTGCACTCCAGGTATATTTCCAACGAGGCCAAACCCTTGTAATAGCCAAATTGCCACAACGATGAAGACGACAACGTTAAGCACGCTCTTGATAGCGCCGGCCATTGGAATGTATGTGTTTATTAGCCACAGCAACAGCCCGACTACTACCAACACGACTACGATACTCACTAACGTCATATGCATACTCCCAGATACGGTGCCCGATACATTTTTTGCAACTGGCTTACTTCATACGAGCCTCCTCAGGCCTTTCGTTTTCTACGCTTGGTGTTAGTCTAGCTGAACGCGGTCAAAGGCGAGTGGAAGGGCCGCCGTTGGGCTGGATCTAGATTCGAATTCGATTCCTATATCGATCCCGACAACCTGGAGTCTCCGCCGTTCTCTCCTCAAGCTCAACGTGATGCGCTCTGTTAGTTGAACTTTATGTTCTCCAGAGAACAGCTCAAACCGAAGATGGACTCCGAGTTTTTCCCTGGGGGCAAATTCCACGCCAATTCGATATAGCCTCGAGAGCCCTTGTGCAGCGATGTGAATTGGATACATGGAAAACCAAGCGCATCGAACTAGAATTCCACCGTCAGCAGGGTCTGTTAGACTGAAGCTATGCGCACCGTGCGAGTGTCCCGAATCCGAAGATTATGGGGACTTAAGAACATTGTCGGGTTTACGTCCGTTTGTGAATTCGCCTGTTCGAACGTAGCTCTCGGAGTCCTGTTGGCCCTGGCGCTAATCTCATGCGATCAGGTTACCACGCTATTCATGCAGGGAGGACAGCGGCAACTTAAGTCGAATATGCACCCCACGTCACGGAGCCTGCGCACGTCTGAAGGCCCGCGGATGATAATTTTCGCTTTCGACGGGGTTGGCTACGACCAGTTCATGGCGGCCGTTCACTCCGGCAAAGCACCCAGGATGCAAGCCCTCCTGGGCACTCAGAAGAGCCACGACCTGTTCGAGCATGCCTACTCGATTCCCAACGCGGTTGACGTTCTACCCACGACCATGCCTGGATGGACGGCCACCTTCACCGGACTGCCTCCGGCATGGAACGGCGTCACAGGCGACGAGTTCTTCATTCGCGAGCAGATGGACTTTTATGCTCCGGTGCCAGTTTCCGTCGATAATCCCGACGATGCGTTGCGGATGCTCAGCGCTAACCTTCTCGGGAAGGTTATCGAGACTCCGACCGTGTTCGAGAGGTTGGGACTACGCACCTATGTATCATTGAACGGAGTCTACCGGGGCGCGGACGTATTCACCGACCTTGACCGCGCCTCCTATGCCGGGATGCTGGCTGCAGTAGCCAAGGGATTGCTTCCTGGAACTTCCGTGGCTCGCGAGGTTTTCGCCGACGTCGACGAGGACTCAGTCAACGCCCTCACCGAGAACATCGACAAAAACGGGTTTGCGAATCTACAGGTCGTGTACTTCCCGGGTATCGATCTTTATACGCA
>Ga0185299_10006700_pt1 | contig 12169 bp, 15 predicted proteins | sample PaiPotPPA55metaG_FD_128002 | JGI IMG/M metagenome (GOLD analysis project Ga0185299, IMG submission 128002) | Iron sulfur acid spring bacterial and archeal communities from Banff, Canada, to study Microbial Dark Matter (Phase II) - Paint Pots PPA... ...
CAGTTCGTCCGAAGATAGCGAAAGGCCGAAAGCGGCCGTCAGCAACGCCCGCCAAGGCTTCCATGAGTCCGGACCGCGGATCGAGGCGCCAAGAAGGTTAAGATCGTCGAGGGCGGCGAGGATATTCATGCGGGCGCGCCGTCTGACTGACGCGAGCGCCGTTGCGCTATCGGGATAGCCTTAGGAGGCGTTTTGGCGGCCTCTGCCCGCGCGGACGCGGCCTGAAGACGCTTCTTGCGGAGCAAGTCGGCCTGGCGTTGCCTCTTGTCGATCCGCCCTCTCGTCATGGTGCCGCTCTTGCCTGGAGGTAGCTCTGCAGCGTCGGCGTCACGTCCCGCGCCTTGCGTTCCAAGCCTAACCGTTGCAAGCAGCGGCCAAGCCTGTCCGTAAGCTGGCCGAAAAGATCGATATCGAAAGCGTTGCCGGCTACCGCGTCCACTTCCATGCACTCGGCTGTGAAGCTCAGCGTGGCCGCACGCCGGCATAGTTGCCGCTGGCCCTCGCTAAGGTTGTCGATGCCACCCACGTCGCACTCGATTTGCGTCAAGATATCCCGATAGCGGCGCGCCTGGCCGGTGCGGCCGTCCATGCCCTCGACGGCGAAAAGCTTCGTCCGGTTTGTCACCCGGCTGCGATGATGCCGGGACATGCGGGCGAAGGCCGCGCCATTTTCTTCGGTTTCCATGCTCAATTACTGCTCACAAAGTTACCCCGAACGCAAGGGGAAAGTCGTTACCCGACACCGATTTGCAAAGATAATGGTAGTTAATCCAATGCATTGCAATGGCTAGCTACAGTTATTAAAACCGCTGCCAGCTATAACCAAGCTTTGTGGAAAGCTGGCGGGCCGCACCCAGGGAGTTGGCGGCGAACTTTTTTTGGAACGGAACGGCGCGAATTGGGGGGAAGGCTCGGTGCTCCCACCTTGCGCGAGCCATCCTGACCCGCCACCCACCACCTTCCCTATTGTTATAGGAAGGTGGTGGTGGGTTAAGGTGGTATGACCCACCTGGGCACCACCTTGGGAAACCTTGAAAATGAAGGTGGGCAGAATTGCAAAGATTAAGGTGCTTATAGCAAATCCTCCTCTATGCGATTGCCAACAATGACGATTTTTAGCGGCCGGCCGTCACTCCTTTTTGGGTTCGGCTGCGAACCCACCTTGAGGGCGCCTGATTCTATCCATGTCGAGAGCATCCGCTTGACGCGCTCTTTTACCATCTCGTCGGTTAGGTCGAGGTCGAGGACTTCGGCGATCGCAAACCCGGCCCAGTTACGGGATTGCACATCGCGCGCCCATGGACCGCCGCGCTCGATTGCCGCCTGAACCCTCGGCAGGTCATGGGTCGAAAGGCCCGCGAATACACCTGGCAACTGCCAGCTTGTGACGACGCCAATCTCGTCGCCATAAGCGTTTGGGTCTGCCGGGTTATTGTAAAGCGGGACGGAAACCATCTTGAACCAAGTTGCGGTCTCGGCCGGTGCCGTCATGTTGGCCTTGCCGTCGTCGTCTACTCGAAAATACCGCTTGCGGTCCTTTTCCTTGACTTGTGCGGCCGGCGCTTCGGCGGTTGTCATCCGGTTTATAACGCGGACACACCGGGCCGCATCCTTGAGCGAACCGGCGCCGCGCCCATCGTCAACAGTGACTTCGGACCGGCCGAAATTTGAAGCCTTGCGGATATGTTGAGGCGCCTCAATCGAGCAATCGGCGGCTTCCGCAATGTCATTGAACTTCCGCGCGACCTGCTCGATTGCCCCATTATCGTTTTCCGAAACACCGTGCGTTTTGACGAATGGGTCAGTGATAAGAACATCAATCCGTTGCGCGATAAGAGCCGCCGTGACCGCATCCGCGTCCGGGAAGATCATTGAGCCTTTTTCAAGCGTCGCGATTGTGAACGGCAAGTTTCGGAAGCTATCCACGAAAAGGTAGCCATCGATTTGCTCGCGAGAAATTTTGAAATGCTTCAAGATCGCGCCAACGCGGCGGTCTATTTCGTCCGCTGGGTCTTCTCCCCAATATGCGACGCGCAACCGGTCAGGGACCGGCACGCCAAGTAGGTTGAGCCCGGAGGTCATGGCGGTCGCCTCGACTAGATCGAGACTTGATTTGCAGCCGCCACCAGCCCCTATCGTGGTCGATAAAAACTTGCGAATATAGTGCCTGCCGTAAAGCCATCGGCGCCTCGGAAGTGTTGCAGGATCGCGCCAAATGTAGGGCGTAAATGCAATCACGCGCTTGGCGTCTTCCGGCGGGACATAGGCGGCCATTTTCACCGTGCCGCCTCCCGCAGTTCATCGTTCAAGTCGTTGCCGATATCGGGCTCGACGATGATCACCGCGCGGCCGGCGTCATGCCAACGGCGCGCGCATGCCTCGACGTCCCCCGCGCTTTGGCCTCCCGCATCATCATGTTCCTTGAAAATGTGAAGCCCTTCGATGCTAGAGAGCACCGGGAAGTCTGCGACGCCGCCCGTGTTCACGGCGGACCACACGGGCGGCAATCCCATCTGCCTGCCGCTCAGGCAAGTCTCGACGCCTTCGCCAATGCAAAGGCCCTGCGTCACATCCTCGTCTGGATCGAGCTTGATGGCGCCCCCCGCGATCGTGCCGAGGCTCATTCTAAATGTTTTTCCGTCGCGCTTGATCGCCGTGCCGTCGGGCGCGAGAGCCGTTCTGTGGAGGCCTTGCGGTTCGTTGGAGACGATGTTGCGCACCAGGCAAACCATCGCCGGGAAACGTTCAGCCGTGAACGGGCAATCAGGATGAAACCGGGTCGCCTCGTTCGCGGCCGCGTCCGGCAATTCGAGCGCGCGGAACTTCAGATATTGTTCGACGAGCGTTCCTCGCGGATCGACGGCCGCCCTCCACAAGGCCAGGGCAAGGTTTCGCGTGCCGTTTTGAAACTCTTCTTTTTGTTTCTTTGAGCATTGATATATTTGCTTTGAGGTTGCTGCGCGTTTATTTGTAATATTGCAAACTGTTCTTTCCGCTGCGCCAGCAAGCGTCGCAACGGCTTTCTTGAAATCCGAGCCGTCGATGTGCTGGACAAGCGCGATGACGTTGCCGCCCTCGAAGCCCCTGCAATTGAAAACCTGCTTTCTGAGATTGATCGAAAAGCGATCGAACCCGCCGCATCGAGGGCACGGTCCGCAACGATCGACACCGCCGCGCAACTTAATGCCGCGCCGGGCTATCTCGTCTTCGATCCGGACAGCCAGCGCCAATGATCTAAGTTGCGCGGTCATGGCGCGCGCTCCCGGACAAGCCCGGCGATCGCGATCAGGCACGCTTCGGCTTTCCCGTCATCTTTCTTGCGCGCGAATAGATCGGCTCGCGCGGGCCAACGGCGAATCGCTTCGGCGCGGCTCGCATCTTTGTCGCGGCCGGGCGCCAAGCCCACGGCGCGCTTCCATGCCGGCGGCGTCAAAAACTTGCAGGGAAGCCCGGCAGCGGCCAAAACGCCCTCGATGACGCCACGGGATCGCCCGAAGGCAAACGCCCCCACAGCGCCTTCTTTGGGCCGCGCCGAGACATGCTCGACGAACGCTCTGTCCGCATGACTGGCGAAAATGATGCTCGCCAACAGCGGCGCGTTGACGGTACGACGCCCAGCAGGTCCGTCGGCAAGGCAAGGCATCGTATGAACTTCGATTAGATCGCCGGACGCGGACAAGACCGCGATGCCGCCGGTAACGCCGATGTCGATTCCGATAATCATGGCGCTTCCGCGAGCTTGTCGAGAGCCTCGCCTAGAAGCGTCGCCGGTCTGCCGTCATGGTCTTTCGTCAAGGCGGCGCGGATCGTTTCAATGGGGACTCCGAATTGAAGCGCGATCGAAACCGTCACGGCCGCATCGCGTGCAATCGCCTCGATCGGCGAGCCCGGCTTGTGCGACGATAAGAAAATCTCGGCTATGCGCCCGTCCGGGTAGAATCCGGCTGCCAACGTAAAGCCGAGGCCAGCGTGCTCGAATTCGAGCGATTCGCACGCGCGCCGGTTCGCGAGTCTCTCGCGCGCGCTCATTTGGGCGCCTCGTCGCCGTGGCAATCCCACTTTTCACTGTGGCGATAGCGCGAAAACAAATAGGCATAGCGCGGGGCCGGGCAGAGCTTTTCAACGAAGGCGTAGAATTCGACCGGCTTTTGAGAGTTTCCCCGGCGCTTCCCGTGCAGCAGCGTCGTCTGATTCGTCAACTGGACGACCGGCTGGCCGCGAACGGCCATTAAGCAGTGCTCTGTCTTGCCGCGAAGCCAATCGCCGTGGCCCATACAGTCCTTTGCCCAGGTCAGTATTGTCCTCTGGGAGAAGCCCCATGCGTCGAGGACGGTGAACGATTCGCGCATATGCGCGTTCGTCACCCATAGCCAGAGGATGCAATCGGCGTGCGCAATTGAAGCGATATCCATTGCGCAAATCTTCTCGATCGGCATCGTCGGATAAGTCTTCGTAGCGCGGTGTTCCCAATTCGCATGATCGCTATTATCGATCTCATAGGGCCACGGAGGGTCGGCCACGATGACGCGATAAGGGCCGCGCCCAGGCAGCGGCGGTGGTTCCTTGCGAATTTCGGCCGACTGCCGCGCGATCTTGAGCCGCTTGAACGGTCCGTTGACGTGGCCAGTGCGGTCCATGTCTTCTTTGATCTTGCCAAATTGCTCGGGACTCACTTTGGCCGCATTGAAGACTTCAAGGCGCTTGTGAACCTGCTTCCCGCTTTCGCCGAACAGTCTCCCGACGGCCTCGGTTGCGCGCTCCGGTTCCTGTTTAACTTCGGGGAAAGCTTTCCCCGAAGTTGCATCAAGATCCGTTCTTTGCCCTTGTTTGCTTTGCTGCCGGACTATGGACAGCATGCGTTCTTGCAGCTGCGCTAGCTCCGATTGCGTGAGGTCCTTGCGTAAGGCGTTTTCCTCGATCTCGATCCGGAAGGCCATGGGCAGGCTGGAAAGAAGCTCACGCGTCAGTTCCATCATGCACCTCCATGATGGTAACCGGGATCGTCTCCCACCCAAGCGATTTGCACGCTTCAAGCCGCCGCCGGCCGGCGAGCAACTGGCCGTGCTTGGTTACCACGATCGGGTGCAGCAAGCCGATATCCGCAATGCTCCTTGCCAGCGCGCCGATGTCTCCATGGTCCTGCCGGAAGCGAGAGCCGATCTTGATCGCGTCGATGGGAAGCGCGCTCATGGCCGCCGCTCCATCCGCATCGCGACGGCGATTAATTCGTCAAGATCGTCATGCGTGAGACGAAAGGCGCGGCTCCGGCCGAAGGCCGCGCGGCCTTCGAGAACACTGATTCGGACAGCGAGACGGCGGCAGGGCGCCGGTGCTGGCGGGATAAGCCGAAGGTGGGAATGCCGGGGGAAAGGAGCGCCGGTCATTGGCCGGCTTCCGTGTTGGCGGCGACTTCGTCCCGAATGGCGCGAAGGTCAATGCCCAATCTCGCCGCATGTTTGGTGTACGCGATCAGGCGGCCAAGGCTATGTAGCAAACCGACGTCGTCAGCCTGGGCGAGATCCTGGCACACATCGGCATGAAGCTGAACGAAGCCGCACGCCTCGAATATCCCCTCGCGCAACAGCTCAAGCCGCGCTTCCTTGACGGCGCGAGGGTTGCGCAAAATCTCTGCTTGCGCCGGGGCGATTTCTGGGGCATTAGGTGGGCTTCTGCCAAGAAGCGACGTTTTATCGAGCCCGGCCGCGCCCCCCGCGGTCGGGTTTTTCATGTGCAGGGTCATGGGGGTTCATCGCCCTCCCGCCATTTTGATCGCGGTTACTGCTTTCCAAACCTCGACGGCGCCGCGCTCGAAGTACAATCGATGATTTACGCAGCGCGGCCGTGGAAACGAGAGCGCCGCGTCAAGCAGCCAGCGGGTCAGCGTGCGGCGTGAAATTCCTAGTTCCATCGCCAAATCCGACGCGGGAATCCACGAGCGCTGTTCGAAGGCCAAGGCGGATCGGATCGGGTCGGCTCGTCCGCCGCTTGGAATTGGGAAAATGTCAGGGAGAGTATTCACGTAGTCATCTCCGGTTGATGTCGATCACTACCGGACAATGGCACGTCCTATGGGGACTGAAAATTGTCCCAATTCATGTGAATTTGGACAGGACGCCTAATCTAAAATCCTGATATGTGCGAGGCCGGGATAGCGCTCGGCAAAACTCTTTGCCCCCGTGCGCCTTGTGCGGTCGCGATTCCTGACCGCACTTACGAACGCGGCTGCATCAATACGGAGGCCGAATGCCAGGTTGATAATTTTCGCGCCAACACCGCACGTGACGGATTTTTCGTTCTTGGACGAAAGCGCGCCACGGTACCCTGCTTCGCGCATGGCGCTTATGACCGCGCGGGCAATATCATGGGAAACCGAGTGCCATGCCTCTTTTGGACGCCCGCGCGTGACCGCGGGGGAAGTTCGCCTCTTGGGGAAAGCGCCAATTCGTCCAAGAACGTGTTGGATTTCCGCGAGCGTAACGCTGTTTCTAAAAACATATCCGCCGAAAAACTTTTCTACTTCCTCGGCCTCAGCCATCAGGTGGTTCGCGGCGTCCATGACCCCCCGAATTATTTTGCCTTCCAACTCGGCCCCCGACACATCTTTAAGTTGAAAAAGATCAACCCGCCGGCCTTCTAATTCGGCGATGCGTTCCAGCTCGGCATTGTCATGTTGATTTAAGATAATTTGGAAGCGGCGCGCGAGCCTTATGCAGGCTTCAAACGATGGCTTTGGGTGGTCTCTACCCAATGCGCCCGAAAACCAACCCGATATCGTATTCGGCAGACGTCTCCAGTCGTCGCCTGACATTGACGCGAGTCGGCTTTGGTTTGGCGTCTTTTTTCTAGGCGTCATGGCGTCACACTCGCGCTTTCGCAAGTTCGACGATGTTCCCCGCCGTCTCGCCGGTCACGATCGCCTGAACATACCGCGCCCAGACTTGCATCGCAGCGCGCTTTTCGTCGGCGAAGGAATGGCGCTGATAGACACCGACAATTCCGGCGAAGCTTCCGCTGACGTGGTTCAAAAGCTTTTCGATGACCGGGAGATTGACACCGAGCCTTGCCATGCCGGACGCCACGCTGCGGCGAAGGTCATGCAAAACCCACGGCGGCATAGGCGGCCCTAGCTTATCGATCCGGCGCTTGACCGGATGAGTGCCACGGATAGGATTCCGGCCGTTTATCGTGAATACAAAATCGCTGCCGGCAATCCGAGGGAGAGCCTTCAGGATCTCGACGGTCCAATCCGAAAGGGGAATCGAGTGCTCGATCGAATTCTTCGCGCGCGCTGCTGGAAGCGTCCAAAGCTTGGCGTCGAGGGCGATTTCCTTCCATTCCATTTCCGAAACTTCGCGAAGCCGCTGACCGGTCAAGATCAGAAGCTTGATGAGCCCGGCATAGACCGGCTCAAGCGCATCCGCGGCCTGCCAGACGGCTCGCAGCTCGTCATCGGATAATACCCGATCGCGCGGCGTCTCGGCCGCTGGCGCCTTGATTCCGGCGATCGGCGACGTGTCGAGAATGCCGCGCTCGACCGCAAAGTTGCAGAGGCCTTTGAGCCAGCCCAGCGCGCGGTTCGCGGCAATGGGCGCGGGCCGGTCAACGATGCCATCAAGCCATTCGATCACGTCGGGCCGCTTGATTTCAGATAAGCGCCGGCCGCGGAATGTGGGAAGGATTTCCTTCGCAATGATCCTCCCGACTTCGATGCGCGTAGCCGCCGCAAGGTTCTTGACGTGCCGCGCCAGAAATTGCGCCGCGACCTTTTCAACCATGTCTCGCGCGGGCAGCGCCTTGGCGTCCGTGCGGGCGGCTTGCTTGACGGCTCCCGGGTCTTCGCCGCCGGCGATTTGAAGGTGCGCCGCCCTCGCAAGATCGCGGGCGTCCTTCAAGCCGATTTCAGGCGAGGCGCCGATCGTGAGCTTCCGGGTCCGGGCGCCGAAGCGATAGCGAAAAGCCCACGAGGCCTTTCCGCTCGGGAAAATTTGTAGATAAAGTCCGCGAACGTCGCCGTCTGGAACTTCGCGCCGGGAAGCGCCGGGCTTGAAGTTTTCGATCGCCTTGATGGTCAATGCCTTTGACATGATGTGTCCCGTGGTAACAGGCATAGGGTAACGTCATGGTAGCTAAAAATCGTGTCTTGGCTTGTTACCCTGTGTCCTAGACATAACAGGACATTTGCAGAAACGCAAGGGGAAAATGCGTGATTATGAACACATGTTTGTCCTGATGTGTCCGGCGCTGTCACGGTTAAGAACATGACAGACAGACATTCGATTTCCAGGCTTGCGGCGCTGGCCGGACACATCAGGGGCTGCCGTATCTGCGTTGAGACGCCGCTTGGCGCGCCACTCCCGCACGAGCCGCGTCCCGTTTTGCGGCTGTCTTCGACCGCGCGGCTGCTCATCGCCAGCCAGGCGCCTGGCATGAGAGTGCATCTCAGCGGGCTATCTTTCAACGATGCCTCCGGCGATCGACTGCGGCAATGGATGAGCGTTTCGCGCGAAGCGTTCTACGATGAGACGAAGATCGCGATCGTGCCGATGGGTTTTTGTTTTCCCGGCCACGATGCCAACAAGGCCGATCTGCCGCCGCGCCGCGAATGCCGCGAGACTTGGCATGATGAATTGTTTTCGATTTTACCTCAAATCGAATGCATTCTCGCGATCGGACGCTTCGCGCAGGACTATCATTTTGCAAGGGCCGGAAGGCCATTGCCGAAACTCGGGAAAGTTGACGATATCGTTCGCCGTTGGCGCGAATTAGCGGGCGAGAGGCCGAAAATCATCGCCCTGCCGCACCCATCCTGGCGCAATAGCGGCTGGATCAAACGCAATCCTTGGTTTGAGCAGGAGGTTTTGCCGGCGTTGCGGGCCGAAGTCGCGCGCGCGATCTCGTGACGCGCCCGTTGCCTTGCGACCGGCCGGTTACGAGGTCAACGGTGCCGCCCCAGCCAGGCAGGGGCTTCTGGAGCACCCTCGCCGCCCGGACGACTTGGCGCGCCCGCCGTTTGGTGTTTAGGGTTCGGCTTGGTACACTCGCCCGCGATGGAAGGGGATCGCTCGCCGGAGGCTTTTGGGTGTAACGTGGAACCATTGGACGACGCCGGAATCGGAGGTCTCGCGATTTGCGCGCGAGGGGCGAATCCGCTCGCCGGAGCAGGCGCCGTTCAGGACGTGGACTCGCACGGGCGCGGCGCGGCGAAAGCCGTCGCCGGTGTCGCTATTCGCGCCCGGGCGGACAGGCAAAGGCGAGAGCACACCTATGCCGCGCTGGATCTCGGCACCAACAATTGCCGGCTCTTGATCGCCTGGGCGGCCCCCGCCAGGAGCGGCCAAGACGGTTTTCGGGTCATCGACTCGTTTTCACGGATTGTCAGGCTGGGCGAAGGGCTGTCGCGAACCGGCGAACTCGGCGCGGCGGCGATCGAACGCACCCTCTGCGCGCTCGAAATATGTCGTGACAAAATGCGGGCGCGCGGCGTAACCCGCAGACGATTGATTGCGACGGAGGCCTGCCGGTCGGCAAGCAACGGCGCCGAATTCCTGGCCAAAGTGCGCGCGCAGACCGGGCTCGAACTCGAGATCGTGGATCGCGAAACCGAAGCGCGGCTGGCCGCCGCCGGCTCCGCCTCGCTTGCCGATTCCGCCGCCGAAGGCGTAATTTTGTTCGATATCGGGGGCGGGTCTTCGGAGCTTGTCTGGCTTGCCGGGGCCACGCCTCCATGCTCGCAATCGATCGAAATAGCTCTCGGCGAGCGCATCCGTTTTTGGGTTTCCCTGAAGATCGGCGTCGTCACCTTGGCGGAAGAATTCGGCGGCATCGAGATTTCCGGCGCGAAGTTCGAGGCGATGATCGATCATGCCGCGCGGGAACTCGAGAGCTTTGTTGCGATGACGGACGGCGAGCCGCGCGGCCGGCATTTTCATTTGCTCGGCACCTCGGGAACGGTGACGACGATCGCCGGAGTCTTTCTTGGACTGGCCCGGTACGATCGCCGCCGCGTCGACGGATTGTGGATGTCGAGCGGGCAAGTGGATCGTGCGGTGGCGAGCTTGCGCAAGATGACTTACAATGAGCGCGCCGCCAATGGTTGTATTGGGAATGGCCGCGCCGATCTCGTTCTCGCCGGCTGCGCCATTCTCGAGGCGATCCGCCGTGCATTCCCGGCCGATCGCGTCCGTATCGCCGATCGAGGTTTGCGCGAGGGCATGCTGATGCAGCTCATACGCGCGGATCGAATTTGAACAATCTGCGCAGCAAGTTCGCTGCCCGCGCCAGCCGGCGACTATTGTTTGACTTTGCGCACCTATGCGCCCGGGGAGGCTTTGATCCGATCGTGCGCTCTGCATCGTCGCGCCGAAAACGTCATCGCCTTCTACAACTAGCGGGCGTGCTTATATGAACAAAGCCATCATTTCAGTACATGTCCCCAAAACAGCGGGTACGAGCTTCGCGGTTTGGCTCGAAAGCGTTTTTGGCAGTGGCCAGTTAGTGCGGGACTATGACGATCGGCCGATCGACCCGAAGTCGGAAATGAACGTCGATCCGACGGGGTTTCTTTCGCGGTACGGAGCCGCCCGCAAATTGCCTAAGGGAGCCCTGGCCGTGCACGGCCACTTCTGGGCGAAAAAATACGAGCGGATTGAGAACGCCGTCCGCATCACGTTTCTACGTGATCCTATCGAACGTGCGATTTCGCATTACTATTTCTGGCTAAACACGCCAGGCGATGGTCACAGTCTGCATCAGCGTGTTCTTGACGAGCGAATGGGAATGCTCGATTTTGCTCGCTTGCCGCAAATGCGTGGCTTCTACCGAGATTATGTCTTTCGAGACGTCGATATGGCGGCCTTTGACTTTATTGGCGACATGTCGTTTTTCGATGAAGAATTGGGACGGCTTGAGGCATTGCTTGGTGTCCGAGGAACTCGCGCTACGGTGGGCGAGAATCCTGCGGCAAACTACTCATCGATGCGGGAACTCGCTCTTACAACTGGTGCTGTACGCGATGAATTGGCCGAGATACTTACCGATGAAGTAGCTTTCTACCGGCAACATTTAGGACGCTGAGATCGCCGGTGCGGTGCTCGCCAAATATCAGTGCCGGAGTTTCGGTTTGTTTTGGAAGTCATGCCGAAGTCGATTAGAGCTCAAGGCGCTGCTCGATTGCAATGAGCGCATATTCCGAGCCAACGAAAGCGCGTTGGTCAACGCAACAGCATCATGAGGGCGATCGCGGCGATCAGCCAGAGCGCGATGTGGCTCCAGCGCGCGCCGCGCGCCTCAGCCTTGCCGATTTTCCTGATCGCGTCCTCCGATAACGCGACACCGTTTTCGGCCACGTCTTCGAGCTGATTGACGATATTTTCGCCGCGCAAAAGCACCGATGGCAGATTGGAGGCGAACCGCGCAAGCGTCGATGCGGCGCGGCCGGCGTCCCGCAATTTGCCCACCGGCCCCAGGTTCTGCTCGATCCAGCCGCCGACCACCGGTTCGGAGGTGGTCCACACGTTGAGTTTCGGATCGAGCGTGCGCGCCACGCCTTCGACGACAACCATGGTCTTTTGCAAAAGAACGAGTTCGACTCGTGTCTTCATGTCGAAAAGGCCGGTGATCTCGAACAGAAGCGTCAACAGTTTCGCCATGGAAATCTGATCGGCGGTACGGGAATGAATCGGCTCGCCGATCGCCCGGATGGCCTGCGCGAAATCCTCGACCCGATGCACGCGCGGCACATAGCCGGCCTCGAAATGGACCTCCGCCACGCGATGGTAATCGCGCTTGATGAAACCGTAGAGGATTTCCGCGAGAAAGCGCCGCTCTTTGAAACCGAGGCGGCCCATGATGCCGAAGTCCACCATGGTGAGATGCCCCTGTGCGTCAACGAATAAATTTCCCTGATGCATGTCGGCGTGGAAAAATCCGTCGCGCATCGCCGTGCGCAGGAAGGATTGAACGACGTTGCGGCCGAGGGCCTGCAAATCATAACCCTTTGAGGCAAGCGCCTTGATGTCGGATAAAGGCGTCCCATCGATCCATTCGAGCGTCAGCACCTCTTTCGTGGTCCGGTCCCAGTCGATTCGCGGAATCCGGAAATCCTTATCCTGCGCCGTATTCTCGGCGAATTCGGAAGCCGCAGCGGCTTCGAGACGGAAATCCATTTCCA
>Ga0185299_10006701_pt1 | contig 12168 bp, 13 predicted proteins | sample PaiPotPPA55metaG_FD_128002 | JGI IMG/M metagenome (GOLD analysis project Ga0185299, IMG submission 128002) | Iron sulfur acid spring bacterial and archeal communities from Banff, Canada, to study Microbial Dark Matter (Phase II) - Paint Pots PPA... ...
CGGTTCCCGCGCCGACCGCAGCGGTCTGAGCCGACGCGGCGCTCACCGCCGTGGCGGCGACTGCCAGTCCGCACCACCGCAAATGAGCTCAATCCGGACTTCTTCAACACAATCGGCGCACAGCCGACCATCATCGGTCGAGAGCTGGCCTTCCGCTACTCCGTAAGCGGACCTCCGGACGATGCAGTCGGAACTCACCGATTCGACCGTACCAGGCCGATCCTCGGATCCTCGGCCCTCATTTGGCAATGTCTGTCGAGGGGCAAGAAAGAGAGATTCTGCTATAGAGATGCGCTAGTTCGGCCGAACGGTACGGATATGAGCCAGAACACCCTTCTTCATGGCCTCGTCCGGCCCGCTGTGCGAGCGGTGGCGGCCCACACCGGTTTGACTCCCAACCACCTGACGACCTTACGACTTACGACCGGCCTCGCGGCAGCCATGATCTTTGCGCGGGGTACTTATGGCTGGGTTTCCACGATTGGCGGATTGATCTTTTTGCTCTCGATGCTGCTCGATCGAGCCGACGGAGAACTGGCGCGTCATACCAACCAGATGAGCGTTGCAGGTCATCGGTATGATCTCGTCTCTGATTGCATCGTCGGAATCTGCACCTTTATCGGAATTGGAATCGGGGTAGCACACACGGCGGGGCCGAACACCATTTGGCTCGGCGCGCTCGCCGGGCTTGGCATCGGCGTGCTCTTCCTCGAATTCAATTTGATGAACGTCGCTTCGGTGAGGGGATACGACCTTTTCGGCGGCCGCATAGGAGTAGATCCCGACGATGCAATGATCCTTGTGCCCGTTTTGGTCTGGTGCGACCTAGCAGCCCCGATGCTGATCGCCGCTGCGGTCGTTGCTCCGTTGGCAGCTCTCGGAATAGGCGCAATTGGCTTTCTCCGGCGGTCGGTCCGTTGCTCCCGATAAGGACGGTGCCAGGCTGGGCCCCGGATAGCCGATCCTTGAACTTGCATGGCCGAGCGGCGCCGGGTTATCCAGTACTGAGCTCATATCTAATCGGCGAAGCGTTATGCGAGCATGCTCGCAGGTTTGCCAGTCGCCTCGGCGGTTAAAGTGTTGAGTTCGTGTCCGCCCACCTCCGGTACTTTGATATTCGATGAGCATGCAACCTGACCATTGCGCCTGCCGCGCTCTGATCCTCGCCGCTGGCCGCGGCCGGCGAATGGGTGCGGAGGCGCCGCCAAAAGCCCTCCTGCGCTTCGGCGGCAACAGCCTGCTGGCGCGACACCTCGCTATTCTCGATGCGTGCGGCGTACGGCAAGTCGCAATCACGATCGGCTATCGCGCCCCAGATATGCGCAACGAGGTGGCGCGCCACGAGCGAGGTGGGAGCGTAATGCTGATCGAAAATCCATCGTTTCGCGACGGCAGCATCGTTTCGCTCTGGCATGGCCGCGACGTGTTGCGTAGCGGCATGCCGATCCTGCTGATGGATGCGGATGTCCTTTACGATAGGCGACTGACCATGCGGCTGCTCGACTCCCCACACGAAAACGTATTCTTGCTCGACCGGGCGATCGAAGCAGGCGAGGAGCCGGTGAAACTCTGCATCGACAACGGCCGTATTGTCGACTTCCACAAACGGCCGCAGATCAGTCACCAATGGCACGGCGAATCGGTCGGCTTCTTTCGCTTCTCCCCGAGCATCGCCGCCGAACTCGCGGACCGGGTCGAGCGCTACGTCAACGCGGGGCGAACCCATCTGGAATACGAGGAGCCGATCCGCGATATGGTCCTGGCGCACGGAGCGCGCGATTTTGGCTTCGAGGACATCAGCGACCTGCCGTGGATTGAAATCGATTTCTCCGAGGATGTGCAGCGCGCCGAAACGGCGGTGCTGCCGAACCTGATCGCATGAGCGATCGGCCGACGCCCGAACAGTTCGCGGAATTCGATTGCGCCGGCTTCCTCGTCATCCGCGGCTTCTTCGAAGCGGCCGAGTGCACCGATCTCCGACGCTGGACGGAGGAGATCGCCGCGGCACCACAACTCTCCGGACAGCACATGGTCTATTACGAGGACAGCCTGACCGAGCCGGGGCGACGGATCGTGCAGCGCATCGAGAATATGTGCCCGTTCTATCCCGGATTCGATACCGTTCTGCGGCACGGCAGGCTGATCGCCTGGGCAGGCGCGCTGCTCGGTGACGAGGCCGTGTTGTTCAAGGACAAAATCAATTTCAAGCTGCCGGGCGGCGGCGGTTTCGAGCTCCATCAGGACCAGCAGGCCGGGTGGAGCGCCTATGCACCCCTATTTCTCACCGCGATGGTCAGCATCGACGACTCCACGCTCGAAAACGGGTGTCTGGAAATCGCCGCGGGTCGGCACAAGGAGGGGCTGCTTGGCGAGGAATGGCGACCGCTCAAAGCGGACGGACTGGCACTCGCCCCGGTGCAGACCGACCCGGGCGACGTGATCTTCTTCGATAGCTTCGTGCCGCATGCATCCGGCCCGAACCGAACCGCCGCATCGCGGCGCATTCTGTATGTCACCTATTCGCGTGCGGGTGAGGGCGATCACCGCACGCGCTATTTCGCTGACAAGCGGCGCGCCTTCCCGCCCGATATCGAACGCGAACCGGGCCAAACCTACACGTTCCGCGTCTGAGGAGGCATCTGTGCTCTGCGGCGCGGTGTATGCCAGACACCGTGTTGCATTCCGTGTTCAGGCCCCCTGCGCAATGCCTGAACCGCAGGGGCCAGAACGTCCACACGGACCGCGAGAGTGTGCCAAGTAATCAGCGCCGGCACGCAAGCCGCACAGCGGTGCGAGCAGCAGCAGCCCATCTTCCTGGCCACCGAGCCCGCCGTGCTGCACAAGCATGTCGACTGGAAAATGCTCGCTCAGATCGGCGATAAGTTACTCGAAAATCCGGGGCGACGAAGATTTCCCCGAGATCATCGTAAAGCTTTGCGCACGAGCCAACATGAGGGTCGCTCACGACATGATGAGAACCCGTCCGCTACCTGGCGCAGTTTCCCGGGTTGCGCCAGGCAACCCACACGCATTTCCGCGGATCAGAATTTGGCGCGGCAGACGAGTTCTCACTACTCCAGTCTAGCGCGACGCCTGTCGCGTTGCTCCTGATCGCCTATTCGCCTTCGGACCGCTTGGCCGACGGATCGATCAGCCGGGCGGCCGTGCAACGCTCCGATGTGCCAAAACCTGAGGCGCGCAATACCAGCGGGCCCAGGAAACTTGCTTCTTTTAGCCAGGCTCTCCTTCACGCTGGTCGCTACTTTCCTGGGTCTTCCGGCACTCCTCGTGACGTTTCGCTGCCGCGCCCGGGCAAATCCGCGAAGTTATCCGCTCGAGCCGTACTCGTACCTCATCGAGCCCCCAAAGCATGAGCAAGAGTGGGATCCCGACGATCAAATCGAGCGTCAATCGCAGCCGAGAACGGTTTGGCAGGTTTAACGATGGTAACACCACATCATAGTGCCGCTGCCGAACAATGCTCGTAAAGCCCGCTTGATTTAGAGTCGTCGGATGGTCGCGGCTCAGGCTCCGGCAGTCGGATAACCCATAACCTGTTGAGGTCGTGCGCACGCCGCCCCTCGACGGCTCGGTTGATCGTAAGACACAGACCACCTATCTGGATGCGGTTATCCGCGTTCCACCCGACTCATATCAGTCATTTACTTGCGCGGTGCTGTATGGCCGGTTAGGGGCATGAAGACCAGTTCCCGCCTCCGACGCTGAGCGACCGGTGTCGGTTCGGTCAGGCGACCTCGCAAAGACGCGCGGAAATGGGTGAGATGCGCCGAAACCGGTCATCCGCCGCTCGAGGTCAAGCGGGCCGCTCGTGCCCCCTTTTCGGACATTACCGATCGTCGAACCATACGCTCGGTTGGATGGATAACAGCTCTTCCGATGTCGAAACAAATATGGAAGGTTGCGCCCGACGGGTCTGTTCGCGCCGCTCGGAGGACAACTCACTCGGGGTTCAGCGAGCCAGAGTGAAAATTGTGGTGCCATCCTGGTCGGCAATGCTGAACTTTACGGGAATTCGCTGCTCGTCCAGCCAAAGTTCATATTTTTCACTGCCGTCCGCGGTATCGATTTGGAAGTGACTCACCCAAATTGGACCACGATCGGTCGCGAGCGGGATTCGCTCGCCGCCAGAGGTTCTCACACCCACCACGGCGCCAGTATCCGGCATGAAAACAATTTTTGCGCCGGATACTCCGACCGACCAAGGATCGGATGTTCGGATCGTGCTCGGTGCTGTGACGCTACCCCTTGGCGATGTAATGACAAAATTTTCTCCGACCGCTTTGCCTTCTATCAATTTGGGCTTGCCATTTTCGGTGGTGAGCCCGTGAAAGTAGACGATGCGATCACCAATCCGGCGTTCGATCCGCGCGATATTCATGCTGTATAAAACCACGCCCATGAGCGATACTTTTATTTCTGCGTCGGTGGTTATCGTTGTTTCGCCGCCATTTGTCTTAACGCTGCTGCGGTAAGTTCCAATATTGCCGTAGGGCGACATATTAACTTGATAGATGAAACTTTGCTCAGATCCGATGGCAATCGCTGACTGATACAGAAAAACTAGCGCGGCAAACGATATTACCGTTGATGATTTGCGAAAAATCTTGCCCACGCGGCCCTTCTATGTAGCTGTTAATTCTGTGGTCACGTCCCACATGCGTTTTTGTAGCGCTCTGTCGCGCGAGGCGATGCTGGAAGCAACAGGAACGCTTCCTTCGAAATACATTCCCGAGACCTTGGCTACCCGCGGGGACGAAGCGAGGAAAATCGCCGTTCCCGCCCCCTTCTCTGCGGGCCGAATGACGCGCTTGGCGACAAGCCACAGCAGCTTGAGCAGGCAAACGGGGCCAGATGCCTGATCGAAGGGGAGAATGTTAGTGGCGACATAGCCCGGATGCAACGCGTTGACGGTAACCCCGCTTCTTCGGAGACGCTCCCCCATCGCGTAATTAGTGAGCAGATTGGCCAACTTTGCATTAGCATAAGCGCGCATACCAATTCCGCGCGGGTAGTGGCGACGCATCTGTAAATCGCTGAAATCAATCCTTCCCTTCTCGTGAGCGTCCGAATTGACGTTGATGATCCGCGCCTCGCCCGCAGCCACAAGTTTTTCCAAGAGTAAATTTGTCAGCAAAAACGGGCCGAGGTGGTTTACGGCAAGGGTCATCTCGATCCCGTCGGTGCTCTCGCGACGTTGGGGAAACATCGCACCGGCGTTATTTATCAGCACGTCGAGCCGTTGGTATCTTGAATTAAATTGCTCGGCCAAAGCATAGATCTGCCTTTGTGATGACAGATCCGCGATCATCAGGTCGATAGTTTTGTTCCCGGTTCTAACACGGATCTCTTCTGCGGTTTGGTGCCCCTTGGTTTCGTTCCGGCCAACGAGGATTACCGTGGCGCCCATCCATCCGAGGGCGCACGCTGTGGCTTTTCCGATCCCGGAGGTTGCGCCGGTCACGAGGCATATTTTACCGATCACGAGAGGATACCTTTACACTACCAGCCGTGGGTAGCGACACCCAAATTGGCGAAATGCCGCTCGGAAGTAATTCTCTGGCGGTTTGGTGTCACCGCTATCGATCATTTTTGGAAGTGTTCTCCATGACACACGGGGCCAACGATGATGTGTCAGATGCAAATGCTGGTTGAGCAGCAATGTTCCGAACCAGGGCGGCACACCATGGTTGCGGGCGCGTTCCGGCTCATCGAGGGCGACGTCGTGATGCGCTAAGTTGTCGGTGATCGAGTGCCACAAACCTCTGCTGCACATGGCGGCAACCAACATCGGCCACCACTCGCCATACACCCACACACTCGCGCCGTACAGCACCACGGTCAGCGCGAACTCGCGACAAGTGCGGCGCCTCTTTCGGGCATTCAGAGCGAGCGAAACGAATAGCCTGCGTATTTTGCGATCGCCATCCTCCCGGATCGGAACGGCATTGGCCATCAGACGCGCGCGGAAAGGCTCGGGCAGGAAAGCGATCAAGGGCGAAAACAGGACCGCCCAATAGAGTCCGCCGCAAAGCCAGAGACGATAGCGCAGCCATGCGAGGGCGTACAAACCACGGCCGTCGTACTCGTCCGCTCGGTCGTAGGCATGCCGAGAGAATCGGTGGTGAACTAGATGACAATACCGGGTTGCGTCGTAGGGTAGCCAGTGAATCACGGACAAAATCCGGGCGAAGAATTCCTCCTTGCGCCTGTCAGCCAGCAGGTGCGAGTGGATTGCCTCGTGGATCAGACCCCAATGAAGTGGCTGAAGAAGCGCAATCGGCAGCAAGAGGCACGCGGCGTGGATTCCCCAAAGGCCCAACACAATGGGCATGCCGAAAAGCTGGAAGAGCGTGCCCCCGATGACAATGCAAATGAGCAGAGTATTGATTTTTGTGCTCTTTGGGTGGCGTACCAACCGGAGTTCCTCCCGAGGTGACTCCAGCGCATTTCCCGCCGTCTCGTGCATGTGCACCCCTGGTCCACTCATCCTTAGGCCGGGGTATCGGTAGCGGGCGCGGGCCGCGTCCGTCAAGCCGCACGCCCGCGCAGCGCGATGATGGCGGCATCGAACCCGATTAACGCCTCCGCATGGGTGCATAGCGGATCGTCATTCCAGTTCGGGATCGGACGGATCGTTTGCTATTCGAGCGCACCGCCGGCCACATCAAACGGTAACCGGAGCTCTCTAGCGGCGCGCCAGATTGCGCCGATGGCGCAGAAACGTCGCGCGCAAAGCTGGATTGAACAGGGACATCGAGCCAACCGCGAGCGTGGCATCCCTTACACCAGCGGATCTCGTCACCGAGGAGTTCTCGTGCACGGAAAAGGGCGGTCAACGCCGCTTCAATGCGGTCCGGTGTGGGCATATTCCAGGGAGGGATACGACGAACTCGGATTGGCGTCGCTTTCCCTGCCTTGCTGCTGATTTCGGCAGCGTCGCTTTCGAGCCGCGGCAGCTGCTTGGTGATATTCAATTTCGTAATACCGTCGAAGGGCATGCCTTTCTCCTTCGCTGGGATAGGCTACATTAAGCCCTGTCGGCCGCGGCAGACCAGTGACGTGAAAGGGCATGCGCCGACGACGGCAAATCGGCCAAGCTCGGCTTCATCCAGCAGGTCAGCAACACGTCATGATCGCAGCCAATGCAGCGCACCTGCACAAGATCGCCGGGACCAAGATCTTCAACGACTGCCGTGTTGAGTGAGACCATCAGCGCCGAACTTCCAGTTTGCTTATTTACTCTAGGTCAGAACGCCTGGAGCCGATGCCGTAACTGCGCCAAGAGTGCGTCGACGCGGCCGCCATTGCGCTGAATGACCGCAGCAAATTCGTCGCGCTCCGTGACTTTCATGCTGACTCCCCCAACATAGACATCGCTGATCTTCGGCGCACCACCACGCTCGAGCAGATACCAGTCGACGAGTACACGGCTGCCATCGGGGCGATCGATCTCGCTGGAAACGACTGTTTCGTTCCCGGATGCCCGCGTGCCAAGGACTCGGAACGGCTCCCCGCCATATTCGGCGAGACGCGTTGCGTAAGATTGCACGATGTATTCCTGGAAAAGTCGCAGGAACTCTTGCTGCTCCGCCGGCGTGGCGACCCGCCAATACCGCCCGAGCACGAACTGCCCGATGCCGGACACGTCGAAATCGTCATGAAACAGCTCACGGAAGCGTGCGATCCGCTGCGCTGACGGTACATTCCGGCCCAGCACTTGGATGGCCTGATGCCCAAGCTCAGCAACGAAAGCGCGTGGATCTTGCGCGGCAGCCTGGCGCGGTCCCGCAGCGAACAACCCGATCACCAAAAACAGGGCACAAACCAGGGGGAAGCGGGTGGCCCGGCCCAAAAGTCCTGCCGGCGCGATGGCAGGTGCCACAGCGGCTGTCTTGTTGTCGTTCATACCGTCCCCCTCTCTCTGATCTGACTACATCCCCGAAAACCGGGGGGCTCTGAGCCTGGAGGCTGGTCGCCCTAATCTAAGACTGGGAGAGCCAACATCTATCCTTCAAGGATAACAGCGTGCCTCCACCAGCCAACTCCTAGTCGGCTCCTGAGTAGCATTGCCGAACATGACGCACGACCAGCACAGCATGGACGTTGTTTTCCTTCTCGCTCTCGATCCGTGCTCACCGGCTGCCGTCGATCTGCGGAAGACGGGAAAACGCGAAGGCCGGATGTCTGCTGTCTTACGGGCCAGATTTCACAGCCATGTTCCGGCTTGCAGCACCGATTACGTCGACAAGATCCTCAAAGGCGTCAAGCCCGGCGATCTGCCTATGCAACAGCCGACAAGATTCGAGCTTGTCGTCAATCTGAAAACGGCAAAGGCGCTCGGGATCACCGTGCCACAATTACTGCTCGCCCGCGCCGACGAGATCATCGAATAGCCTAGGCTACCTACCTACCGAACTCCCGCTCTCCACCCCGTGCCGACCTTTATCGCGAGTCGAAAGAGGGTCCGCTGTGGGGCAAACCCGGAAGCCGGCGACTTCGAACACGGGCTTCCGTTCAGCGCCGTGAGCGGTCATTTCATTCAGCGGGTTGAGTCCATTTACGTGAATTCGACGTAACCCACGCTAGCTTAATGCCCGATACGTGCGGCGCGCGCGTGAGCGAAAAAGCCCAGCCGATGATCGACGCGCGGAACGTAGACGGAGAGTCTTACCCCTCCTCGTCTCCAACGTGCTGTTGATCGGGCGGCTTGTGCGCCCAATTGTAGCCACGCCCCCCGCGTTGGTAACCGTAATCGAACAAGGCGCGCATGTACTCCTGATCGAACGGCGCCGGCAGCTCTTTGGTAAAGTCGGAGCCGATGTAGGCCAGGTTAAATTCGATGTCATCGCGCTGTGTGTTGTTATACATGCGCAGGATGTCGTTGTAGCCGCTGGCCGTGATCATGGTGGAGATTGCGCGCCCCGCGATACCCAACGTGCGCCGTTCTACCGCGGACCACTCCGGATCCAGCCGGCCGTTGCGGATGACATAGGCGATGGTCGGAATTATCGATTTGCCTTCGCGGATCCGCTGCCGCCGGTCCTGCGTGATTGTAGCCGGATAGAGAAAAGCCTGTGTAAAGGCGCCACCGTCCACATGCATTTCTTGATGGGGCTTACCGTGCAGAGTCACGTTAAACATGGTCGGCGGGAAAGCGCCAGGCACGGCCGCCGAGGCGAGCAGCACACGACGGATTGTGTCCAGCGCTTTTGGGTGTCCGCTCCTGGCAATCGCCCCGATATTCCAGATCACCGGCTGCTGTGCGTCGAGGTTGGTGGAGGCGATGAACAGCAGGCGCCCTTCATCGTACGTCTTGCCGATAGCCGCGATCATCTCCTCGTTCAGATACCGTGAAATCGTCCTGAACAACGGTAAATTGTCGGCCATCGCATCGTCTAGCAGCGCGGCTGTGAAAAGACGCTTGTCCAGCACATCATCGGCCGAGAGCTGAGTGTACACCGCACGCAGCTGCGGGTCATAACTGGAACCTAGATAGGCGAACGGCGCAGTTAGCGCGCCGGTGCTAACGCCGGTAACCAACTCGAAGACCGGACGCGAGCGGTGCTCGGACCACCCGCACAACAGGCCGGCGCCGAACGCACCGTTCTCGCCGCCGCCTGAAACCGCGAGTAATTGCACCTCAGGCATCGGTGCGGTCGGGCTCAAGCCGTGAACCCTACGGAAGCGCTGCACGGCTCCGACAAACTCTGCCTCCAACGGATCGGTACCGGACATGGGGAAAAAGCGCTCGTTGGCTAAGCCTAGTACAGTGGCCTTCATCGTAGAGGTCTGAGGCACCGGAGACCCGCGCTCCAGTGTGCCGCAGCCGGGAAGCAGAGCCGCCAAACTTCCGGAGGCCGCCAAACCGAAAAGACTCCGACGAGAATATGATTCACGTGTGCCGGGAGTTCGTGGAAACATTCGGCGCATGATTGGACTTTTCCATTCTCTGAGCGGCGCCAGGTCTTATCCAACGAGGCCAAACGAAAGACTTACACGAGAGACTTACATATGAAAGCGTCCGGCGGAGCAGCCGCGGCATCGCGAATTGCCGCCGGCATCGTAGCCGTCCGGCGAGGATGAAGGTCTGGGTCGTCCCGACTAGCGGAAGGTGAAACGACCCCGGGGAGTCGGCGGCAGCAAACAACAGTGTCTTAGGCGCCGTTTGCAGGGTTTGATCTGGATCAAGGCGCCAAATGACGTTGGGCCCGTTGGGCGAGCAGCTGCCGTGAGATCAACGATGGCGTTGCCGGCGATTAAGCAGTCAATGCGCGGGGACGTGATGGTTGCTTCGTTCAAAATAGATAATGGCCAAACAGCGTTCTGACGCAGCGCATTAGCCAGTCTGAACAAGCTGGGGGTGGGTCAGCCATGGTTTTGCCCACATCCGCCGATCAAGTCGATCACTCCAGCTGTCCGACCTGTTCTTGTTGCACGCCGCAACTCCAGTCCGCAGCTCGTCGAATCAGCCGAGAATTGTCTCGACGCGGCTTTATCGCCGGGGCGGGCGTCTCACTCGCGTCGCTCGGGCTTGTTCGGTCGGCTGGCGCAGAAGCGGCTCCCCCCGGCCCCACGCCGCCGACCGTCATCACTAACTTCCAGCTGTTCGACGGCAAATCCCTGGGTTTGCGCGGTGGTCAAAGCCTGCGGATCGAGAACGGACGGATCAAACAGGTCGCGGGGGCCGGCCAGGGCGCGCCTGAGGGCGCGCGGCTGATCGATTGCGGCGGGCGCGTGCTGATGCCTGGCCTGATCGACGCGCACTGGCACGTGATGTTCGCCAGCCTGAACCCGGCGCAGCTGCTGACGGCCGACATCGGCTTCGTCTTCCTTTCCGCCAGCGCCCAGGCCGAGCGGACTCTGATGCGGGGCTTCACGACCGTACGGGATCTAGGCGGACCCTCCTTCCCGCTGAAGAAGGCGATCGATTCCGGGCTGGCCGTGGGTCCTCGCATCTATCCGTGCGGGGCGGTGGTCACGACGACCGGCGGCCACGGCGACATGCGCATGAATTCGGATGTTCCGAGAAGCCCCGGCGGCCCTCAAAGCCAACTTGAAAGCATGGGCGCCGCTGCCATCGCCGACAGCGCCGACGAGGTGCGCCTTCGCGTGCGCGAGCAGCTGTTCCTCGGGGCCTCGCAGATCAAGATGATTGGCGGCGGCGGGGTCGCCTCGCCGCGTACGACCCTGGACATGGTGACCTTCACCGTCCCGGAGCTGCGCGCCGGCGTCGAAGCGGCCGCCGATCGCAACACCTACGTCGCGGTGCACGCCTATCCCCCGGCCGCCATCCAAAGGGCGATCGATGCCGGGGTCCAGTGCATCGAGCACGGTCACCTGATGGACGAGGCAAGCGCGAAGCTAATGGCGGACAAGGGCGTTTGGCTCAGCACCCAGCCGTTTATTGAGGAGACCGACAACGCGCCGATGACCGGCCAAAGCCGCATCAACCTGCTGCAGGTGCTGGCGGGAACTCCCACCATGTACGGATACGCCAAGAAGTACGGAATCAAGACGGCGTGGGGGAGCGACCTGCTCTTCTCATCTGAAGTCGCCGAGCGGCAGGGGTGCTGCTGACCCATATGTCGCGCTGGTACAGCAACGCCGAGGCTCTCAGGATGGCAACGGCCGGCAACGCCGAGCTGCTGGCGCTGTCGGGTCCGCGCGATCCCTACCCTGGAAAGCTCGGGGTCATCGAGGACGGCGCCTATGCCGACTTGCTCGTGGTGGCGGGCGATCCGCTCCAGGACCTCAATCTACTCGCCGAACCGGACAAGAACCTCGTCGTCATAATGAAGGATGGCAAGATCCACAAGGACGCTCGCGCTGGCGCAGCGCCGACAATGGGAAGTGTCATCGAATAAAAACAATGCATGACACCGCGACAATCACCGTGAGTAGGACATTATTCGGTGTTTCGGGACTTGGTCTCAAAGAGTCGGCTTCACGGCAGCCGGCCCAGGGCAGCTTTCCACCCGTGCCGACCTTAATTCTGAGTCGGGCGAGGGTCCGCTGTGGGGCGATTGCGTTGAAAAACTAAGTGTTGCACGCATTCGAAGGCGCTGATTCACTCTGGTCGTCGGGCGGGGGTGAAGTTGCAATGATGGGAGAGCGGCGAGTTCAACAAGAGGCTCTGTTTTACGAGTT
>Ga0185299_10006702_pt1 | contig 12166 bp, 5 predicted proteins | sample PaiPotPPA55metaG_FD_128002 | JGI IMG/M metagenome (GOLD analysis project Ga0185299, IMG submission 128002) | Iron sulfur acid spring bacterial and archeal communities from Banff, Canada, to study Microbial Dark Matter (Phase II) - Paint Pots PPA... ...
AATTCCATTACGATGTAGGGAGCGCGCGTCTCTGGCTCCTCGCCCACATCGAAGATAGTTACGATTCCAGGATGCGACAGGCGGCCCGCAGCTTCCGCTTCCCGAAAGAAACGCTCGCGATACTCAAGCTCCTCTTCCGCGGGCTGGCCAGCCAACGAAATAGTCTTTACCGCGATGATGCGGTTAATCTTCGGGTCGCGCGCTTTATAGACAACACCCATGGCTCCCCGACCCAGTTCGGTGAGGATCTCGTATCGCCCGAAACGTTCGCTCTTGCGATCATCCATAGCTGCTATCTGCGGTTTCAGAGTTTCGTCGTAACCTCGTCAGACCGACGGCGCTTCCCTCTCGTCGTCCGTCATGGCATACGACGCGGCAGTTGCGAGCACTCCGATTTCATTCTCGTCTAGCGCATCCAAGCCAGGGCCAAAACAGACTTCTCCCTTTGGGTCGGGCTGTTAGTCCCGATGTCCGGACATAACCTTCCTGCACCGCTTCTCCGGCGGTCGCGAGAAAAGGGGGGTTGCGGCGTCTGTCGATATTGTCTACTGGCGGGCCGAATCGTTCCAAGTTACCGACGTGTTCGGGGCTTGGGCGGTTATACGACGGGAAATCCTTCCTGGGGAGCGGCTAAACAAAATGCCGAAAAACTCTTTGTGCGCCCGGCAGTCACCCTCAGCGGCTAATGCCAGCACTGAAAACAGGCCGCTTATCGCTTATCGCGGCGGTGAACCGCTGCGCCACCCAAAACCAAACTCAAGGTCGAGTTTTTCAGCACTCTGTGAAATCGGGTTTCAGGAATGCGTATTAAGGCGTTCAGGAGGGCCAAAAATCGGGTATGGGAGGCGCGCTCTTTTGTCTGTGGTCTGGGGTCCGTCGGGGTCGGCCGTGCGCCCGCGTTTCCTGGTAAATGGGCACGAAAAAAGGCCGAACCCGTGAGTCCGGCCTGAAGCGTGCTTGTCTGAGTACAGTATTGTGATGCGGTCCTGAGGGTCCGAACGTCGGGGTTGTTCCGACACTAACCCATTACCGCGTGCCGAACTTTTAGACCTAGTCAAGCTACCTGTTTACGTTTTCAATAACTGTTCAATTTTGTACATATTTGAGAATAAACCTGAGTGACACTTAATCCTCGATTCGTGACGAGAGGTAGTGCCGTATGACTCCGACGGACCAAACTGTGGCTCATAGAGTCCTGCTGGTGGATGACGATGATGCCGTTCTCGCAATGATGACTGCGACCCTTACGCACAAGGGTTTTGACGTAGTCGCTGTCGCCGGCGTTACAGAAGCTTTGAGACATATTGCGACCGAGAGCTTCGATGTGCTCATTACCGACCTGCACATGCCGAACCCCGGTGATGGTTTTACGGTGGTTACGGCGATGCGGCACTCCCAACCGGATGCACTTACACTTCTAGTCAGCGGCTACCCCGATGTGCAGAGCGCCATGGCGGCGATCCTCTTGGAGGCGGACGAAATCATCGTGAAACCATTCGATGTCGGCAAACTCGCCGAACTCGTCCGCGACAAGATGACCGCTCGAAGGCCGGGCGCCCGACTGGAAAAGGAAAGAGTGGGTGCGATCCTGCAGCGTTGTATTCCCGCTGTCGTCGGAGACTGGTTGGCGCGAGTAAATCAGGCGCGTGAACTCAACCACATTCCGCTTAGCGATGACGAGCGTACTGGACACCTTCCCAGGCTGGTTGAAGATCTGATTGTCCGCCTGAGCAAGCCCAGCGCCACCGCGAAGGACAGCGATGCCGTCATTTCCTTGGCCGCGATAGCCCACGGCAAGCTGCGGTATCTGCAAGGCTACACTCCCGCGATGCTGGTGCATGAATCACGGATACTCCAAGTGACCCTCTTCGGGACGTTGCAGAGCAATCTGAGCTTTCTGGATTTCAGCTTGCTGTTACCCGATGTTATGACTATTGCGGATGAAGTGGACGCACAGCTGACACAGTCCATGGAAGGCTACATGAAAGTCATGCAGAAGACGGCGGCCGCGTAGCTACCGCTACCATCGCCTCCCCAGCCCTACAGCGAATCCAAAGACGCCCAGAGCGCTAGCGCTCCCATAAAGTCAGGCAGCCGGTGTTCCATGCATGTCACGGTTTCCGAGGCTGCTCACGACGGAGATGGAGACGACTTTTTCTTCGTCGATGCGGTCGATTGGCGCAAAACATCGATGAATGCGGTTGTCGCGCAGGAAAGTGTTCGGTCGCGACGGTAGGCGAGTCCCAGTTCACGAAAAAGTTCGACATCCTCCAGATCAATCAACTTCACTCTTCCGGCCGCCACTTCATCGCGGGCGAACGACGCGCTGATGAGGGACACTCCGAGATCGGCCGCCACAAAGCTCTTGATCATGCCGATGCTGGGCAATTCCATTCGAACCTGCAGTTCGTCGCGATGAGGACGGAACAGCTTGTCCAGGAGCCTTCTCGTGTGGCCGGTCTTTGGCAGCAATATGGGATGTTTGACGATATCGCGGACGGCCGCTGTTTTATGCTTGGCGAGGGGATTGTTGGGGCTCACCATCAACATCAGCTTGTCGCGGAAGATAGGTTGAATCTCCAGGCTCGGAGACTGGATGGGCAAGGTCAGGATGCCCACTTCGATGGAGCCGTTCTCGAGTTTTTCCGTAATCTTGTAGCTGAAATTCCTGTAAATGTTGATCTGCACCGGTGGGTAGCGCCGGCAGTATTCGGCAAACACCTCGGGCAGAACGTAGAGGCAGGTAGCCTCGTTGGCGCCGACGCGAAGCGTGCCGCGGGGCGTGCGGCTATGGTCTGCCACCGCCATCAGCGATTCCTCGCGCAACAGTTTCAGCCGCTCGGCATAGTCATAGAGTACTTGTCCGGCGGGGGTCAATTTTACGGTCTTGCCCGAGCGGTCGAGCAGGCGATCGCCATACTCCTGCTCCAACTGGCGGATTTGGGCGCTGACCGCCGATTGGGAGCGGAAAACTTTCTCTCCAGCACGGGAAAAGCTGCCCTGTCTGGCCACTTCCAGGAACGTGATTAGCTGATCGAAATCCATTAGGTTTATGCGGGATTATAGCGGACTCCGCGGCCCCCGCGGGAAATTAGGCTGAATTCGCCGTTAAGCCGCGAACCTATCAAAATTTGCATCCGTTGTATCGAAATTCTGAATTGTACTTTCGGACCCGTCTGGCAGTAAGTAAGAACCTACGAAGTGTGTTCCTGAGCCGAAGTGTGCGACCCTCCCGCGGCCTTTGCGGGCAAAGTCCCAACTCAAGAGCAACTGGTCGGGAAGCGGCTAAGTTCAAAGCACGCCGCAATCCATCCCGCAGATTATGCAGCAAACTATTTAGCAACCTATGTTGCAAACTATGCCAATGCTGTAAACGTGCCCATGACGACGCGTCTGAAAAAAACGAATGGCCTTCCGCCCGCCCAGGGCCTCTACCATCCTGCGCAAGAGCACGATGCCTGCGGGATCGGATTCGTAGCCAATGTTCGCGGCCACAAGAGCCACGAAATCATCAGCAAGGGAATCCAGGTGCTGCTCAACCTGACGCACCGCGGGGCGTGCGGATGCGATCCTGAGACGGGCGACGGCGCTGGCATTCTCCTCCAGATCCCGCACCAGTTCTTTGTGCGGGAGTGTGGCAAATTGGGCTTCGCATTGCCTCTGCCCGGCGCTTATGGCGTAGGCATGACGTTCCTGCCGGTGGAGAAACATCAGCGGCTGCAATGCGAAGGAATTCTGGAGCGCATCGTGCGCGAGGAGGGATTGACGGTATTGGGCTGGCGGGATACTCCTTGCTTCGCTACCGCCATTGGCCGCGTGGCCCGAGGTTCGCAACCTTACATCCAGCAGATCTTTGTAGGATGTGGTTCGTTCACCGATGAAGACGCATTCGAGCGGAAGCTTTACGTAGTGCGCAAGCGCGCCGAGAGTGAGATGGCCGTCTCCGGGATCGAAGATGCGAGTGTGTTCCACGTTTCATCGCTCTCTTGCCGCACCATTGTTTATAAGGGTCTGCTGCTGGCCCCGCAGATCACGAATTTCTACAAGGAGCTTTCCGATCCCGACGTAACCAGCGCGCTGTGCCTAGTGCACCAGCGCTTTTCGACCAACACCTTCCCCAGTTGGCAACGAGCGCATCCCTATCGCTACATCGCGCACAATGGCGAGATCAACACGCTCAAGGGCAACGTCAACTGGATGCACGCGCGCCAGTCGCTGTTGCAGTCTCCATTGTTTGGCGAGGATCTGAAGAAGCTCTTTCCTATCATTGCGCCGGATGGCAGCGATTCCGCGAACTTCGACAATGCCGTGGAGCTACTGTTGCAGGCGGGGCGCAGCCTTCCTCATGCAATGGCCATGCTGATTCCTGAAGCGTGGGCCGGGAATCCCCACATGAAGCCGGAGAAGCGCGCATTTTACGAATATCACGCGTGCTTGATGGAGCCGTGGGATGGGCCGGCGGCCATTGCGTTTACCGACGGCAGAGTTATCGGCGCGATCCTCGACCGCAACGGCTTGCGGCCCGGGCGGTACGTGGTCACTCATGACGAGCACGTCATCATGGCTTCCGAAGCCGGGGTGCTCGATATCGAACCGGAACAGGTGAAGATGAAAGGCCGTCTGCAGCCGGGGAAGATGTTTCTGGTAGATACGGTCGAAGGCCGCATCGTTCCGGACAAGGAAATCAAGCACCGGCTGGCTTCGCGACAACCGTACGGGCAGTGGCTCAAGGACAATCAGATCACGATCGATCAGTTGCCAGAGCCTACACGCATGCACCATCCGGACGTGGAAACCCTGCTTCGCCGGCAGCGCGCGTTTGGTTACAGCGATGAGGACCTGCGGATGATCCTCGGCCCGATGGCTTCGAAGGGCCAGGAGCCGGTTGGGTCCATGGGGACGGATACGCCGCTCGCTTGTCTCTCGGACCGTCCGCAATCGCTGTTCAATTATTTCAAGCAGCTCTTCGCTCAGGTCACCAATCCTCCCATTGACCCGATTCGCGAAGAGATCGTGATGTCGCTCATCAGCTACATCGGAAGCGAGCGCAACATTCTCTCGGAAGAGCCCGAGAACTGCCACATGCTGAAGCTGGCGCATCCGCTTCTGACGAACCTTGAGTTGGAGAAACTGCGCCGCGTCTCAACCGGGGATCTGCTGGCTATCACGCTGCCCGCGCTGTTCCGTGCGAGCGAAGGAGAAGCGGGACTAAAGCGCGCGCTCGACGAGTTGTGCCAACGCGCGTCGCTCGCGGGAAGAGCTGGCTACACATTGCTCATTATTTCCGATCGTGGTGTGAACAAAGATTACGCTCCCATCCCCAGCCTGCTGGCACTGGCCGCCGTGCATAACCTGCTGGTGCGGGAGGAGACGCGAACCCAGGTCGCTCTGATTACGGAGTCGGGCGAACCTCGCGAGGTGATGCACTTCGCGCTGCTCAGCGGCTATGGTGCGAGTGCCATAAATCCCTATCTGGCATTGGAGAGCGTTGAAAGCCTGGCGCGGCGCGGGGAATTTTCTGACGGAGGGATTTCTGACGGCGTGACTCCCGAACTTGCCGTGAAGCACTTCATTAAGTCGATCAACAAAGGTTTGCTGAAGACCTTCGCCAAGATGGGTATCTCGACGTTACAGAGTTATCAGGGAGCGCAGGTATTCGAAGCCATCGGGCTGAACAAGGAACTGGTGGATTCCTATTTCGCAGGCACGGCGTCGCGCTTGGAGGGAGTTGGCCTCGAAGTGCTCGCCCGCGAAGCTCAGTTGAAGCACGAGCACGCATTCCGTCCCCTGACCGAGTCCGAGACCGAACTGGCGGTTGGAGGAACTTACCATCAGCGGGTCAATGGCGAGTATCACCTGCTGAATCCGCTGACCATCAGCAAGCTGCAGCAGGCAGTGCGGCAGGAGAGTGCGCAGACCTTCCAGGAATATACCGACCTCATCGACAACCAAAGCAGCAACTTATCTACGTTGCGCAGTTTAATGAAGCTGAAGAAGAGCGCCAATCCAGTTCCGATCGCGGAAGTAGAGCCGGCGAGTGAGATCGTGAAGCGCTTTACGACGGGAGCGATGTCATTCGGCTCGATCAGCAAAGAAGCGCACGAGACTCTGGCCATCGCCATGAACCGCATCGGAGGGAAGTCCAACACTGGCGAAGGTGGCGAAGATGAAGAGCGCTACAAGCCGGATGCGAATGGAGACCTGCGGCGGAGCGCGGTGAAGCAGGTCGCGTCGGCGCGCTTTGGAGTTACCGCCAACTATCTCGTCAATGCGGACGAGTTACAGATCAAGATGGCGCAGGGCGCGAAACCAGGTGAGGGCGGGCAACTTCCGGGGCATAAGGTTGATGAGGTTATTGCGCGCATAAGACATTCCATCCCCGGCGTGGGTTTGATTTCGCCCCCGCCTCACCACGATATCTACTCCATCGAAGATCTTGCACAACTGATCTACGACCTGAAGAATGTAAATCCGCAAGCCCGCGTCGCGGTGAAATTGGTGGCGGAAGTTGGTGTGGGCACGGTGGCGGCGGGCGTGGCCAAGGCGCACGCGGATGTCGTCCTGATCAGTGGCGATAGCGGGGGCACGGGAGCTTCACCGCTGAGTTCGATCAAGCACGCCGGCATTCCCTGGGAGCTTGGGCTAGCGGAGACCCAGCAGGTGCTTTTGTTGAACGATCTGCGCAGTCGAATCCGCGTGCAGACGGACGGGAAACTGCAAACTGGGCGCGATGTCGTGGTAGCGGCGCTGCTCGGGGCTGAAGAATTCGGTTTCGCCACCACGCCCCTGATTGCGATGGGCTGCGTCATGATGCGCAAGTGCCATCTCAATACTTGCTCGGTTGGCATCGCCACGCAGGATCCCTTGCTGCGCAAGCAGTTTCAGGGACAGCCTGAACACGTGATCAACTTCTTCTTCTTTCTGGCGGAGCAGGTCCGGCAGTACATGGCCGACCTCGGCTTCCGCCGCGTGGACGAGATGATCGGCCGCGTCGACATGCTCGACGTGCAACCAGCGGTGAATCACTGGAAGGGACGAGGCCTGGATTTGTCCGCCATTCTCTATGACCCGCCGGTGCCGTCGCGCGTGGCACGTCGCTGCGTGCAGGCGCAGGACCATGGCCTAGAGCAGGCGCTGGATCATCAGCTTCTTGCCGAATCAGAAGATGCGCTCGAGACCCTTGCGCCGGTTGAGATCAAATTGCCAGTGCGCAACATTCACCGCTCCGTGGGAACCATGCTGAGCGGAGCGATTGCCCGCCGCTACGGGTCCGCGGGCCTGCCCGACGAGACGATTCGGATTCACCTCGACGGATCGGCGGGGCAGAGCTTGGGTGCGTTTCTGGCTAAGGGAGTCACGCTCACGCTTGAAGGCGAGGCCAACGATTACGTCGGCAAGGGTTTGTCCGGTGGAAAGTTAGTGGTGTATCCGCCACGACGGTCCACTTTCGCTCCCGAGCGAAATATTCTGATTGGCAACGTTGCTCTATACGGCGCCACCAGCGGCGAAGCGTTTTTCAACGGAGTCGCTGGCGAGCGCTTTGCAGTTCGCAACTCCGGAGCGACCGCGGTGATCGAAGGCGTCGGCGACCACGGTTGCGAATACATGACCAGGGGCTTAGTCCTGGTGCTCGGAGCCTGTGGCAGAAATTTTGCCGCTGGCATGAGCGGCGGCGTAGCCTACGTTTTCGACGAGCGCGGAGATTTTACCGAAAAGCGCTGCAATCTGGACTCGGTCGATCTCGAGCCAGTTCTTGAAACGCAGGATTCCCAGATCGTGGAAGCCATGCTGGTCAAAGATCTTGTAGCGCGGCATCTGGCGCTGACGGGCAGCCCGCGCGCGGCTTGGATTCTCGACAACTGGTCTGAAGCGCTATCGCGGTTCATCAAAGTATTCCCCCACGAACACAAACGAGTGCTCGGAGTGAGCCGCAGACGCCAGCCGTATATCCCGAGTCCGGCGCTGACGGCTGTGACCCCGGCCGAGCAGGTGCAACATGGGTAAGGACACGGGATTCATGGAATACTCCCGCGAGCTTGCTCCTCGACGTCCCGTTGCTGAGCGCGTCAACGACTGGTTCGAGATCTATCAAGATTTTCCTGAAGAGAATCTTCGAACCCAAGGCGCGCGCTGCATGGACTGTGGCGTGCCTTTTTGCCAGACGGGATGTCCGGTCAACAACCTGATTCCCGATTGGAACGATCTGGTCTATCACGGCCGTTGGAAAGAGGCGGTGCGCCAACTGCACGCAACCAACAATTTCCCGGAATTCACCGGGCGGATTTGTCCAGCGCCGTGCGAAGCGTCTTGCGTGTTGGGGATTAACCAGCCTCCGGTCACGATCAAGCAAATCGAGAAAAATATCGTGGAGCGCGGGTTTCTCGAAGGCTGGATCCGGCCCGAGCCGTCCAAAATCCGCACTGGGAAAAAAGTGGCGGTCGTTGGTTCAGGGCCCGCAGGATTAGCCGCGGCTCAGCAATTGTGCCGCGCGGGACACTGCGTTGTGGTCTACGAAAAAGCAGACCGTATCGGTGGATTGCTGCGCTATGGCATCCCCGAGTTCAAGCTGGAGAAGCACATCATCGATCGCCGCCTGGAACAGATGTCCGCCGAGGGTGTGGAATTCGTTACCGGCGCGGAGGTTGGCAAGAATGTTTCGGTAGAGGATCTGCGGCGCGAGTTCGATGCGATTGTGCTCGCCGGAGGAGCCGAGCAGCCGCGCGATCTAAACGTCCCCGGACGCGAGCTGAAAGGAATCCATTTCGCGATGGATTACCTGCCACAGCAGAACCGCCGCAATCTGGGCGACACCATCGATCCGGGAGCTGAGATTTTGGCGACTGGCAAACGTGTTGTCATTATCGGAGGCGGCGATACCGGCGCCGATTGCCTCGGCACCTGCCATCGGCAAAAGCCGCTTTCCGTGCAGCAGTTCGAGATCATGCCGAAGCCTCCTGAGGAGCGGTCGCCGCTGACGCCCTGGCCACTCTGGCCGATGCAGCTGCGCATCGAGGGCGCACACGAAGAAGGTGGTGTGCGCGATTGGAGCCTGGCGACTACAAAATTCACTGGCTCGAATTCAGGTCACGTTCAACAACTGCATGCCGTGCGGGTTGGAGCGCCGCCGAGATTCGAGCCGATTCCCGGCACTCAATTCACAATGGAAGCGGATCTCATCCTGATCGCGATGGGCTTTGTGGGACCGGCGCGGAGCATGCTCGATCAGTTGGGCGTGGAAATCGATTCGCGCGGCAACGTGGCTACGGACCAGAACAATATGTCATCGGTGCCCGGAGTTTTCGCGGCTGGCGATATGCGGCGGGGACAGTCGCTAGTTGTGTGGGCGATTGCCGAAGGCCGAAAGACGGCCGCGAGTGTGGATGCCTACTTGAAAACGAAGGCGATGCCCAGGATCGCTGCTGTCTCCGACTCCAACTCTAAGGAACAATCGATCGCGTCCTGATTGCTTATCGGATTCTGCTGAGACGTGGCAAAGCGCGTCTCTACGGGAGGTCAAACCTAGCCGGCAATCCCCGCTATCGCCCCGCCCCCTCCAACTCCCGCGCCGCCGACTCGATCAGCGCCGCCTCATCCTCCAACGCTTTGGCGACTCGCACGATCTCCTGCTCCGCTTCCGCATACCGTTTCTGTTCAATGCCCTCGCGCACTCCTGGCACGGTTTTCACTCCATAGCCCGTATAAACGCCGGGAGCGTACAGCAGATGCTTGTTCCACGGACGCCGCGGCAATCCATCGGCATTAGTCAGCCGCCGCTCGGTTTCAATCAGCTCTCGATTCAGAGCGCCGAGCTTTGCCGCAACCGCGTCGTCCTCCAGGCTCGCCTGTTTCTGTGATTGCGCCTGCCGGTAGTGCTTTGCGCTACGAGTAAGAGAGTCCACCGCGTTCTGCATCGGCGCAAAGTTCAGGTGCGGCGGAACCTCTTCCCGCACCGGCGCGACGGTTGGACGTCTTGGATCAAACGTCGCCTTGAACAATCCTTCGTCCAGTTCCTGATTGCGTTCGCGAATCTCCTCCTGCTTGTCGGCGAGCAACTTCTCCAGATTCTTCCTATACATGTCTACCGTATCGGCAAAATTCACAAAGTCGAACGGCAGCACTTCCGCGTCCGCCAGGCGCATCACGGACGTTCCCACGGTTTGCGCCAGGGCGCGTCCATAGACGAAATCCGTGTCGGAGAAATGCGTGTACCAGTAAAAGTCGTCGTAAATGGAGTGATAGATCCCCTGTTCGTCCTCGCCGCCGTATGCCAGGTCCAGCGTGGCAATGCCAACATGATCGAGAAACGCCGTGAAATCGGTTCCCGAGCCCAGCGCTTCGATGCGCAAATCGGCGCGCTCCCGCAATTCCTTGCGCAATTTCTCAGGATGTTCGGCGGACTTCGCTTCGGCAATCTTATTCAGCTGAGCCCGCTGCCACACCGACGTCTTGGTTTCTGGATCTTCGATGTCGCGCGCTACTCCATTAATAAATTGTTCCAAACTATGCGAGCCGTTCATATTCAGAACGCCGCGGTCGTTGCCGTCGGTGTTGATATAGACGGCAGCATGCTCCCGCAATTCATCGGCATGAGTTTCCACCCATTCAGTCGAGCCCAGCAGCATGGGCTCTTCGCCATCCCAGGCGCAATAGATGATGGTGCGCCGCGGCTTCCAGCCCTGCTTCAGCAAGAGACCCAGTGCCCGCGCTTCTTCCAGCAAAGAAACCTGGGCTGAGATGGGATCCTCGGCTCCGTTCACCCACGCGTCATGATGATTGCCGCGGATGATCCACTCGTCCGGCGCCACAGTGCCCGGAATTTTCGCGATCACGTCGTAGACCGGCTTGGTATCCCAATTGAATGCCACCTTCAAATGGACCCGCACCGGCCCCGGTCCGACGTGATATGGAATCGGAAGCGAGCCGCGCCACCCGTCCGGCGCCATTGGCCCGGCCAGCGCGGCCAGCAAAGGCTGCGCGTCGCCATAAGAAATCGGGAGCACCGGAATTTTCGTGATGCTCTTCGCCTCTTTCAGCGACAGGCGCTTGGCATTGGGTGTCGCGCCGATGCCGGGCGTCAGCGGATCGCCCGGGCTCGCCGAAGCAAAAATCCATAACGCTGCCGCGCTGCACTCCATCCGCGGGACGCATCGGCCCCATTCGGCGTTGTCCTTATCGTAGGGCGATCCGACATGATGCGGCCGCGCGCTCAGCCGTCGCATGTATTCGCGGAAGTTTGCGGGATCGGGGATGGCGCGAAACTTTGCTTCCCACTCGCGCTCGCTCTGACTGGAGCGTGGCGAATAACCCACCAGGGGAGCCCGATCGGAGCCCACTTGATCGGTGCCAAAAGATAACGATGGAACAATCAGGGTAAAGATCAGCACAATCGCGGAGAACGGTCGCATGCGGCTCCTTGTTAATTATTTATTGAAAGGGAGACATTATAGCCGGGAGGCGGTGATGGGCTGTTGCCTGTAAAGCGGTCCTCACGGCAACGTAGGGACGAAAACCAGCATCCCTTTGCCAACGATGCGCTAACTGGAGCCGCGCTACGCGAGACCGCTTTGCCGCGCAAATTTCAGCGCTTCTAAAGCGGCGCCTCGCGCGCCCGCGGTATCTCCATTCGGCATTACGTGGATGGAAATATCGGCCTGCTCCTCCCGCTGTGTCGGCATCCCTACGCGGATCTCCGCCAGGAACGAGCGCTGGAACTCCGGACTAGTTTCCAGCGCGCCGCCACCAACGATCAACGCATCGGGATCGAACGTATTCACCATCTCATCGAAGAAGAGTCCCAAGGCATGGGCCTGCACGCGAAAAATCTCTTTGCACAGCGGGTCGCCCCCATCCGCCAGCCCGCGCACAAGCTTGGCCGCCTGGTGGAGGTCCATCTTTGACAGATCGTGGCCAGGATACCGCGGCAGAAAATACGGCAGAATATTTCTTTCGATCGCGGTGAGAGAGCAGAGCGACTCCAAGTCGCCGGTTCGGCCGCAATTGCATAGCGGCTTAATGCCCGCCGTCCCGGCGATGCTCTGGTATGGAATTAGCACATGACCTAATTCTCCGCCGAATCCGTTCTTGCCTTTCACGACGCTGCCATCGAGGATGATGCCGCCTCCATTGCCGGTTCCAATCACCACGGAAATAGATGTCTCGCGGCTGG
>Ga0185299_10006703_pt1 | contig 12166 bp, 10 predicted proteins | sample PaiPotPPA55metaG_FD_128002 | JGI IMG/M metagenome (GOLD analysis project Ga0185299, IMG submission 128002) | Iron sulfur acid spring bacterial and archeal communities from Banff, Canada, to study Microbial Dark Matter (Phase II) - Paint Pots PPA... ...
GGCTGTCCATGCGGAGACCGCGCCGATAGCGCGGCACTCGCAGAGGTGTTTGCGTCATTCATGATAAATCATGGGAGGAGGACAATCATGAGGACACCGCAGATCGTTCTGGCGTTGGCGGTCGGCATGGTGGCGGGCGCCGTCATCGCCGCCCAGGAGCCGCCCACGGAGAACAAAGGGATGGAAGCGAAGCAGCTCGCCGGCTTCGATCTCGGCAAGCAGGGACTGCACGATCTCGACGAGCGGCAGATGCGCGTCCGCCAGATCGATTTCGCTCCTGGTGGCGCCGTCGCCCCGCACAGCCACGCGCAACGGCCGGCCTTGAGCTATATCCTGAAGGGCGAGCTCCTGGAGCATCGCCAGGGCGCGGCCGACCGCGTCTACAAGGCCGGCGACGTCATCACCGAGACGGCCGACGTCAATCACTGGGCCGAGAATAAGGGCAGCGAGCCCGTCACCATCATCAGCGTCGACCTATTCAAGCAATAGCCGCCGCGGATCGTCCTCGGCGCTCGCGGCTGCGCGGGCGCCGAGCTTCCTGCGCCGAGCCGATTCGGCTATTCGCGCAGGTCTTCGAAGAACTCGCGCACCCGGGCGAAGAAGCCTTCGCTCTCCGGGCTGGTGCGGTGGCCGTCGCCTTCCTTGTCGAACTCGCGCAGCAATTCCTGCTGCCGCTTGGTGAGGTTGACGGGGGTTTCGACCACCACCTGCACATACATGTCGCCGCGCGAGGGCGAGCGCAGCACCGACATGCCCTTGCTCTTGAGGCGGAACTGGTGCCCGCTCTGCGTGCCCGGGGGCACGTTGACCCGGGCGCGGCCGCCATCGATGGTCGGCACCTCGACCGTGCCGCCGAGCGCCGCGGTCGGCATCGCGATCGGCACGCGGCAATGGATATTGGCGCCATCACGCTGAAAGATGCGATGCGGCTTCAACGCGAGAAAGATGTAGAGGTCACCGGGAGCTCCGCCACGCAGGCCGGCCTCGCCCTCGCCCGCCAAGCGGATACGCGTGCCGTCCTCGACGCCGGCGGGAATGTTTACGGCGAGCGTCTTATCCTTGCGCAAACGGCCCTGGCCGCCGCATTGCCGGCACGGGTTCTCGACGACGCGGCCGGCGCCATGGCAGGAGGGGCAGGTGCGCTCGACCGTGAAGAACCCTTGCTGCGCCCGCACGCGGCCGGCGCCGTAGCAGGTCGGGCAGTTGACCGGACGCGAGCCCGAGGCCGCGCCGCTCCCGGCGCAGACATCGCAGATCGCCAATGTGGGCACGCGCACCGTCGTTTGCTTGCCCTTGAAGGACTCCTCGAGCGTGACCTCGAGATTGTAGCGGAGATCGTTGCCGCGGGTGTTGGCGCCCTGCCCGCGCCGGCCGCCCATGAACTCGCCGAACATCTCGTCGAAGATGTCGGCAAAGCCTGCCGCAAAGCCGAAATCGCCGGCGCCGGGGCTGCCGCGCCCGCCATTCTCGAAGGCGGCCTGGCCGAAGCGGTCATAGGCGGCGCGCTTCTGCTCGTCCTTCAGGACGTCATAGGCCTCGTTGATGTCCTTGAAGCTCTGCTCGGCCTTCTTGTTTCCGGGATTGCGGTCGGGATGGTACTGCATGGCCATCTTGCGATAGGCCTTCTTGATTTCATCGGCGGCAGCATCGCGCTGGACGCCGAGAAGCTCATAAAAGTCCTTCTTGGCCATCGCCTGGTACTCTTGACCTTTCACCTACACGGTCCCATCGACAGGCGAACCGCCCCGGCGATGCCGGGGCGGTTCTCGCACCTGCGGCCGGCCCTTAGGCCGAACCGCGCTTCTTTTGCTCGTCGACCTCCTCGAAATCGGCATCGACGACCTTCTCGCCTGCGGCCCCTCCGCCGGGCTGGCCACCCCCGGCAGCACCACCCGTCGGCCCGCCCTGCGGTCCGCCGGCGGCTTGCGATTTGTACATGCCTTCGCCGATGCGCATCGACGCTTGAGCCAACGCCTGCGTCTTGCTGCGGATGCGCTCGACGTCGTTGCTCTCGATCGCCGACTTCACCTCGCGGATCGCCGCTTCCACCGTCTCGCGCTCGCCTTGCGGCACCTTGTCGCCCGCCTCCTTCAGCGTCCGCTCGGTGGTGTGCACCAGCGCCTCGGCCTGGTTCTTGGCCTCGACCTGCTCGCGCTTCTTCTTGTCCTCCTCGGCATGCGCCTCGGCGTCCTTGACCATCTTCTCGATGTCCGTGTCGTTGAGGCCGCCCGAGGCCTGAATGCGGATCTGCTGCTCCTTGCCGGTGGCCTTGTCCTTGGCCTGGACGCTGACGATGCCGTTGGCGTCGATGTCGAAGGTGACCTCGATCTGCGGCACGCCGCGCGGCGCCGAGGGAAGGCCGACCAGGTCGAATTGGCCCAGCAGCTTGTTGTCCGCGGCCATCTCGCGCTCGCCCTGGAAGACGCGGATGGTGACCGCGGTCTGGCTGTCCTCGGCGGTGGAGAAGACCTGGCTCTTCTTGGTCGGGATCGTGGTGTTGCGGTCGATGAGGCGCGTGAACACGCCGCCCAGCGTCTCGATGCCGAGCGACAGCGGCGTCACGTCGAGCAGCAGCACATCCTTCACTTCGCCCTTGAGCACGCCCGCCTGGATGGCGGCGCCGACGGCGACCACCTCGTCCGGGTTGACGGAGCGGTTGGGCTCCTTGCCGAAGAATTGCTTCACCGTCTCGATCACCTTGGGCATGCGCGTCATGCCGCCGACCAGGATGACCTCCTGGATCTCGGAAGCTTTGAGGCCGGCGTCTTTGATCGCGTTGCGGCAGGGATCGATGGTGCGCTGGATGAGATCATCGACCAGCGCCTCGAGCTTGGCGCGGGTCAGCTTGATGTTGAGATGCTTCGGCCCGGTCTGGTCGGCGGTGATGAAGGGCAGGTTCACCTCGGTCTGCATCGACGAGCTGAGCTCGACCTTCGCCTTCTCTGCCGCCTCCTTTAGGCGCTGCAAGGCGAGACGATCGCTGCGCAGGTCGATGCCCTGCTCCTTTTTGAACTCATCGGCGAGATAGTCGATGATGCGCTTGTCGAAATCCTCGCCGCCGAGGAAGGTGTCGCCGTTGGTCGACTTGACCTCGAACACGCCGTCGCCGATCTCCAGCACCGAGATGTCGAAGGTGCCGCCGCCGAGGTCGTAGACCGCGATGATGCCGCTGCCCTTCTTCTCGAGGCCATAGGCGAGCGCCGCCGCCGTCGGCTCGTTGATGATGCGCAACACCTCGAGGCCGGCGATCTTGCCGGCATCCTTGGTCGCCTGCCGCTGGCTGTCGTTGAAATAGGCGGGAACGGTGATGACCGCCTCGGTCACCGGCTCGCCGAGATAGGCCTCGGCGGTCTCCTTCATCTTCTGCAGGACGAAGGCACTGATCTGCGAGGGCGCGTATTTCTTGCCGCGGCTCTGCACCCAGGCGTCGCCATTGTCGCCCTGGACGATCTTGAAGGGGACGAGATCCATCTCCTTCTTGACCATCGGATCGCTCATGCGCCGGCCGATCAGCCGCTTGATGCCGTAGAACGTGTTCTCGGGGTTGGTCACCCCCTGACGCTTCGCCGCTTGGCCGACGAGGCGCTCGCCGCCTTCCGTGAAGGCGACCATCGAGGGCGTGGTGCGCATGCCCTCGGCATTCTCGATCACCTTCGCATTCTTGCCTTCCATCACGGCGACGCAGGAATTCGTCGTCCCGAGATCGATACCAATAACCTTTGCCATGGCCACCTCATTCTTGCAGCAAGGTCTCGCAGCCCCCGGAGGCACTGCGCCTAACCCCCTAGGAATGGTCCGCACACCAAATCCCCTGTGTCGGCCAGGGTTTATATATGAAGGCGCCCCTCGCGCTACAACGGCGAAGACCGGTCCCGCCGAAAAGTCACCCTCGCATATGGGGAGACCAGGGATGCCCGTACAAGATGCTCGGAGCCTTGGCTAAGGATCGCTCCGGTCGACCCGCCGGACGGTTACCGACAGGCGGCTGCCGTCGTCGGTGGCGGGGCTCAAGGTCGGCAGCAGCCGGTCGATGCCATGATAGGCCATGCGGATCGGCCCGCTCATGACCACAGCGTCGCCGCTCTCGAGCGCGACCCGCTCCACCCGGTCCTTGCGTGCGGCTCCGCCCGCGAGAAACACGGCGGCGGCGCCGAGCGACAGGGTGACGATGGGCTGGGCGCGGTCGCGCTCGTCCAGGTCGCGATGCAGCCCCAGCCGTCCGCGTCCGGGTGAATAGCGGTTGATGAGATAGCACTGAGGATGGAACGCCGCGGCAGCGCGCTCCCCCAAGGCCGCGGCGACCGCCCGCGCGACGGCGGTGCCGAGAGCCGGTGGCGGCGCCGGCCAGGGCGCGCCGGTGACGGGATGGCAGCGCGCATAGCGATATCCGTGGCAGTCCGACAGCCAGCCCCACTCGCCGGCATTGGTCATCTCGACGCGGAAAGGCCTGCCATCGGGCATCACCGGGGTGATGAAGGGGGCCAGGCGCGCCACCTCGTGGCAGGCCGCGACAAGCCGCGCCTGGGTGGCGCGGTCGAAGAACCGCCGCAGCAGCAGGAAGCCGTTCGCGGTCTCCATCGACGCGGCCGCGCCGTCCGGATCTGCTCGACCGGTTTGACGGGGAGATCTTGGCATGGCCCGGGCTTGCCTCAGCCGGGGCCGGCTTGTCAACGCCCCGGCCGCTGGGACTGTCCTGGCTAGGTCCCGGTGGCAACCGGCCGGTCGGCACGGCGACCGAGCAGCAGCGAGGCCATCAGCAGCACACCGGCGCAGGACAGCGCCTCCAGCAACCCGCCATAGCCGACCAGGGCGATGACATAGGTGCCGAACCAGGGCGTCAGCAGGATGCCGGCGCTGAACATGGCGTTGAAGAGGGCGATCGGGGCCGTCCGCTGTTGCGGGTCGAATTGCTCCGCCACCCAGACGCTGAGCACGGGATAGGCCACGCTGTAGCCGAGGCCGAAGGCGATGCCCGCCAGGGTCACCGGCAGCGCGCCCGCGGCGCAGGCAATCACCAGATAGCTCGTCGCCATGGCGCCCAACCCGGCGGCGACCACCCGCCGCCGCGTCCATGTCTCGAAGTACCGCACCAGCGTGAACCGCGCCGCGAACAGCACGACCGTGAAGGTGGTGAAGAAGAAGCCGAGCGGGACCGCCTTCTCCTTGAGCACCGACGCCATGTATGACGGGATGAGCCCGTAGATCGCGCCGACGACCATGACGGCGATGAGCGGCTGCCGCAGCCCCGGCAGCATGGCGGTTTGAAGGAGCGGCAGCTGGCCGCGCTCGCCCTTCGAGCGATCGTCGGTCAAGGCCAGGGTGAGCAGCGCGGCCACGATTCCGGGCGCCGCGCCGGCGACGAAGAAGAGGTGCTCCCCGAACGCGTTGAGATAGGCCTCGGCCAGCGGCGGGCCGATCGCATTGGGCAAGGGCACCATGCTGGCGTAAATGCCGAACAGGTAGACGAAGCGCTCCTTGGTCAGCTTGCCCTTGGCGAAGGTCATCGCCGTCGGCATGAACAGGCCGTAGCCCGCGCCCTGCAGCACGCGCGACAGCACCGCGGCCGGATAGTCGCCGATGGTGAGCTGATAGCTGAGATGACCGGCGAGCAGCAAGACGATCCCGAGCCGCAAGGTCGAGAGGTTGCCGAGCCGCGCGGCGACCGGCGCCGCAACCAGCATGAAGACGATCACGGCCGCGCCATAGGCCGAGAGCACGACGCCGATGCGCGGCAAAGGCAGGCCGTGGCTCTCCATCACCCGCGCCAGGAGCGCCGTCTGCGACACCGTGGTGAAGCACAGGAACGTCGCCAGCGACAGGATCCAGAATTCAACGCCGGCACCGTGGTCGCGGAATCCCCTCATCGGCCTCCCGTCCTGCGCTGGTCGCTCGATGGTCGTGCCGAATCAGCTCATGTTCGTCTCGTCAGCGGTGGCAGAACACGGTGATCGCCACGGCGGTCGTCGCCGCCAGGGCCAGGGCATAGAGCCCGTGGCCGCGCAACCCCAACAGCCGCCCCGGAATGCCGAAATTCGTGACGGTGACCATGGTGAGTACCGAAGCTGGAGAGAGCAACATCGACAGCATGAAGGCAACCACCCACATGGTGTAGAGGCCGAGTTCGTTGATGCCGAGCATAACGGAGGAAACCGTCGGCGCCAGCAGCGCAAAGAGAATGATCGGGTGGATTCCAGCGACGGTGATGAGGGGCACCACAATCAGGATTGTGGCTATACCGTACATTCCAGATGGCAGTGCCGAGTCGGCCGCCAGGCCGACGGCGCGCGACACCGCCGGCGACTGCATCAAGCCGACGACGAGTCCGCTTGCCAGGAACAATGCCGCCTCAGGCATCAGCAGGCACCAGGTTTCCCTCATCGTCCGCTCAGCCCGGCGCAACGCGCCGCCGACATCGTTGTGTCCCCAATAAAGTGTGCACGTGACTGCGATGGCCGCCGAAGCCACAGAGATCGCCAAAGTCATCGAGAGGCCGAGAACGAGGTGCACGAACACTGCAATGGCGAGCTCCGCCGCGAGAATGACCAGCGCCGTCCAACCGCCGCTCCGGCCTGCGTCGGCGTCCACGGCGAGTGGCTGCCTCGCGGACGACCCCAGTAGCATGCCGACGGCCGCGAGCGGTAGGCCCACACTGAGCGCGGCGCCCCAGCCGACGTCGGGATGCAGCGCCATGACCGCCGCCACCGAAGCGGTGGACGGGCCGATCAGCATGGACAGCACCAGACCGCGCATGGCGGCGCAGGGAGCGATGTGCTCCGGCGCAGTCCGGCGGCCGAGGCTTGCTCCAAGAATGCCCACCGCGCCAAAGCTCAGGCCGAGCGACCCCGTGCATGCGGCGAGAAGGACCGCCGGCCGTCGCAAGAGAGGCGGCACGCGCGCCAACAGCGCAGCTAGCGCCTCATCGAGGCGCCGCTGCGCGAAAATCGGCCGCACGAGCGCAATGGACAGCATAAGCGCCACAACACCGGACATTCGGGTGGCGGGCGCGAGCACAGCCGCTGGCGACACCCCAAGCGCCAGGGCGATAACAAGCACAGCGCCAGCAAGGCTCACCCCGAACTTGCCGCTGGCGCGGGTTAACCAGCCTCGGCCACCCAGGGCGAATCCCAGCGTGAAGAGCACCGCGGCAACGTCGAACCAGCCACTATTGCCGGTCGCCTCGGCCGCGCAGCACGCGCACAGCACGACGCCGAACGCCCCGAGACTCCATGGAAGCCGGCGCATCGACGCGGACCACCCTCAGGCAGCAAGGGCGTGCATGCGTACGCGGATCAGCAACCGGTCGGGATCGGTGAAATTGGTGCGGGCGTGCAGCAGGTTGTGGTTGTCGAAGATGAGGGCCTCACCCCGTCGGAGCGCGAAGGTGATCCGCGTCTGGCACTCGCCCGCCGCCACCCGAAAATGCTCAATGGCCCAGAGCCGCTCATTGGTGCGCAGGTCGGAGCGCAGCTCGAACCCATTCATCAGGCTGTCATAGCGAAACCGGATGAGCGGCCGCTCGCCTAGGATCGGTGCAAGAACAATGCGCTCGTCCTTGAAGAACGCATCCGGCACCCAGAAGGGAAATTCGCGATCACGCAAGATCGTCAGGCACTCGCGCCCGGCTTCCGTCGTGGCGAGATCGGCGACGACGCGCCGGACATTAACGAGAACCGAGAGTCCGCCGCCATCCTCGGCTTCGCGCACCACGTAGAGGCAGCCGAATTTCTCCGGGTCAGGCGCAAAGGCCGAATCCGAATGCAAGGGCGCCTCGCCCGCCTCCTCCGAGAATGTCGTGCGATAGTTCGAGCCCATATCGCGCGGGCTCACCGGCCATAGCACGCGTTTATCGGCGTTGTGGTCAGTCGGCTTGCCGATTGCGGCGGTCAGCGCCAGCACTAACGAATCGCGCACATGCCGCGGGTAACGGTTGAAGCCGAGGCCACGCAGCACGACGCAACCCGGATCGAGGCCCACCATATCCCGCACCAAGCGGGCAAGCTCGAATAACGACGGCCAGTAGGCGGCTACTGCGAGCGCCAGGACTTCTTGCCCGTCCTCGCTTTCGAAGGGAACGCCAACCCCCAGCGCACGGGCTCGGTCGTGCTCGGCGGCGCAATACTCAGTGAGGGTTGAGACGAAGCGATCTGGGACTTGGAATTGCTCGGCCTCGATAACGGGTAGGGTCCTCATTGAAACTTCTCCCTGGACTCCAGCGGAAGCACTCTACACTGAGTAATGGCGTCCGTCTCTACCTTTGAGATAAATCTCTATTAGGATGCTCGAATCTAGGGCGTTCCGAACGTCGATTTTCGCGACATATTGCCGTTTAGAACAAACAGAGATCGAACGCACCAGATTAGAGTGCACCGTTTCATGGCGATTTTAACCTCGTTGAAATGAATGCGAGCTAACTTTTGGTTGTGGTGCGCGCCAGGCATACGCGCGCAGTGAATGGGCGTATTCAACCTAAAACGAGGGGAGAGCGTCTTCTCAGTCCAGCGGCTGGGCGGGCGCTGCGAACGCGATGATGTTGTTGAAAAAATTGCGCATCTCGCTCCGGCTGATGCTGTTCGTGCCGGTTCTGCTTCTGGCTTTGTGCATCAGCCTGTGGATCGGGCTCGATACGCTCAAACGAAGCCTGATGGGTGATCGGCAGGAGATGACCAAGGAACTCGTCCAGGTAGCGCAGGGCGTCGCGCAAGCATGGTACGAGCGAGAGAGGTCGGGAGCGCTGACCCGCGAGCAGGCGCAGGAGGGTGCGAAAGAGGAGCTGCGCCCCTTCCGCTTTGGCGACAACAACTACTTCTTCATCCAGCGCTACGACGGCGTAACGATCCTGAACCCCAAGCGCGAGCTCGAGGGAAAGAGCCGCATGGACGCCACCGACCCCGATGGGGTCCCCAACGTGCGGCTTCAGATTGAAGCGGCCAGGAGCGGCGGCGGCTGGGTGAGTTATCGCTTCCCACGCGCCGACGCTCGCGATCCAGTTCCGAAGATCTCTTACGCCGTCGGTTTCGAGCCATGGCAATGGGCGATATGCACCGGCATCTATATCGACGACGTCGACGCGCTCTATTGGCGCACGGCGTTCAAGTACGGCGTGTTCGGCGGCATCATCCTACTGGCCGCGGGCATGCTGGCCTACGGCATCGCGCGCAGTATCAGCCAGCCGATGTCGGTCATCACCGAGCGCATGGCCATGCTGGCCGACGGCAAGTCCGATGTCGAGGTGCCGTTCCTCGGCGAGCCCCACGAGATGGGCCAGATGGCGCGCGCCCTCCACGTCTTCAAGCTCAGCCGACGCAAGGCCGAGGAGCTGACTTTGGCGCAGCAAGGCGAGCAGGCGTCGAAGCTGCTGCGTCAGGAGCGGCTGGAGCACCTCATCGGCGAGTTCCACCAGCGCACGGCGCGCATCATCGAGGCGGTGGCGCGCGCGGCCGAGCATGTGCAAGCGCATGCGCGGACCCTGGCGCAGATGGCGAAGCACAGCCGCGCCAACGTCGCCGTCGTCAGCCACGCGGCGACCGAGACGACCAATAACGTGCAAGCCGTGGCCGGCGCCGCCGAGGAGCTGTCGGCCGGCGTCGGCGACGTCAACCGCCGCGTCGTCAAATCGACCGACATCGTCCGCCGCGCCGTCGACGAGACCGACCGCACCAACGCGACGATGCGGGGCCTGGTCGACGCGGCCAAGCGCATCGGCACCATCGTGCAGGTGATTCAGGACATCGCCTCGCAGACCAACCTGCTGGCCCTCAACGCCACCATCGAGGCGGCACGCGCCGGCGAGGCGGGCAGGGGCTTCGCCGTGGTCGCGAGCGAGGTCAAGTCGCTCGCCAATCAGACGACGAAAGCGACAGAGGAGATCGAGACGCAAGTCGGCGCCATCCAGGACGAGACCGAGCGCGCCGTCGAAGCGATCTCCAACATCGGCAAGACCGTCGATGAGATGAGCGAAATCTCCACCGCCATCGCCACGGCGATGGAGGAGCAGGGCGCGACCACCCAGGAGATCGCGCGCAACATCGGCCAAGTCGCCGACAGCACCAAGGAAGTCTCGGCCAACATCGCCGGCGTCAGCTCGGCGGCCGAGAACACCAGCCAGGCTGCGGGCGAGCTCCAGAAGGCGTCCGACGACCTGCGCAATCAGGCCTCGGTGCTGGAAGGGGAGATGAAGGGCTTCCTCGGCGAGATGCGCGTCGCTTAAATCTTCCGCCCGCGGATGCGCGGGCGGAACTGCTCTCACACCACCTCGTCGACCGGCGCTGCGCCGGGCGGCCGCTCGCCCTTGGCGACGCCGACCATGGCTGGGCGCAGCAGCCGGTCATGCATGGCATAGCCGGGCTGCAGCACCTGCACCACCGTGCCGCCCGGCTGGCCCGAATTCTCGATTTCCATGATCGCCTGATGGAAATTGTGGTCGAAGCGCTCGCCCATCGGGTCGATGCGGCGGATGCCGTGCCGCTCGAACGCGGCGAGCAGCTCGCGTTCGGTGGCATCCACCCCCTGGAGCAGCGTGCGCGTGAGCTCGTCCTGCACTTGTCCCTCGGGTACGCTGGCAAGGGCGCGGCGCAGATTGTCGGCGACGTTGACCAGGTCCTTGGCCAGGTTGGAGGCGCCGTATTTTGCCGCGTCCTCGCGCTCGCGCTGGGCACGGCGGCGTACATTCTCCGTCTCGGCGAGCGCGCGCAGCAGCCGATCCTTGGACTCGACCAGCTCCGACTCGGCCGCGGCCAGCCGCTCCTCGAGGCTCGTCGCCTCGGCGCCGGGCGCGCCGCCGGCCTGCGCCTCCGGGGCGCCGTTTTTCTCCTCACCCATCGCCTGATCCTTATCCCAAGAGCCTGCTGATCACCTTCGCCGTATAGTCCACAAGCGGGATGATGCGGGCATAGTTGATACGTGTTGGGCCGATGACGCCGATCGCACCCACGACCTGCTCGCGGCTGTTGGCGTAGGGCGCGACGATCATCGAGCACCCGGCCACGCCGAACAGCGGGTTGTCCGAGCCGATGAAGATCTGCACGCCCTCGCCCTCGCGCGTCGCGTCGAGCAGGCGCAGCATCGATTCCTTGGTCTCCAGCATGTCGAAGAGCGTGCGCAGCCGCTCCAGATCGGCGAGCGCGGTGACGTCGTCCAGCAAATTCGCCTGGCCACGCACGATGAGCACGCTACCCTCGTTGCCGCCGGCCCAGGAGGCGAGACCCGCCTCGACCAGCTTGGCGGTCAGCTCGTCGAGCTGCGCCCGCTTCGATTGGACATCGGCGGCGATGGCCGCCTTGGCCTCGTCGATGTTTCGCCCGACCAGGCGCGAATTGAGGTAGTTGCCCGCCGACACCAGCGTCGAGGGGGGTGTCCCCACGGGCATTTCGATCAGCCGGTTCTCGACCAGCCCGTCCTCGGTGACCATGACGACCAGCGCGCGCTCGAGGCTGAGCGGCACGAACTCGATATGCCGCAGCGCGCGGCGCTCCGTCTTCGGCGCGACGACGAGGCCGGCGCAGCGCGACAGGCCGGAGAGCGCCGCCGTCGCCTCTTCGAGCGCCTGCGCCAGGCTCTTGCCGGCGGCGACGAGGCGCCCGTCGATGCTGTGCCGCTCCTCCTCGGAGAGGCCGCCGAGCTCGAGCAGGCCGTTGACGAAGAGCCGCAGGCCGGCCTCGGTCGGCAGGCGGCCGGCCGAGGTATGCGGTGCGAAGAGCAGCCCGGCATCCTCGAGGTCGGACATGACGTTGCGGATCGTCGCCGGCGACAGATCGAGATGCCCGCGCCGCGACAGCGTGCGCGAGCCGACCGGCTCGCCGGTCTCGACATAGGCGTCGACCACCATGCGAAAGATCTCGCGGCTGCGCTCGTTCAGCTCCGTGATTACCGGTTTGGCCACGGGCGACGGCATCCGTTCCAGTGTCATAGGCGAGGAACATCCTCTGAGCGCGCCGAAATGTAGGAAAACCGTACTCCAGCGTCAACCGAGCCGCGTCCTGGTGCAGCCGCCGGGCTGGACGGCGGCCGCCCTGCGCACTAGCTTGGCGCGGCAAAGATCAATTAGCGAGAATCGCCATGCCGCGCCCCTCCGGCCGCGCTCCCGACGAGCTTCGGCCCGTTCGCCTCGAGCCTGGCTTCGCCAAATATGCCGAGGGCTCCTGCCTCGCCCGCTTCGGCGACACGCATG
>Ga0185299_10006705_pt1 | contig 12159 bp, 11 predicted proteins | sample PaiPotPPA55metaG_FD_128002 | JGI IMG/M metagenome (GOLD analysis project Ga0185299, IMG submission 128002) | Iron sulfur acid spring bacterial and archeal communities from Banff, Canada, to study Microbial Dark Matter (Phase II) - Paint Pots PPA... ...
CCGGCACGCTCTCCCCGCTCAGCGTGGCCACGGTCGCGACCGGCCATTCGCCCCAGTCGGTCACCGTGGACCCCACGCGCAAGTACGTCTACGTCACGAACCTCACGGATGACACCGTGTCGCAATACGTGATCCAGAGCGACGGCAGCCTGGCGCCGAACACACCGGCCACCGTCGCCGCCGGGCACGGCCCGTGGGCGTTGACGTCGAGCGCCAAGGGGGGCTGGGTCTATGTGGTCAACAGCATCGACAATACGATCTCGGAGTTCAGCGTCAACAGCTCGGGCTCCTTGGTCGCCACCGCGGTCGCCCCGGTGAGCACGGGAGTCGAACCCTGGCACCTCACGCTCAGCCCCGACGGCAAATACGCGTATGTCGCGGACCACGGCAGCGCGGCGCCCGGCGGCATGACCATTCACCAGTATGCGGTCGACCCAAATACCGGGGCGCTCACGGCGCTGAACCCTGCCACCGTGCCCACCGCATTTCCCTATCCGGGCGGCATCGCCGTCGATCCCACGAGCGCCTATGCATACGTGTCCAACATCAACGGCAAATCGGTCTCCGAATTCGCGATCGGGACGAACGGCGCCCTCACGGGCCTCAATCCCGCCTCCGTCGCCGCGGGCACCGAGCCCGTGTACCTGGCCTTCGATCCCACCGGCAGATACGCCTACGAGGCGAACTACACGCTCGATTTCAGCTCCGCACCCGGCACCGTGTCCCAATACACCGTGGGCACTGGGGGCCAGCTCACGCCCATGGCCACACCGGCGGTCGTGGCCGGCAATGGGCCCGCCTGGATCGCCTTCGATCCCTTCGGGAAATATGCGTACGTCACGAACATCGGCAACGGCACACAGCCCGGCACCGTGTCGGAATACGCGATCGGCACCGATGGCGCCCTGACGCTCATTGGGACCGCAAACGCGGGACTGAATGCGTTTATGATCGCGACGGCGTATTGAGGCACGCTGGCATCAATTCGCTTTTTTTCCGTGCTCAGAAGCGGCCGGTCGTATCGGGGCCCGAGCCAGTGATTCTGTCGTTGGTGCCGGTTGTGCTCGCCGCAGGCCTCAGCACCGGCTTTCTCCTGGTCACCGGCAAGCCTACACCACCCCAATGACTATTGAAGTTTCGAAAGACGAGTAACATTGGCGTGAGTTTTCGCCTGGTCATAACCGGCGTCCGCTCGTCCCTGGCACGACTTTTGCGCCTCCCCAGTTAGGGCAGAACACTGTTGGATTGCGACGCTATGATCACCATCTGCCTGCGCTACGGCCACATCATATGCGGCTCTGGCGCTCGCATCGTTGAGATCCTTGGACGAGCCGTCAACGTTTGCGGCAGCACTGTCGACATTTTTCGCCGCATCCTTCCGGGTATCCGTCACCTCGGTAGAGGCTTGCTGCCGCGCCGCAGCCACATCGGTAGCTACTAGAGTCATAGTTGACATGACGTTGCACTGTGCTACTATCTACTAAACATATAGTAGAGACTTCCCATGGACATTGCACTCACCGACCGCGAAGCGGATGTTATGCAGCTGCTCTGGGACCATGGTCCCTCGGTAGTCACGGAGGTTCGCGCTCGGCTGAGTGACGAACTCGCGTACACGACTGTTTTGACGATACTGCGCACGCTCGAGGCCAAGGGCTATGTGGGGCATAAAGAAGAAGGTCGTGTTCACCGCTATTTCGCCGCTGTACAGCAACAGGCCGCCCGAAAGAGTGCATTGCGACACCTGACCGGCAAGCTTTTTAAAGGGTCGTCCGAGCTGTTATTTGCGCATTTGGTTTCGGACCGGAAGCTCAGCCCGGAGCAAATACAGCGCATGCGCAGACTTCTGGACGGAAAGCCGGACAAGGAGAAGAGCTGATGCTTGCCTGGATGATCTATATCATCGCTGTAACGCTATTGCTTGGCGCCGCGGCAGGCGCCGCAGAACAGGCGGCGCGATTGCGTCGTGCGCCGAGCCGATGGTTCTGGACGCTGGCCATCATTGCTTCCCTTCTATTGCCGACGATTGTCGCGTCGGTATCAATTCAGCTTCCCAGCATCGTCAGTTCGGCGGTGCCACAGAAAGTGATCGCTTTGCGTGAAGTGACCTCAACGCGCCTGTCGCCGCTGACCTGGATGAACGCGGAGGCGGTAAATGCCACGACATCGCGGAGCATGGATCTGCTATTGCGGCGATCCTGGGTTGTCATGTCCGCAGCCATGCTGGCTGTTCTGGTGGCCAGTGGCGCGCACCTGTTCTGGCGGAAGCGTCGGTGGAACCTTGGCACCGTCGGCGGAGTATCTGTTTACGTCGCCTCGGATGTTGGGCCTGCCGTGGTGGGGCTCATCCGCCCACGCATCGTCGTGCCGGCTTGGCTTATTCAGTCGTCGGCCGGGGAGCAGGCGGCGGTGATCGCTCACGAGCAGTCGCATCTGGACGCCCGTGATCCGGCGTTGCTTACGGTGGCGCTGTGTCTGCTGGTATTCATGCCCTGGAATCTGCCGCTGTGGTGGCAGTTGCGACGGCTGCGCTACGCGATCGAAGTGGATTGCGATGCGCGGGTACTGCAGGGTGGACACGATGCGACCCAGTACGGCGAGACCCTAATTGCGATAGGTCAGCGGCAGTCCGCGTTCGTTGGCGCGGTGGCGGCGATGTCGGAATCCAAGTCATTTCTGGAAGAGAGGATAAAAATCATGGTGCGGAAACCAGGCAAAGGTTGGCGGGTGGCGGCAGCGCTCGGCTGCTTATCATTGGCGTTGGTCGCCGTCGCCGCAGAAGTTGGTCCACCCAATGCAACGACGCTGTCGGAGACATCCGTTTCAATTACTCTGGACTCAACAATGCTCGATCGCTATGCCGGGGACTATCAACTGGCCCCAAGTGCTGTGTTGGCCGTAACGCGCGAAGGAAACCAGCTGTTCGCGCAGCTGACCGGCCAGCCGAAGGCAGAGATCTTTGCCCATAGTGAGAGTGAGTTCTTCTACAAGATCGTCAACGCACAGATCTCGTTTGAGCGTGATGCGCAAGGACGCACAACCGGACTGGTGCTGCATCAGAATGGCGCCAACATGGCGGCGCCGCGGATAGACGCTGCGATTGCCCAGAAAATCAGTGCTGCCACTGCCGCAAAGATTCAAAGCCAGACGGCCACGCCAGGAAGTGAGGCAGCACTGCGCCGCTTGATCGAAGGCATTAGTACTGGAAGACCGAATTTTGCCGAAATGAGCCCGGCGTTGGCGGATGCCACACGCCAGCAACTTCCGCAGCTAGCGGCGGCCATGGCGCACCTCGGCACAGTGCAGTCGGTCGAGTTCCGCGGCGTGGGCAATCAGGGCTGGGATATGTACGACGTCAGGCAAGAGCACGGATCCTCGCAGTGGAGGATTGCGCTGGGCGCTGATGGGATCATCACGGGTGCGCTGGTGACAGCAGGACCGTAACACCGCGATAGCGGACATTCGAAACACGTCTCGCGACGGGCCGCTCAGGGTCGAGACTTGCCCGATGCGGACGTTTGCTGCGAGATTCACCGGGAATTGGCGCTCGGCCAAAACCGGCCGATCAGCAAGCAGAACTGACCGCCCGATACCCGTCGTTCAATTGCGGCGCGATATTCCTGTGCGACGGCGGTGCGCTCAGGCAATGCAGCCGGCGAATCGCCGTTTCGTTTCGCCTGTTGACGCATGATACCATGTAATGCTATGTATCGTGTTATGAATGCATTAGACACGAACCCGCTCGAGGTTGACCTCGGCAAGTGGGAGATTCAGCTGCGCAAGGGCAGTCTATCCCTCGCGGTGCTCGCATCCTTGTGGAACGGCGAACTGTACGGGCTCGAAATACTCCGACGGCTCGAACAGGTCGCGAATTTCACCGTGGCCGAAGGGACGATTTATCCGCTTCTCAATCGCCTCAAGACGGCTGGCTTCATTGAATCGGAATGGGTTGAGACTGACGTCGGCCATCCACGGAAATACTTTAGCCTGACCGTAAGTGGTCGCCGCTATGTGATCGGACTGTCCCGTGCGTGGCATGAGTTCGCGGGCGGCATGAACCAGCTGCTCGTCCCGCTGGAGGCGCGGGTTCATGGTAAGCGCCGTGCGTCCTGAGCCACTCGAAGTGTACCTGCAGACGGTTGAGGAGCATCTGAAGTCCCTGCCGCCAGAAGACAGATCGGAGATTGTTCGAGAACTGCGAAGCCATGTTCTCGATCGCATCAAAGGCGACTTGTCCGACGCCACTGTCAGCGCGACGTTGACGAGGCTCGGGGACCCGCGGGAGATCGCGCGAATCAATTTGCGTATGCGAGCGGCCGCGGTTGCAGTCGCCCACGGCACGCCGTTGACTGTCGCGCGCACGCTAACGCGCCTGGCGACACTCGGCGGGAGAGGGCTCTTGACATTTATTCTTTCGCTGACGGGATACGCTTTCGCCGGCTGCTGGCTTCTGACGGCGCTCGCAAAGCCGTTCGCGCCGGACCGTGTTGGACTTTGGGTGCTGCCCGATCCCACCGGTGACTTGTCGCTCTCTCTGGGCAGACATGGAGCTGGCGCCGCAGGTCACGACGTCCTGGGCTGGTGGATCATTCCCATAGGCCTTGCTGTTGGTGTCGTTTGTGCCGTCCTGACATATCGCGTTGACTTGCGGTTTATTCGCCAGCTGGCACGGCCGCAAAGCACTGCGACGAGCCCCTCCGTATGAGAGCGGCGGATCGTCAGGTCACTCCCTGGCGCCAAAGATATCAAGAGAGCCGATGGCCTATTGCTGTCGAATTGGCGTTGGTCGCCGCCGTATTCGTCGCTGATGAGTACCATTACATCTTTTTCAGCAAGACACCTTATCTTCTGGTGCTCGGATGGCTATCGATGCTGCTTCACGGCCGGCGATGGCGCGATATCGGTTTGAGCGTCCCTTCGGAGTGGCGGCGTCTTCTTTCCATCGGCGTCGCGGCGGGCATCGCGATGGAGCTGCTCGAATTGTTCGCAACACAGCCACTGCTGGTTGCATTGACTGGCAAGTATCCTGACCTCTCGGGCTTTCATGATCTCATCGGCAATGTGCCGTTGCTCCTTTTGACGGTCGGCGCGTCATGGATTCTCGCGGGTTTTGGAGAAGAACTGGTTTGGCGTGGCTACATACTGAATCGCGTCGCTGACTTGCTTGGACGGAGTCGCCTGGGCTGGGCGATTTCGATCGGCATCGTGAGCGTCGTGTTTGGGCTTGCCCATACCTATCAGGGTTGGACGGGAATCATCGAAAACAGCATCGACGGAGCGCTGCTTGCGCTCTTGTATATCGCGTGCGGTCGCAACCTGATTGCACCGATCGTGGCGCATGGAGTCACCGATACCGTCGATTCTCTGATCATCTTCTCTGGCAACTATCCCGGTATGCATTGATTCGCGCGCGGCGGGACCCGGCAGTTCACCCGGCCGACTATGTTGACGCTCTGGCGTCGCTATCAGACAGTGCGGGGCATGTTGCGCCCTGATTCACTGCGCAATACAACAATACCAATCACGTCAACCACCGAATGCGAAACGGCTGCGGCGACCAGGCCGAATTCAATGAGTACATATCCCATCAGCATGGACGCAAGAAACACGAGTCCGGCGTATCCCCACTTCGTACGATTCATCGACCGGAAACTACCGGTTCGATAGTGCGCGAGCGTGAAAAGCAAGCTCGTCCACCAGATCCCCAGGAGCGGCTGCAGCGCTCCCCGACACAATACTTCTTCACCCACGCCGGCGCACAGCCCAATCCACAAAGGATTCAACCCTCGTAGATCGATTCGATTGGCGAGTTCGAGCATTTGGCTTTTGAAAGCCGTCAAACTCTGCAGATTGAGTACCACGATCCACGCCGGGACCGAGATTGCGAGCCCAATAGCGACACCCCAACTGACCTGCCGGGCCACACTTCCGCCTGCTTCCGTTGCTGCCAATAGCGGTTTCGGCCCGAATAAAGCAGCGATCAGGAATGCCAATGCCAGCATGACCACCAATTGCAGAAAGCACGCACGAACGCCAATTATTTTCCTGTCCGGATTCGTGGGCGTCATTGCGGCCACCGACTAGATATCCTGTTTCTCGGTGGCCAGATAGCTCAAGAGCGAACGCGTCAACTCTTGCTGCAATTCCTTGTCACTCCCCGGTACAAAGCCCTTCCATACTCTGGCGTTTAGCGGGTACACGACCAGCTCCCACAACGCGCCGACGATCATCGCTACGCCCAGTCCGACGGCAGTCCGGGGATCGGAATGGCAAATCTTGCCCTTGCTGGCGACCAGGAGATCGACAACGTACTCAAAAGTCCGCACTTCAAGTTTGGTGACTTTCTTCCAGAAGGGAGTGCCTTCTCGTCCCTGCGCAAACTGACGTATCGCCCGCAACAGTCCCGCATTCCGCCGATAGCTGACCAGCAAGCTGCTGATGATCTGTCCGGCCAATACGGCTGCGGGAATCTCCGCCGCCATTGTGATCGTGATCGACTGCCGTAGAATTTTGTCTTGATCCCCCATAATCTGAAGGATCATCGTTTCAAGCAGGACGTCCTTGTTGCGAAACCTGCGGTACACCGCACCCGGTGTTAGTGCAGCGTGTGCCGCAATGCGAGGGATGGTTGCGCCCGCAAGTCCATGCTGCCCCAACACCTCCGCCGCGGCTTTTAGCAGCCGACGCAGGGATTCCCGGCTTCGCTCTTGCTGCGGCTCCAGCGTCTTTTCCTTCTTAGGCATGCAGAAAATTATAGGGTATTTTTGCCATAATGTAAATGCGGATATGCATTTACATTATGGGACGCCTATCGCCGGAACAGGCAAAAAGTGAGGCATTTTCGCAGGTGCTGGTTTTCGATAGACAGCGATGACCGGCTGCAACGGGTCCGAGAGCGCCAGGTCGCCGTTCGATGTGCCACATTGGCTGTCACTCGGCGGCTAAACTAGCGATGCGTGGCATCGAGTACGGCCTTCACCAGTCGCTGCGGTTGGTAGTGATCGCGCGCCGGCGTCAATCCTAAGCGCACGATGACCAACTGGCGCGAGGGAATGATGGCGGTGCTTTGGCCGTCGTGACCCTCCATCCAGAAGGTGTCGGTGGGAATTCCAAAAGCGGTGTCCGGGTTCGTACCGGCCGTGGCCGCGTCGGAGCCCCAGAGCCAGACCAGGCCGTGTCCGTACTCGCCGCCCGATGCCGCAACGGGTGAGGCCATCATGGCGACGTAGCCGCGCGGGAGCAATTCTTGGCCCTGCCAGACTCCGTCTTGCAGGAGGAACAATCCGTACCTTGCCCAGTCGCGGGCGGTGGCATACATATAAGAGGAGCCTACGAGAGTGCCGTCTTCGTCGGTCTCCATCGTGGCACTGGTCATGCCGAGCGGCTTGAACAGTTTCTCCGTCGGATACGCCGCCCCCAGCCGTCCCGCGGCGTCTTGCACCAGGCGCGACACGATGTTGGCCGAGCCGCTCGAATAGCTCCAGAACTCGCCCGCGGGATGTTCCAGCGGTTGTGCGCGGGCGAACCCCGCCATATCGGGCTGCAAGTAGAGCATGCGCGTCACGTCCGACACGGCGCCATAGGCTTCGTTGAAGCGCAGACCGCTCGACATGGCGAGCAGGTCGGTGATCCGAATGCGTTCGCGGCCGCCGTCGGCAGCGGGCCAGCCGGCGGGCTGATCGAGCGCGAGCCGACCCTCTTTGACGAGCATGCCGACCAGTCCGGCGACGACACTCTTGGTCATCGACCAACCGAGCAGCGGTGTCGTTGCCGAAAAACCCGCGGCATAGCGTTCGGCCACGATACGGCCGTGATCGACGACGACGATGGCGCGCATGCCGGGACCGGCCAGGGCGTCGTCGGCGAGCAGCCGATCGAGTGCTGCAGTGGTCGCGACGGTGCTGCCGTCCGGCCAGTCCGCGCCGGCGGCCGTGCCGGTGCGAGCGCGATTACTCACGTCCGCGTCAGGGCCGGCATCACCGCTCATTGAGGCGGACCCCGGTCCTGGCGAAGAAAGACGGGGTGCGGCGACGGCGGAGCCCGCGCTCGAGGTGACGGGTTGTGCGGGGACGGTACCAATGTGGATCGCAAAGTCTAAATTGCCGTCGGGCACTACGGCGCAGCCGGTGCCCGGCCGCGCCACCGCCAATCCATCGCCGATGAAACCCAGGAGCCCGGCACGCACGACGTGCCGTTTGCGGTCGACGGATACGCGCATGAGACGCAGCAGCGCAACCCCGGGTGCTTGCACGTCGGTGCGCAGTACCTCATCCGGGTCGCGCCCGGCGAGAAATACATTGGAGCAGACGATCTTTGCGGAGTAATTGGCGCCGACACGCAATATTTCCGGCGGTTTCATCCACAGCGCGAATGCCAGCCCGAGCAGCACCAGGACGAGGGCGATCCCAATGCGCTGTATGACTTTGAGCCACTTCATGACCGATCCTGTGGGGGAACGACTGCGATGTGCATCTTAACTTAAGCACTCGAACGGCTGGACGAGTCGGCGCAATTTGCCCGAAGATAGGCGATGAACAAAATTCAAAGCCTTTACCTTGCTTGTCTGCTTAGCGGCGTCTTGAGCGGTCCCGGAGTATGGGCAGCTTCGACGAATGCCAACGCAGCTTCGGCGAACGCGAAGCCGGCCTCGGCGAGTACCAACTCGGTCTCAGCGAACGCCGACGCGGCCCCGGCGAACGTCAAAGCTGCGTCGACCGGGAACGCCAAGGCGGCATCGACTGACGGGCAGTTCGATCAATTGGTGGACGACTTCGTCTTGGGCACGCTGGCGCTATCGCCCACCACGGCGACCGGCTTTGGTTACCATGTCCATCACGGCGCATCACTCGATGACATGCTGGATGATTTCAGTCCGGCGGGGATCGCGGCCTCGCGAAGCCTGTCGCGCGACATCGAAGCGCGGATCGCGCGGCTCGATACTGCGTCGCTGGACGCGGAGCGGCGTGCCGATATCGATATCATGCGTAACGCCCTCGGCGCGTCGCGTCTGGAACTCGATGAAATCCAGAGCTACCGCCACAATCCCACGAGCTATGTCGAGCTGTTGGGTAACGGTCTCTACTCGCCTTATGTGCTGCAATACGCACCGGCGACGGAGCGGTATCGGCACATCATCAACCGCCTCAACAAGATTCCCGAGCTGATCCGGCAGGCCGAGACGAACTTGCAGGACTCTCCGGACGTTTGGAACCGCGTCGCGCGCGATGAAAACACGGGCAACATCGGGCTCATCGACACCACGCTGCGTGACGCCTGCCCGACCGGGGAGCGCATGCGGTACGACCAGGCCGCGGCGGGGGCGATCGCGGCCTTGCAAGGATTCAACCATTGGCTCGAAGACAACCTGGCGGAGAAACCCAGTGATTGGCGGCTGGGGAAGGAGCGCTACGCCAAGAAGTTCAGTCTGGTGTTGGCCACCGGCAAGACTCCCGAGACACTGCTGGCGGAAGCGGAGGAGGATCTCGTCAAGGTGCGGGCCGAGATCGCCCGGCTCGCGGCACCCAAGACGGTCGAGCAGGCGCTGGCGGACGTGGCGCGGCAGCACGCGACGGCTGCGACCTTCATGCCGTCGGCCAAGCAGGCGCTGGTCGCTGCCACGACCTTCGTCAAGTCCAAGGATTTGCTCACGCTCCCGCCGAACGCCAATTTGGAGGTCATCGAGACGCCGGTGTTCATGCGGGGTCTCTATAGTGTCGGCGGTTTCAATCCGGCGCCGGCGTTGGAGCCGAAGCTGGGCGCCTTTTTTTGGGTGACGCCGATTCCGGTCGAATGGCCGCAGTCGCGCATCGATTCGAAGCTGCGCGAATACAACGATTCGGGAATTCAGCACCTGACCGTGCACGAGGCCATGCCGGGGCACTATGTGCAGGGGGAGTATGCGAACGAAATACAGCCTCGATCGCGCCGCCTGCTGCGCAATATTTTCGGCAACGGCCCTTATGTCGAGGGGTGGGCGGTGTACTCCCAGCAACTCATGGCGGAGCAAGGATACCTGGGCGACACGCCGGGTTATCGGCTCACACTGCAAAAGCAATTGCTGCGTGTACTCGCCAATACGATTCTGGATGTGCGGCTGCAGACCTTAGGGCTGACCGACAGCCAAGCAATCGACCTCATGACCAAGAACACCTATCAGGAAATGGAAGAGGCGACGGCGAAATTGCAGCGAGCCAAACTGTCGTCCTGCCAATTGCCGACTTACTACGCCGGATACAAGGGCTGGCTCGCGGTGCGCGAGCACTACCAGTCCAAACACCGCGCGGCGGCCAGCCTCAAGGAGTTCCATGAGAGCGCGTTGCGGCAGGGCGCCGTGCCTCTGCCGGTGTTGGATCGGTTGCTGCAGTAAAGCGCGGGCAGACGCCGAGGTCGACAGCGATGTAGCATAAGGCTGGGCCGAAATTGGAACTTGCGATGAGTGTGGTTTCACTCCCCTTCCATTGTTCCTCAATCACTGCACGTGACGACGATCTTGCCGTTGGCCTGCCCCGCTTCCATCAGCCGGTGCGCGCTCTGCATCTCTTCCAGGCGGAATATTTTTGCCGGTTTGGCTCTGTATCTGCCTGACTCGGCGTGATTCACCAATTCCTGGAACGGAATAGCCGACAGCGGGTATTCCGGGGTGCCGAACATGAAGGCGCTGGCAAAGAAACTTAGTTGCACGCCGCTCGGGAGGTGGAGCAGCGGGTCGAATTTCAAGATGGGGTCCGCGCCGCCCAGGAACCCGACCATGCAGACTCGGCCGCCCGGCCTCACCATGGCCAGTGAGTCCAGCAGGGTGGTGTTGCCGACGATGTCCAATACGGCATCGATGCCTCGCGGATGATGATGACGCACGCGGCCTGCGAGATCGGGAGCATCCAGCAACACCTGCGCCGCGCCGATGCTGAGGAGGCTTGCTTGCCGATCCGGATTGCGGGTCGTGGCGATGACTCGCGCTCCCGCGGCGGAGGCGATATTGACCGCGGCCTGTCCCAGGCCAGACGTGGCTCCGCGAATCAACAGGGTCAGTCCGGCTGCCAGCTCCAGGTTGCGGTGTAGGCTGATCCATGCGGTGGCGTAGGATTCGGGCAGAGCCGCGAGCTCTTCCCAGGGTAGGGTCGAGTCGATCGGGACGACGTGGGCCGCCGGCACATTGGCGTATTCGGCATAACTGCCGTTGATGCTGCGGCCCATGCCGCCCATCAGCGCCAGCACCTTCTGGCCTGGCTTCAGGTGCCCCGCCGGATCCGCCCTGACCTCGCCGACGCATTCAATGCCGCTGATCTCGGCCACGTCGCCCCAGAGGCCCATCCGGAAGTAGATCTCCGCATGATTCAAGCCCAGCGCTCTGACGCGGATGACGACATTTCCGGGGCTCATCGCGGGTTCGGGACGATCCTGCAGCTCGAGTTGTTCGGGACCACCGTAGTTCTTTCTGACGATCGCTCGCATGGCTTGCTCCTTTGAAACGCATCAAATGGGGGGTCCGAGCAAACTATCGTTTTAGATTGTTTTAGGATATTAATAAGTATTGTGGATGACTGTAGATTAAATCAACAGTCTTGGGCATGCTGCAGTCGTAGCAGGAAGCTGGGAGAGTCTCCTCCGTGCAAAGATTTACGATCACGGAATTGATGTGTTTCGATGCCGTCGCCAGCGAGGGCAGCTTTCAGGCGGCGGCCGCCAAACTACACCGGACGCACCCCAGCGTCTTCGCTGCCGTGGGTAAGTTGGAGCGGCAGGCGGGATTGCGCCTGCTGGATCGGACAAGCTATCGGGTCAGCCTGACTGACGTAGGAAAGTCCTTTCATCGGCAAGCGAAGAAGCTTCTGCGGGATCTGGATGCACTGAACACCCTGGCCGCGCAGCTGGCGATGGGCGAAGAGACGGATATACGCGTCGTGATAGGCGATCTCTGCCCGCTTCCTGAAACGTTGGGATTGCTCAATCGGTTCTTCGACAATTGCCCGAATACCCGGCTGCACCTTCATTTTGAAGTGATCTCAGGTCCCTGGGAGCGCCTGTTCGACGGTGACGCCGATCTGATCCTGCATCACGTGGACAAGAGCGATCAGCGGCTGGAGTTCATCGACCTCTTCCCGGTGCACGTGGTGCCGGTGGTGGCCCCGGGTTTCCTGCCGTTTCCCGCGACCGACTCCG